>Ga0209382_10010396_pt1 | contig 11591 bp, 4 predicted proteins | sample SoiMetdeltSBSDD5_FD_187599 | JGI IMG/M metagenome (GOLD analysis project Ga0209382, IMG submission 187599) | Bulk soil microbial communities from a Populus tree surrounding site in Tennessee, USA - Soil MetaG P. deltoides SBSDD5 (SPAdes) (version 2) | ecosystem: Environmental > Terrestrial >...
GGCAGCGGCCATCCATGACTCCGAGCCCACCCCTACACTCGCACGGCCTCTTCGCCCTACCTCACCAAATCCGGCCAAGAACCCGGTTTATTCTGCAAAGTGAGCGCGGCGGTTCACAGACGTCCTACCGGGTTTGAGCGGTATACCTCAGGATGCTAGAATGCAGGCGGTTTTCAGAATGAACGCCTTCTGGTGGCGGGGCATGAGAGGGCCGCGCGCAGCAGGATTTCGCGAGCCCATTCGGCCATCTCATCGGCGTGAGACGCTTGAACCCAGCAAGGAGGGACTCCCATGGCTCCCAATCTACAGATTGCAGGCACGCCCGCAGAGATCTATGAGCAGCATATGGTGCCGGCCATCTTCGCCCGATGGGCGCCGGATCTCGTCGAGGCCGCCGGCGTGCGGCCCGGGGACCGTGTGCTCGACGTGGCATGTGGCACAGGCGTGGTCACCAGGCTCCTGGCTGAGTGCGTGGGGCCAACAGGGACCGTGGTGGGCCTGGATATCAACCCGGAGATGCTCGCAGTCGCCCGGCGTGCTGCGCCGCAGCCGAACGTCGAGTGGGTGGAGGGCAGCGCCGTCCGCATGACCCTGCCGGACGCCACGTTCGACCAGGTGCTCTGTGAGCAAGGGCTCCAGTTTTTTCCGGACAGGCCCGCGGCGCTTGGGGAGATGCGGCGGGTGCTCAAGCCTGGCGGGCGTCTGGCGCTGTCCTGCTGGTGCGCCGTCGAGCACATGCCGGGATACCTCGCGTTGGAACAGGCCCTGGCCAGGCGCATTGGCCCCGAACAGGCGGCGCTCCCCCCCTTCAGCCTAGGCGATGCCGACACCCTCCGGCGTCTGGTGACGAGCGCCGGATTCCGCGAGGTGCGGCTTCGCCTTGACGCCAAGATGACCCGCTTTCAGTCGGCGGAGCACATGGTGCGAGCCATAGTGGGCGGCGCCACGAGCATGCGAGGGGTGCTTGCCGCGCAGGGCGAAAGCGTGCTCGACACGATCGTCGCCGAGGTCAGCGCGGCCACCCGCGCGTATGTGGACGACGACGGGTGGGCGATCCCCGCGGTGAGCCACATCGTCACCGCTACAGCATGACCGGCAGCCGTCTTCCGCAGCGCCCAGCTCAGAGGAGACGCCTTTTGCAGAATAAACCGGGTTCTTGGCCGGATTTGGTGAGGTAGGGCGAAGAGGCCGTGCGAGTGTAGGGGTGGGCTCGGAGTCATGGATGGCCGCTGCCTGGTCAGGCCGCCAGGAGAAAGCGTCGGGCCAGCAGATCGAGCCGGGCCCGGCCGAACATCTGGCGTTTGAGCAGCTTCAGGCGGTTGATCTGCCCTTCGATCGGTCCCTGACTCCAGGGCAGCCTGACGGCGGCGTGGACGGCAGCCAGGTCCGCCCGGAGCCCTCTGGCAAAACGCCGGAAGGGCGAGAGGGCACTCGCGGCGGCACGTTTCAACCAGGGTTCGAGCTGACCCGGCTGACGCTGCCGGATCAGGCCAGCAAAGTCCTGCGCCAGTGCCACCGCCTCTGCCAGCTCAGGGGCCTGCTCAGTCAACTGCACTAGCTGGCGGTCATCGTGATCCGTGGAGCCCGGTGACGGGCGCAGGACCAGCCAGGCGGCCCGACGCGGCGTGAGCCGGCGCCGTGGCGCCTCCGTCACTGCGGGCAGCGGCTGATCGCTCCGGCGTTGCCGGGGTGCCAGTCCCTGCGCTTGTCGCATGCGTCTAACATACAACGCCACAATGCCATACTGGCCCCGAAAACCCTGGCTGCGAATCGTCCGGAAGAGGTGCCAACCATTCCGACACCCGCTATTCCACCCGGCGAGGAGGACGGCTTTGTACGGATCGAGAATACTGCGGTCGCGGCTATGGCGCGGTTGGCGCTCGGGGAACGTCGGGCTCTGGAGGTAGCGCTGCACGGTGCGCCGACTGAGGCCCACTTGCTGCGCGATGGCGTCCAGTGTCCATCCCTGCCGATAGTACCCCCAGACCTGGTGATAGTCGGCCCACCGTCGGGTGCGTCGCTGGCGCGCCAAGCGTGCCGCGGCGGTGGACGACTGGGGCGGGGCAAGCGGCACCGAGGCGGGCTCGGGGGCGGCTGCTGGATCGGTCGGATCGTGCACCGGCGTGGGCGCCACGCGCGGGGGATTGACCCGCGCCAGCTGGGAGGCATGGGCGGTGAAGACCTGGGTCAAGGTGTCCGCCAGATTCTGCAGCAGGTGAAAGCGGTCGGCTACCTGGCAGGCCGCGGGCGCCCCGAGGCGCGCGGCTTCCGCATACGCCTCCGCCCGATCCCGCACGACCACCTCCACCCCGGGATGCGCCTGCAGCCACCGGGCGACGGTGGAGGCCTCGCGATCGGGGAGCAGGGCCAGGGGCCGCCGCCGTTCCAGGTCCAGGAGGAGGGTGCCGTAGGTGTGGCGCTTCCGCAGGGCAAAATCGTCCACGCTGAGGACCTGCGGAGGGCTGATCGTCGGGCAGGGGGTGTGGCGGATCATCCGCAAGAGGGTGTTACGACTTACCGTCAGGCCGAAGTGCCGGCTCAGCCGCACCCCGGCTGCCCCACCCAGGGCGAGGCCCAGGGCCAGGAGGCGCGCGGCCAGGCGCAGCGTCCGCCGCGCCCACGGCGCCACCAGGCCGGGCAGTCGCTCGGTGAAGATGCGGCGGGAGCACTTCCTGTTGTGGCAGAACAGCTTGCGGACGCGAAGCCGCCAGGTGATCGCGTAGCCACTCCAGGGGAGATCGGCAAGCGTTCGGGTGTAACGACTGTGGACATAGCGGGCGGGGACATGGCATCCCGGGCAGCGGGGTTCTGCTTGTGTGGAAGAGATCTGCAGGGTGATCTGGGCGTGCGCCTCGTCGAGGTACCAGGCGTCCAGGTGGAGCGATGTTGTGTCGGGCAAGGCATGAGCAAACGTGACTCCAACCTCCATGGCTGATAAGGTGTTAATGTTTCGACAGAATCCTCCCTATAGTATACCCCAGGGATCAGGAGGGAAACGACCTCACCAAAAGCTGCCAAGAGCCATAAACCGTTCAAATCCGTATAGACGGTTTGCGGACACTGCATGCAACGGTTCATCCCTGGCCGGAGGCGAAGCAGCCGCCGGCAGGGCTGATAAAAAACCTTGGCTTTCAGATGGGACTCCTTTACTGCTGTAACGAACCCCTGATTTGCCGATCCCTGCCATGGCGTCCAGGTCGTCATCTCCGTATCAGCCTTCCCTGGGATTTCCCCTGGAACCCACCGACCCTGGCCGCCACGCCGTAACCTCGCAGACCAAGGAAACGCCCCATGCACTACAAAACGATCGTGCTGGAGCTCATCCAGGAGCGTCAGGCGCTGCATCAGAAGCTCTGCAGCCGCCGCACACTGCTGCCGACCCTGGAGAGCTACGCCCGGATACTGAAATCTCGACACCAGTATTGGATGGACGCGCTGCACGAGACCGAACCGGCGCAACATCCGACGCAGATCGCCAGCGCAGCCCTGACCCTGGCGGTGGGCGACCTGCAGGAGACTTTGTCAGGAGATTCGCCTCCGGAGGAGGATGGCTGGGAGCCGTGCCTCGACGAGGCGATCACCGACGTCCGACGTCACACACCGCCCGCCTGACACCCATCCGCGCTCGAGCAGAGACCTCCACGTCGCTCTCCTCCCAAGGATCGCTCTTTCCGCTGCATCTCTTCACTGGCCGACCCGCTCCGGCCAACACGGACAGTGGAGCCCATGCGCCGCCCACCCCAGGCGACCATGACGCCCACGTCGAGGAAGATACCGCCCCCTCCGCTCCTGGCGAGCACGACCCACCTTCCGCAAGAGATCCCCCGGATAGCCAGCAGACTCCCAGAGAGCGCCCCGCGAACGTCCTCCCCCTCATCGCCGCGGGCGACAAAGCCAAGGCCCGCGATATCCTCGCCGCCATCGACACCCTCACCCGCATCGAGCACGAGGCCCGTCCCGCCACCCCAGAGGAGCGCCAGGTCCTCGCCCGCTTTCCGGGATTCGGCGCCGTGGCCCTCTCGCTGTTTCCCGACCCGCAAACCGGCCGCTACAAGGATACGAGCTGGCAGAGCCTCGGCGAGCAACTCCGTGCGCTCCTGACACCGGAGGAATATACCAGCGCCCGCCGCACCGTCACCAACGCGTACTACACCTCCTCGCTGGTCATCGGGGCCATGCATGAGGCCCTGGCGCGCCTCGGCGTGCCCCAGGACGCCACCGTCCTGGAGCCGGGCTGCGGCAGCGGCAATTTCATCCGCCTGGCCCCTCCGGGCATGCATTTCATCGGCGTCGAGAAGGACAGCATCTCAGGGCGGATCGCCCGCGCGCTCTATCCCGACCACGATATCCGCATCGAAGATTTCGTGGACACCCGCCTGCCGGCAGGCCGCATCGATGCGGTGATCGGCAACGTGCCGTTCATGAACGACCGCATTAAGTATCAGGGCCAACGCCTCGCCCTGCATGATTTTTTCCTGGCCAAATCCCTGGATGCGTTGCAACCGGGAGGCGTCCTGGCCTTGGTCACCTCGCATTTTACCCTCGACAAGCAGAATGCAGGCCTGCGCGAGCACCTCGCCGAGCAGGCGGATTTCCTGGGGGCGATCCGCCTGCCCCTGGAGGCCTTCAAGCGGGAAGGCACCTCCGTCGTGACGGATATCCTGTTCCTGCGCAAGCGCGTGCCTGGCGAGCCCGCCCGGCACGCGGACCCCGACTGGCTGCGCACCCAGCCCCTCACCATCGACGGGGTGGACGTACCCATCAACGTGTATTTTCACCATCATCCCGCGATGGTGCTGGGCGACTGGACGCGCGAGAAACGTCCCTACGCCGCGAGCTACGGCGTCTTCGGCCACGGCGACCTCGCCGAGCAGCTCCAGGAGGCCATCGAACGATTGCCGGAAGGCGTCTATACGGGCCAGGCGACAGAGGCCCGCGCGCCCCCTCCCACCGACGTCACCGCCCCGCCGCTGCTGCCGCATATCACGGAAGGCAGTTTTTTCGTCGGCGACGACCACACCATTATGCAGGTGGTCGGCGGGGAAGGCGTCCCCGTCACCAATGGCGGGAAGCCGCTCAAGGATAACGGCACGATGGCGGGGCAACGCCTCGGCATGCTCATCCAGCTGCGCGACCATTACCGCCATGTCCTGCGCTCCCAGAATGAGGGCTGGCCGGAAGCCCAGCGCCGGCAGGCGCGCGCGGCGTTGAACCGCCTCTATGACCGTTTCGTCGCCGCCTACGGCCCCATCAACAAGACGACCTTCTCGACCACCGAGGACGGCACCGTGGTCCGGCGCATGCCGAATCTCTTCAAGTTCCGCGATGACCCCGACGCCGTGGCGGTCATGGCCCTGGAAGAGTATGACGAGGTGACCGGCAAGGCGACCAAGGCCGATATCATGTACAAGGACGTGGTCGGCCCCACCCCGCCGGTCACCACCGTGCCGAACGCCGAGGAAGGGCTGCTGGTCTCGCTCAACCATCGCGGCATGGTCGACCTCCCCTACATCGCCACGCTCTACGGTGCGCCCGTGCCGCAAATCATCGCCGAGCTGGGCGACCTGATCTACCAGGACCCCGAGAGCGCCGCCTGGCAGACCGCCGACGAATATCTTTCCGGCAACGTCCGCGCCAAGCTCGCCGCCGCCGAGCAGGCGGGCGCCGCCTATGCCCGCAATACCGAGGCTCTGCGCGCCGTGCAGCCGGAGGACGTGCTGCCCGGCGACATCGACGCTAACCTGGGCGCACCCTGGATCCCGGAAGACGATATCCGCGACTTTGCCGCGGCGCTCTTCCACATGCCGCCCGAGACCATTCGCGTCGGCCATCTGAAAACCGACGCCCTCTGGAGTCTGGACGCCGACATCCCGGTCAAAGCGTCGGTCGCAGCCACGACCGAGCATGGCACCTCGCGCGCCAATGGCGTCGATTTGTTGGAGGATGCCCTCAACCTCAGAGCTCCCTCGATCTACGACACGGTGAAAGTGGGCGGCAAGGAAGAGCGGATACTCAACCAGGAAGCGACCCTGGCCGCCCGCGAGAAACAAAAGACCATCAAGGAACGCTTCCGCCACTGGATCTTCGCGGACCCCGAGCGCACCGAGCGCCTCGTGCAGCTCTACAACACGACCTTCAACAATATCCGCCTGCGCAGCTTCGATGGCTCGCACCTCGACTTCCCCGGCATGAACCAGAACATCACGCTGGCGCCGCATCAAACGGCGGCCGTCTGGCGCGGCATGAGCAGCGGCAATACCCTGCTGGCCCACTGCGTCGGCGCCGGCAAGACCTTTGTCATGGCCGCCACCGGCATGAAGATGAAGCAGACGGGGCTCTGCAAAAAGCCGATCTTCGAAGTCCCGAACCATATGCTGGAGCAGTTCGGGCGTGAGTTCATGCAGCTCTACCCCAACGCTCATTTGCTGATTGCCACCAAGGAGGACTTTACGCGCGAGCGCCGCAAGCTCCTGACCGCCAAGATCGCCAACGGCGACTGGGACGGCATCATCGTCACCCACAGCTCCGCCGAGCATATCGGCATGTCGCAGGGCGAGCAGGCGCAATTTCTGCGGGAACAGATCGAGGAATACGACCGGCTGCTGTGCGACAGCGCGCGGGACGATACGAGTAAGGCGCAGCGCAACATCATCAAGGCGATCGAGAAGCAAAAGCAGCGGCGCGAGCAACGGCTCAAAGAGTTGCTGGCGGAGGAGAAAAAAGACGACGGCCTGGTCTTCGACGAGCTCGGCATCGACCAACTTTTCGTGGACGAAGCGCAGGCCTTCAAAAACCTGGAGACCCCCACCAAGATGGAGCGCGTGGCGGGCATTCAGACCGGTGGCAGCGAGCGCGCCTACGACCTGTTCATGAAAACCCGCTACCTCGACACGCTGCACCCCGGCCATGGCGTCTGCTTTGCCTCCGGCACGCCGATCAGCAACAGCATGGGTGAGATGTACACGTTGCAGCGCTTTCTCGATCCGGCAGGCTTGCGTGAGCGCGGCATCGGGCATTTCGATAGCTGGGCGGCCAACTTCGGCGACGTCGTGGAAACCATGGAAATTTCCCCGGACGGCGCCAGCCTGCGGCCTCGCAGCCGCTTCGCCAGGTTCATGAACCTGCCGGAACTGCAGCAGATGTTCCGGGCCTTCGCCGATGTGAAAACGGCGGACATGCTCAATCTGCCCCGTCCGCGGCTCAAGGGCGGTCAGCCCATGACCATCGCCTGCCCGATGTCCAAGGAGCAGTGCGACATCCAGTCCGACCTCGTGGCCCGCTACGACCGCCTGCGCAACGGCAAAGTCGATCCCAGGGAGGATAATGCCCTGGCGATTACCACGGACGGCCGCAAGCTCGCCCTCACGGCCAGGCTCCTCTCCGCCAGCGCGCCGGATTGTCCCGACTCGAAAATCAACGCCCTGGTCGAGAACGTCGCCGGCATCTGGCAGCGCACGACCCCGGAGCGCAGCACGCAGCTCATTTTCTGCGACATGGGCGTGAACCCCACCGCCTGGGGCTACTCGGTATACCAGGAGATCATCGACAAGCTCGTGGCCCATGGTCTCCCCCGCGCCGAGATCGCCACCATCGGCGAGGCCGATACGGACGCCAAGAAACAGGTGCTCTTCGAGAAGGTCAGGAACGGGACGATCCGGGTTCTGCTCGGCAGCACCCAGAAAATGGGGATGGGGACCAATGTCCAGAAACGCCTGATTGCGCTGCACCACCTCGATGCCCCGTGGAAGCCCGCCGAGGTCGAGCAGCGCGACGGCCGGATCCTGCGCCAGAAAAATACCAATGAAGAAGTGGAAATTTACCGCTACGTCACCGAAGGGTCCTTCGATGCCTATATGTGGCAGGCCCTGGAAACGAAGGCCCGCTTCATCAACCAGATCATGACCGGGGACAGCACGGTGCGCCGCGCCGAGGACATCGGCGGCCAGGAGCTCTCCTATGCCGAGGTCAAAGCCATCGCGTCGGGCAATCCCGCCGTGCTGACCTTAGCCCAGGCCGACGCGGAGCTGCAACGCCTCACTCTCCTGCACAAGCACCATGCGGATGAGCAGTTCAAGGCCCGGCGCAGCCTGCGCACCCTGCCGGAGACCATCGGGCGCTTGGCAGGCCGCATCGCCGATCTCACCAAGGACATCGAGACAGCCGCTGCGCACGCGGCCGAACCACTGACCATCGGCACCCGCACCTGTCCCCGCGAGGACGCCATGGACCTGCTCGCCACGCGCCTGCAAGCCCTTCCTGCCATCGTCCACGAGCCGCGCACCGTCCCCCTGGGACTCTATCGCGGGCTGCGGTTTGGTCTGGACCTGCACCCGCTGGATGCCCCGCGCGTCTCTGTCGAAGGCGCGACCACGCGTTTCGGCACCTTGTCGCGCGAATTTCATGGGGCGCGCGCGGTGTTGAACGCCGTCGAGCGCATCGTGCAGCATTATGACACGGAGCGTGACAAAACCCGGCAGGACCTCGCCATTGCGCAAGGTCAGCAGCGAGACTTTCAAGCCCGCCTGGGCGCGGAGTTTGCCCATGAAGGGTATCGTTGCCATCTCAAGGAACTGCGCGATCAGCTGGAAAAGGCGCTGTCGGTCACCGAGAAAACACCGGAGCACGAGACCCTCCCCCCGGTCGGGGAGCTGGTCGACCGTATCAAAGCGCTCAAGGAGGCAAACACCATTGAATCCGCACCCGAGCGCTCAGCCAGCCGCCGCGCGGCCACGATAGAGGAGTCGGTCACCACCCGTATCCGCCACCGGGCGCAGGCGCACGCCGCCCCCCAGCCGGAAACAGCCGATGAGCATGACGTACCGGCAGACGCGCCACCCGAGACGGCAACGCAGCCGGACGATCCACCCCCGCCACCGCGCACGACACTATTCACCCTACCGCCGGCGCATGTCGGCCAATCGCACATCCCTCTGTCCCATGAACAGCGCGTCACTCGCAAAAAGGCGCGCGCACATGAGCAGAGACGCCTGTTTTAGAGCTTCCGGGGTTGCTGCCGCTACGCGCCTACCCGGCGGCGTTGCCGGTGTCGTCGTGCCTGCGCGCTTTTCCCCCTACCGTGTCTGCTGTGTGCCTGAGCCGCATTTTCTCCGACTTTGCCCCAATCGGGGTAAGGAGGTCATCGAGATTGCAGTAACGCGTCCCACGAAGCATAGGCCGAAGCGGCGCCGCATGCTGCCCCGGCTGGCAGCTTCGCGGACTGTACCATCATTTCTGCTGAGCACTGCAGACGCGCGATGTCAAACAGCAGGGGATCGAAAGTGGTTTCCGGCACAGGAGTAATCGGCCGTCCACCGGGTTCGATGACGGGAGGCGTGACTGGCCCTGGCCCGGTGCCAGGAGCGGGTGGAAGGACGGGAGGAGTGGGGCTGCCGCCAGCTCCTCCACCGCCCCCGCCGCCACCGGGAGGCGCGGGAGGGGAGGCGCCGATGATGAAGGCGGCGAAGGTATAGGCCGGATCGGGCACCAGCACCGGATAAGCGATGCCGCCGATTGAAATCAGATTCGCCATCGCCTGGTCCGCCACGCCCGGCGCGCCGATAAACCCGTCGCTCAGCGTGGCCGCCGCGCCCGCGATATCGAGGGTCGTGAAACTCACCGTGGCGGTAATGGACCCCGTCCCCGCGTCGAGCATGCCGCCTGCCCCGGCATAGGTGCCGGTAATGTTGCCGTCGGTATCGATGCTGATATCTCCCGGCGCGTCCAATCCCAGAAAACTCACGTTTCCGGTGCCGTTGGACAGGGTGAACGAGCCCACGTTGAACACTCCGGCCGCTGCCACATGCTGCGGGTCGAGCATCACGTCACCTAGCCGTGTCACCGCTCCCACGTCATCTCCGAAAGTGATGTCGTTCGTCGTGGTCAGCTCAAAATCTCCCGGCCCGTCCACCGTACCGTTGAAGGCAATGGCACTCACGCCCGCATCCACTGCCGCGTCGCCGCCATAGACCAGGGTATCGTCGAAGGTCACCGTGCCGGTGGTGGCGATGCCGATATCGTTGGCGATGTCCGCCGCGCCCGTCACCAGCACCGCGCCGGTGCCACCCATCAGGGCGAGGCTTGCCGCATCGAGCGTTCCGCTGAAGGTCACATCCGCCGCATCCGCCATCGCGATATCGCCCAGGGCCACGCCGCTGCCGACGTCATCCCCGAAAGTGATGTCGTCCGTCGTTGTCAGATCGGCATTGCCCGGTCCGTCCACCGTGCCGTTGAAGGCGATGGCGCTTGCTCCAGTATCTATCGTCATGTCGCCGCCGAATGCCAAGGCGTCGTCAAACGTCACCGTGCCGGTGGTGGTAATGCCGAGATCATTGGTGATGTCCGCCGCGTCAGTCACCATGACCGCTCCCGTGCCGCCGGTCAGGGTGAAGCTCGCGGCGTTCAGCTCCCCGGCAAAGGTCACATCCTCCGCGCCGGCAATCGCCAGATCATCCAGCGCTGCTCCTGTTCCCACGTCATCGCTGAAATCCACGTCGCCGGTGGTGCTCAGCGTCAGGTCAAAGGTCCCATTGAGTGTGCCGTCGAAGCCGATGTCCGTGGTGTCCGTGTCGATGCTGCTGGTGCCGGTCAGCGTCACGTCATCCGCCAGGGTGATGTCTCCGCCACCGGTAGCGACATCGGCGTTCAGGCTCAGCGTGTCGTTGAAGGCGATATCCCCGCCGCCGGAAGTGATATCGGCATTCACCGTGGCGACATCGTCGAAAGTGATCGCCTGGGTGCCGCCGGTGGCGTTGCTGAGATCGAGCGGCGCATTGATCGTCGCCGGGCCGCTGAAGGTGAAAATGGTATCGCTCGCCGCTCCCGCCGTTTGCGCGCCGGAAATCACGATAGACCCTGCCGCCGCCGCGCGGTAGTCCACCGGGATATCCCATGCGCGGGCTCCCACGGTCAGCGCGCCCGTCGCCGTGGGGCTGCCCAGCCGCACGGAAGTCCAGTTGGCACCCAGCCCCGCCAGATCCGCCGCCGAGTAATTCACCGCGCCCGCGCCGCCCGCCACACCCATTGTGGTGACGTTCGACGCCTGCTGCAGCGTCAGGATGCCCGTACCTTCCATCGTGCCGCCGATGGCAGGGTCGGCATCCGAGGTGATGGTCAGGTCGTCGAGCGGCGTGCTTGCACCTATGTCATCGGAAAGAGTGATGGTTCCCGCCGCATTCAGCGTAAGGTCGAAGGCCCCATCTATCGTGCCCGCGAAGGCAAGATCGCCGTTGCCCGCCAGCACTTGTGCATTGGCGGTCAGGGTCACGTCATCGTTGAAGGTGATATCCTGCGTGCCCCCGGTTGCCGCAGCGGTACTCACGTTGGCTCCCAGCGACGTGGGGCCGGAGAAGGTAAATGTCGTGCCACTGGCCGCCACGGCCGTTTGCGCGCCGGCAATCACAATCGATCCTGCCGCCGCCGCGCGGTAGTCCACCGGAATGTCCCAGGCGTTGGCGCCTACGGTCAGCGTGCCCGTCGCCGTAGTGCTGCCGAAACGCATGCTCGTCCAATTGGAGCCCAGCGCTGCCAGGTCCGCCAGGGAGTAATTGAGCGCGCCCGCGCCGCCCGCCACGCCCATCGTGGTGGCGTTCGAC
>Ga0209382_10010397_pt1 | contig 11590 bp, 10 predicted proteins | sample SoiMetdeltSBSDD5_FD_187599 | JGI IMG/M metagenome (GOLD analysis project Ga0209382, IMG submission 187599) | Bulk soil microbial communities from a Populus tree surrounding site in Tennessee, USA - Soil MetaG P. deltoides SBSDD5 (SPAdes) (version 2) | ecosystem: Environmental > Terrestrial >...
TGGCGGGTATCCGTTTCTCGCGAAGCCGGTCCACCCTGAGACCGTCCTCGCGTCGATTGGCGAACACGCCCGCGAGCGCGCGTAGCGCCGGCTACGCGTCGTTGTTGGCGTTCTGAAGCAGGACTTTTCCGGTTTCCTTGGTGCAGCCGCCCGCGGGCATGGTCGCGCCGCAGGAGATCAGCAGGCCGGCGAGCGCTCCGAATGGACGCCCGTCGCGGAGTGGGTACAGCCGGACGGTGAAAATGGTCCCTTCAGGGAACGTCTTCGGCGCCACGCCCTGGCGCGCCAGCGAAGCCGCCGACGGTCCCTCGACGCCCCACTGCATCACTTTGCCGTTCTGCATCATCGGCTTTCCATCGGGCCCCAGCACGTCGAAGATCAACTGGGCGTGATTCGCGCCCGGGATATAGCGCACCAGCTTCCCCGTCATCGTTTTCGACGTCGTCTGGTCATACATGGCAAACGAGTGATGCGCGAGCACGGGTGCGACCGTGACCGCCAGGAGCAGGACGCCCGCAGCGAACGCAACGACCTTCTTCACAACTTCCTCCTTGGTTGAGCGTTACTTTTCCTCGGGCCGCTCCCAGCCCTGCTCGAAATGCTTCTCCCAGTTCTGCGCCCAGGGACGCCCGAAGTAATCGATGTAGCCGTCGTCCAGGAACGTCAACTGCGTCGGGCGGCCGTCTGGTCCGTTGATGATGGTGCTCTGCACCCGGCACTCGACGAACGTATGCCGGGCCTCGGGGTCGTCGAGTCCGACGACGAACTGCCACGGTGTTACCGTGTGCAGCGGCCGCGTGAACGCTTCGGGATCGTAGAATGTGGTCTCGACGGTGATGGTCTTGCCGTCAGCGCTCGGCCGGAACACCTCGATCGTCTCCATCTGGCTGCTGAACTCGAACATCGAATGCGACAGCGTCCACGCCTGGACGTTCGCCGTCCACGCCACGAGCGTGTTGCCGTTCCAGAAGCCGATCGTCTCGCCGTGCCACTGCGGCACCTGCTGCACGTGCTTGCGGCCGACCAGGACCTTACGCAGGAGGTTGTCGGCGATGCCGCTGAGGAATTGCACCTGGTTCGGCGTCATCATCACTTCGATTTGCCCGCCGAGCGACGCCTCGGCCCACCACCGCATGAACCCTTCGGGATAACAAAAGGCCGCGTTCCACTGCGGTGAGTTGTTGATCACCTCGTGGTAGTTCTGCTGGACCATCCGTTTCTGATATTCGGGCGTCAGCAGCTTCAGCATCGTCGCGGCCTGCAGGTTGCGGCCCCAGATCCACTGCTCTCCCGGATTCAGGCGGCGGTACCGGCCGTCCCAGTTCGGCAGCGTCTGCCGCGTGTGCTGGGTCGGGCCGCCGGCCTTCTTCGCGTCGGCGAGCAGGGCTTCGTAGTGTTCCTGCGCGGTTTTATACGCATACGGGCTGACGATCTTCGCCTGCTCGCGATCGAGCTTGCAGTCGCCCCACTGCGCGAACCGGTTGTCGCGCCACATGTCCGTCATCTGCCGCGGCGTGTTGCAGCGCGTATAGCGCGGGTCGGTCCAGTACTGGCGGTCCAGGTAGAAATTCTTCGTCGTGAAAATATCGACCGGCAAGGGCTGGACGCCAGCCGGCGGAGTCGCCGCGGGCCTGGGCGGCCCCTGCTGCTGCGCGCCGGCGGTGGAGGCCTGAAATACCGCCGCCGTCAACAGGGCGAGTAACCCGGCCGAAATAACCCTCGTACGCGCCTTCATCGGCATCTTCCTCCAGGCCGACGTCAAGGTCGGCCCCGATCTATCCTATGCGGCATGATATTGCGACATCGACGTGCCGGTCTACCGCTTAGCCTGATGCTCGCGGCCCTGAGCATCGCCGTGATCACGGCGCAGGCGCCGCTTCCGGTTCGCGGACAGGGACCCGCACCCGGACGGCAGGGCCAGGCGTCGCCCGCGCTCCCGGCGTCTCCGGTGGTCGCGCCGACGGCGAATATTTCCGCGCCGATCAGCTCGCCGGGGGAGATGTTCCCCGCCTTGATGTCGCTGCCGGCCGGAGACGACCTGACGCACTTCAAGTACACCAGCACCGAGTATTTCGTGACTGGCACTGCCAACGGCTCCGCCTACAAAACGCGCATCGTCGTGCGGAAGCCGGCGGACAACAGCCGCTTCAGCGGGATCGTGCTCGCGGAGTCCATGCATCCAAGCGGCAACGCGTGGATGTTCCACTTCACGCATACCTACACGATGACGTCGGGACACATTGGCGTCGAGATCGTCACCAGCGACCCGGCCCAGTTCGTCGAGTTCAACGGGGCGCGCTACAGCGACATGCGGGTGCAACCCGGCCAGGCGAACGAAATCATCGCGCAGGTCGGCTCGCTATTGCGTTCGACGCAGACCGGCAATCCGTTGAACGGCCTGCGCATGAGGAAGATGATCCTCGCTGGAACATCTGCGTCGGCAGGCGTGCTGATCAACTACCTTCCGGCACACATGGCGTACAGACTCAGCGACATGAAGCCGATTTACGACGGCTTCCTGCCGACGAGCAACGGTACCAACATCCGGCAGATCGACGTGCCGATGATCCAGGTGCCGACGACGACCGAGGCATCGCGCGGAAATGTCCCGACGCGTCAGGACGGGGACAGGCCGGGCGATCAGTTCCGCGTCTACGAGTTTCCCGGCATGCCGCACCTCGACACGCGCGATGTCGAAGCGTTTCGTCCGAACCCGTGCAAGAACCCGATCACGCTCTGGCCGATGAGCACCTACATGTCGGTCGCCCTTCATCATCTGGTCGAATGGGTCGACAAGGGGACCGTCCCGCCGCATGCCGATCGCATCCTGGTCGATCGGAACGCGACCAACGATGGTTCGCTGATTGCGCTCGACGAGCACGGCAACCCGAAGGGCGGCATCAGAAACCCTTACGTCGACGTGCCGGTCGCGAAATTCGGTTTTCCGAACGAAGGCGCGGTGCCGCCGACGCCGAACACGGTGCCCTGGGTGTCGCGGCGAACCGCGGAAGGGATCGACGACCTGTGTCATCTGACGGGGTATCAGATCGCGATGACTGCGCCGGTGCTGAAGAAGCTGTACGGGAGCAAGGAGCAGTATGTCGCCAAGGTCCGCGAGCGCGTTGACGAGTTGACGCGACAGGGGTGGTCGCTGCCGGTTTACCGCAACCTGATTCTTGCCGACGCGGCGAAAGTGAATTTCTAGGGCAGGGGGTTAGCGCCGCGCCGCGAGAATCGCTTTCACGAGTTCTTCCGGAACCGTATCGGGCACGGGCGCGTCCGGATCATGGAACGCGGACTGTCCCAGCTTCACCGTTTCCCGGTAGCCGTCCAGATAGATGCCGCAGTTCGAGCACGCTCCGAGGTGACGCTCGAACTGCGCGCGCGTCTCCGCCGGCAGCGCTTCCGACAGGTAGTCGGCGATGAAGTCGGCCAGTTCGCGGCACGTCACTGGAATGTCTCCCTCTTTGATTCCGTCCGGCTTACCTGGTTTCACCGAGGCGCCTGGTAGCGGCGCCGCAGCAGCGTAAACAGCGCCTGGCGCGCCCGGTGCAGCCGCACTTTGACGGCCGAGGTCGTAATCTCCAGCGCGTCGGCCACTTCCTTCGTCGGCATCTCTTCGATGTCGCGCAGAATCAGCACGGTCCGATACGCGTCGGGCAGCTGCTCGATCGCATTGCGGACAATACGGCGAGTCTCCTTGCGTTCGAGCAGCCGATCGGCGGCGAGGCTCTCGTCCGAAGAAAAGCGCTCGACGAAATGTCCGTCGGCCTTGAATGCCGGCAGCAGCGCATCGATCGATTCCTCCGGCTTGCGCCGCCGCGATCGCAGGCGCATGAGCGCCGTATTCACGACGATGCGGTGAAGCCAGGTGGAGAGCTGCGCCGAGCCCTCGAAGGCGCCGATCGCGCGGAACGCGCTGAGATACGCCGACTGCACGACGTCGCGCGCGTCTTCGTCGTTGCCGACGATGCGGCGCGCGACCGAGAGCATGCGGGCGCCGAAGGTTCGGATCATCGCCTCGAATGCCCAGTCCTCGCCTTTCTTGAGGCCCTGGAGCAGCGCGCCCTCGTCAACGCCTACCGTCATCTTCAAGCGTTTGTACCGCATCGCGGCCCGGCAGTAAACGCCCGCCCGGCAGGATCCGTAAGCTTGGTAGGTATGGATGTTGCCCTTCGGGCCTTGAACCGGTTCGGCCTCGGCGCGCGCACCGGTGAACGTCGGCGCATCAACGATCCACGAGCATGGCTGCGCGCGCAGCTCGCAGGCGGAGCACCGGCGATGGCGACGCCGCCCGCGAGCGCGCCGGCGGCGCTCGGCGATGCCATCCGCGCGTTTCGTGGTCCGGCGAGGCAGACTCCCGAGCAGCGGCAGCAACTGCGGCGGAAGCTGGTTGAAATCGCGTCGCAGGAGAGCGTCGCCGCGCTGACGGCGCGTGTGACGACCGACCGACCCTTCGTCGAGCGGCTGGTCGCGTTCTGGTCGAACCATCTCTGCGTATCAACGGCCGCGAAGGTTCTGGTCGCGCCGCTCGCGGGCAGTTACGAGCGCGAGGCGATCCGGCCCCACGTGCTCGGGAGGTTCGAGGACATGGTGCTGGCATCGGCGAAACACCCGGCGATGCTCGTCTACCTCGATAATTTCCAATCCATCGGGCCGAACTCGCGAGGAGCGCAACGCGGCCGCGGGCGCCGCGGGTTGAATGAAAATTACGCGCGCGAGCTGCTGGAGCTCCACACGCTTGGCGTGAACGGCGGTTACACCCAGCAGGACGTGCTGGAGCTCGCCAAAGTTCTGACGGGATGGACAGTCGGCGGGCTTCAGAACGGTGGCCCCCGCCTTCGCGGGGCTGCTTCAGCCCGCCTTCGCGATTCCGCTTCGGCGCGGCAGGCTGAGTCTGAGATCGGGTTCGCGTTCCAGGATCTACTGCACGAGCCGGGTACACGCACGGTGCTTGGAGTGAAGTACTCCGATGCCGGCGTCGAACAGGGCGAGCATGTCATCCGCGATCTGTGCCGCCACGCCTCGACTGCCACATTCGTCGCGACAAAGCTTGTCACGCATTTCGTCGCCGACGTGCCGCCCGCAGGCGCTGCTGAGAAACTCGCACGCGTGTTCCGCACCTCTGGCGGCGACCTTCGCGCCGTGTCCGCGGCGCTCATCGACATCGAGGAGGCGTGGACGGACGCCACGCGCAAGTTCCGGACGCCGCAGGACTGGCTGGTGGCGGTTCTTCGCGCGGTCGATGCGCCAGGCGTGAACGTCATGACGCTGCCCGTGCTGCGGCAGCTCCGGCATCCGCTGTGGGCGCCACAGGCGCCAAAAGGATTCGGCGACACGATGCAGGAATGGGCGGACCCCGATTCGCTCCTCAACCGCGCCGAGCTGGCACGCACGCTGGCGCGGCGCATGCGAGAGGCCAGGCTCGATGCCGGCGCTCTCCTCGACGTGGTGGACGTCAGCGGCCAGGACCAGCTTCGCGCGTTGCTGGCCGACACGTCGATCGCGGCCGCCGATCGCGTCGCGCTTGCGATCGCGGGACCCGCTTTCCAGTGGAGATGACTATGGAGCCTCCTGCGCCCAGCCGCCGGACGTTCATAAGGAACATGTGCATCGGCGGGCTCGCCACGTTCGGCGCGCCGCTGGTCAGCTTCGCGCAGGTGCGGCAGACCGGCCGGTTCGTGTTCGTGCTCTTGCGCGGCGGCTTCGACGGCCTGGCGGCGGTCGTCCCGTACGGCGATCCCGCGTATCAGTCGCTCAGAGGGACGCTCGCGTACGAGGAATCGGACCTCGTCGTGTTGAACGACGTCTTCGGCCTGGCGCCCGGGCTGGCGCCGCTCAAGGAGCTGTGGGACCAGAAAGAGCTCGTAGCGCTGCACGCGATGGCCATTCCGTATCGCACGCGCAGCCACTTCGACGGCCAGGCCATTCTCGAGACCGGCATCGATCGTCCGGTCGGTTCGGCGGATGGATGGCTCAATCGGCTGCTGCAGGTGATGCCAGGCGAGCGGTCCGGCATTGCGATCGCATCGGGGCTGCCTCGTTCGATGAGCGGCTCGTTCAACGTGCAGACCTGGTCGCCGACCCAGCTCGGCGTCGTGGACGACGATTTCCTTGGCCGCCTGTCGATGCTGTACCGCGCCGACAAAGCGTTGAGCGGACGCTTCGAGGAGGCGATGCAGCAGCAGGCGACCGTCGGGGAGGAGCCGATGGCCGGGCAGAACGCCCGGCGCGGCGGCATTGCACCGCTGATGCGCGCGGCGGCCCGCATTCTTCGCCAGGAGAATGGACCGAACATTGCCGAAGTCGAGTTCAGCGGCTGGGACACGCACGCCAACCAGGGGCTCGCGGGCGGCGCGCTCGACCGCCTGCTCGGGCAGCTCGCCGAGGGGCTCGTCACGCTTCGCACCGAGATGGGACCGGCGTGGAGCAACACCACCGTCGTCGTCATGACGGAGTTCGGGCGGACTGCACGGCCCAACGGCACGCGCGGCACGGACCACGGAACGGCGGGCGCCGGCTTCCTGCTCGGGCCGCAGGTGGCGCGCTCGCGGGTGTTCGCCGACTGGCCCGGGCTTGGCGATGGAGCGCTCTTCGAAGGACGTGACGTGAAGCCAACGCTCGACACTCGCGCGGTGCTCAAGGCGGCGATCGCCGGCACCTTCGACCTGATGCCGGCACAGGCGGACAGGGTGTTCCCGTCGTCTGAAGCCGTTCGCGGCGCTTACGATCTGATGGCCTGATGCCCGGAGGCCTGATGCCCGGAGGCCTGAAGGCCTCCGGCTACCAACGCCGCTTACACACGGTACAGGTAGCCGGAGGCCTTGAGGCCTCCGGATCACAGCTCACATCCGCCAGGCGTACTGAAGCTTCACCAGCAGCTGGTTCGAATCGAGCTGCCACCGATCCAGCAGGGATCGGACGTTGTGGTTGTAGACGACGAACAGGTCGGCCACAGGCAGGAACGTCCAGCGCAGCCGCGAGTTGATCCCCACCGAATCAGTGTCCGTGTCGTACTGCGTGTAGGTCGCGATCGAAAAATCCGACGAGACGTTGATGCGCAGCCGTGTGCCGACCAGGTGCTGCACGAACGAGCCGGCCGGAAGACGGCCGTCGTTGCGCTCGCCCGTGAACTCCACCGTGTAGAGAGGAGTGGGATTCCATACGAGCGTCATGTTCCACTCGTCGAGATCTCCGTTGTAGAACGAGCCTGACGTCCAGCTCAACGACCCGTAGAGACGCCGCTTCTGCGCGGTCGAAAACCCGATCATCCGGCGAACCCACTGGTACGAGCCTGGTGCGACAAATACGCCGTCAGACACCTCGAATGGCGCCGACGGACGATCGCCGGTCGGCGTGAACATGGTTCGGATGCTCTCGCCGCTCCGGAACCGTAAGCCCACCGGGTTGACATTCGCGTCGTAGCTTTCCCATTGGCCGTGGAGATTCGTGGTGATGTAGGGATTGAAGCTGAAATTCATGTCCTGGATGGGGCCGTGAGCCAGCCGGGTTCGGTTCGAAATCGACGGGTTCCAGCGCTGCATGGCGCGGCGCGGCACGAAACCGAGCGACGGATCGAAGTCGCGTCCGATGCGCTTGTACCAGAGACGCGTATCCCACTTGTCGTTCGGGTAGTCGATCTTGAAGGCCCACGACGCCCGGTCGCGGCCGAGTCCTTCGCGGCCGGTGATCACGCCCCACACGCTCGCGGAAAAGTTCTTGTCGCCGAGGAAGCTCGAGGTGAGATAGGTGAAATCCGCGCCGGCGAGGTAACTTCCCGAGCGGCCGATCGGATCGCCAGCTGTCGCCATGAAGCCGACGGAGGATTCTCGCCACAGGTTCTGCTTGATGCGGAACACTCCCATGGTGGCTCGTTCCTCGACCACTCCCGGCTTGCGGTCCATAGCAGTCAGCACGGCGGCGAAATTCGTGCTGGCGACGCGCCCGTTGACCTTTGCACCGGCGATCACCGGCACCTCGCGGCCGTTCACGAGCCCCATGCGCCGGCTGAAAAACGGAATCATGTCAGTGTGCACGCCGGGACCGAACTGAAAGATGTCGATGCCTTCGAGAAAGAACGTGCGCTTCTCGGGGAAGAACAACGGGAAACGCGTGAGGTTCGTCTGCCGCGTGTCGACCTCGGTTTCAGCGAAATCGGTGTTGGTGGTGAACGATGCCGTCACGTTGGCGCCAATCCGCTGGGTGACGTCAAGGCTCGGCTGAAACTTCCCGTTCAGCGATGCGGACGGGGCCGGCACTCCTGCGCCCGCAGTGATGCTTGGGCGCACGCTCAGGCCCCGCCCCAGCGCGAAGTCCGGTAAGTCGGTGATCAGTCCGGCCCTGCTCATCTGGATCAGGCGGTACTGACGCACCGGCGATGCCCAGCGGTCGACTTCCTGCAACCGCTGGATGCGCCGCTCGACGTTCAGGTTCCACTCCCGTACCGCCGGGTTGAAGCTGAGGGTCTGAATCGGAATCCGGATCTCGGCGTTCCACCCTGTTTCCGTGCGTGTCGTCGCCGCTTCCCAGATTCCGTCCCAGTCGGCATTTTCTTGGTCCGCGCTGGCGTTGATGACCGCGTCGTATCGCGCGCCACGCGGGTTGACCGCGAGCATGTACCCTGAGCGTCCGTCGAGGAACGGACCGAGCGCTATGCGAAGGTGATCTTCCTGGCCGAGTGCGGCGTCCCGCCTGACGCTGTAGCTGACGATGCCCGCCGGCTGCGGGTCTTCACAGACGATGCCTATGACGAGTGCGTTCCGGCCGGCAAGCACGCGCAGCGTCGTCCTGAAGCTGGGGGGCAGGCCTTCGCCAGGATCGGTCTGCGCGAAGGCGTCCGAGATCGGCGCTGCGCTCCATGCGGCCTCGTTCAACTGTCCATCGACATCGATCGTGTCGGCTCCGCTCCCGACCCGAAGCGCGGGCACGGGGGTTTCCTGGCCGGCGGCGAGCGCGGGGAGTGCAACAAGAACAGCCGCGCGGAAGACCGCGCGCCTGAACCACCCACCGGCGCCGATCACCTATCGGTGCCTCGGTCGGAGGCTGTTGCAGGGATTCACGCGCAAAATCATACCCCGCGGGACGCAAGCGCCAGGACGCGGCGCGCACGCTCGACGATCGGCAGCTCGATCATCTTGCCTTCGAGCGTGGTCACGGCGTGGCCGGCCGCCCGCGCCGTCTCGTACGCGTCGATCACACGCCGGGCGCGCTCGACCTCCGCCGGCGCGGGCGTGAAGGTCTCGTTGATGATGTCGATCTGTTTGGGATGGATTGCCATCTTGCCGCGAAAGCCGAGCGCGCGGGCGCGGCGGCAGTCGCGTCGAAGGCCGTCCATGTCATTCAAATCGGTGAAGACGGCGTCGATGGCCTCGGCCCGTGCGGCGGCGGCGGCGAGCGCAATCTGACTGCGGGCGAACAGGAGCTCCTCACCGTCGGTCGTCCGCTCGACGCCCAGACCTGCTGTGAAGTCCTCGGCGCCGAACAACAGCGCCGCAATCGGCGCGTCGGCGGCGGCGATGTCGCCCGCCCGGAGGATCGCGCTTGGCGTTTCAAGCAGCAGCAACAGCGGCGGCACAGCGCCGCCGGGCGCATGGCGGCCGAACACCCGCGCGACGAGCTCCACGAGACCGACGGTTTCAACCTTCGGCAGCAGCACGCCGTCGAAACCGGTGCGGCTGCTGAAAAACTCCAGATCGGCTTCGCCGTCGGACGAATGTATGCCGTTGAATCGCACCAGCCTCAACGGCCCGGTTGACGGCGTTGCGAGGAACTCCGCGATGAGGGAACGCGCCTTCTCCTTTTGTCCAGATTCCACGCTGTCTTCCAGGTCGAACACCACGGCGTCGGCCCCTGCGGCCATGGCTTTGCCGAAACGATCCTGACGGGTGCCGGGTACGTAGAGCATCGAGCGAATCGGGCCGAGCATGCCCGTTAGCTTACTGTGGTCGCATTCTTGCTGTAACGGCATGGGGGTGATCGGTATGGCTGTCTATACGAAGCTCTTCCTCAGCGCCGCGATGGTGATGATTGTCACGAGCTCTGCGTCAGCCCAGACGAAACCGGCGGGCGACAAGGACGATCAGTTCGTCATCACCGGCTGTGTGATGCGTACGAAGGACGTCCGCGCGGCCGGACCGCAATCGATGATGGTCTGGTCCAAGGGCGACGTCTATCTCGCGTCTCCCAGCGCCGGCGTCAAGCCGTCGGAGACGGCGCGAGCGGTCGGCACGGCCGGCGCTCCGGGCACGGTCTTCTACTGGCTGGACGACGAAGACGACTTTGCGAAGTACGCCGGGCAGCGCGTCGAGATCATCGGCGAGCTGAGCGATGAAATCGACCACGCCGAAATCGAAATGAAAGCCGCTGGCGACTTCACCGAGGTGGAATTCGACGCCGGCGGCCGTGAGGCGAAAGCCAGGATTCCGACCTCGTGGTTCGGACCCGCCGTCCGCGGAAAGGATCTCGAATCGGACATCGCGTTCCGGTCGGTGGACGTGGAGAAGGTCAACCCGCTCGGTCCGTGCACGACCCGATAACATGGGCCTGCCAAAGCCTCGCAACCTGATTATCGGCGTCGTCATCGCCCTGCTGGTGATTGCCGGAGGCCTGCTGATCGCGCAGGATCAGGAAACGCTGCGCGTCCGCACCGAGCTCCCTGCGAGCGACGCGCAGTTCCCCGAATACCTGGCGCGCCTGCTTGGCGCGCCCGTCACTTCCGGCGACTCGTACATCGTCCACACCGATGGCACCGCGGCGTTCCCGGCGATGCTCGACGCCATCAACGGCGCGAAGCATCGCATCAGCTTTGAAACCTACGTGTATCAGAGCGGCAAGATCGGCGGCCAGTTCACCGCCGCCCTGGAAGCCGCCGCCCGCCGCGGCGTCAACGTGCGCATGGTGCTCGACTCGATCGGCGCGAAGAAGACCAGCGAAGCGGACGTCGAGCGGCTGCGGAGCGCCGGATGCGAGGTCGTCTGGTTCAACCAGGTCAGCAGCCTCAGTTTCGAGGAGCTGAACTACCGGACCCACCGCAAGTCGCTCATCATCGACGGCGACGTCGCCTTTGTCGGCGGCATCGGCGTCGCCGACCAGTGGGCAATCGATACCGAGAAGGAAAAGATGTGGCGCGACACGCAGATCGAAGTGCGTGGGCCCGCGGCCGTCTACATCGAAGGGTCGTTCAACGAAAACTGGATCGAGAGCGGCGAGGTCGTCGCCCCGGACCTGCTGCCGCACGACGCTCAGCCCACCGGACACGCGCGATCCCTCGTGGTCTGGAGCGGACCGGAGGGGGGCGCCAGCGCGATGAAGCTGCTCTACCTGCTGGCGATCGCCTCGGCGCGCTCGACGCTCGACATCCAGTCGCCGTATTTCGTCATGGACGAATCGACGCAGTGGAGCCTGGAGGATGCCCGGAGGCGGGGCGTCAAAGTGCGGATGGTGGTCGAAGGGGATATCACGGACGCGAAGCCGGTGAAGTTCGCCAGTCGCGCCTCGTACGAGCGTCTGCTCGAACGCGGAATCCAGCTACATGAGTACCAGCCGTCGATGATGCACGCGAAAGTCATCGTCATTGATGGCCTGCTGTCAA
>Ga0209382_10010398_pt1 | contig 11590 bp, 5 predicted proteins | sample SoiMetdeltSBSDD5_FD_187599 | JGI IMG/M metagenome (GOLD analysis project Ga0209382, IMG submission 187599) | Bulk soil microbial communities from a Populus tree surrounding site in Tennessee, USA - Soil MetaG P. deltoides SBSDD5 (SPAdes) (version 2) | ecosystem: Environmental > Terrestrial >...
AATATGGAGCTCGTGAAGAACGTCCCGAAGCCCGACGGTTTCTTCAATCCGAAATCTCCGCTCGGCAGCCCGACGCCGCCTGAACCGCCACCAAGTGGTCCTAACGCGGCAACTCCGGCAGCACCCGCTCCTGCAGCAACGCCGACATCCACTCCGCCGGCGCCGCCATCAGGGTTGGACTTTGCGAACTCAGACCTCGCCTTCACGCACGATCACGCCATCATGGGAAATTTCAACGGCTTCAATACGTACGTTGTCGAAGATCCTTCCAAGGCACGGCTTTATGCATCGGTCGTTTGTCCCGGTGGTCAAGGCGATGTCTCCGTTTACGGCAATCTGCTGTTCATGTCGGTCGAGCAGACTCGCGGCCGCGTTGATTGCGGAACACAGGGCGTGACGGAAACGGTCAGCAAGGAGCGCTTTCGGGGCGTTCGGATCTTTGATATCTCGGACCTGAAAAAACCGAAACAGATCGCGGCAATTCAAACCTGCCGAGGCTCGCACACGCACACCCTGGTCGTGAGCCCGCAAGACAAAGCCAACCTTTATGTATATGGTCAGGGGACCGGTACCGTGCGGGCCGGTGAGGAACTCACCGGGTGCACGGACGGGAAAGACGATCCAAACACGGCGTTGTTCAGTATCGACGTGATCCAAGTGCCTCTGGCCACGCCGAAGAACGCAAAGATCGTCAATCGGCCTCGCATTTTCGCGGATGAGAAAACCGGTGCGATCTCCGGACTCTGGCAAGGTGGCAACTACGGCGAGGGCACGCAAAGCTCGCGCGAAACGAACCAGTGCCACGACATCACGGTCTTTCCTGAAGTCGGTCTGGCCGCAGGTGCTTGTTCCGGGAATGGAATCTTGCTCGACATTTCAGATCCGGTCCATCCCGTGCGTCTCGACTATGCCGGCGACAAGAACTTTGCGTACTGGCACTCGGCAACGTTCAACAACGACGGTACGAAGATCATCTTCACAGATGAGTGGGGCGGAGGAACGCGTCCGCGGTGCCGTCAGAGCGATCCTATTCAGTGGGGCGGTGACGCGATCTTCGACATCGTCGATCGCAAGTTGAAACTGCAGGGCTATTACAAAATGCCGGCGCCGCAAACGGACCAGGAAAACTGCGTCGCGCATAACGGGTCGATTATTCCGGTGCCCGGCCGCGACATCATGGTTCAGGCATGGTATCAAGGTGGCCTCTCCGTCTTCGACTTCACCGATTCCGCGCATCCAGTCGAAATCGCGTACTTCGATCGAGGTCCACTCGATGCGAAGGACCTCTACACGGGCGGATACTGGTCCACGTATTGGTACAACGGTCACATTTACGGTTCCGAAATCGCGCGCGGATTGGACATCTTCAAGTTGAAGCCGAGCGAGTTTCTGTCGCAGAACGAAATCGACGCGGCGATGCTCGTTCAAAACAACGAGCTCAACGTCCAGATGCAGCAAAAGGCCGTTTGGCCGGCGACGAGCGTCGTGGCTCGCGCCTATATGGATCAACTCACGCGGAGCAAGGCGATCCAGCCCGAACGCGTGAAGGCGGTAAGCGATACGTTGGCTCGCGCCGACAAGATCCGTTCGGCGAAGGACAAGAACGCCGCCGCCGTCGTGTCGGAACTGGATTCGCTCGTCGGTCAGCTGGAAAAAGACGCGACAGCCTCCACCGGCCGCAACACCATGCGCCTCCGGTCGCTGGCGGAGAATCTGAAAGAACGAGCAACCAAACTTCGGTAACCGCAGAGACGCAGAGGCGGCAGAGAAAAACTAGGATTTCTCTGCCGCCTCTGCGTCTCTGCGGTGGTGTGCTAGACTGCCCGCATGCTGCAACTCATGTTTGTCGCCCTTTTTGCGTTCGCGCAGGCCCAGCAGAACGATTCGGACCAGTTGCGTGCGCTGATCAAGACGCTGCCACAACTTCCCGTCGAACGTGTGGATGTGAAAGTGAATCCGCCTTTGACGCTGGAAGGTATCTCCGCCGTGACCGCCGATCAAAAAGGCAACATTTACGTCATTCACCGGCCGGAGAATGGCGGCGATCCTGTCGTCGTCCTCGATCCCAAGGGCAACTTCATCCGCTCGTGGGGAAAAGGGATGTACAAAATCCCCCACGGCATTCGGATCGACTCGGCGGGCAACGTCTGGACTCTCGATGCCAACACATCGATGGTCTACAAGTTCACGCCCGACGGAAAGAAGCTGCTGGAAATCAGCGTCGGCGAAATTCCCGATCTAACGAGAGATTTTTGCGGCGCCACGGACATCGCTTTCGCCAAAAACGGTCACGTGTTCGTGTCTGATGGTTACTGCAACGCGCGTGTTATCGAGTACGACGCTGCCGGCAAGAAGATTAAGCAGTGGGGGAAGAAGGGCACCGGTCCCGGCGAATTCAACACGGTGCACTCGATAGCAATGGGTCCGGATAACAACCTGTACGTTGCAGACCGCGAGAACGGACGGCTACAGAAGTTCGATCAGAGCGGCAAGTTCCTCGGTGAATGGAAATTCGGCGGCCAATTCTACACGGTGACGTTCAGCCAGAAGGGTGAGCTCTACGCGGCGACACATCCGAAGGGCGTGCCGCTGGACAACGAATTCAACGTCGTGAAAATCGATGTTTCCACCGGAAAGCTGCTCGGCAAGTTCGAAGTGCGATCCCACGAATTGGGCATCACTCCGGACGGAACCCTGCTGCCTGCAACGCGAAGTGGCCAATTGATCCTGCTGCGCCAAAAATAATCGAACCCGAAACGCGCGGGCGTAAAGCCCGCGGCTACGAACCGAATGTAACGTAAACCTCGTAGTCGCGGGCTTTATGCCCGCGTGTTTGGGATCAGCAACAGTCAGAGTTGACGCCTACATGGTGGCTTAAGTAGCATTCGCAACCGTGGCTAAAAAGATATCTAACGGATTGTTGACGTTGAGTTCGGCGGCGATTCTCGCCGTGTACGCTGCCGGATATGAGAGGACGAATCCGGCTGCAGAACGCTTTGCGGCGCAGTTGGCCCAGCGGCGGGCACCGCTGCCTGTTGTCGAAAGACTCGCGGCGGCTCCGGCACCTCCGGCAGCAATTTCTCCCGCGCTACCTTCGGACGTGAAACCGCGCCCCGAACCCAGGGCCGAGACGACTGTACCGAATCGAAAAGCACCGACTGCCGCTGCCGAAGCGCCAACTCAGCCGCCGGTCGTTTCGGAGACGCCGGCACCAGCGAGCGAACCTGCGCCGGTTGCGCCGGTCTCGACGGCGCCTGCCGCTGAACCCGTCGTCGATCACGCACAAGTGCCTGCGGCCGCACCTCTGCCTCACTATAAGGATGGTGTTTATCTCGGCTGGGGCTATTCGAGACACGGCAATATTCAGGCTTTCGTGAGAATCGAAGGCGGCAGGATCATCCACGCCGGAATCGAGCGTTGCGAAACACGCTGGTCCTGCGATCTCGTTGCACACCTCCCCGGACAGGTCATTAAGCGGCAAAGCGCTGAGGTCGACTTCGTCACTGGAGCAACCCAGAGCGGTGACGCCTTCTATGGCGCCATCTTCAATGCTCTAGCTCAGGCCAAGTGACAGACAAAACATATCGGCACTCCATCGTCGCGATGGGCACTGTTGTGACGATTCAGGTTGCCGGTCCTCGATTCGATGACCAAATGACCCACCGCGCATTCGAGTGGTTTCGGGGCATCGAAAGCACGTGCACACGATTCGATCCTACGAGCGAACTGATGCAGCTCTCAAGCCGCGTCGGTGAAGCAGTGTCAGTCAGCACCATTCTTTTTCAAGCCATCCAGTTTGCGCTTGCCGTCGCCAAGGAAAGTGGCGGCGCGTTCGATCCTACTGTTGGACATCTAATGGAAAACTACGGCTTCAACACGCACCATCGAAGCGGCAAGATCATTCGTACAGAAGTGACGTCTGCCGCCGGCGTGAGTTACCGCGACGTTCTGGTCGATTCCGATCGAGGAACCGTGACGCTTCAACGGCCGCTTGTTCTGGACCTCGGAGCCGTTGCAAAAGGATTAGCGATCGACCTTGCCGCGCGCGAACTGAAGCCACTCGAGAATTTTGCCGTCGACGCGGGCGGAGATCTTTATCTCGCGGGAGTCAATCACGACGGCAAGCCGTGGACGATTGGAATCCGGCACCCGTACGTTGACAACGAGTTGCTTGGTTCCATCAGCGTTTCCGATCGCGCCGTATGCACGTCAGGTAATTACGAGCGGCCCGATCACATTCTGGATGCACGAACCGGCAAACCGACGAACCGCGCCGCGAGCGTTACGGTGGTTGGCGCAACGGCAATGCTGGCGGATGCGCTTGCCACTGCCGCTTTTGTGCTTGGACCTGAAGAAGGAATCCAGTTGCTAGGCAGGCTCGGAGTAGAAGGAATCATCTTTTCAGCTTCGCTCGAACGATACGCAACGCCAGGGATGAACTCGTGACCGCAACTTTCTCCGCCCGCCGCTTCTTCAGTACACCAAAGGGGTTGCTGATCATCATCCTGTCTGCCCTGGCCGCACTCGCAGCGACGGCATCCGGGTTTCGACTGGTCGCGCCGGTCGTCGCGAGCGCTGTTCTTGCCGCCGCGCTAATCGATGGTCCGATTCTGTTTTTGAAAACCGGAAAGTGGGAAATTCCGGACGGCGCTATCCTCTCCGGACTCTTCATTGCGATGATCCTCAGCCCGCGCGAGCCTTGGTACGTCGCGGCTTGCGCATCCGCGATCGCGATTGTGACCAAACACATTTTTCGCACGCGTTTCGCCAATATCTTCAACCCGGCTGCAATCGCGCTCGTCGTCATCTTTTATGTATTTGGCGCCGCACAAAACTGGTGGGGCGCACTCGGAGAACTTCCGCCGGCCGCATTGATAGCGTTATTCGCCGGCGGGTTTTTCATCGTGGATCGTGTGAATAAGATGCCGCTGGTGTTGGTTTTTCTCGGTGTCTATTTCCTGCTGTTCACCACTATGGCCTTTGTTGGCGATCCTGCGCATGTATCCGAGATCTTCCGTGCTCCGGATCTCCACGCTGCGCTCTACTTTGCGTTCTTCATTTTGACGGACCCGCCGACCTCACCGGTGAAGTATTCCCATCAAGTGACGTACGCCATTCTGGTCGGCGTGGCGAGCTTCGCGATCTTCGAGTCACTCGGAGCTGTCCATTATCTCTTGTCGGGTGTGCTGGTCGGCAATGTCTGGGAAGGCTGGCGTCGCTGGAATGCGGCCCGCAGCTGATCTGACCACCGGTTTGAAATGAGGGCCACCGCAGAGACGCAGAGAATTTTTCTTTTTTCTCTGCGCCTCTGCGGTGGCCCCGATTTTCCTAGAAGTCGATGTAGGCGCGGAGATTGATAGTCCGCGTTCCTGTGAACCCGGTCATCTGGCCGAACGTCACCCCGGTTGCTGTGGGGTTTCCGTAACCGGTGGTAGTAGTGTTCTTGAAAGGATGATTCAGGAAGTTGGTGATGTTGGCTTTGATTCCCATCCTTGCTCGTTCACTGACCGGAAATTCCCGGCTGATGCTCATGTCGAGGTTGAAGCTCGGTTGTGACCGGTATGGTACTTTGGCACCGATAACACCCGGAGTGTCACCCGGCTTGTAGAACCTGGGATCCACCGAGCCGTTAGCCTGCTGGATATCCTTAACGTCGGTGTGGAAACACCGACAGGAGTAATCGTAATCGCCAACGATCGTGTCTAATCGCCTGACAAGTTCCTTGGCCGTCATGCCATTGCCGAACACCACGCCGCCATCAGCGCCCGCGGTGCCGCCAAAACTATTAAATGTCAATCGACCGCCCGTCAGGAACAGCGGTGTGCCGGAAGAAATTTTGTCGATGCCGGCGATCTTCCAATCCCGGATGACTTGCGAGAGAACACGGTTTGACGGGTTGAACCACCGTCCCGGCCCCATCGGCAGGTTATATTCCCAGAGCGCCGAGAAAATATGACGACGGTCGAAGGGTGTGTCACCGTAGCTCAGATGTGCGTCCCTTAGTGTCGTCCACGTATCTTCAGCGCCTTGTCCCGTTACATTTCCCTGAGTACCTAACGCATGTCCCCATGTGTAATTCAGGTTGGCCATCAGTCCGTGCCCCATTTGCTTCTTCAACTCGACCTGGAGCGCGTTGTAATTGTTATCACCATTGGAATCCAGATAGTTCACGCTACTGGCAAACGGATTTGCTTTGAAAAAATTTATCGGATACTTCGCCTGGGTATATCCAAGAGCGGCGCAAGGCGCGAAGTTCGCTCCAACGAGACGGCAATACAACGTGGGCGACGTCGTGCTTCCTAACGTGTTCGCTAATGTTCCGGTCTGTCCGTTGTCAAGGTTTTGGATGTAAGTGGCATTTCCGAAAGCCGCGCTTCCGGTCAACGCCGGTTGCGAACCGTTCGCGCCGAAGGCGGCCTCGAAAATGGGTAGGCCCACCTGCCCCGCGAGGTTTCGATTCTGGAACGACTCGCCGTTTCCTGCCTCGCGGTTGATCCTCAAATTGTTCTGCGCATTGATGAACTCCGCAGCAAAACCATTCTCCACGACGTTTATTTCGTTGATGTTCTGCTGGTGCCACATGTGCGTCGACTTGTTGCCGACGTAGCGAATTTCCAATGTCGTGCCGCGAACGATTTCACGCTGGATTCCCAACGTCCAGTTCGAGGTGTACGGGGATTTCAGGTTCGGATTAAATGCGTTGATGTCTCTTCCACCGTTGAGAACAAAACCGGATAGTGGAATCGGGAAAGCAAATGTTGCCGGGGTCACGGAGAACGTCGGATCGGGACTGCTAAGCAGCAATTGACCGGGTTGGAAATTGACGTTCGCCGTTGCAGCAATAGACTGCGTGGCGCCGGGCCCACCAGGCAAGTAATTGGAAACGGTGTTCATCCCTTCGTTGTAGAACGTCAATCCGAAACTGCTTCGGATCACGCTCTTTTTCCCGCCGAGGATTTTTCCCAGCAGACCGTTTTCGATGTCAGGATTCCAGGCAAAGCCAAAGTTCGGTCCGGGATTCTTGAAGTCTCTTTTGTAAGGGCTGCTGTTTTGGATAAACGCGGGATCCATGTTCCCACCGAGAACTCCCGGCTGAAAGTTGCCTTTCGATGGTCCAAAAACAGCATCTGGAGCGACGGTTGAATAAATCGGAATTGTTCCATGTATCGCGCCATCGAACTGCCACCGCAACCCGTAATTCACAGTCAGGTTTGGCGTGGCCCGGAACGAATCCTGAAAGAACAATCCAGCGGTTGTGAACGCAAAGTTGGTCGGCTGAGGAAAGAACTTCTCGAATTGCTTGGTTGCCGGATTCACGTTTGCCGTTCCGGTAATTCCGTTGATTCGTCCGGTTAGCATCGCGTACAGGTTTTTGAAATTGTCGATGTCGGTTGTGTTGGCAGTGACGACGTTCTCATTCCGGATCGCAGTATCGAGAATGTTGTTGATGGGGTCATCGGACCGGATTCCAAAGTTGTACGTCAGTACGCCGGCGCGGTTTCCGTAGAATCGCGACCAGAAGGTCGTGTTGAGCATCGAGCCGCCCATCTTGAAGGTGTGTTTGCCTCTGATCCACGTGAGATTGTTCTTGATCTCGAACACCGGATTGTTGCGGACGTCACTCGTGTTGGTTGGGATATAGGCGGTGACGAGCGGAAGGTTCAAACGCCGGTCGCCATACTGCTTGTATTGCCGGATGTCGAATCCCGGACTGAAAAATTCTCCGTTTCGTTGAACGCCAAAAACGAAATTGTTGAATACATTTTTCGAGATCGTCCAATCAAGGGTGCTGCTGGCTGTATAGACATTGGCTTTGCTGCTGTCGGCCCATTCATACTGACTTGCCGCTTCGCCCGGGTAAGGCGCTCCATTCGTTCCCGCAAACCGGGAATTGCGGAAGTTCCAACTGCCGTGCCATGCGATGTTATTGGTGGCTTGAAAGTCCACGCGCGTGGTTGGATAGAATTGATTCGTCTGCGAACGTCTCGTCCAGCGCATGGTTCGCCGGAAAGGAAAATTCACGTCGTCCTGGAACGTCACGCCCGGCGTGGACTCGGTGCCTCGGATTTCGTCGAGCATAGACTTGACGATCGGATCGACGCTGCTCGGAAAGCCACTTTGCCGTGCGACGTCGAGTACATTTAGTGTCTTCCGCACATTATTCCGATCGATGAATGTGTAGTTGCCGTTCAGCGCTTCCTGCTGAAGAACCTGGACGTTCCGGACACCGCTCGAAGGCGTCGGCTCCGCTTCAAAATAGGCAAAGAAGAATAGCTTGTTCTTCAGGGAAGACACCCATGGAAGCAGTGGGCCGCCGACGCTGCCCACAATGTAGTTCTGTCGGGTGCGCGATTTCACGGAGTTCGAGTCGTAGGCACCGGCCAGCTTGGTCATGTATGGAGTGGCGTTGAGCCATTCGTTGTGCCACTGATGCAGGACCTTGAAGTGATATTGATTCGTCCCGCGCTTGGTGACGACCTGGACCGTCATCGCGCCTTGCCCCGCGGCTTCCGCCCCCATGCCGCTGGTCGACACCGTCACTTCTTCAACTGCATCGATTCGCATCGGAGCAAACGCGAAGAAGCTCGTGCCACCACTCTTGAACCGCTGCGAGTTGTTATTCATGCCGTCCAGGGTGATGTTCATGGACGCGTTAGGTAGGCCGTTGTAAGTACTGTTGCGATTACTGTCAGCCGACATGGCGCCCGGAACCAGGAGCGCAAAGTCCAATGTCGAGCGTCCGCTGTTGGGCAGATTGTAGATGCTGGTATTTTTGATCGTCGTGCTGGCGACCTGAGAGGTGGTTTCGACCTGCACCGCGGACGCCGTGACCTCCACTGCGGATGTCTCTTCCCCCAGTTTCAGTTCGACGATCTGGTTGGTTGTGCGTCCGGTGTTGATGACGATCGAGTCATAAACCGCGGTCTGAAATCCGGCGAACGTCGCGGTTAGGCGGTATTTTCCATCGATTAGATTGGCGAAAAGATATCCGCCATCTTCGATGGACAGCGTCGTCTTCTCGATTCCCGTCGCCATGTCTTTCAAGGTCAGTTCGACACCTGGAATGACGGCGCCGGATGGGTCTCTGACAATGCCGCGTAGTGCGGTGACGGTAATTTGCGCGGCTGCGTTTACAGCCACAATCAGCAGAATTCCGAAACTAGCGAAAAGCAGACTTCCAATCCGTGTTGCCTTCTTCGTAGAAGGTCTCATTTTGTTTTCCCCCACTTTAAAAGTGACTAGACAGCAAATTCACGAAACCAGACGCTGCGTCAGCGTCAGACTCCAGTGGAAGAATGGCTTCGTGGTGAATTCAGTGGGAGGATGCTATCACGAACTGTATACAATATACGATTGATTGTGCGGTCCGTCTGGGAACACTGCACATACTTGACTCTAACCGACAAACGCGGGCATAAAGCCCGCGGCTACGAACCGACTGCCGGTGTGAACCTCGTAGCCGCGGGCTTTATGCCCGCGCGTCGTTTTTTGGAGCCAAGTATGCCGTTGGGACAAAGTGTTATTTTTCAGGTAGATCGCTGTAGAACTTCCAGTCGATGGACATGTCGCGCGTTAGCTTCTGCTTCGTGAGCCCCAGCCGGATCAATTCGATCGGCATCGAGCCCATACGCAGGATCTCGTCGTGAAACGCCTTTTGCGTCATTTGTTTTGAATCCACAAGTTCCTTGCGCAACGATTTCAGCTGCAGAGCGCCCAACAAGTAACCCGCCTGATACAGGGGACTGTAGCTGCCATCGAACGAACGCCGGACTTCCGCCGTGGCGTTCTCTCGTTCGTGACCGACGCGGTCTACCAGGAAATCGATCGACTCCTGCGGCGACCACTGTCCCATATGGAAGCGCAGCGAGAAGATGATGCGGGCACAGCGGAACATGCGCCAGAACAGTGCGCCAACGCGCTCTTCAGGCGTATCGTGAAAACCCATGTCGTACAACACCAGCTCCCAGTAAACCGCCCAGCCTTCGCCGTAGAACGGACCGCCGCCAAGGCTCGGACGATATCCGTTGAAGCGCTGTCCAAAATACTGAACGAGGTTGTGACCTGGAATCATTTCGTGGAACGCCGTCGCATGTGACCACGGACGATTGTTGCCGCGCATGCTCTGCTGCCGCGCTTCGAATTCCATGGTGTTCGTCGGATACGACACGCTCATCTGGCCGCCGCCGGTGAAGAACGGATTTACCAGCTGCCGCTCCGGCGTCATCATGATCATGTGCTGCGACTCGACGTTCACTTGCGGAACGCTCACCATGTCGCGCGAGCGCACGTACTCGACCGCCTCGTTCAGCAGATCGCGAATCATCGCGGGCTGACCGCCCGGTGGCGGATGCATCGTCTTGGTTTTCTCGAGAGCCTTTTTCCAGTCGTCGCCGAATCCCATCTCGCGCGACGCTTTTTTCATCTCGTTCTCATGCCACGCGAACTCGCGATCCGCCAACAAGATGAGTTGCTCGGGTGTGTACGGAATCAATTCGTCTTCGAGATCGCGAATCAGTCCTTCGCGTCCGCGCGCAACTCCGGGAATGCCGCTGTTGTCCGTCTTGCGCGGATTGTTCGTCGGCAACGGCTTGTCGAGCCGCGCCAGCTCGAGTTCGGCACGCTTCTTCAGGAAGAGATAGTCCACTTGCGCGTTGCGGGTGAGCTGATCGAAATCGACGGTCGTCAGCGCGGCCAGCCAGTCGTTGTAGTACTGCGCGTCTCTTACTGGGACCGGTCCGGTGTTGCCGCCGCGTCCACCTCCAGGATTTCCGCGGAAACGCTGCACGACATCCGCCATTTCATCCTGCGGCAGCGCGATTATCTCGTTGAGGTCCGGCACTTCCTGGAACTTGGCTGCGGGTGAGGGATCGACGCGCAAGGGAACGACTTTTAGATTCGATGTCTGATTTGCCGGCGCGATCTTGTCTCGAAGCGTCGCCGCGTACGACTTCAAAGCCTCGTCCACCTGTTTGTACGGCATTTCCATCCACCAGGTGAACAACGGATCGTAGCCGTTATAGAACGTATTCCATCCGACAAGATTCGCCTGAATCTGATCGACTGCGCCGGCCGCAGCCAGGGCTTGCGCCGAATCTGCTTGCAGCGTGCCCGCTGCCAGTTCCGCCTGAAGATCGGCGATCTGTTTCTTCACCGAGATCAACGTCGCCGCCGCTTTTTCCGAATCCATGTCTTTGAGCGCGATGCGTGCTTCGATCAGGCCGATGAGTTCGGCGGAGAACGGAAGCAGGGGCATCACCTTGGCGAGTGCTTCAGCCTGCGTGTCGAGTTCGGCGAGATTCTTTTGAACCGTGGTCTTGAGGTCGTTGAGTTCGGTCCGCGCATCGTTGGAGAGCCTGGGATTGTCCAGCCGGTTCAAAGCGGCCTGCCAGGAGAGATCGAAACGTTTGATGCGCGCGATGCGATTCGGTGAAATCGTCATCGGCGGTGCTGCGTTCGTCGCGGGTCCGCCTCGGCCTCCACGTCCTCCGCCTCCGCCAAGGCCGCTTGCAGCTCCTGCATAGTTGGTGGCGAGGAGATTCCGGTCGGCGGTATAGCGCGTCGTGACCAAACGCATCTCGCTCTGTCGGGG
>Ga0209382_10010400_pt1 | contig 11589 bp, 11 predicted proteins | sample SoiMetdeltSBSDD5_FD_187599 | JGI IMG/M metagenome (GOLD analysis project Ga0209382, IMG submission 187599) | Bulk soil microbial communities from a Populus tree surrounding site in Tennessee, USA - Soil MetaG P. deltoides SBSDD5 (SPAdes) (version 2) | ecosystem: Environmental > Terrestrial >...
GTGCTGCTCGTCACCCTGATCGAGCCCGGGCTGAAGGTCGAGAGCCTCAGCTCCGGGATCCTGGTAGCGCTCGCCCTGACGATCGTCAACACCGCGCTGACCACGCTGTTCGCGATCGACGACGACGACTTCTTCTACCGCAACGTGATCCGGCGCCAAGCGCAGCGCGTGGCCAAGCCCGTGCCGACCGACGTGCCCGGCCTGTTCTTCCTCGAGATCGACGGGCTTGCCCACGACGTGCTGGCGCGGGCGATGCGCGACGGCAACGCGCCGACGATGTCGCGCTGGCTGCGCGGGGGGTCGCACCGGCTCACGCGCTGGGAGACCGACTGGTCCTCGCAGACCGGTGCCTGCCAGGCCGGGCTGCTGCACGGCGACAACGACGACATGCCGGCGTTCCGCTGGTGGGAGAAGGACCGCGGCAAGCCGATCGTGACCAACCACCCCCGCGACGCCATGGAGCTCGAGCGCCGCCACTCCGACGGGCGTGGGCTTTTGTTCTCGGACGGCGCCAGCCGCGCCAACATCCTCTCGGGCGACGCGCCGCACAGCCTGTTGACCATGAGCACGGCGATGCGCCGCGACCGGCCCGGCCGGCTCGGCCAGGACTACTTCGCCTACTTCGCCAACCCCTACAACGTCCTGCGCACGAGCGCGCTCGTCGCGCGCGAGATCGTCAGCGAGCGCTGGTCGGCGATCCAGCAGCGCCGGCGCGGCGTTGAGCCGCGCATCCGCCGTAGCACCGCCTACGCGCTGATGCGGGCGTGGGCGACTGTCATCCAGCGCGATCTGCAGGTGGAGGCGGTCATCGCCGACATGTACGCCGGGCGGCCAGTCGCCTACACCACCTTCCTCGCCTACGACGAAGTGGCTCACCACTCGGGCATCGAGCGTTCGGACACGCTGGCGACGCTGCGGGCGGTCGACCGCCAGATCGGGCGGATCGCCGCGGCGCGCCAGGACGCCCCGCGCCCGTATCGGCTGGTCGTGCTCTCCGACCACGGGCAGTCGCAGGGTGCAACGTTCCTGGACCGCTACGGCACCTCGCTCGAGGACCTCGTGCGGGAGGCCGCCGCCACGCAGGCGCTCGCCGTGCGCGGCCATCCCGACGAGGCGCTGGGCTTCATCGGGGCCTCGCTCACCGAGGCGTCGGGGGGCCAGTCGAGGATGGCGCGCGTGGTGCGCCGGAGCTCGCGCCGGCGCACGGTCGACGGCGCGGTGCAACTCGGCGAGGGCCATCCCGACGGCAAGCCGGCGGGAACGAGCGACGAGCCGCCCGAGATCGTCGCGATGGCGTCGGGGTGCCTGGGGCTGGTCACGTTCCCGCGCGAGCCGGGCCGCATGACGGCCGAGCGCCTGGAGGAACGCTATCCGCGGGTGCTGCCCGCGCTGCGCGACCACCCCGGCATCGGCTTCCTGCTCGTGCGGTCCGAGCGGCACGGGGCGGTGGCGATAGGCGCCGCCGGCGTGCACTACCTCGACGAGGACCGCGTGGAGGGCGACGACCCGCTGGCGCCGTTCGGGCCGAACGCCGGCCGCCATGTGAAGCGCACGGACGGCTTCCCGCACTGCGCCGACATCATGGTCAACAGCACCTACTGGCAGGACCTCGACGAGGTGGCCGCCTTCGAGGAGCTCGTCGGCTCCCACGGCGGCATGGGGGGGACGCAGTCGTATCCGTTCCTGCTCCACCCGGTCGAGCTCGAGCTCCCCGACGGCGAGCTCGTGGGCGCCGAGGCCGTCCACCGCGAGCTGCGACGGTGGCTGGTGCAGCTCGGCCACCCGGAATACGCGCCGCGGTAGCGTCCAGGGATGCCGTTGCCCTGGCCGGCCGTCGACTACGAGACCTGGAGCGCGACGTGCGACACGCTGCACGGACACGCGCAGGTGCTCGGGAAGCTGGCGGTGGTGCTCGCGCCGCCGGAGGCCCAGCTCCAGCACACCGCCCTTCGGCTTACGGCGCGCGGCTGGGAGACGCTCGCGCTTCCGGCCCCGGACGGGTCGGGCGCGATCGTGGTCGCACTCGACCTGCGGACCCACGAGGCGGTGGTCGAGCACAGCGCGGGCGAGACGGCGCGGATCGCGCTCAGGCCCGACCGGCCCGTCGGCGCCGTCACGCGGGAGGTGCTCGACGCAGTGCGCGCTGTCGCCGGGGCCGTCGAGATCAACGCAACGCCGCAGGAGGTGTCCTGGACGGTCCCGCTCGACGAGGACGACGACCACGCGAGCTACGACGCCGAGCAGGTCGCGGCCTACTTCGCGGCCGCCACCCGGGCCGCGCTCGTGCTGGCGGAGTACCGGGCCCCCTATCGCGGGCGCTCGACGCCGGTCAACGCGTGGTGGGGATCGTTCGACCTGGCCGTGAGCCTCTTCTCCGGGGGGCCCGCCAACCCGCCCTCCGACGACTTCATCATGCGCAACTCGATGGACGCGGAGGAGGTCGCCGTCGGCTGGTGGCCAGGCGATGCGTCGCGCTACGGCCGGGCGGCGTTCTACGCCTACGCCCACCCCGCGGCGGACGCGTTCTCCCGCGCCGACCTGGCGCCCGGACGCTGGGATGCCGCCCAGGGCCTGTTCCTGCTCGACTGGAATGACGTGCGCTGTAGCGACGATCCGCACGCGACCGCGGTTGCGTTCGCGCGCGCCGCGTTCAAGCACGCCTGCGCCGCGTGTGGATGGGATCCGGTGCTGGCCCAGAGCGCGGAGGCGATTCCGCCGCCGGTGGCCTAGCCGGCCTGGATCTCCTCAAGGCGGTCGATGAGGATCAGCCGTGCCGCCGCCTCGATCAGCGCAAGGTGGGAGAACGCCTGCGGGAAGTTGCCGAGATGCCGCCCGGTGCCGGTGTCGAACTCCTCGGCGTAGAGGCCGAGCGGCGAGGCGATGCTGAGCAGGCGTTCCATGAGGTCGCGGGCCCGCTGCTGCTCGCCAACGATCGAAAGCCCGGAGACGAGCCAGAACGAGCAGATGAGGAAACTGCCCTCCTTGCCGGACAGGCCGTCGTCGGTCTCGTCGGTCTTGTAGCGCAGGACGAATCCGTCCTCGGTCAGGTCGTCGGCGATCGCGAGCACGCTCTTGTGCAGGCGCTCGTCGTCGCCCGGGAGGAAGCCGAACATCGCCGTCAGCAGAGTCGAGGCATCAAGCGCGTCGGTGTCGTAGTGCTGGCGCAGGACGCCGTCGCGCACGCCGTGCTCGAGGACGTCGGCGTGGATCTCGTCGGCGGTGGCGCGCCATTGCGACTCGAGCTTCGGCTCGCCGGCCAGCCCGCCCAACTGGGCCGCGCGGTCGAGCGCTACCCAGCCCATCAGCTTCGAGGACACGTAGTGCTTCGGCTCGCCGCGGGCCTCCCAGATCCCCTGGTCGGGGTCGCGCCAGACCTTCGTGGCGCACTCGGCCTGCGACTGCACGATCGGCCACAGCCGGCGCGGCAGGCGGGCACTGCGCCGCGTGTGGAGCAGGATCGAGTCCAGCACCGCCCCGAAGACGTCGTTCTGCCGCTGGTCGAAGGCGCCGTTGCCGACGCGCACCGGGGAGGCGCCGGCGTAGCCGGACAGGTCGTCGCGGGTCGACTCGGTCAGGTCTCGCCGCCCGTCGATCCCGTACATGATCTGCAGCGCGCCGTCCTCGTTGGGCTCGAGGTCGGCGACGAACTGCATGAACTCCTCCGCCTCCCAGTCGAGGTTGAGGTAATGCAGCGCCTGCAGGGTGAAGGTCGAGTCGCGCATCCAGGTGAAGCGGTAGTCCCAGTTGCGCTCGCCGCCGGGTGTCTCCGGCAGGGACGTGGTCAGGGCGGCGACGGTCGCGCCCGTGGGCATGTAGGTCAGGCCCTTGATCGCCAGCGCCGAGCGCTCGATCCGCTCGCGCCAGCGATGGTCCGGCATGCGGGCGCGCCCCAGCCAGCCGCGCCAGTAGCGCGTGGTCGCCGCGACGTACCCGTTGGCCTCGTCGACCGTCTGGGGCGAGCGAAGCTCCTCGGCCCACGACAGCGAGCAGTACAGCTGCTCACCCTGAGTGACCTCGTGCCGCGCACGGATCCAATCGCCCTCGATGCCCAGCGCCATGTTGGTCTTCAGGCGAGCGGTGACGCCGGCGCCCGTTGAGTCCGCGGTGTGGCGGTCCTCACCGACGAGCTTCCACTCGGCGGGCGCGCGCCCGTAGTCGAACACCGGGTCGCAGATGAGCTCGATCTCGACATTGCCCTCGAGGCAGAGGACAAGGCGGACGAGCAGGTGGTCCCCGTCTTCGTCGGTGGGCGGGCGGGTGTGCGGCGTGACCTCGTCTTCGCCGCGGCGCGGCCCCATGGTCAGGCAGTCGCGGACCAGGACCCAGCCGGTCGGGGTGTGCCAGCTGGTCACCAGCGTGTTCGTCCCCGGCTCGTACCCGCGCGCGGCCGGCACGTTGATGCCGAACGGCGCGAGGCGGAATGACCCCCCCTGGCGGTCGAGGAGGTCGCCGAAGATGCTCGGCGAGTCGTACCGCGGCACGCACAGCCACTCGATCGAGCCATCCGGCGCCACCAACGCGCCGGTGTGGCAGTTGGACAGGAAGGCGTAGTCGGCGATCGGGGGGAAGGGCGAGGGGGCTGCGGCGCTCTGGGGCTCGTCGTTCATGACTCCTCCGGGACGGAACGGCGGGCCAGCCTCCGCTGCACGAGCAGCGTCAGCGAGCCGCCGACGATCAGCATCAGGATGTTGACAGTCAACACGACGAGAGCGCCGCCCGCGTCGCCCGCCTGGCCGACGCCGGCCGCCACGCCGAGGAACGCCGACGCGGGAATCGTCGTCACCGAGATCGCCACGCCGACCGCGAAGGTGGCGCGGGTCTCGAGGGCGAGGATCGCGGCGACGCCCGACACCAGGGCGACGATGACGGTCGATGCGTCGACCGTGTCGAGACCGTGCAGCACGGCGGCGTCGACCTCGAAGTCCCCGGGGATCAGGTCGAGCGCGTCGACGACGGCGGTCATCAGCGCGGCGACGGCGCAGGTCAGCGCCAGTCCGATCACGAGCGTGGCGAACGAGCGCCGGGCGAGGACCGTCCGCCCGAGGACGATGGCTGCGCATGTCGCCGTGACCGGGAGGATGTCCGGGCTGACCGCCATCGCGCCGACGATGAGGATCCCGTTGCTGTAGATCACACCGAACGCCGCGATGATCCCGGCGATCGCCATGAAGATGAGGTAGCGACCGATCAGCCGGGCGTTGGTTCCCGCTTGCCCGAGCACGTCGGCCCAGACCACGTTGCCGAGCGGGTTCTCCGACGTCGCGGTACCGATCGTGTCGATCCGCAGCAGTTCGACGTCGTCCGCGCCGACGCCGAGCCGGCGCACCGTGGCGAGTGCGGTGTCGGCGGCGCCGCGGCCCCCGACGTCCGCGGTGACAACGGTCGCGTCGGTTCCGTCGCTGGGCGTGCGGATGACGTGGCGCGACCCGGGCAGCGCGACCAGCCGCTTCTCGACCTCGGCCATCTCGGCTCGGGTGCCGTAGACGCGGATCTGGAGCACCGCCGTAGCCTCGGCGCCGGGTCGGACGGACCGGAGCGGGCGCTATATCGCGGCGTCCTGGTCCTCAGCCGATCGCGGGGCCGCAGCCCGAGCGGACTCGAGGTGGACGTGAAAACCGCCGAGATCCAGGAGATGCGCGACGGGCGGATGGTCCGGACGGTCTCGTATCCGACCCGGTCCGAGGCGCTCGCGCTCTACGGGCTCTCGTGAGCCTTCAGTGCGAAGCCGGGTAGTCGGCGCGGTATGGCCCACAAAACGCTGGACACCTACCTGAACGACCACCTCGGAGGATCGATGCTGGGCAGCGACCTGGCCGAGCAGATCCGCGACCGCTCGAACGGGACGCCGCTGGGCGACGTTATGTCCCGTATCGCTGCGGAGATCAACGAGGACCGCCAGACGCTGCTCGACCTGATGGGGCAGCTCGGAACGACCAGGAACCCGGTCAAGGAAGCCTCGGCGTGGCTGGCCGAGAAGACGAGCCGCATAAAACTCCGCGGCGCCACCGGCGAGCCCGACCACGGGCTGTTCATGGCGGTCGAGACGCTGATGCTCGGCGTCCGCGGAAAGCTCGCGATGTGGACGGCGTTTGAGCGGATCACCGACAAGCACCCGGGACTGAAGGCGGCGAACCTGGGCGAGCTGATCGCACGCGCACAGTCCCAGCTCGACGCGCTCGAGCGCGAGCGCCTCCGCCTGGCCGAGGGCGTGCTGTAGCGGATCTCGACACGCCCCGGGTGACATAAGGCGGGTTATCGGGCGTTGGAGGGAGTAGCTGCGAACGAACACATCAAACGAGATTGATGTAATCTTCCGCCGGATGGTCGTCGACGCTCCCCCCGACGTCCTGCAGCTGGCGGGGCATCCCGTGCGGTGGCGCCTGTTGCGCGAGCTGGCGGGCAGCGACCGTCGCGTCGGGGAGTTGTGCGATCTGACGGGACAGCGGCAGAGCCTCGTCTCCTACCACCTGGGTCGCCTGCGCCGTCGCGGCATGGTCGCGACGCGGCGGAGCATCGCCGACGGCCGCGACACCTACTACCTGCTCGACCTGCCGCGCTGCCGCGAGCTCTTCGTCGACGCCGGGGCGTCGCTGCATCCGGGCCTCGCCGCGGGCGCCGACCGCCCGGCAGCCGGCCGACGGCACGCGCGCGCACGCGTGCTGTTCCTGTGCACCGGCAACAGCGCGCGCTCGCAGATGGCCGAGGCGCTGGCCGCCCACCTGTCCGACGGTGCGCTGCGGCCGGCCAGCGCCGGCAGCCACCCCAAGCCGCTGCACCCGCTCGCCGTGCGCGTGATGCGGGCGCGCGGGATCGACATCGCGCATCGGCGCTCGAAGCACCTGAGCGCGTTCGGCGGCGAGCGCTTCGACTACGTCGTCACGCTCTGCGACCGCGTGCGGGAGGTGTGCCCCGAGTTTCCCGGCGCGCCTGTGCTCGTGCACTGGAGCGTTCCCGATCCCGCACGTGAGCCCGGCGACGACGCGGCCGTGCTCGCAGCGTTCGAGCGCACCGCCAACGAGCTCACGACCCGGACCCGATTCCTCATGGAGGCCATCGATGCGAAGCACTGACGAGTTCGTGAATGTCCGCTACCTGGTCGACGACGTGGACGCGTCCGTCGCCTTCTACACCTCCCACTTCGGCTTTTCCGTGCGCTCGAACAGGGCGCCCGCGTTTGCCGATGTCGTGCGAGGCCACCTGCGCCTGCTGCTCAGCGGACCGACCAGCTCGGCCGGGCGGTCGATGCCCGACGGTCGCACCCCGGCGGCCGGCGGATGGAACCGCCTCCACTTCGTCGTCGACGACATCGACGACGAGATCGCGCAGCTTCGCGCGGCGGGGGTGCCGTTTCGCAGCGATGTCGTCACCGGCCCGGGCGGTCGCCAGATCGTTCTCGACGACCCGTCCGGCAACCCGATCGAGCTGTTCCAGCCCGCGACTTAACCCGTGAAAGCGGACGCCGCCGTCACGCCCGGTTCGCGCGCCGGGGTGGCACGTCGTCCGAGCCTCGGCGGCGTGCTCCGCGACTGGGGGCGGATCGGGTGCCTGGGCTTCGGCGGTCCCCCCACCCACATCGCTCTGCTGCGGGAGCTGTGCGTCGTCCGCCGCGGCTGGATGGATGCGCAGGACTTCGAGGACGCGGTCGCGGCCTGCAACCTCCTGCCGGGCCCGGCCTCCACGCAGCTCGCGATCTACTGTGCGTGGCGGTTGCGCGGGCGCGTCGGCGCGCTCGCGGGCGGCTTGGCGTTCATCGTGCCGGGGCTGGTCGCGATCCTCGCCCTGTCGGTGCTGTTCCTGACCGGCGACCCCCCGCTGTGGGTCAAGGGCGCGGGTGTCGGCGCCGGGGCCGCCGTCGCAGCGGTCGCCGTCCACGCGGGCTGGGGGCTCGTGCCGAGCAGCTGGGCGCGCGCCCGGCGCACCGGCGAGGCGCGGTGGGTCGTGTACCTCTCGCTTGGCTTGGTGGCCGCGGCCACCGTCGGCCCGTGGCTCGTGCTGCTTCTGCTCGGATGCGGCGTCGTCGAGGTCATCGCCCGCCGCGGCAGTGCGGACGTCGCGTCGCTCGCGCTGCCCCCGGTACTCCGCGTGGCCGCCATCGTGGTCGGCAGCGGCGGATTGCTGTCACTGGCCTGGGTGGCGTTCAAGGTCGGTGCGCTCTCGTACGGCGGGGGGTTCGTGATCATCCCGCTCATGCAGGGCGACGCGGTCGACCACTACCACTGGATGACCGACAGCCAGTTCCTCAACGCCGTCGCCCTCGGGCAGATGACCCCCGGTCCGGTGGTGCACACAGTGGCCGTGGTGGGCTACGCCGCGGCCGGAATCGGCGGCGGCCTATGGGCCGCCGCGATCGCGTTCTCACCGTCCTTCGCCTTCATCCTGCTCGGCGGCGACCGGTTCGACCGACTCCGCCGCAACCGCCGCGTGCGCGCCTTCCTCGACGGCGCCGGGCCCGCCGCGATCGGCGCGATCTTCGGTTCCGCGGTCCCACTCACAACGGCGCTGGCCGAGACGTGGCAGTACGCCGTGCTGGCCGGCGCGGCAATCGTCCTCCTGGTCGCTCGGCGCGGGCCGGTGACGACGCTGCTGCTCGCTGCAGCGGTCGGGGTCGTCGTCGCGCTCGCCGGGGGCCCCGTCCCCCACTCCTAGGTGACGCGCTACTCGACGCCCGGGAACCAGAGGCCGAAGCGGGAGCACAGCCCGGGGACGCTCTCGGGCTGCATGTCCAGGGCATACCGAGCGCAGAGCTCGCCGACGGCGTCCGGGTCGGGAGCGCCGCCCGAAACCAGCGGTGCGAGCTCCGCGAAGAACTGCTCGAAGCCGGCCGGAGAGATGATCTCGAGGATCCGCGCTGGCTCGTCGCCGGCGTTCCAGAACGTGTGCCACTGCCCGCGAGGCTTGTAGACCAGGTCGCCCGGGCCCGCCTCGACGACGTCATCTCCGAGCAGCGCGCCCATGCGACCTTCGAGGATGAAGCTGTACTCGTCCTCGCGGTTGTGGCGGTGCAGCGGCGCCGCCAGCCCGCGCGGCGGCATCGGGTGCTCGACGAGGCTGAAGCGCGTGTCGGTGTCGGCGCCCGGGATCATGAAGCGGACGCCGATGGTCTGCAGCGTGACGGCCTCACCGTCGGTCGGGCCGATGATCACCGGCGAGCTGGTCGTGAGCATGTGCGTCTCCCCCTCGGTAAATGGTTGAACAGCGGTGTGCGCCGAAAGCCTAGACAGCGCGTGCGGTCCTGTCAAGGTTCATCAAACACCAATGTTCGCCGAAAGCGATGGATGGGCGAGACGCCGCTACGCCTTCGCCGTCCAGAGGTCCTCAGCGGTGCCCTCCGCCAGGTGCTGCTCGTAGACGCCGACCTTCCGGTCGATGATGTGGAGGCACTCCTCGAGCTCGGCGAGTTGGTGCTCGACGTTTCGCCGTTGCTCCCGCAGCAGCTCGAGGCGTTGCTCCTCGTTCCCCGGGCCCTCGCGCACCAGCTCGGCGAAGCGGCGGATCTTCACGAGCGGCATTCCGGACGCGCGCAGCTTGATGCAGATCCGCAGCCAGTAGACCTCCTGCGGGCTGTAGCGGCGATGCCCACCCGTCCCGCGCGCGACCTGCGGGGAGATCAGCACCCCCTCGCGCTCGTAGAACCGCAGCGCGTGCACGCTCAGACCCGTGCGCCTCGCGACCTCGCCGATGCCCAGCTCTTCTTCGAGATCGGCCACGAATTCCACGGTAGCACTTGACCTAGAGTGCACTCTAGGTTCTACCGTGGAGGTATGAGCGCACCGGCCGTCGCGTACGAGCAGGCCGTCCCGGACCGTCGGCGGCGCCTGCTCATCCTCGTCATCTGCTCGATGAGCCTGCTCATCGTCGGCTTGGACACGACGATCGTCAACGTCGCGCTGCCGTCCATCCAGCACTCGCTGCACTCCACGCTGTCAGGCCTGCAGTGGACCGTCGACGCCTACACGCTGGTGCTCGCGAGCCTGCTTCTGCTATCGGGCTCGACCGCGGACCGGGTCGGGCGCCGCCGCGTCTTCCAGATCGGGCTGGCGCTGTTCTCGCTGGGATCGCTGCTGTGCGCGCTGGCTCCCAGTCTCGAGTTGCTGGTCGCCTTCCGCGTCGTCCAGGCGATCGGCGGCGCGATGCTCAACCCCGTGGCGCTGTCCATCGTGCGCAACGTGTTCGTGGATCCGCGCGAGCGCGCGCAGGCCATCGGGGTGTGGGGTGCGGTTTTCGGCATCTCGGTGGCTCTCGGGCCGGTCCTGGGCGGGTTTCTCGTCTCCGCTATCTCGTGGCGAGCCATCTTCCTGGTCAACCTGCCGGTCGGGCTGGCGGCGATCGTGCTGACCGCGCTGTTCGTGCCCGAGTCTCGAGCGCCGCGACCCCGGCGTCTCGACCCGGTGGGCCAGGTGCTGGTCATCGTGTCTCTGGCCACGCTCACCTACGCGATCATCGAGGCCGGCCGCATCGGCTTCGGCGCCCTCGAGGTATTGATCCTTCTGGCGGTCGCGCTGGGGTGCTTCGTCGCGCTGGTGCTCTACGAGCTTCGCCGTCGTGAGCCGCTGCTCGAGGTGCGCTTCTTCACGAGCGCCCCGTTCGCCGGCGCCAGCGCGATCGCCGTGTGCCTGTTTGCGGCCACGGGCGGCTTCCTGTTCATGAACACGCTCTACCTGCAGGACGTGCGCGGCCTCTCGCCGCTGCACGCCGGCCTCTACCTGCTGCCGATGGCGGCGATGATGATCGTCTTCGCACCCATCTCCGGGCGCTGGGTGGCGCGCTTCGGCGCCCGCCCGTCGATGGTGGCCGGCGGCGTGGCAGTGATGGCCAGTGGCCTCTTGCTGACCGGCCTCGCCCCGGGCACCTCGATCCCGCTCCTCCTCGTCGCCTACGCGGTGTTCGGCTTCGGCTCGGCGTTGGTCAACCCGCCGATCACCAACACGGCGGTGTCCGGGATGCCGCCGGCGCAGGCGGGCGTCGCCTCGGCGGTGGCCTCGACCAGCCGCCAAGTGGGCATGACGCTGGGCGTCGCGCTGCTCGGTTCCGTCGCGGGGGCTGGTTTGGCCGGCGCGCTCGGGCGCGGGTTCGCGCAGGCCACACACCCCGGATGGTGGATCGTGGCCGCGCTGGGGCTCGCGGTGACAGTGCTCGGCTACGTGACGACCACGGGTTGGGCGCGGGACACCGCCCGGCGCACGGCGGAGCGGCTCGAGGAGCCGGACATCCGCGATCTCGACCCAGGCGAGCGAGCGGTTGGCGCTCCGGTCGCCATGTGACACGCTCCGCGCCATGCGCTCCGACATCGTCCCCGGCGGCACGTTCCCGGACTACGAGCTGCCCGATCACGAAAAGGTTCCCCGCAAGCTGAGCGAGCTCCAGGGCGATGACCCGCTGATCCTCACGCTCGCGCGCGGTCACTACTGCCCGAAGGAGCACCAGCAGCACCTCGACCTCGCCGCGTTCTATCCCCACGTTGCCGTGGCCTACACGCAGATGGCCACGATCACGACCGACGAGCATCACGAGCTGCAGGAGTTCCGCGCGTCAGTGGGCGCCGCGTGGACCTTCCTGTCGGATCCCGGGCGCATCGTCCAGAAGGACCTC
>Ga0209382_10010401_pt1 | contig 11587 bp, 20 predicted proteins | sample SoiMetdeltSBSDD5_FD_187599 | JGI IMG/M metagenome (GOLD analysis project Ga0209382, IMG submission 187599) | Bulk soil microbial communities from a Populus tree surrounding site in Tennessee, USA - Soil MetaG P. deltoides SBSDD5 (SPAdes) (version 2) | ecosystem: Environmental > Terrestrial >...
CGAGCGCCTTCCGTCACTGGCCGAGATGCGGCGCGCGCGCACCGGGCCGTTGCCGGAGCACGAAATCTGAAAGCGTCGTAGATTTTGGGTGGGCTTATGAGTGAGCCTGGAAGTACGAGAGAACAGGTATTCATCGGCATTGCTCCCTCCATGGGCTCCAGGGACGTTACCTGGCAGGGATCATTTCGGTTTGACCCAATAGAAGGATATGTTGGCCGATTGCTATCCACTGAGATTGGCGTTGAGTCTGGTGTTCATGACCTTATCGAACTTTTCGATACGCCGTCAGATCTCGATCGAGATCTGCTCTGGTGTGTGTTGGACGGGTCGCAACTTGGAACCATTGTGTGGCCACAGTTCGGTTCTCTGCGCATCACCCCGGGCGTTTCTACGATAGTTGAGGCTCGCTTTCCCACGCTTGTACACGGCGCACATATTAGCGTCGACGAGAAATCAATCGTGAAACTTTCGCTATGTAGCCCAGTGTTGGCGCCGCTGTTCAAATTGGAAGCATATAATAAGATGGCGCACATCAACCCGACAACACCCAAGCTTGCTACGACGTTCACGGTTACCTCAAATCGAGACCCTCTTACGTATAGCTCGCAGACGGGCGCGATTACACTTGATATCACGCATCGCTTCGACACTTCGCGCTGGAACGTTTCGGCGGGACTTGATGCTGAAATCTTCTTGCGAGTGACGCTGTCGCAGCCACGAATGGTTACAGACAGTGTTCACGTATTGCACCAAATAGAGACTTTGTTGTCGTTGCTCTGCTTCGATTACATAAAGTCTACCCGGTTGGAACTTGCAGTGATGCGCAGTGCCGGCGACCGTGATGCGGTATTGCCGCTATATCGTGCTCGACTTGTCGAAGGGGGGGCGTTGGAGATTAACTGGAAAAAGCTTCCGCTAGTTCTGCGGGATCAGAATTTCGGTGAGGTTGTTGATACGTTCATTGAGGTTCATCCGCTTATCGAGCAAACGCTCGACTGGTATCGGATAGTGCTGGCTGAACCTCGTTATGTTGAGGATAAATTCTTTTATGCTGTTCGGATGATTGAAGCCCTCTACAAGGCTATTGATCTTGAGCATGAAATAGATCAAGAGGCCCTGTCTTTCGTGGACCGCATCCTGATGAAATGCAAAGATGATGCGTGTCTGATAAGATTTGTGAACAATCGTATCGCTCCCATGTTCAAGAAACCTTGGTCTCTGCCTCAGATCATTCGCGATCTGAGAAAGCGATACGGTGCAATGTGTATCATTGAAATCCTCGATCCGCCGATGATCAATCGGTTGCGCAATAAGGAGGCCCACGGAAGTTCAAAGCGGTATACGGGCCAAGAATATTCGTTTATGGCGCGCACCTACGAATTACTAGTTTCGGTGTATGTACTTTTGGTGCTTGAGCGGTGCGGTCTATCCCGCGAGTTCCTCCTGCACGGATTGAAATCGCGTCACAGTGATTGGTTTTCAGAGACGCAGCTTAAAAAAATTCGAAGCGAGATTTTTGGTGCTTAGGACAGGTACGGCCGGCGATGCCCCCACCATCTCGATCAGCACCACCCTGCCGTGGCGGACACGATGTGCGCCCGCACACGTAGGAACGCGCTAGACCTTCGCCGATCAGGATCGGCCGAACGTCGCGCAGAGATGGGTCTGTTCTATGGTCGCCGCTCCGCAGCTAGCCGCCAGCAAGCCCTGGCCAGCCGGTCTATGTATTCGCCGGCATTTCTTGGCGCCCATTCTGCACCAATCGTTGACAGCAAGGCTTCCTCGGCCGTGTCCAAAATCGACACGTCATATTGCTCGTATAGTTGGCTGTATTTGTCGAGGTCGCTTTCGCTCAATTCGGCAACCGAGGCCGATAGTCGGTCGAAGATTTGCCCCTCGTGGCCCGTGAAGCGCAGTAGCAGGACGGCTCTATCTTCATCGTAATCCTTCATTGGGCTCCCTCCCTTCAGCAGGTCGAGCACCAAATCTTCATCGGCGGCGGTGTCGCTGCCAAGCTCATCGAGCGGCACGATCGGCGCCGACAATCGCCGACGCCACTTGGCTCGCCGCGCAACCAATTTATCGCCGACATGGAAACTTCCGGTGCAGGACCCCGTGAGCGACAGCAGCGGCGCTCATGTCTTTCAACTCAGGTGCCGCCGCCAATTGCTCAACTATGGTTCCGACGATCGTTGCTCTTGTGGTGCCCGGCGGCACGCAGAAATCCGCTGCGGGCCGTCGTGGGCCATCGACGATCGCCTGAACATAACCGTGACAAAAGCCAATCCATTCCGGATCTGGCCGTGAGCAGGCCGACAGAAAACCAGCGCCGTTCATTTGCGTCCCCGAACTCTGCGCGCAGCTTTCGCTGGTAGCGGCGAGGAACACGCACGCCGCGAGTGCGCCCTTCCAGACTTGGGGCTTAGGCTTGCTGGCCATCGTCAATCTGTAGCACGATTGGCGTCATGGCAAAGCGTACGGCCTATGAACCGATGACGCTCGGCAACATCCGCCGGTTTGGCGTGAGCCGGCTCGACGTGTCGTGCCACGGCTATCTGTGTTGGCACCGCGCTTTGGTCGACGTGTCACACTACACCGACGACGTGACGGTTCGCGACCTCGGCCGGCGGTTCCGGTGCTCCCGGTGCGATACGGGAGCCGCAATGTCGACGCCCGGCCCGGACTGAATCCAATTACGCCGAGCTTATCGGGGCCATGCGCTGAGCCTTAAAGGTGAGCCGCTAGGCTAGCGCGAAAGAAGGGGGAAGCGCTGATGGCGGGCTGTTCTATCTGTGGAGCACGCCCACTGGGGCGTGTACCCCGTAGTCGGGCTCTGCGGCCGCCGGCATCGTATATCAAACGTGGCGGGGCTTTTCCTCGCACGCGCTCGCGGCAGGGGTTGAGGCGACCAACCATAGAGCGGCAGCGATCCAACGCATGGCTTAATCCTGACGCCACGGTAGCCGCGCCGCAAGGGTTAGCGAGGTTCCGAGGCCTACTTGCGCTCCAGTGCCTCCAGCAAGAAAGCGACCGCATCATCCTGCAAGCGGTTCACGTTGCGCTCACCGCGTTGGGCGAGGTCGATGATGTGCAGGGCGAGGGCTTCGCGAGTGGCGTCCGCTTCAACTTCGGTGGTGGGAACACTCGCCATCTGGACAGACGGTCGTGAGGCCGAATGCCCACGGCCGGCCGCGCGGTCCCGCCCATAGATTTAGGCGTGTCCCCCTCGACGTTCACGCGCGCAGCAAATCGGTGGGCAACGGGCAGCAGCGGCCCGAAGAGCAGTTTGGACGTTGCGCACCCAGGCCGATCAGTCCGCCTTTGTCTGCCCCACAAGCGTCGTCAGTTCCGAAAAAGAAAGCCGCTTCCCTTCTGCCGATGTTTGATTGGCAAGTCGAAGAAAACGTAGGGGGAAGCAGATCGCCTCGCGGTTGGCTCCTGACAGCCCCGGCCGACGAGCCGGGTCGGACGTGATCTTGTCCTCAGCAGCTCCCAGCGCGGTCTCGAGATCTTGTGCGGACAGCACTCCTTTTTCTCGAAGGGCGTCCATTAGGGCGGCCACAGCGGCGTAGAGACCTTCGAGCTGTAAGTTTGCGGGGTTCATTCGATCCTCTCATAGCGATTGTTACGGCATTGGTAGGCGCAGGGCTCCTGTCGTCGAGATCTAAACAGGGCGCCGTAGACAGGCCTGCCGTAGCAAGTCCGCTCCAAAAAAGGCCACTCCAAGCGCGTTACTTACTCCGAGCGCGTAGAGTTTGCACGAGCGCCAGCACGGCAGATTTGGCTGCATCAGACCAGTACGATGGCTACCGTCTGCAAATCAGACGCTGGCATTCGGTCGCGGCCACGATCGGGCTGCTCGATTTCCAATAGCCACAGCGGCCGCGCGGCAACTGAAAGCCCATGCAGCAGTGTTGGACGGCGAGGTGGTTGTGGTCACGGCCGCAAGGCGATACAGACTTCGCCGCCCTTGAATCTTACGTGTCGTCAACGAGACGGCGATATGGACCAGGCTGTAGTGGCGCGGCGGGGAGACCCTAGTTGCTGCTCGCTTTTGTGATCTCACTCCTGAGTCGCCGTGCCTCAAGGTGCAGCGCTGCCTCGTTTAGTGTCGGGCTGTTTAGGCACTTTTGAAGGAACAACTGCTCGCATTGCTTCGCGGACGCCTTTGAATTTTCCTCGATTATCTGCCGCATCACATCGTCTAGCATCTCCTGGTATCGCTTGGCGTCATTGAGTTTTGCCCAGTCGTCATTGTCGCTGTCCATGTCGGGAGACCTCCTGCGAGTTGCTCTCTCCGATTTCCTTGCTCATGACAGCCTCCTCCCGCGCCGTCGCCAGCCGCAGCGCTCGCAGTCGTTCTGTCTTTGCTCGCATCCGCTCAGCATCCGCCACAACGATGGCCATCGCCGCCGCGTGAATCCGCTCGGCCTCGCTCTCTCGCGCTTTTGGTGGTCCGCCGTCCTTACGCTTTGGCATCAGGTCGACCCTACCGCTTCCCTGGTTGACGCCGAGATGACTTTTGAGCCGTTCAAGGACTTGCTTTATGTGCGCACGGAGACGGTCTTCGTCGGTCGAGGCAGTTTCCATCTGAATTCTTTCCGGCCACATCGGTTGGGACGACTGTCCGAGGCTCGGGCTTTACTTACACAGCGGCGGGTCCGTAAGTATCGAGCGGTTCAAGCTTAGGTTCGATGACCGAGCGGCGTCTGTATAAAAGTGCTCACTCAAAGTGGGTGCCGCGCAGCGGGGCGAACCGCCTCTTCTTGCGTCACTAACGGCAGACGATGTTGCGACGCTGCGGCCGCATCTCAGACAAGTCGAGCTGCGACGTGGCAACGTGCTCCACGAGCCGCGCGCCGCAATAGAGCGGGTATACTTCCCGTTGAGCGGCACGGTCTTGATGCTGGTGGGACAAAAACCGGCGAGCAGATCGAGACCTTTGCTGGGTCGAGATCGGCGAGGAGGCTCCGCAGCACATCCTTGCGACCGATTAGCAGTGCGCCCCGCAGAAAGTGTCGAGATTAAAAGGTCAACGGCGTACAACACCACCGCGTGGCGGCCGCGAATGGCCGCCAGCCGCTCGCCTTTCATTGATGCTCAATGCGGGTGGCTCGCTTCGCCTTCTTTGGCCTCGGGCCTGTCGTACAGGATGACGTTCAGCAAGGAATTGTGCACCTCGATTTCTCCGTTGTAGTCGATGAAACCCAGCTTGCGGAACTTGTTCATGAAAAAGCTCACGCGCGAGCGCGTCGTGCCGATCATCTCCGCCAGTGTTTCCTGACTGATCTTTCCGGCAATTGGCAGCGGCCTGCCTTCCTTGCCGAAATTTGCCAGCAGGAGCAGAAGCCGGGCGAGCCGCTTTTCGCTCGAGTTGAACAATTGGTCGATCAAATCCTCTTCAATCCGGCTGTTTCGGTCCAGCAGATAGACCATGAACAGTTCGGAAAAGTCTGGCTCATTGTGAATGGTGGTGACCATGACCGCCTTATCCAAGCGGGTGATGACGCAGTCTTCGATCGCTGTCGTGGTTGCGATGCGCAGGGGGTGGCCGTTCAGACACCCTTCGCCAAAGAACTGACCAGGCGCCAAGATTGCGACTACGGCTTCCTTGCCCTGCTCCGAAACGACGGAGAGCTTGATTTTGCCTTTTTGGATGTAGAAGACTGCGTCCGCGATCTCGCCCTGCGAGAAAACGATCTGATCCTTGCGATATGTGGCAATCGTTTTTCCCTCGCCTACTTTTGCGAGAAAAGCTTTCGGATCGAACGAGGCCTTGCCGCGCTTTTTCACGGGGCTTCCGTTTGCGACGATGGCCGATCATAGCGAATCCAGCGCCAAATTTGAAGAGTTAGCCTGCTCGTGCCGGTTGGAAAAATTGCCGGCCCTGTTGAGCGATTTTGCACAGACCGTCGAGGTCGACCGAGGCAATATCCGCGGATGCACGACTCCTTGTGGTATCGGCAGAAGGCTGACGAGTGTGCGCGGCTGGCGAAAGACGCCAGCGAGCCACACAGGCGCCGGGCTCACGAAACCCAGGAAAGGCTGTGGCTTCGAATCGCCGACCAGATCGAAGCGAACGAAGACGCCGCCCGGAGCGCGCGATGAACCGAATTGCGTGGATGGCCGGCGCCACTCTCCGAGCGCTGGGATCCACTTGCATAACCGAGAAAGCCCCTGGCGACACTGATTGGAAGTCGGTGAACAGCGTGTGCCGATCGTCTGGACCGAGTGCCATTTTGGGGGCCGTCGGCCCTGGTTTCCATGCCTCGGTTACTCCCCTAGCCGACGGTGCGGGCGCCACTCGCGCTACTGTACGGGGCGGGCGAATTGTTCGCCTGCAGACAATGCTAGGAGCTTGCTTATCAACGCCAGCGAGACAATTTCGGCGACCGCAACCTAAGCAAAGCGCACGCCTCGGCGGTAGCGCCAACATGCTCAAGCCGTTTCCCGCAAAGCCAAAGCGAATGCACTGGCGGACCTATTACGTACCGCGGTCGCGCCGGCGCCGCGCGTGGTACTGCCGGGCGCACCTGCCGCGCGGCCGGAGAGCGCCGCTTCACACGTTGCGGCACAGCTTTGCCACTCGCGCGGCGCGTCGTTGTCGGACCGACGCCGCCGTTCCGCCGAGGATTGCGCATCCTCATTAGCTAGGACTCTCCACGTTGGTGGTGAGCAAAGCTCCGGCCGCGAGTGTGTCCGCCGGCACCAGGTGCGGGTGCTCGCCGTAAAGATCGCGCCGGCGGTCGACGATGGCGGCGCGTGCGGAGTCGATTGAGATAATTAGCGCGCTCATGGTGCGGGCGCTGGTCGTGCGCCGGCGTGCATGGCGGACAGCGCGGATGACGAGTTCGTCGATCTCGCCCGCCAGTGCGTCGAGCCTGCCGACTTCCCTCGCCGCGCGTGCCTCGGTGAGGATGGCGATCAGCCGGTCGAGCACGTCGTCGACCGCATGCTGCCGCCGGCTGACGAATACCTGCCGCAGCCCGGTGAGACCGGAAGCAAGTCCGCCGACCGCGAACAGGCTGAGCCACAGCCAATCGCCCCAACGATCCATGAAACTCTGCTGCTCGCGATTGAAATAGTCCGCCGCGCCGCGATGGTTCGGCAGCGGCGCTGCCAGCGCGGCATCGTTGTCGGGCGCCTTCATCAGGTTTATCGCCGGATGCACCTTGGCGATCAGCGGGCGCATCTCGAACAGATGCTGCACCACCCGCGACACCGTGATCCGGTCGAGCGTATCGGCCGCCACCAGCCGGTAGGTGATGGCCGCGGTCTTGATCTCCTCCGCCGGCAGTTTCGGCTGCAAGCTCAACGCGCCCGGCGCGATCGTCACTTCCTTGAAGGCCGGGTTGCGATGGGTCAGCGGCTCGAGGCCTTCGAGCGGCACGGCCGCAATCGTTCCGCCGAGCGCGCCGGCAGCGGCGCTGATAATGCGCGGTGCCTCGTCGGTGCCTGGCGACGCCATGAACGCCAGCGCGTCGAGGCGGCGGCTGGCCAGATCCTCGATCTCCTCGGGCCGAATGCGCACCACGGTGATGTCGCGCACCGCCGTGCCGTAATAATCGAGAATGGCCGCGAGCGCCGCCGCGTCGGCTTGATCGCGCGTCACCATGCCGAGCCGCCTGCCGCCCAGCTTGTCGAGGCCGTCGACCTTGCGCTGCGCCGGCACCACGATGATCAGCGTCTCCTCGCGCATGATCGCCGCCGTGAGGCCGTTGCCCGGATAGCTGACGTCCGGGCGCACCAGCGCGAGGTCGACGGCCTGGCGCTCGATGGCGGCGGCGGTGCCGCCGTAGTCATCGAACGTCGCCAGGCGAAGCCGGATGCCCTTGTGGCGCTCGGCCAGCGCCTGCGCGTATGCCGCGATGACGCCGGTTTCGGCCGCGTCGTGCCGCGATACGGCGACGCTCAGCCACGTCGGCGCAAGCAGCGCCCAGCCGAATGCCACGCATAGCGCCAGTACCGCTCCCAGCATGAGCCCGGGCCAATACCGCCGCAGCCGGGCCGCCCAACGCCGCATCGCCACTGCCAGGTCCTCCAGTCGCGCAGGTGAAACCCTCGAAACGGCAGTTGGTTGCGCGGCAATAGGGCGCTGCGCATCGCTCGCCACGCCCAATGCGTCTCACGCCGAGGCCGGCGCGACAGTCTGATGTCCCGTCAAACAATAATCAGCGTGACTTTGCGGTACTGGCCGCGGCGCTCGCACTTCGTGCATGCCAGCCGCACCATGTCGGTGGAGTGCTCGGCAAGAGTGACGTAGGAGCGGGACACCGTGGCCACCTCCTCTTGATCTAGGCCGTGAACCCATAAATCGGGAATGGCGGAGACGAGTGGGCGACAGTCCGCTTCCAAGGGCTAAATCGACAAAGTTGCCGTTGATCATGCTCCAGATGTCACGGGAACCGTGCTGGTCGAGCAGGCGTTCACACCGAGTCTGGCCGGAGAAGAGCAAATGAACCTGCCGAAGATCTACACCGCATTGCTCACCGCAGACCTTGCGGCGGCCGAAGGCTGGTATACGAAGCTGCTCGGTCGTGGCCCGGATTACCGGCCGATGGACACGCTGGTGCAGTGGGAGCTCTTCGACCAGGGCGGGGTAGCGCTTTCAACCGACGACGATATCGCCGGCAGGGGCGTGATGTTCCTTATCGTCGACGATGTCGCGGCCGAGCGCCGTAGGCTGCAGGGCCTGGGGATCGTGCTCGGGGACGACATTGAGGGCGACTACTCGACGCTGGCGCAGGTGCGTGATCCTGACGGCAACCTGCTCACGCTGGCGACGCCGCCCTCGCGGCCCTATCCGCCGGCATGACCGCCCTGCTGGCGCTATCCGAGTGTGCGACCAACTCGTGGGCAGCTAAGGAGTGAGGACGCGGACGGCGCGAGCCCGAGGACGGACTATGACCGAGAGCAGCGATCACACTTGCAAATACTGCGGCAAGCCGACGACCGAGTGCGAATTTTTCACCCTGCCGAGCGGTCGCGTTTGGGCTCACATTGAGTGCATGCTCCGCGAGGGCGAGAAGTTGCTCAAGAGCGGCGCCATGGATGACGCGCGCATTGGCGTCAAATGGCCGGACGGCGCTGCCGAGATCACGACCGGCAAGCACTTGCGCGAACGCTTCACAAGCCGCGACCCGGACGACGCAGCGTGATTTTCGGGAAACTTTCCACTTCAGGGTGATCATGATCCAGATCACGACCGCAACCGGCAATGCGACCCCGAGCACGCTCGAGCAGCTTCGTCTTGCGGTACTGCCCGCGGCGCTCGCACTTGGTGCAGGCGAGCCGAACCATGTCGGACGGATACTCGGCGAGCGTGACATACGAGCGGGACACCGTGGCACCCGTCTTGATCTCGATCAGATTCGTCCGAACGAGATGGGAACGAACCATGCCGAAAAAGGGCGCGGCTTTGATTTAGGTCAGTCTAGCTCACCGCCTTCAGTGTAATTTTGTGGCCGTCATAGGTTGGTCTGACTGGACGCCGATCGGCTTGTGCCCGGCGATGAGCGCGGCGAGTTGGGCCGTTCTCGTCTGGTTCTCGTTCAGGAGGCGCCGCACGGCGGCACGCTTCCTATATCTTCAGTTATATTGAGAAGATCGGGAGCCGATGGCCTAATCGGGACGCCCTCGGGTGTCCCCCCAGGGGGCTTTCGTGACCACGAGCCCCTGTCACGCCTTCCTGTGGCAGGGGCTTTCTGCTGGGATCACGCCTCCCACTGGACGCTAATGCTGCCGCGGTCGCGCTCGGCGCTCGCTCATCGCCCAATACGGTCGGGATAGTAAACGCCGCACAGATCGGTCGCCCTATTGGCGATGACCTTCGGGCAGTCGGCGGCAAGGATTAGGCGCAGGTCGACGATGTCCTGGTCTGGACGGAAACGCCGCATCAACGACGATTTGAGGTATTGGCCTTTGCGCGTGCACTTCTCACACGCGAGGTGGACCATGTCGAAGGGGTAGTCGGCGAGCCGCGACAAAGTCACCTGCTCCAGTCGTCTTCGGCCTCGCGCTTGAATGACATGGCCGGTGGATAAATCGCGCCCGGCTTGGGAGTCGCATCAAAACGGCCCGCCTGCGGAGCGGGATACAGACGGGCCGCTGGCTTGCAGATCACCGCCCGCGGTCCACCAAAGGAGGTCTACGGGCAAGTTAAAAACGCGACGGCAGCCCAGACGGTTCCGCTGACGCTGGGGGCGACAGATACTGACCCTCGATCACGTTCGGGAGCTTAAAAACCGGGTCAAACCGGGCTGAAGGCCCCGCCCTACCACGCGGCGGCGACCCACAGCGTCCAAGTGCCGGCAAGAATTGCGGCGGCAAAGCTCAGCCAAAACATGAGGCCGCGAGCATTCGGTTGAGGCGAAGAAGGCATTGTTGGCTCGGTGTGGCGGTTGATCCCCGCATTCAACTAGGCAGCCGCTATTGCCGCGATGATCTGGAGTCCATATCCCTCGCATAGAGACCGGCCGTCTCAGCGACGAGCCCCGGGTTGTTACGGCCGGGGCTCGCGTCCAATGCCGACCGGCAACCTGGGGAGGAGAGGCCGGCTCAGACGGGACAACAACTCTGCGGTCGGCGGGCATGTTCCATTGGGCTTCCCGGACTGGTTTATCGTCTCGCACTGCAAATTTCTCGCGTGCGCAGCCCCTATCATGGTAATGTGGCGGGCGGCATTGCGCGCACGGGAGTTGGGGCTCGTGCCCGGTTATCGCGTCTACACGTTGGGTGAAGACGGCCACATTGTTGGCCGGGCTGACATTGACTGCCTGCATGACGAAGCGGCGGTTGAACGCGCCCAAAACCTCGCCGATGGTCACGCGGTTGAGCTTTGGGAAGGCACCCGCCGCATCGCGCTAATCAACAAAGACGGCTCGTCTACGCGTTACGCCGCAAATTGACTTCCCGTCATCGCCCGATCCGGTCGGGGTAGTAGACGACGCACAGATCCATGATCTTGTTCGCGATGACTTTCGGGCAGTCGGCCGCCAGCTCTAGCCGCAGGGCGACCATGTTGGCGTCGGCGCCGAAGTGCTCGATCAGCGCCGCCTTGCTGTATAGACCGCGGCGCTCCGGACCATGTCGGACGGGTGCTCGGCGAGGGTGACGTAGGAGCGGGGCATGCTGGATTCGGCCATGTTGGATCACTTCACGGGGCTTTTTCATGGCCCGCCAAAGATAGGCGGGTCCGCCAAAGAAATCCGAGTCCCGAATCCGGCGCCCGTTTTCGCCTCGCAAGGCCCATAAACGGCGCCGGTCCGCCGCCATGCTTTTGGGGGAGCACCGCGCGGACCGGCGTTCGCGAATGCGCTTGGAGTGTCACGGAGCGCATCCGTGATTATCGCACGTTTCGGGTCGAGTTGAACATCGCTTAGCGCGCATCCGACTGGCGAATCCAGCTGGACCGTGGCGAAAGCGCAACGGTTAGAGGCAGGCGACGTCTGCCAGCAAGGCCGTGCGGGTGCGCTGGCCTGGCTCGACCCCTCATCCGGACTTGCGGGCGGCCCCGGTCTCGACTGGCAGATCGGGTCGACTGCCCCATTCGCTCCATGAACCGTCATAGAGGGCTGCCGGTGGCTTC
>Ga0209382_10010402_pt1 | contig 11585 bp, 10 predicted proteins | sample SoiMetdeltSBSDD5_FD_187599 | JGI IMG/M metagenome (GOLD analysis project Ga0209382, IMG submission 187599) | Bulk soil microbial communities from a Populus tree surrounding site in Tennessee, USA - Soil MetaG P. deltoides SBSDD5 (SPAdes) (version 2) | ecosystem: Environmental > Terrestrial >...
GGCGACCCGCACCAGCTCGACGCAGCGCTCGGGCGTGGTGGACATCGGCTTTTCGAGCAGCAGGTGGTAGCCAGCCTCGAGCAGCGCGATGCCGCTGGCGTAGTGGTCGCCGTCCATCGTGGCGTTCACCAGCGCAGGCGCCAGGCGCGGGAGCCGTGCCACCTCTTCCCACGACGCATACTGCCGCCCGGCCGGGATCGCGTGGGCGGCGGCGAAGCGGCGGCGACGCCCTTCGTCAGGCTCGGCCACGGCCACGAAGCGAACCTCGTTCGGGTGCCGGAGCGCGTACGTCCCGTACACGAAGTGTCCTCGGCTCCCGGCACCCACCATCACGGCGTCGATCGGCTCGGCCATCGTCTCCCCTCAGGTCAGAGGTCGTCGAGCGGGCGCGAGAGGCCGGCCGGACCGCGCCGGCCGGGCCGGCGGGCACGCTCCCGGGCACGTTGGAGCAGCACCTCCGGCTCAGCCGTGAACGCGTCCTCCACCGTGCCCTCAGCGATCCACCAGTCGCCGCGCTCGATCTCACGTTCGAGCTGCACGGCCGCCCAGACGCACAGCCCGACGTAGAGCCGCGCACGCCCGAGCTTCCCCTCGAACGGCTCGTGATGCTCTCCGAGCGCGATCAGGGCGGCGCCCGGCAGCGGGAACGGCCGCCGCTGGCGCTGGTCCAGGTGGAACCACTCGACGTCCGGGCTGGCGTCGAGCTCCGCCAGGATCACCGGGTCGTGGCCGACGGGACCGCCCCAGTAGGCCGGCGCCCCGAAGTCCGGCAGGAACAACGCCGCCCGGGCCGCCTGCTCGATGGCCGGCGTGTCCAACCGGCGATTGAGGACCAGCCCGGTGATCGTCCAGCTCGGCTCGCGGTCGACGATCAGCACGACAGTTCCGCCGAACGTCGGATCGGCGTCCTCAGCCGGCGTCGCGACCAGCAGCGTTCCGAGCGTCAGATCGTTCATAGGATAGTTATGCCGGGCGTGGGGCCGGCGCGTACGCCTTGCCGGACTCGACCCAGGCATCGTAGCCGGCGACCTCGCCGCGGTCGAGCCGCTCCTGGAACTCTGCCTTCGCCAGCGCCACCAGTGACGGGTCGGCGAACAGGTCGGCGGCCGTCTGCGCCATCGCCAGGGCGCCGTCGACCACCGCCTTGTCGCCGGCCGGCGAGGCGGCTGCCGCCGTGAAGTCGACGGTGTGGTTCGGGACGTCGCGCGGGGCGATCGAGAGGTAGGCGTGGACGGCCGGCATGATCTGGCTGATGTCGCCCATGTCCGTCGAGCCCATCCGCTGATTCGGCCGGGGCTCGTCCACCACCCGGTCCGTTGCCCGGAGGTGCTTCGCGAAGACGTCGGCGATGACGACGTTCGCCACCATGTTGGAGTAGCCGCGCGTCTCGGTCCACTCTAGTTTCGCACCGCTCGCCAGGCTGCCGGCCTCGGCAGCCTGCTTCACCATCTCGATCAGACGCCGCTGGTAGGCGCGGTCGCGGGCGCGGACGCTGAAGCGGGCCGCCGCCCGGTCCGGGATGATGTTGACGGCCTTGCCGCCGTCCGTGATGATGCCGTGGACCCTGGCGTCGTCGCGCATGTGCAGGCGCCGGGCGTTGACGCCGACGAACGTCTGGATCACGGCTTCCAGGGCGTTGATGCCGAGGTCCGGGGCACCGGCGGCGTGGGCCGCCCGACCGTGGAAGACGACTTCGACCCGGCTGTTCGCCAGCGAGCCGCGCTTGACCATGTTGGTCTGGGAGGGGTGCAGCATGTAGGCCACATCGACGTCCTCGAAGACGCCGGCCTCGGCTAGCAGGATCTTGCCACCGCCGCCCTCCTCGGCCGGCGTCCCGACGACCACGATGGTGCCCGGGAACCGCACGCCCGATCGGGCGATCGCCAGGCCGGCGCCGAGCGCGCTCGTGGCGATCACGTTGTGGCCGCAGCCGTGCCCGATCCCTGGCAGCGCATCGTACTCGGCGAGGATCGCGATGGTTGGCCCAGGCTCACCGCCGCGGTACTCCGCCCGGAAGGCGGTCGGGAGGCCGCCGGCGCCGCGCTCGACGGTGAAGCCGCCCTGCTCGAGCTCGTCGGCGAGGCGAGCGCAGGCGCGGTGCTCGCGGAACGCCAGCTCCGGATTGGCGTGGATGTCGTGGCTCGACGCGAGAAGCTGGGGCGTCAGCTCCTCAACCGCCGCGCGGATGCGTGCGTCCCAGGCTTCACGGTCGATAGCCATCCTCGATTGTCCTCCGGTTGCCAGCGGTCAGGAGCCGTCGCGCAGCCGGATCGGCCCGCGAGCGCGCTGTCGCGGCATGATGCCGCCTCGGAGGCTGCGAGCGCACGCGGACGCAGATGTTTGAGGTGGCGCGCATCCGGTCACGGCAGGCGGTCGTGATCGACCCAGCGCTCGCCCTTCTGGCCGCTGATGATGTTGATCGCGACGCGGGCGCCGTCGCCGGCCGTGATGATCGTATGGACACTCTGTCCGGCCGCCACACCGGCGGCCCAGACGCCGGGCACGCTGGCACGGCCCTCGGCATCTACCGCGATCACTTCGGCGATCCGGGGCTCGGTGCCGGGACGGGTCTCCAGCCCGGCCGCCTTCGCGAGGGCCAGGTTCGCGCCGAGCGTGAGCAGCACCTCGCGCGCCTCGACGGTCTGCCCGTCGTCGGCGGTCAAGACGAAGCCATCGTCGCGGCGCTCCAGGCCGGTGACCTCGGCCTTGATCCAGGTGGCGCCGGCCTTCTCGGCCTGCTGCTGACCTCGGTCGACCAGATCCGGGCCGGTGACGCCCTCGGGAAACCCGAGGTGGTTGTTGAGCATGGCGCGCCGCGTCATGCCCTTGTCCGCGTCGACGACGACGGTCTGGAGGCCGGCTCGGCCGGTGAACGTTGCCGCGCTGGCGCCGGCGGTGCCGCCACCCACGATGGCGAGGTCGTACATGGTGCTGCTCCTCCGATCGTCTAAGCGTACACGCCCGCGCGCAGCTCTGCGAGGCGCTCCGCCATAATGGACGTGACCAGCCTGAGGAGTGTCCCTGAAGATGACCGAGCATTTCGACGTGTTGATCGTCGGCGCTGGCATCTCGGGCGTCGGCGGCGCCTACCACCTGACCGTGCAGTGCCCCGGCACCAGCTTCGTCGTGCTCGAAGCGCAGGGCAGCTTCGGCGGCACCTGGATCACTCACCGCTTCCCCGGCATCCGCTCGGACAGCGATCTCCACACGTTCGGCTACCGCTTCAAGCCGTGGACGGGCGCACCGATCGCCACGGCGGCCGAGATCTTGACGTACATGCACGAAGTGATCGAGGAGAACGATCTCGGCCGCCACATTCGGTACCACCATCGGATCGAGCGGGCGAGCTGGTCCAGCGAGGAGAACCGCTGGACGATCGAGGCGATCCGGACGGACACCGGCGAAGCGCTCTCCTTCATGGCCGGCTTCCTCTGGATGTGCCAGGGCTACTACCGCCATTCCGAGGGGTACACGCCGGACTGGAAGGGGATGGCCGACTTCAAAGGTCGGATCGTCCATCCGCAGTCCTGGCCGGACGATCTCGACTACCGGGGCAAGCGAGTCGTGGTGATCGGCTCGGGCGCCACGGCGGCGACAATCATCCCGGCGATGGCGCCGGACTGCGCCCACATCACGATGCTCCAGCGCTCGCCAACCTACTTCCGCATCGGCCGCAACGCCATCCCGATCGCCGAGGAGCTGAGGAAGCTTCAGGTTGACGAGGCCTGGGTCCACGAGATCGTGCGCCGCAAGATCATCTACGAGCAGACGGCGTTCGCGAAGCGCTGCGTCCGCGAGCCGGAGGCGGTAAAGCAGGAGCTGCTGGCGGGGATTCGGGAGTACGTGGGCGGCGACTACGACGTCGGGAAGCACTTCACGCCCAGGTATCGTCCCTGGCAGCAGCGCCTGGCGTTCGTCCCAGACGGCGACATGTTCCGGGCGATCGCCGATGGGCGGGCTTCGGTGGTCACGGACGAGATCGAGCGGTTCGTCGAGACCGGCATCCTGCTGAAGTCTGGTGCGCTGCTCGAAGCGGACGTCATCGTGACGGCGACCGGCTTCAACCTCTGCGTGCTGGGCGACATCGACTTCACGATCGACGGGAAGCCGCTGGTGTTCTCGGAGACGGTCACGTACCGGGGGATGATGTTCACCGGCGTGCCGAACCTGGCCTGGGTCTTCGGGTACTTCCGCGCGAGCTGGACGCTGCGCGCCGACCTTGTGGCCGATTTCGTCTGCGGCCTGCTCAACCAGATGAAGGCGCGGGGCGCGAAGCGCGTCGTCCCGACCTTGCGGCCCCAGGACGCCGACATGCCGCTGCTGCCCTGGATCGACGAGGAGAACTTCAACCCTGGCTACATGCTGCGCGGCATGCACTTGCTGCCGAAGCGCGGCGACAGGCCGGAGTGGGCGCACACGCAGGACTACTGGTCGGAGAAGGACGAGTTCGCGGCGATCGACTTCGACGACGAGGTGTTCGTCTACGGCCCGTCGTGAGATGCGGCGCACCGTGGGGACGCGATCGTGTACGCTGCAATCGAGATGGGCGACGCAGCGACCGGTCCGGACGAGTTTCAGGCAGTCAACCGCGCGATGTGGAACGAGCGGGCGGGCATCAACTACCGCTCGGCGTTCTACGACGTGGAAGGGTTCCGGGCCGGCGCGGTCCGCCCGCCGGCCTATGAGATCGAGGAGGTCGGCGACGTCGCCGGCAAGGATCTCCTCCACCTCCAGTGCCACTTTGGGATCGACACGCTCTCCTGGGGACGCTTCGGCGCGCGCGTGACGGGCGTCGACTTCTCGGAACGGGCCATCGCCTACGCTAGGGAGCTCTCATCCGAACTGGGCGAGCCTGCCACCTTCGTGTGCTGTGACGTCCTGGACCTGCCCGTACGCTTCCCGTACTTCGCGCGCGAGACGCCGCTGCCGTTCCCGGTCCAGGGGTCGTACGCCGACCCCGAGGCTCAGGTCGAGCAGACGGTTGAGTACTGCTGGCCGCACGGTATCGGGGAGATCGTCACGGCGCTGGCATCGGCCGGACTCCGCATCGACTTCCTGCACGAGTGGCCGTTCCTGTTCTGGTCAATGCCGTTCCTGGTGGAGCATCCTGACCGGACCTGGCGGCTGCCGGCAGAGATGTCGGGCGAGATCCCGCTGACGTTCTCCCTGCGAGCGACGAAGGCGTAGGAAGGCCCCGGGGTGACGCAACGGCTGCGCCTGGCCTCCGGTCTCGTCCTGTTCGCCTACGTGGCGACCCATCTGCTGAATCATGCGCTCGGGCTGATCTCGGTGCAGGCGGCCGAAGCGGGGCGCTGGTGGTTCACGGCGTTCTGGCGCCATCCGCTCGGGACGATCGCGTTGTACGTGGGACTGCTGACCCACCTCTCACTGGTGCTCTGGGCACTCTACCTGCGGCGCCATCTTCGTCTGCCTCGGTGGGAGCTGATCCGTCTGGCGCTCGGCCTGCTGATCCCGTTCTTTCTTCTCCAGCATGCCCTGGGGACTCGCCTGGCGCAGCATCTGACCGGCATCGACGATTCGTACACCCGGCAGATGCTGTTCTACTGGGTCCTCAATCCCCGCCTCGGGGCGCAGCAGATCCTCTTGCTGGTGATCGCCTGGGTCCACGGCTGCATGGGCATCCACTACTGGCTTCGCGTGAAACCGTGGCACCGGATCTCGATACCCGTCCTGCGCATCCTGGGCCTGCTGATCCCGCTCGCGGCGATCGGCGGGTTCGTCGACATGGGGCAGGAGCTCGGCCGGCTCGTCACTGACCCTGAGTGGGCCCGTCAGGCGCTTATCCCGACGCCTCCGGAGCAGGCGCGCCTGGTTGCGACGGCACAGAACACCGCCGTCGCGTGCTACCTCGTGGTCGTAGGTCTGGTGTTCGTCGCGCGCGGTGTGCGAACGGCCTGGCAGCGCCGCCTCGGGGTGGTGCGCCTGACGTACCCGGACGCCCGGCAGGTACAGATCACCCCGGGGACGACGGTGCTGGAGGCGAGCCGCGCGGCCGGCATCCCACACGCCTCGCTCTGCGGCGGGCGCGGGCGCTGCTCGACCTGCCGGACGCGCCTGGTCGGCCCGCTCGCGGCGCTACCGAAGCCGCCCGCCGACGAGGCCCGGGTACTTCGCCGGATCGGTGCACCGCCCGATGTCAGGCTCGGCTGCCAGCTCCGGCCAACCGTAGACCTGCTGGTCTTTCCCCTCATGCCGCCGGTCGGCGACCTGCCGAGGAACCCGCTCCGTCCGAGCTCCGCCCAGGGCGCCGAGCAGGAGATCGCGATCCTCTTCGCCGACTTGCGCGGATTCACGGCGTTCTCGGAGCGGCGCCTGCCGTACGACGTGGTGTTCGTGTTGAACCAGTACTTCGCCGCCATGGGCGACGCCGTCGAGCAGTCCGGTGGCTATCTCGACAAGTTCGTGGGCGACGGCGTGATGGCGCTCTTTGGCCTGCACGGCGATCCGGGCCGCGGCTGCCTCGAAGCGCTCAGGGCGGCCATCGCGATGGCTGAGGCGCTCGACACGCTGAACCAGACGCTGGCCGTCGACCTCGCCGAGCCGCTGCGGATCGGGATCGGCGTCCACGTCGGATCGGCCATCGTCGGCGAGATGGGGTATCGGCAGGCACGCTCGCTGACAGCGGTCGGAGATGCGGTGAACATCGCCAGCCGGCTGGAGGCGCTGACGAAAGAGTACGGCTGCCAGCTCGTCTTCTCCGTCGAGGTCGCGCGGCGAGCCGGGATCGACCTCGACGACGTGACGGCGTTCGACGTCGATATTCGCGGCAGGACGGCGCCGCTGCTCGTCCGGGTCGTCACCCGAGCAGCGGATCTCTCGGCGGTGCTCTCAGCCCGCCCGTCCTGAGCGTTGCTGCCGAAGCCGGAGATGCGCGGCGCCAGAACCAGGGGCGAGAGGCCGGGCGAGACCCCACTGACGTTCTCGCTGAAAGCGACGAAGTCGTAGGGCCCATCCGCCGCAATGGATCGCCGACACGAAACTCCGGCGCGAGACTTCGATCGCCGATGAACATGCGACTTTAGGATAAACTCTGTCGCGGAAATAGGCCAGGTGACCGATGACTGGTCCTTTCTCGCGTGCCGTTCGTCTTCGTCGGCGTACTGCTGCGGCCGGTGCCGGCCGCGCGTTCGCTCAGTCGTCGTCTCGTCGCGGTCGACGTGCTCGTCACGATCGGGGCCGTCACGGCCGCGACCTGGGCGCTGGTGCTCCAGCCGATGTTCGCCACGGACGGCACCTCGCTCCTCGGACAGCTCGTGGCAGCGGCGTACCCGATCGGCGATGCCGCGATCATCTGCTGCCTGGCGCTCGTCTTGCTCCGCGAGCGCCAGCTCTCGCGCCCAACCTTCCTGCTCCTGGCCGTCGCCCAACCTTCCTGCTCCTGGCCGTCGCACGACCTGCCGTCGCCGTCCTGACGATGCCAGCCAGGCCAGTGCCGAGAGCCGTGCCTTGCGGGTCAGCCATCCGAGCAAAGGTCGAGGATCTGCCCGACTCCCAGGAATCCGAGGTCGCGCATCTGCCAGAGCCAGAACAGCGACGCGAGCCGCACCGGCCTCGCCCGCAGCAGGAGCGAAACGGTGGCACCGGACGCATCCGTTCGAACGACCGGGTCGAGCACCGCGTCGACGTACGTGCCGACGAGCGGACCTCCGGCCTGGTGGGAACGGTACCGAGTAGCGCGGTCGACGAGCACGCCGCCAGCTTCGCGGGCCGTCGCCTCGTCAGGATAGAGCAGCGTGAAAAGCCAGTAGCGCTCGCTGAGGTCGGTGCCCCGTCGGTAGCCAAGCCCGGCCATGGAGTACGGCATCAGGGGAGGTGTCGTCGGCCCGCGCTGTGCGCGTTCACGTAGCCGTTCAACTGGCTCGTCGGGGCAGGCAAGCACGCCCGCATTCGCCAGGGCGACGCGCTCGACCATGGCGTGGCTGAAGAGCATCGCGCTGAGCAACGTCGTGCCGGGCAACAGGTCGGGATCATCCATGGTGGTCGCGAGCAGCGCGATCTCAGGATCGTCGGCCAGCGTCTGCGCCTGGCCGGTCGCCGCCCGGACCGACCCGTCAATGGCATTACTGTCGGAACCGGCGATCAGCAGCCCCGGAGCCGTGACGGCGCGGTTGAACTCCCTCCCGGTGTACCGGGTCGCCTGATCCGGCGTACGCGAGACATTGTCGGCGAGGCTGTAGAAGGTAGCGGCCGCACCGAGCGGGCTCGATTGGTGAGTGTAGCCACGCGCGAGAAGACGCTCGCCGATGGTGGCAGGGTCGAGTGACCCATCGATCACGCTGACCTGGGTCGGCGGGTCACCGATTCTCAACTCGTGATCCACGTCAAACAGGTTGAAGCCGAACAGCCGGTCCCACTCGCCGGTGGGCACGCGGTCGTTGCCGACGAGCCGTGATTTTGGGATGAGGGTTGACATGTCCCACCACCAGGCCCGCCCGATCTCCTGCCCGGCGGTGAGTGGCCCTTCCAGGGATTCTGGTGGAAACGGGACGTCGTCCATCGACGCGATCTCGGCGCCGATCGCCCGTTTGAGGCCGATGAAGTTGGCGTACTCCACGTTCTGGACATCGCGTGGCGCAAAGCGCAGCATCTGTAGGAGATGCCCGCCGTTGGCGTCGGCTGCGCCGAGCGCGGCCGACGCGGCAGGGTAAGCGATGACACTCCCGCTCAGCGCAACTCCCACGAACAGCATCAGGATGCGCATCCCTGCTCGCATCGTCCCCTCCACGTTCTCGGCGACGCCCCGTCTGCGAGCGTCCGGTGCCAGTGCACGTCCATTCTCGGCCCCGCGGACGGCCTCGACATCCCGTGAAAGGGGGATCGCGGTAGTGATCACCGTAGTGATGCCGGCCGTTTGGCTCCCCTGACTTCGCCGTATCGGCCATCGCCGCAGCGCGTGGTGTCCGTGCGCAGCGATGCCCGGCGTCTTATTGGACCGAACGCCGTGACGCTCAACCTCTGCGCCGACGGCGCACTTTCACCGCGCGGCGCCGGCGGTCGATGCCGTCTCTGGCGCGTGGGACGTACCTGACGGGCGATGGCCGTCCGACGGGCGCGCGGAGGACGGCAGCGGCAGGCCGATCGTCACCGTCGTGCCGCGGCCGGGGGCGCTCTCGATCTCGATGGTGCCGCCGTGCGCCTCGACGATCGCGCTGGCGATGGCGAGCCCCAGGCCGGATCCCCCCGTGGCGCGCGCGCGAGGCGTCGCCCCGGACGAACCGGTCCATCACGCGCGGCAGCAGCTCCGGCGCGATCCCGCTGCCGGTGTCAGAGACCTGGAGGATCGCCCGCTGGTCGGACGTGCTCAGTCGCAACGCGATCTCACCGCCGGCCGGCGTGAACCGGAGTGCGTTCGCCGTCAGGTTCAGCAGTACCTGCTTCAGGCGGTCGGGGTCCGCCATCACGGTCGCCGGGCGGTCGATCCGCACGACGATCTCCTGACCGTTCGCCAGCAGGCGCGTCTGCGCGGCGATCTCCTCCACCAACGGGCCAAGGGCCACGGGGACCGGGCGGAGCGGCTTCTCGGCGTCCATTCTCGAGAGCGTCAGCAGGTCCGCCACCAGCCGCCCGAGCCGGTCGATCTCGCCGCTCATCGTGTTCAGCATCCGGCGGACGGTAGACGGGTCGCCACGGTCCGCCCCCATCTGGAGCATCTCGACCATCCCGCCGAGCGCCGTCAGCGGCGTCCGCAGCTCGTGGGCGGCGTCCGCCACGAACCGGCGCTGCGAGGCGACCATCCCGGCCAGCCGATCGAGCATCGTGTCGAACGCGATCCCCACCTCGCCGATCTCGTCGCGCTTGGTGGGGCGGAGGCGCTCGTCCAGCTTGCCGCTCTCGATCGCCCTGGCGGCCTGGATCTCCCGGTCCAGCGGGCGGAGCACCTCGCGCGTCATCACCTGGCGCGGGTGGAGCATGAACACTTCGAGCAGGTTCAGCTCGCGCGGGGTCAGGTGGACCGGGCGGCCGTCCAGGAAGACCTCGCGGGTGTCCCGGTTCAGCGTCGTCGACGACCAGGACGCGCGGACCGGGCGTTGTGCCGGCTGAGCCGCTCATATCGTCGTCACCGGTAGCAGGATGGCCTGCCAGGCGGCTCTCAGTGTGGATTCTGGGCCAGTGACGCGTGGGGGTCTGGAACATGGCCGCGCCCTCGTCTGAGTCGAGGGCGCGGGCTGCGCGCCTCGACTCTTTGAGGATCGCGCGTCGGCCTGAAGGCCATGCTTCAGAAAGCTGGGGAATTGCTGAAGATTCGGACGGTTTGGGGGTTCAGGCGGCGGTCGACTCGGCGCACTCCTCGGCGTCCCGCGCGATCGTGGTGATCCGCGTCGCCAGCACCAGATCCTGCACCATCGCGTACTGCTGGGGGGTCAGGGTCAGCCTGAGGCGCCGGTCGATGCGATCCGCCATCTCGGCCACGTCCTGCACGAAGTCGCCAGTCGATGCATGGGCGTTCAGTGTCCGGGCCGAGGTAATCGTCGTCGTAGTACCCACCGTAGTCGCTCCCTCAAGAAAATCGTTCCGGGCGCCACAGGCGCCCGCTAAGTGGTCTAAAAGACCGACCGCGAGAGCGGTCTGCCTGTTCCAAAGCACGTGCCGTGCCAGCCTCGCGCGTCTCGTCCTGTCAGTCTCAGACGCGGGATGGTCGTTACACGGACGTGCCGGCGGGGTGCCGGGTTCCCGATGTCCGTCCCCAGGCCGTGGGAGAGAGCCGCGTCGCCCAGGCCGTGGGTTGAAACCCACGTCTTCCGTTGTGCCGTCGCTACGCGACTCCCGAGGGATGGACGTTCGCGCCCGCCCTGACTCCTGTTTCCTCGCCCGGGGTACACTTCGGAGAGCCACGGCCGCGAGGAGGCGCCCCATCCAGGCGCAACGGTCAAGGAGACGAGCCCATGGCGTTGGACGCGCTCAAGATCCAGGAGCTCCCCAGCCTCCGCAGTCCGATCCTCGTTGCCGCGTTCGCCGGCTGGCCGGACGCCGCCGAGGTCGCCTCTGGCACGGCGCGCTTCCTGGCGCGCAAGCTCCGCGCGCGGCGGTTCGCCGAGATCGACCCGGAGGAGTTCTACGTCTTCACCGAGAGCCGGCCGAACACGCTGATCCTGGCGCCCGGTCAGCGCGCGCTGGAGTGGCCGGCCAACGAGTTCTTCTCCTGGCACAATCCGAACGGCGAGCGCGACATCGTCATCCTTCAGGGGCGTGAGCCGAACCTGAACTGGCGCGAGTACGTGGAGATCATCCTCGATCTGGCCGGCCGCCTCGGCGTGACGCAGATGATCGCGCTGGGCGGCACCTACGATGCCGTCTCGCACCGTGGGCAGGTCAGCATGAGCGGCCACGCCACCTCGCCCGAATTGCGCGATGCGCTAGCGGAGTTCGGGATCACGGCCTCCTCTTATGAGGGGCCGAGCAGCGTGCAGTCCGCGCTTCTGGAGGCGTGCCGCGAGAAGAACCTGCTGGCCGCGAGCCTCTGGGGCCACGCACCGCATTACGTCCGCGCCGCCCCAAACCCGAAGGTCTCCCACGCGATGCTGCGGGTGCTGAAGACGCTGCTCGGCGTGGAGCTGGACCTGACC
>Ga0209382_10010403_pt1 | contig 11584 bp, 19 predicted proteins | sample SoiMetdeltSBSDD5_FD_187599 | JGI IMG/M metagenome (GOLD analysis project Ga0209382, IMG submission 187599) | Bulk soil microbial communities from a Populus tree surrounding site in Tennessee, USA - Soil MetaG P. deltoides SBSDD5 (SPAdes) (version 2) | ecosystem: Environmental > Terrestrial >...
TGATGATCGCAGCGAGCGCGATGCTGATCCGCTGTCGCGTGTCCACACCCGGCCTCCCCGCACATGTTGCTTCGATCGTCGTCGAGTCAGGCACCACCAGGCCATCAAGCGGGCGACGTCCGACCGGTTAGCCCGCGAACAGTGGGTGACGTACCCGCACGCGCCTCAGCGTTCGCCGTCTGACACCCGAAAGCCACCTTGACGCGACATCCCTGACGGGCCATAGTGGCGGCACGTTCGCGCATCGTTGTTGGACTGGCCGCCATGCCACTACCCCAATACCAAGAATTCATGCTGCCGATGCTCAGCCTGCTGGCCGATGGCCAGACTCGGCGGATGCCCGAGTTGCGCGATCTGCTCGCGAAGCGATTCATCATCTCGGACAGTGGAACAGAAAGAACTGCTCCCCTCTGGGCGACAGCGCGTCTTCTACAACCGAGTTGCATGGGAACGGACCGACCTCGTCCAAGCCGGTGCCCTTGAGAGTCCGGCGCGTGGCTCGGTCACGATCACTGACCGTGGTCGCGAGATTCTGAAGGACAACCCAGCGAAGGTGGATCGGAAGTACCTCAGCAGGTATCCAGAGTTCCAGGAGTTTCAGGGCCGCACGCGCACCGTGGGCCCACAGCCGGTCGTCGGTCCTCGGCTCCATGAAGGAGACGACGAGCCCGCAGCCACATCACGGCCGACCTGTACACCCACCCATCCGAGGAGTCGCATCGCCAGGCCGCCGAGCAGTACGCCAAGGCCCTGAGGAAGGTCCGAAGTTGATTCCCACTAACATTCCCAACAAGGGATACCAAGGCGCCCACGATCGGACGACGCAGAGAGGTTCTACTCGAAGGGAATATGGGTGGGCCCGGCCGGGATCGAACCGGCGACCTTAGAGTTATGAGCTCCCCGCTCTAACCACTGAGCTACGGGCCCTGACTCGAAGAGATTGCCACTTCTGAACGTCCGCTCGACTGCCTCTGGTCCAATTTTGGGTCCAATTGGCTTTCGAGGGGACCGTCTGGTCCATTATCCCTGATCTGTCCCGGTTGGCGCCGCATCGCCCTCACTCTGGTCGTCGGCGTCTTGAGCGGCTCGGAGACGACGGCTCATGGCGTCTGCCACGTCCCTGTCACCGGCTTCGATGGCGTGGGCGTAGCGGTCTAAGGTGAACGCCACCGACGCATGGCCGACCCGTGCCGAGAGGGCTTTCACATTCGCCCCCGCGTAGGCCGCTTCGGTGATGTGGAAATGCCGGAGGTCGTGAATCCTGATCCGCTCCCGGTCCTCCTTGGAGAACTCGGCCCGCTCCAGGGCTTCCTTGAACTCGCGGATGGCATTGCGCTCGGACATGGGCGTTCCGACTGCCGATGCGAACACCAGGCCGTGATCGTCGTAGTCCGGACCGAGCTTCAGCTTGTCGGCGTTCTGCCGCGCACGATGTCGTCTGAGGGCATCCATCGCGTCCTGGTCGAGACTGACAGCCCGCCGCCCCCGCGTGGTTTTGGGCGTGTCGATGATGGGCTTCTTCTGGGCGTCGATGGAGAGCGAACGGGTGATGGCGATCCTCCGACGCCCCCAGGACACCGCGTCCCACTGGAGGGTGAGCAGCTCGCCAATCCTGGCCCCTGTGAGCGCCAGGAGCCACCACAGGCCAGCCAGCCGGTCTCCTGCCACGTCGGCCGTGGAGAGGATGTGCTGGACCTCCTGGCTCGTCAGAACGCGCGGCTCGAATTCGGCCCGTCGAGGGGGCTTGACCCGGGCCACCGGGTTGAAGGCGATGTACCCGTACTCCACGGCATCCCCGAGTGCCTTCCTGAGCGTGGTGTGGATGAGTTGAACGGTAGTAGGGGACAGGCCGGACTTCTGGCGCTCCGCATAGAAGGCTGCGATGGCGTCGGGTTTCAGCTCGGCGAGCTTCTTCGTCCCTAGGCAGGGGATCATGTGAGTGTTGACCAGGATGCGGTAGCGGTAGACCGTCGAGCCCTTGACGCGGCCCGGGATGGTGTCGAGCCAGTGGGTCAGGTACTCGCCCAGAGTGCCCTTTTCCTTTGCCTGCTCGGCCAGGCGGCCGGTTTCCTTCTGGGCGACGAGCGCTCGGAGCTTCTGCTGGACCTCCTTCCGGGTTGAAGCGGTGACGGAGCGGCGGTCGGACTTGCCGTTTGGCAGGTAGCCGACCATGATCCGGCCCCGCCACTTGCCGTTGGGGAGCTGGACGATGGTGCCCTCGTTGTTCCCACGGCGTCCTGATTTGCGTTGGTCCATTCCCCCTCCTTCTGGGTCTATCGAACGGTCGCTCACGCGGCTCCTCCTTGGCCCTCACGGGCGGTCTCGACGGGCGGGGAAGGCTGGGCGGCTCGATACCGCTGGCGTCGCTTCTCCCGCCGCTCGTCGGCATGGCGTTGGTAGTCGGCCCGGCTCGCGCAGGTCCGTGAGCAATACCGAGCGCGGCTGGTCCCGGGGAATTCCTTGCCGCAGACAGAGCAGTGCTGCGGGCCAACGCGACGAAGCGCGGCGAGGGCTTGTCCGGGCAATGATAGCGAGTCTGCCATGCGGAAATTGTAGCATGGTGAGCGTTCGGTACCAAGCGCTACCTACCGGACAACTACTGAGCCTGATTTCGTATCTGCCAGTTGAGCAAGGTTGTGTGTGCAAGAATTCCGTGAGTGCGACCTTGAAGTTCTTCAAGTGTCCCCACTGCGGAGGTTGTGGTGCCCGTCGCTATCGTTCCACCGTCGAATTCGGGAGTCTGGCGCGACAGTAAGCCGTACTTCATGCCGTCCCACTACAAGGACAACATCGAAAGCGTCCTCCGGCGACGTGGTCAGGAGATCACGCACAGGGGGAAGCTCAGGGATACGCTCGTCCCCATCCCACCGCCCGACGAGCACCTGCCGCTGCGGGGTGAGCGGTTTCGGGAGTGCTTCGGTGACGCGGCGTTCCGGAAGATTGCTCGTCGCTTGACGTTCGCCAAAGGCGCGGCTGTGCCTGTCGCCGATCTGGTGCGGATGGCAGGGCAGCGGACTGACGAATTCCTGTCCGTCCTCGAAGAGTGCGAGGTGGTCGTCCGGGCGGACGACACCGTCAAGTTGATTCGTCAGGCGGACAACATCGGCCCTACGCTGGAGTGCTACGTCTCGGATGTGTGCCGCCGCGAACTGGCTGGAAGCTCCGAGTGGGGCGTTGTGCTGGAAGGACTGCCTGCTGGTGGGGACTTCGATGTCCTGGCGTGGTTGGGGGGCCCGCTGGTCTACATCGAGTGCAAGTCGTCGCGACCGGCCGACATCGACGTGAGCGAGTTACGCGCTTTCCTCCAGCGAAGCCAAGAACTCTCGCCGGAGCTGACGATTCTCCTGGTAGACACGGAGAGTGACCTATCGTCCCTCATGGACCGCCTGACCGACGCCACACTGCCAGTCATGCGAAAGCTAAGCCGGCGTCCGGACGACTGGAAGCCGGACCGCCCCTGGAATAAACCCAGTCAGGCGTTCCCATCTGTCTACTATGGCTGGCCAGGCATTCACGTGGTGAACTCGAAGCCGTCAATAATCACTCAACTTCGCCGGTGTCTTCAGCACTACCATGCGAAGGTGAAAGGGAAGTCGTGGATCGACGGGCGACCTACGCGGGTCAACTTCGTCACAGGGGCGACCGACGAAACCTGAACTGTGTCGCGGGCGCCGACCACGGCGAGCGGGCGCAGCGGGTCGGACGCGCGCTGGCCGACGGTGGCCGCGAAGCAAGGCGGGACCGGGCGGTCGGAATGATCGGGCGGTTGTACTGCACCTCTTGGGAGCAGTCGACTAACTTTGCCTTCACGATGGCGGCTCACCCAACACGGACCTTCTCGGCCATGATGGCGTTTGCCAGGTCGGGGAGTGCCTCATCGAAGTTCCGTCGAATGACTCCCCGCATCGCGCTGAGTCCCTCCGGCGTCGGCTTCATCGGCTTCTCAACTAGACCCACAGCATCAAACCCGCTATGAAATCTCCCTCCGTGGCCCTTGGAGTTCCTCTTGAGCGCGTCGCCGGGGAAGCTTCCCGTGAGGTTGAAGTAGTAGAGCGTCAGGAGATCCCTGATCTGGTGCCACCTCCAGAATACGCGGGATGGCGACTGTGAAGGCTTGGCGTCTTTCATCGGGTCGCCACCTGAGTTCCAAGTCACGCCGTACCGAGCCCCAAGAACCGTCTCCAGCGCAGCGCTTTGCGCGGAGAATTCCCGGTAAGCCGAGTCCAGGTCCGCCAGAGCGTCCCTGCGCGCACGTGAATCCGTCTCGGTGGCGCTGACATGATCCCGAAGGATTCGTCGCGTATGCTGGCAGACGACGAACATCTTCTGAGCTACTTGCGATGCTCGTTCCACGAGTGCTGCCTTGGTCTCGAACTCTTGTCGCCGAATCTGTCCTCGCGCGGTGAGCTTGCTCGCCATCCACCCTCCGAGAACGGTCACGAAGAACGCGGTCGCCAGCGCACCGATCAGCGCCTTTGCAATCTCTTGCTCGAAGGTCATGTCGGACACCTCCGGTATACAGACGAACTTCCGTAGCGTGACGGGAAGGCGCATCGGCAGCGAAGCAGCCCTTGCCCGGGACGTTGCCGCTCGCCCATCTCATCTTTCCGCACGTTGTTCGCGTCCCATCCTAGCGCGCGACGCCCCGCAAGGATGTGACGGCTGTCACGCCTGCCGAACATTGCGCACAGGCTTCGGCGTGCGTTCCTCTTGCGCAAGGCACCGGATCGTCCTCAGTGAGGCCGGCCAGGGCGTAGCCGAGGCTGATCGTTACACCCAGCACAATCGCCACTGGCGTCTCGTAGACCTGCGGCAGTCCCAGCCGCAGCGCCAGCACCACGAGTCCGACTATCAGGGCACGACCGACAACGCGACTTGCCGCGTCCGCGTGCCCACCTCCAGTCTTGGCGCGGTCAACAGTCGAAGGTTTCACTCGCCCAATCGCGCACGTTCTCGGCGAGACCGGTGGCGATCTCCACGGCCCGCTCCAGGCTGGCCACCCCGTCAATCGCCGCGCCAAACGGGTCGCGGATGACGTAACGGTCACTGCCAGGCTGCCTGGTCACCCGGTAGGCCAACCGTGGGGCGTCTGATCCCAGCTCGATCTCGACGCGAGCCGAGCCGTGATCTCGTTCGTGGTGACGGTGATGCCGGACAGAGATTCGATCATGGCTGCCTCCCGCGAGGATGTACCCGCGAGTAGAACACCTGTTAGCACCAGATCGTCCTGTAAGGGCGTTGGAGGATCGGCCTGCCGCACGCGCGCTCGCCATCTATCCTTACCATTGCCGGCACCTGACGCCGTGGTCAGGGGGGAGCGTCGCCGCTTCAGGAGGCCGCCCATGGCCGCTACGCGCTACCCGTGCTGGATGTGTGGGCTGCCGACTCTGGGCGCGGATACCTACGTGGTCTGCTCGGATTGCCTCCTGGTGTTCGAGATGCGATCCAGGGAGCGGGCCGGCGACGGGGTCGACCACTTGCCGTTGTTCGATGGAGAGGTGGAGGCGCGCCTCAGGAAGCTGCTGGACGACTGGTAGGACACCAGCCGACCTGCGCTACGCGCTGAATGATGCGCCGAACGCCAGGGTCAAGAGGGCCAGGGAATCCGCTCCCTGGCCCTCTACTCGTGGCGGAGCAATCGCTGGAACGGCGCGTCAGATCGGACGCTCTCCCGCCCTCGGAGCATCGTGCCTGGCGAGGAGGAGCTGCGCCAACTTCTGGGCAGACCTGAGCCCGAGTTGCACCACCCTCGCGTGCCGTTCCCGCATGCCATTCGCCCTGACGAGCACCTGGAAGGCGAGCAGTATATTCGCAAGATGCTCGCGAATCTGATGCGCACGATCTGCCGCCATTCATCCTCCCATCTCGATCACCAGACCGTGCAATGGCCATGCCACAAGTGCGCCCGAACCTCGGCGATGCGGACCGCTGAATCCGCCTCTCCAACCCGCTCACCGCGCATCCTGGCCTGCCATGTGCGTTAGTCGGTCGTACACGCTCGTCAATGGCACCTCAATTCACACGACGGGAGGTCAATCCACAAGAGGCGCCAGAGGAGTCACTTTCAGTGGTCTACATTCTCCTTATCGACGACGATCAAGACATTCGCGAGATTCTGGAGATCGCCCTGAGTGATGCGGGTTATGAAGTCGGGACGGCCGTGAGCGGGAGTGGCGCGATGGACCTCATCGCGGAGCGCCACCCCGACCTGATCTTCGTTGACCTGTGGCTGCAAGGCCAGCCCGGCGAGGGCTTCATCGAGGCGTACCGCGCCCTCCCCGACGCCACGGCCGCCCTGGTACTCCTGAGCGCCGCGCCGGACCTCGACAAGGAGGCCGTGAGGAGTGGCGTAGATCGGTACCTGGCCAAGCCCTTCGAACTGGACGAGCTGCTTGCCGTCGTGGCGGAGTTGTTGCCCGACGCGGATTCAGACCGCGTAGCGCGCCGAGCAGCCAGCATCACGAGGGCCGTGGAGGGAGCTTCCCGGCCCCATTTCTGCACCGGGCACGCGCCTTGTCCTAGAGTGCCTCAGAGGTGATGAGCTGAGTAGCAGAACACGGTTGAGGGGTGAGCTACGATGAGCCGGGACGCGCGGGTGCTCGTGGTGGACGACCTGGACATCCTCGACCTGCTCGACGGCTTCCTCACCGAGGAGGGCTACCAAGTCAAGACGGCGTTGAACGGGGGCCAGGCCCTCTCCGTCGCGTCCGAATGGTGCCCCGACGTGATCCTGCTGGACATGATGATGCCCGTGGTCGATGGTCGGGCGTTCCTCGCCAAGCAGCAGGAGGACGCGGAGTTGGCGCCGGTGCCCGTCATCGTGATGTCCGCGAGCAGTGAATTTCAGGCGCAGAGCCAGGACTTGGGTGCGGCTGCCTTCGTCGCGAAGCCGTTCGACATCGACCACTTGTTGGCCAGCGTGGACAGGTTGACGGTATGACGGCCCCGCGCATATAGGGGCGCCACCGTACGACCGACGGGCGAGGAGGACCGTCATGCCACGGATCGCGACCATCGACCTCGATCAGGCCATGCGACGAGTGCAGCGCCGCAATCGTGGCAGCGACGAACGCGCGCCCTTCCGCGAGGCCATCGCCAACCTGACCGCCGAGTGGATCATCGAAGTGGAGCCCGACGAGGGCGAGACGTTGCGCAAGCTGAAGCTGACCGCGACCCGCGCCGCGAAGGAGGTCAACCGCGCGGTGGGCTATGGCGAGTCCGAGAGCGGCACGTTGCTCGTGTGGTTGGAGGCGAAGCGGAGGCGGACCCGGCGTCGCAAGAAGGCCGCGAACACGGGGTGAGTGCGAGCAGCGCCGATGACCCCCTGCTCGCGGAGTACCTGGCGTGGCGCCGCGTCAACCTGGGCGGGAAGTCGCGCACTTCTTGAAGGAGAACTAAAGCGATGATGCCAGGAGGGCGCGCTCTTCTACGACTTCCTCACGGTACCCTTGACAGCGAGGTACCCTACTCGGGTACAAGAAGGTCGCTCAATGGCGAGCACGAGGAGGGCGCGACCAGAGGCATCAGGTCGTGCCTCTCGCCGTTCCGGGGTAGGCTCCGCACGGTCGCCTGCCCATTAGTGGCGCACCTTCCCGATGCGGTACCCCTCAGTGTCGTACGCGGCGATGGTCACGACGTACGCCGAGACCTTCATGATGTCGTGGGCCACGCAGCCGTCACTGTCGTCGCAGTAACACTCACCCATCGCCGGCTTCAGGATTGCGTGATCGACTAGGCGTTCGGCCGCTGAGAGAGCTTTGGGGTCCATCGCGTCTCCTCAGATCGGCGAGTACTTCGGCATCTGGCGGGCCGCTTCCTGTTGTCGGACGTAGCCCAAATACCTCCTGGTCATCGTAGGGGAGGAGTGACCAAGCATCTCCTGGACCATCAGCGGGTCGGCGCCTTTGGTGAGCGCCGTCTGCGCGAACCCGTGCCGAAGAAGATGCCAGTGAAGACGGTCCACCCCCGACTTCTTCCTGGCCCGCCGGATGATGCAGTGGGCGCCTTCGTAGGTGATCGGCGTCCCCCACTCGGTGAGCCACAGCGCGTCTGAGGTCGCGTTGGTCTTCGGCCGGAGCGACAGGTAGGGCCGGATCAGCCCCAGCGCACGGTCACCCAGCCGCGCGATTCTGACCTTGCCGCCCTTCCCCTTGACGACCAGCATCCCCTCGCGATGATCGAAACTCGACAGGGGGAGTTCCAGCACTTCTCGGAAGCGGAGGCCGGTCGCCATCACCACCGCGATCATCGCCCTGTCACGGGTGTCCACGAATGTCGGGTCGGTGAAGCACGAGACGACGGCTTCCCGTTCCGCTTCGGTCAGACCCGTTTTGGGCTTCTCCGGTGGCTGGACTTTCGTCACCCGGTGGAGGAGATCGACGGTAGTGATGCCCGTGTCCCGGTACAGGTACTTCCCGGTGAACGCTTTGAGCGCACCCAGGCGGTTGACGATGGTGTGTTCGGACAGACCAGCTCGCCGCTGCTCATTGATCCAACCTGAGACGGTCACCGGGTGGACCGACGCTAGGATCGGCCGGTACGGCGCGGGAGGGTCGGCGTCGTAGTCAATCTGACGGGCGAGCGAGGTGATGAAGCGTCGGAGGGTGTCGTCGTACTTCTTGATCGTCTGCGGGCGGGTCGGCTGCTGGCGAGTCCGTAGGTGCTCCAGCCAGTCCCGGCGTAGGTCATCCAACGGCGCGTAAGCGAACGTTCCGTCTTCCCAGACATGGTCCGGGTGACGGGTGTCGTTCAGCGAGCGGTGCGGCTTGGTGTGAGCGCCGTTGCTGGCCGCCTGGCCGTTGGGACGGGATTGGACGTGGGTAGCCTGTTGCACCGTGGGATTCGATGTCATCGCAGCAGTCCCCTTGACAGAATGGCCCTGCCGCTGAAGATACCAACCGAAGGCGCTACCTGTCAATCATGCGATTTTTAGAGCAGGCCTTTAGCAAGGACAGTGCGGTGCAATTAGCAGGCTTTTCCCCGCCACTAGAAGGTCAGGCCCCCCGCCGCAGGATAGAACGAAGTCGCCTCTGAAAGACCCAGAGGCAGCTTCGATTCCCCCGAACTCGGATCTGCCTAGCCGAAGTACTGGATCAGGACCGCAGCCAGGCCGACCATGATCGTGTCGAGCGCGCTCGTCAGGGCTACAGGCGTGGCGGAGAACCCGGACTCAACAGCATCAGGTGAGGGTTTGTTCGGCCCCAGAACGATCTCTGTGTGCTCGGGAGTGACCACCATCCATGTGCGCTCCTCCGCAGCCACGGCGGCTCGGGCTGGAGCGCCGGTGATCGACGTGGCGATGGACGGTAGGCCCAGGAAGGGGTCAACCTCATACCCATCCTGGTAGGAGGGGAGTGGGACGGAGGGATCCTGGAAGGAGGGCAGGCTGCCGACGATAGAGGACAGCATGTCCGTGCTGGTTCCCAGGACGTGATCGAAGAAGTCGCCGCCGGGAATGTTGGCGCCGTATGGGGGCATGCCGGGCGGGCTCGGAGTCTTACGCAAGACGCTGGACGCATCGGGCGGGCCAGCGGAGAGGGGAAGGCGGGAGGGGAGGATGGGGGCGGGTCTAGAACGCCCCCGCTACCATTGTATCAGATAGACATCTAGTCGCAACAAGATTACCGACCGTCCCGGATGTGACACCTCATGTGCGGTGACCCTGCGCCTGGCTGCTCGCCTATGATTTGAACTCTGGTCCGTATGAAGCACTGCTGCACTCGCTTCCTACTTGCGTTCAATTAGGACCTCGTCGCACACCACAATGTCGGGGGGTAGCTTCCCCTCTATCGGCTCCCACTGCCCGGTCAATTGGGTGACGCGCCGACAATGGCTCCACCAGGCAAGGCTGGTTGGCCCGACCACCGTTGCGAGGATCCACGTGTGATTCCCCGACGTCTTGCTGATTCCTGCCGTGCCGTGCCATGCCGGCTTTTCGGGATCGACAACAACAGGTTCCTGCACCCAGTAACGGTCGCGATTCGGCGAGGTAGTGATGATGCGAAGCTCTTGGCCCACGGGCACCCTCTTCGAGAGTCGGCCAGTTACAACGGGTTTTACTTCCGTTGAGGACACCTTCGGGCTCTCGATGCGAATACCGTAGTACGTCTTCGCGTCGGGCCGTACGCCGAGGTCGATTTCGGGGCGCCTCGCGCCTAGCACGAGGCCGACCATCAACAGAGTGAACCGCCCCGGCTTTCCTAGAGGCTCCGAAGTTTGAGAGGATGGAGCCATGACGAAAGCCACGAGGTACCCGCCCGAGCTGCGTGAGCGGGCGATGCGGCTGGTGCGGGAGCACCGGGACGAGCACCCGTCGGAGTGGGCGGCGATCGAGTCGATCGCCACGAAGCTGGGGATGACGCCGGAGACGTTGCGGAAGTGGCTGCGGCGGGATGCCGTCGACCACGGCCGGCGGCCGGGGGGCACCAGCAGCGAGCGTGAGCGCGTGCGCGAGCTAGAGCGGGAGAACCGTGAGCTGCGACGGGCGAACGAGATCCTGAAGGCGGCATCGGTTTTCTTCGCGCGGGAGCTCGACCCGCGCTTGCCGAAGCCGTGAGGTTCATCGCGGAGCACAAGGCCCGCTGGGGAGTCGAGCCGATCTGCCGGGAGCTGCAGGTCGCCCCGAGCAGCTACTACGCCGCGCTCCGGCGACCACCGTCAGCGCGCCAGCAACGAGACGAGGTCTTGGAGGACGCGATCCGGCGGGTGTGGGAGGCGCACCGCCAGGTGTATGGCGCCGACAAGGTCTGGGCGCAGCTCAAGCGGGAGGGGTGCTCAGTCGCTCGCTGCACCGTCGAGCGACTCATGCGCCGCCTCGGACTGCGGGGTGTGGTTCGGGGCAAGGCCAGCGTCCGGACGACGGTCGGCGATGAGGCGCTCGACCGTCCGCTCGATCTGGTCGCCCGCCAGTTCCGGGCCCCGGCGCCGAATCGCCTGTGGGTGGCCGACCTGACGTACGTCAAGACGCACAGCGGCTGGGTCTACGTCGCCTTCGTCGTGGATGTCTGCTCGCGCTTCGTCGTCGGCTGGCAGGCGTCGCGCTCGCTGCGGACGGACCTCGCGCTCGACGCCCTGGAGATGGCGCTCTGGGCACGCCGCGCCACGCGCCTCGACGGCCTGATCCATCATTCGGATCGTGGGGTGCAGTACCTCGCCATCCGCTACACCGAGCGATTGGCCGAGGCCGGGGCGGTGCCCTCGGTCGGCTCGCGTGGCGACAGCTACGACAATGCCCTGGCCGAGTCGTTCAACGGCCTGTACAAGGCCGAGCTGATCCGCCATGCTGGTCCCTGGCGGGGCCTCGACGACGTCGAGTACGCTACCCTGGAGTACGTCGACTGGTTCAACCACCGCCGCCTGCACGGCGAGTTGGGCATGATCCCGCCCGCCGAGTTCGAGGCCACCTTCGTCCAGCAGCCGGCCACGCCCTTGCTGGCCAGTTCCCAATAGGACGAGTCTCTACGAAACTCGGGGCGGTTCAGGTTGTCGTCGCCACGGATACAGGGGTCTAGAGGCGAACGACTTGCAAGGGGCCGTTCACAGGGCAACCCACAATCTCTGGGTGCTCCTTGGCGAGGCGGCTGCA
>Ga0209382_10010405_pt1 | contig 11582 bp, 10 predicted proteins | sample SoiMetdeltSBSDD5_FD_187599 | JGI IMG/M metagenome (GOLD analysis project Ga0209382, IMG submission 187599) | Bulk soil microbial communities from a Populus tree surrounding site in Tennessee, USA - Soil MetaG P. deltoides SBSDD5 (SPAdes) (version 2) | ecosystem: Environmental > Terrestrial >...
CTCGCCGCGCATTCTCATTCCCCTGCTGGAACTGAACCAACGTGCCGATGGCAGTGTAGCGATTCCCGAGGTCTTGCAGCCGTATATGGGCGGCCTGCAGGCAATCGTCCCGCGCTGAACCTACAAGCCCCCACCATCAGGGATGAGCGGGTCAGGCAACGGGGTCCCGGTGTACAGCGCCACAATCCGTCCTTCGACCGTATCCTGCCGTAATTCGAGGGCGATAGAATATTCGTCACGCACGCTCCAGAACGCTTTACCGCCACGCTTGAGGAGCGTGAGAAACGTCTCCTGGACGTTGCGCGGCACCTGGGCCCGCTGCAAGAGGTCGACCAAGGCATCGGGAGCAAAGCGGTATTGCTCGCCCTGGGGATAGAGGGCGACGACGCGTTCCATAGGCGCCCCACGTGGATGAAACAGGGCGATGAGCGTCTGGCCCTGCTGGGCTTGCTTCTCCAGGCGATAGTACCGTAAGACGCGACGTTTCTCCCCAGGCGCAAAGGGGCGGAAGAGCAGGGCTTCCGAAGCAGCCCCTTCTCGTTCAAACTGCGCATCATCGTATGGCGGGGAGAAATAGCCCTCGAAGACATCGGCCTCTAACGCCAGCTCCAGCCAATAACTGCCAGGGGGGAGAGCAAAACGCACGGGTGTTTTGCCGCGCGAGGCCGCCGGGTCAGTGGCATGGGACGGTACTTGCTCCGGCGTATAAGGCTGGATATACACCTCAGCCCCAACGGGTATGGACGTGACCCAGACTTCATCTCCCGTCACTTGCACAGGAAGCGTCGTTGGCAGTGGCTCAGTGAAGGAATAGGACTGGTATAGTGCATCGCAGCCCCCTAGAAGCACTGCCAGGAAGCCTAAGCATGCACACCAGGATGTGGCACAACGCTGGACACGATTCACAATTACATCTGCTTTACACGTTCAACGCCACGGCGAATGTGAAACTCTAGTAAACAGTCATTACACACCAGTACCATCCCACAGGCGTTGTTGTAATATTCGAGCGCCCTATCCCCAGCGAAGGGTTTGAGTTGCTCACAGTTGGGACAGAGGAACTTCGTGCCGGATGATTCGCCAAGTTGCAGAGCAGTCTGGCGGAGTTCCCACACGCTATGGACGAGCTCGTTCGCATCAAAAGCATCCAGATCCATTGCGGCACCCCGATGGCGTAGGCTAAGACGAAGACCTGACAGCCTGTGACGTTCATCCCTTCACAGCCTAAAGGCGCGGACACTATACTGAAAGCCCCACGCCATTGCAAGCCTTTTAAGTAGCGTTACATAACAGTATCGCAAGGGTGTCCTTAAGGCTGAGGCGAGGTCGCACCCTGCGCCAGCACGGCTGGATTGACCACATACGACGTGTACTCACCACGGAGAACAGCCACGAGGTTCTCAGCAGCCATCACCGCCATCCGCGTGCGGGTGGCCACTGAGGCGCTCCCAATGTGTGGCACCAGGACCACATTTTCAAGTTCGCGCAGCGCTTGTGGCACGTGCGGCTCGTGCTCGAAGACGTCCAGGGCAGCTCCGGCAATCCAGCCTTGCTGCAACGCCTGCACCAGCGCCACTTCGTCCACGACCGAACCACGTGCCGCATTGATCAGATAGGCCGTCGGCCGCATCAAGCGGAGTTCTGCTGCCCCAATGAAATGTGTAGTAGCCGGCGACAGGGGGACATGTAGACTGACAAAATCGGCCTGCTGCAAGAGCGTGTGCTTCTCGACCCAGGTAGCATTGAGTTCAGATTCGACGGCGCTATCCAGACGTTGACGATTGTGGTACAGAATGCGCATCTGAAAACCTTTGGCGCGGCGTGCTACCGCCTGCCCAATGCGACCCATACCACAAATTCCCAGCGTCCTGCCGTGAATATCATTCCCGGCCATGAGCAGCAGGGTCCAGTCGCGCCACTTGCCAGCCCGAATGTAACGGTCGCCCTCGGCAATACGACGGGCGACGCTACAGAGCAGGGACCAGGTGAGGTCTGCAGTTGATTCGGTCACCACCCCTGGCGTGTTGGTCACGAGGATGCCACGTTGCGTCGCCGCTGCCACATCGACATTGTCATACCCTACAGCGACATTCGACACCACTTTGAGTCCTGCAGCCGCGTCCAGCACCGACGCATCAATACGGTCCGTCACGAGACACAGCACACCCTGCTTGTCTACGACTGCCTGTCGCAGTGCTGTAGGCGTCAACGGCTGATCCAGAGGATCGAGCTGGACCTCACACGCCTGGCGCACAACTTCCAGGGCTGGCTCTGGCAACACGCGCGTAATCAGCACCCGCGGTTTCATCCCGCCCCTCCCTTGTTACCAAGACCCAAGGCCAGGGGCATACTACACCTCTTCTTCGAGCGCGTTCGCCTTCAAACGCTCGGCTTCGATCAAGACCCGCCGTAAGACTTTGCCTGACGCCGTTTTGGGAATGGAGGTAACAAACTCTACTTCGCGGATTTTCTTGTAGCCGGCCACACGGCTCTCGACAAATTCCATCAGTGCCTCTGGCGCCACCTCTTCACCTGGCCGCAGAATCACTAATGCCTTGGGAATTTCGCCGGCCTCTGCGTCCGGCTTGCCGATCACCGCACAATCCGCCACGGCAACATGCTGGAAGAGCACCGCCTCCACCTCGGCTGGTGCCACCGAAAAGCCTTTGTATTTGATCATCTCTTTCTTACGGTCGACAATGTAGACATAGCCTTCGCGGTCCATGCGGGCAATATCACCCGTTGCCAACCAGCCATCGCGCAAGACCCGGGCCGTTTCCTCGGGCGCCTTCCAGTAGCCCTTCATGATATGGGGCCCTTTGACGTAGAGTTCACCGACCTCCCCCACCTCCAGCTCCCGTTCCCCGGTCTCGAGATCAACGATCTTCTGTTCCTGATTAGGCACTGCGACACCCACGGAGTCCAGTTTGATGCGCCCTTGCCCTTGATCCACGGGATTCATGTGCGTCACCGGTGATGCTTCCGTTAATCCGTACCCCTGCAACACGGAGACCTGCATTTTCTCCTGCACCCGCTGCGCCACGTCGGGCCCCAATGGTGCGGCTCCCACCATGATATAGCGCAGGCGCGGCAAGGCGTACTGCGTCACACGGGCGGCATTGTCCAGCGCCACCAGGATAGGCGGCACCGCGTAGTACAGGGTCACCCCGTACTGCTGCGCCAGCATCAGCGAACGCTCCAGGTCAAAGGCTTCCATGATCACCAGCGTGGCCCCCGCATACAGACCTCCGCCCAGCAGCATAATGCCGTAAATGTGATAAAACGGCAGAAAGATCAGCAGGGTGTCCTGCTCAGTGATGCGCCCGCTCGATATGAACTGGATGTTGTTCGCCACGAGATTCTGCTGGGTAAGCATGACGCCTTTCGGGAGACCTGTCGTACCACTGGAATAGGGCAGGGCCACCAGATCCTCAGCCCAGTTGAGCACGGGCTGCGGTGGGTGCTTCGGTGAGGATTGCCGGATGAGGTCACGGAAGAGATACGTCCCCATTTCAGCACGCTGACCAACAACTACGATCTCACGCAGACTTGGAAGCTGTGGTCGCACGTTCCGTACCAGGGGATACAGTGATTCCTGGACGATCAGGACACTGGCTTCGGCATCATTGAGCTGGTGCTCGATTTCCCCCTCTTTGTAGGTGGGATTCATCGGTGTGAACACCGCTCCCAGACGGGCAATCCCATACAGGTTGATGATGTACTCGGGACGGTTGGTCATATACAACGCCACCCTGTCCCCCTTCTTCACCCCCAATTTGGCAAGCGCATTGGCACAACTGTTGGCTAACCCATCGAGTTCGCGGTAGGAAATTTTCTGTCCCTGAAACACTAACGCGATTTTCTCAGGAAAGCGCTGCGCCGACTCCCATAGCATCTCGCCAAAGGGGATCTCTGGAATGTCGATGGCCGCTCGAAAGAACTCCCCGAGCGTGCTGTCAGAGAGCATTCCCTAATCTCCTCGTCCTTACATACCAGACATACGGTGTATCAATAACTTAGCGCGTCAATGCGGTAAGCCGCTGCATCATACCGAGCAGGTACAACGCCTGTCAACGAAAAAGCAGAACTCTCACGCAAAGTGTTGTTTTGTACCCCCTCTCCCTCACCCTTGCCCTGTCTCAAAGCGCGCGGGAGGCTGGGCGGCAATGGCCATAATTTGGGCTGCCAGTCGTCCTGGGTCGTGCCGCATCAGATGCAACCCAACGTCCATGCCAGGCCCTTGAGGGCGCGCGTAGGTGTGCAGCGTTGTGGCGTCAGGCCGTGCCACCAAGTCGGCACAGTAGAGCGGCACGTCGGCCCCCGTCAGATCCTGCACCACAGGGTATGAACCATGCTGGGCATAGATGGTACGGATAGTGTCGGGTAATGGCCCATTGTTGAGCACGACGGCCTCGACATGGCGTCCCAGATAGGTGGTAAGCACCGCGAGATGCTGCCGTGCCGTATAGCCATCAGTTTGTCCAGGTTGGGTCATGAGATTGCACACATAAATACATGGGGCCTGGCTAGCAGTCAGCGCTTCCCGTACACCAGGATGCAAGAGCACCCCGATGATTCCCGTCAGTAATGAGCCAGGACAGATCACGAACAGGTCCGCCCTTGCCATCGCCTCGAGCACAGCAGGATGAGCCGCCACCGGCGGGTCGAGGAAGAGCCGCACAATCGGGGTCAGGGGCTGACGCTGCATAATCTCCCATTCCCCAATAACGCAGCGTCCATCCTCCAACTCCGCACCAATGTGGGTAGCGCTATCGGAGACAGGGAAAACCCGCTGCCTGAGACCTGCCGCCTGGCATACGTCTTCTACTGCAGCGTGCAAGCTCCCGTGGCGCTGTGCCAGAGCCGCCAGGATCAAATTCCCCACGCTCATGCCGCGTAGCTCCCCCTCGGTGAAGCGGTAACGCAGCAGGTGCCCCCATACGGACTCAGCGTCGAGGAGCGCGCTCAGGCACTGACGTGTATCCCCAACCTGTGGCACGTGCAGCAGGCGACGTAGCTGACCGCTATGTCCACCATTGTCGGTCACGCCCACAATGGCAGTCACCTCGCAGGTATAGTCGCGCAGCCCGTACAGGAGTGTGGCCTGCCCAGTGCCATTCCCCAGCGTGACGATGTCCATCGTGCTCCTACTGTCTGCTGCCACAGGATGGGCGGATCAGGAGAGAACGCCAAACGGTTCATCTTACCACAACTTACCTCGCAGGGCGAGTGCTAGCTGGTGTAGCACTCAGGGAAGAGACACGCTATGCAATACCTTGCTATACTTACCGGTTGCCCTGGGCGTGTCACAGGTGGAGAAAGGGCCAACGTATGCGGACCGTGCAGAGCCTCGCCCCAGCAAAAATCAACGTGTATCTGCGCATCGTCGGTCGACGGCCGGACGGCTACCACCTCCTCGATTCCTTGATGGTGCCGATCAGCCTGTACGATGACATCCACATTGCCGTGGCAAGTAGTCAGCAGCGAGCGACAAGCCCTAGGGCTGAACTGGAGGTGAGCTGTGACGATCCTACGATACCTGGTGGCGAGACGAACCTGGCGTACAAGGCGGCAGCCTTGCTGTGTCAAGAGGCAGGACTCCAGGCGCGGATTGGTATTCATCTACGGAAACGCATTCCTGCTGGGGCTGGCCTGGGAGGCGGCAGTAGTAATGCCGCGACGGTCTTGAAAAGCTTGAATGCCCTGTTGGCCCTGGGATGGACCGAAGCGCGCCTCTGTCAACTCGGCGCACGTCTAGGCGCTGATGTGCCGTTTTTCATCCCATGTCGCCCAGCGCGCATCGGGGGCATTGGCGACAGCGTCACGACGGTCTCGCCGCTCCCGGCGTGCTCTCTGGTGCTTGTCGTACCGCCCTTCAGTGTGTCCACGCCCTGGGCCTACCAGCGTTTTGACGAGTTACTGCCCGTGGACCCAGCATCGGCGCTGCCATGGCAGTTCACCCCTGGTCAATGGCCCCCGCGCCAGTGGTTCATCAATGATTTGGAACGCGCCGTCCTCCCAGCCTATCCGCCGATCGCCGTGCTCAAAGAAGCGCTGCTGCGTCTTGGGGCGCAAGGCGTCCTCATGTCTGGCAGCGGCTCCTCGGTGTTCGGCATATTTCGCCACCGTCCAGCCGCAGAGCATGCCGCCACCGCCCTGCACGCACATGGCCGAGTCTTCCTCGTCGAGCCCCTGGCAGGTCCTCCAGAGCCGGCGTGAGTGAGCACGACAACCCTGAGGGGCGCAAGCCGCTTGCGCTACAGGCCATGCAGCTCTCCCTATGTTTCCGCATGCCGCATCGCACCCGAGCGGGCCTCAGGCGGGAGTTGCTCCTCCCAATTGGGGAGCAGGCAGCAGGAGGTGCTAGGCAGGACCAGGATGGACAGCACTCCTGCCAGGCTCGCCCCGAACGAGAGGGCCAGCACTCCTGTGTAGTCACCTGTCTGAGTCCAGATGAGGCCCCCCAGAACTGGCCCGAGTGCCATGCCCACTCCATTCCCGATGTTCTGCCAGCCATACAAGGCACCCATGGGGGCGTGGCCATAGTACTGGCGGCTGATGACGGGAAAGATGGGCACCTCACCCCCCACACCAATGCCGAAGAGGATGGCAAAGAGGAAGAATGTCCAGGCATCCTGAGCAAAGAAGAGGAGGAGTATCGGGAAGGTCTGCATGCTGAAACAACACACCATGACCTTTTTGCTCCCGATGTAGTCCGCCACAACCGGCACCGCAAACCGCGTGAAGAGACTACTGGCATTGAGGGCGGCATAGACACTGGCGGCCAGACCCGGTGTGAGGCCGTGTGCCATGGCGATCGTCGGTAAAAACAGCAGGAGGCTATTGTGGCCCACGCATCCCCAGAAGTGGATGCCAATGAGGTTCCAGAAGGCTCCGGTGCGCTGAGCTTGCCGGAGAAAGAGCTTGGCGCGGATCTGCCCTACAGGTCCCTCATGCAACCGCTGGATGGGCTCGTCAGGTGCAGCCCCGAGTGGCCGCAGCCCGAGCTGCGCGGGTTCATTGTGAAACAGCCGTATGAGCAGGAGCAAGAGGGCGCCACCCACCAGGCCAGGGCCCCAAAACGTCCAGGCCAGACCGAAGTGGGTGAACAGCACAGAAACCAGGGGAATGGCCACCACCGTTCCCAGGCCCTGCACAGCCTGCAGGAGGCCTATCGCCACGCCCATGCGTGTCTTGAACCAGACGGCGACCCCGGCCACCAGAGGCACCTGATAGATCGTCAGTGGGATGGCCAGGATGATGCCAAAGTACAGATAGAAATGCCAGAGGTGGGTCATGCTGCCGGTGAGCACCATCCCTGCAGTGAACAAGCCAGCCCCCAGGAGCATAGTGCGACGGACCCCATACCGATCCCCCAGCCAGCCCACCAGCGGACTGATGAACGCTGTGGCGAGCCACTGGAGGGCAAAAGCGATGGAGATGGCGAAGTAGCTCCAGCCGAACCCCTGGGGACTCTGCAGGTAGGGCACCAGCATACTGATGGCGAACCGCACGGGGGAGGTGATCATACATATCATCGAGGCGACCGCGACAATGACCCAGGCGTAATGGAGCCTCCGCGCGCCACTGGCGAGCCCAAGCAGATGCTGACGGGTCATACCCCTAGCGAACCTCTGCAGTCGCAGCATGTCTCTCCTCCGTGTGGATGACCACGTCTACTCCTAGCAGGTGAGCTGCAGCAGCACTTCTTTGAGGATGCTGTGCCAAATCGTAGGCGAAAAAGTGGCTCTTTGGAAGAGCCATTTTCCGTCTATATTATAGGGCCGCTTGCTCCGGCTTGGAGAGGGGGCGCCGGCCTCAGTCAGGGGCAGGGCACGGTGTGTATCCCTTGCATCCTGGACCTTGCTTCGCCAGTGCGCTTCGTGTACAGTCCCCTCGTGGTCCCCTTGCTAACTCATTCTGTTCCAGAAGGCGTATGACAGCATGACCCCTCTCCGCCAACGCCAGGTGATGCCGATGCTGTTTCTAGGCGCGGCCTTTTTGGGTGCTATACTATATCTGAGTGGCCTTGCTGCGACATTACAACTGGGTGACGCCGATCTGCCGGGTGTGCTGCTGGTGCCCGACTTACCGACGCCGCTCTATATCGTCATGGCTGTTGTCGTTGTGCTCGGCGTCGGTTGCACGCTCCTGGCATCCTTCCGCCAGCACCGGCGGCTGTCTCGCGATCAAGAGCGGGAACCCGAAGCCGTTAAAGCCTCCTGGCAAGTGCTGATCAGTACCCTGGGGACGCTGGCCCTGGTGCTCCTGGGTCTCGTCTGGCTCATGCGCCATGGTGAAGTCCTCGAACGCCTGCGCCTGCAGATAAGTAGGGCGCAGGAACTCTTAGCGGGCACGCATTCATTGGTGCAGCAGGTCCAGTCTCCGGCCACCGGCTATGCGATGTTCACGATGGTCGTCCTGGTATATGGCGGGCTTGGACTGCTTGGTCTATGGATACTGTATGAAGGCTGGGGCAAGACGCGCTTCCAGAGCACCGCAGATGACCCGCGTCCGCGTCAGGTACAGCGCGCGGTGGCGGCGGGCTTGCAGGAACTGCGGACGCACACTGATCCACGCCAGGCTATTATTGCCTGCTATGCCCGTCTCGAACATCTGTTGACAGACTACGGGGTCCCAGCTTATGAGCATCTCACCCCGCAAGAGTACATGGGGACAGCATTGCAAGATCTCGACTTGCCCACGGACGCTTTTGCCGGATTAGTGAGTTTGTTTGAACTGGCTCGTTATAGCTTACACCCGTTAGATGATACCGCCAGACGTACCGCGATGGCCTATCTCGAACAACTGCAGACACACCTCGAACAGGATGACATGCATGCGGCACATGTCTGAGCCTCTCACGCCTTCGGCGCGCTTTCTGCATGACGCCGGGATGCTGGCGCTCCTCGCTCTGGTGCTCATCCCGCTGTATTTGATGCTCAACCATTACTGGCAGAGCCTCATCCTGCTCGTGATGTTCTATGGACTGCTGTGTTTCTTCTGCACTCGCCTGGGCAGGTATACGCGTCGTGTCATACGTCGCCTGCCAGCCGAAATTCCACCCTGGCACACCCTCCCGACGGTCGCGGCACCGCCTCCAGGCCTGGAGAGACATTTTAGTACTGCCGACGCGATCCAGAGTGTGCGGAAAGACCCGTACTATGTGCAGGAGGTGCTCAAGCCACGCCTCCGACACCTGATCACCTTCCGTGTCAGTGGTGTGCCCGATATAGAGCTGGAAGCGCTCACCGCGTCACAACTGGCGCACCTCGACCCGATCCTCCTGGACTTTCTGCAGCGCCCAGAAGCGACCGGGCTCTGGGCGCGCTACTGTCGGCGGCAGCAGCGGGTGGACACTGTTCTCAAGATATTGCAACGCGTAGAGGCGCTGTGATGCAGATTGTCGAAGCCGCGAAGCTGTCGCGTACGGTGCTGGAGGCTTTACAACAGGTCATTGTCGGGAAAGAGCAGGTGCTCCAGTATCTGTTGCTTGGGCTGTACAGTGGTGGGAACATCCTCATTGAGGATTTTCCGGGTCTGGCGAAAACCCTTACAGCACGTCTGCTGGCCCAGGTGACCGGTCTGGACTTTAAACGCATTCAGTTTACTCCTGATCTCTTGCCGGGAGATATTACTGGGGGACTCTTTTACAACCAGAAATTGGGAGAATTTGAGTTTCGCCCCGGTCCACTGTTTACCAACCTGGTGCTAGCCGATGAGGTGAATCGGGCGCCACCCAAAACTCAGGCAGCGCTCCTGGAAGTGATGCAGGAGCGTCAGGTCACCATTGAGGGGACGACCTACTCCGTACCGCAACCGTTTGTGGTGCTGGCGACCCAGAATCCGATCGAGCTCGAGGGGACCTATCCGCTCCCCGAAGCCCAGCTTGATCGCTTTATTATGCGCCTGCGCGTGGGCTATCCGAACCCGGAGGACGAGCAGCAGATTTTAGCGCGGCGTGGGGCCAGACGACAGGAGCGTATTGACCTGCGCCCGGTCCTGAGCGCCGAGCAGTTGCTCTCTATGCAGGCCGCGGTCGAGCACGTCCATGCCAGCGACCCTATCGAACGGTATATCGTCAGCCTGACCACGGCCACGCGCCAGCACGCGCACGTGCAGATCGGGGCGTCGCCACGGGGGTCACTGGCGTTGTATCAGCTGGCACGTGCGCATGCCATGGTGCAGGAGCGGGATTTTGTTTTGCCCGATGATGTGAAGGCCATGGCCTCAGCGGCGCTGGCGCACCGTCTGCTGTTAAAACCTGAACTCTGGGTGCGGGGTATCCAGGCCGAGCATGTCATCCGGGACATCCTGGAGCGTACCCCTATCCCGAAGGTCGACGTGTGAACATGCAGCGGCGCAATGCCGCCCTCAATTATCACTATTTCAGTCTGCTGCTGATAGGTATCCTGCTGAGCACGGTAAGCCGGCGTCTTGAACCCCTCTGCGCCGTCTTACCGCTCGCCGTCGCACTGCTGTATAGCCGTGTGGCACGGACCACGCCGGTGTTCACGGTGCACTGCCAGATCACTCCACAACGTGCCTTTGAAGGCGACTCCATCATGGTGGAGATGACGATCAAGGCGGAAACCGCCGTGCCACCCACAGAGCTGTGGCATATGCTGCCACGCGAAGCCACCTGCGTGGCCGGCAGTAATCGCATCGTCTGTACGCTGCGCCCTGGTGAGGTGCGCACGTTTCAGCATACCGTGGTGTTTGCCCAACGTGGCAAGTATACGCTGGGATGGGTGTATGGCCGGGTCCACCCAGTCACCGACCTCCAGCCCTGGTTGTTTGAGTCCCTGCAGGAGCAGGTCTGTAGTGTGTACCCGCGCATTGTCCCGTTGCCGCGGCACCTGCCACCTCTACATACCTATGCCTCCTTTGGCCATTATGTCTCCCCTAGTGCTGGTGAGGGCTTGGAGTTTGCTGGGGTACGCCAATATAGCAGCGGCGATCGGCTCCGGCGTGTGCACTGGCGCACCTCCCTGGCCCGGCAACAGCTCTACGTGAACGAGTACTACTGTGAGCGCAACGCCGATGTGGTTATCCTCCTGGACACACTCGTGTCAATTGGCACAGAGCGCGTCAATACGTTAGACGTGGCAGTCCGGGCCGCGGCGTCCCTGGCAGCGCATTACCTGTACTGCAAGGATCGTGTGGGCCTGATCAATTACGGCGGTGTCTGTACCTGGGTGCCACCGGCGGTGGGCCAGTTGCAATTGTATCGCCTCCTCGATGCCCTGCTGGAGACGCGCACTCACTTTAGCTATCTGACCAAGGATGTGACACTCATTCCGCCACGGGTGATGCCGCCGGGGGCCCTCATCTTTGTCCTGACCACCCTCCTTGAGCCGCGCCTTGAAACCGCCTTGCACGATCTCCTGGCGCGGGCTTTTCAACTGGTACTGGTGGTTCTGTCGCCAGTGTATGTCATGCCACACCTGCATCAGCCACGCCAGGCCGACGCCATTGCCCGCCTGTGGCGCCTGGAGATGGACCTGCGCCTGCAGCAGTTCCGCCGGGCCGGCGTGCCGGTTGTCCTCCAGGACTCTGCCGACCCCTTGCGCGGCCTCCAC
>Ga0209382_10010408_pt1 | contig 11580 bp, 9 predicted proteins | sample SoiMetdeltSBSDD5_FD_187599 | JGI IMG/M metagenome (GOLD analysis project Ga0209382, IMG submission 187599) | Bulk soil microbial communities from a Populus tree surrounding site in Tennessee, USA - Soil MetaG P. deltoides SBSDD5 (SPAdes) (version 2) | ecosystem: Environmental > Terrestrial >...
GGACCCTATTACAGAAATACCCGGCCACCTGCCATTTTTCTAACAAATAGACTTGATAAAATCAATCTATTATTATTATTATTGTTATTTATATCATAATTCCAAATAGCAAAAGACAAGAAATTTAGAGATAAAAAATAAAGAAAATGTAAAGGATTGTTATTCATTGTTGTCACATTGTTGCTGTCATTATGTTATGGGCTGCCCATTGAATGTAAGGGATTTTAGAGTATCCTGGTCAAGCTTTACTACACCATCAGGCAATGGAACATAATCTAAACTCTCCGCCATTTTTTGACCGTCAGTTATTGCCCATGAGATGAAATCGACTAGTGCCTTGGCCTTGGCTTGGTCTAGATTTGGATTTGTGCTCAACTCCTTGTTCAAGAGTAGATATGAAAAGCTGGCTATGGGATATGAATCAGCACCTGCTGCATTTACAAGGGTAACATCAGTCCAGACACCATCACCTTTTGGTAGTGTTGCCACATAGCTCTCTACTGCTGCCATAGTAGAGTTAAGTGAGGGTTCAACAAAATTACCTTCCTTGTTCTGAATAAATGCAAATGGCGTGTTTGTAGTTAATGCATAACTTAATTCAATATATCCTATAGTGTTTGGAGTTCCCTTAATGGCGTTTGCGACTCCTTCATTTCCTGGTGCACCAATACCGACTGGCCATTCAACAGACTTTCCTTTCCCTAGTTGATCCTTCCATGCCGGACTTGCACTAGATAAATAGTCAGTCCAGACAAATGTAGTACCTGAACCGTCTGATCTATGAACCACTACTATGTCATCACCGGGTAGAGTCTTGTCAGTATTTAGAGACTGTATCTTGGGATCATTCCATTTGGTAATTTTTCCTAAAAAGATGTCAGCTAGAACATCACCTGTAAGTTTTAGTCCCTTGTCAGGAATACCTGGTAAATTATAGGCTGCTACTACAGAACCTATAGTTTCTGGAATATGTACTGCTCCGGGTGCTTTCTGGCTTTCATTTTGAGTCAGAGGTGCATCAGTAGCTCCGAAATCAACTGTCTTTTCTGTAAATTGCTTTACACCGCCTCCGCTTCCGATAGACTGATAATTGATGTTGACATCAGGCTTTACTTTCTGGTATTCGACTCTCCATGTATCAATTAGTGGGAATGGAAAAGTTGCTCCAGCTCCATTGATTGTTACGGCACCTTGTGCATATACAGTAGATGACATTATCGTAGATGTTGCCAAAAGTATAGCTGCACTAATTCCTATGAGTATTTTGCTTATTAGCATAGATCACCTAGAATAAAATTAGTTCATAATTATTTGCCATGTTTTTATCATAGTCAATATGTAACTATATTCATCAACATAATCTATATGCAATTTTATCAGCATGAGATACTTCAGTGTCTGGAGTCGAGAAATATTGAATTGACTGCTGACAAAAAATACATAGCTGTAAATGATGCTATATGATCTAAGTAAATACCGTGGGAAACAATTAACATATCCATCGCTCTTAAAGAATGTGTGCACACAGTAATACTAGAAAAGAAATATGATTATCAGAATCGTCTATTTGCACTTTGCGAATCATGTTATTGGACAGCAACGGTTTTTGTGAAGATTGAAAGTTATCACTGTCCCCTTTGTCAAAGTAGGGACGTTGCTTTGATTCCTCTGAGTAGTGAAGAAAAGTATGAATATTCTTTGGAACCTAGGAATGGAATGCAAATCAAGTTTTCATTACTGAACATAGAAAATGAGAAATAATTTTTATTAATTCATAGTTATAATCAACCAGGATCAGGTCTATTAATTAATTCATTTGACTTCAAAGTAACTCTGCATCATGCGCACTCACAAAAATTCTAACATAGTGTAGATTAACCTTGTTGTCAGGACTCATTTTTAACATATCTTTAACAAGTAACAATTATAGATGGCATTACCAAATCATGAAGATATATGTTACTATTTAGAGTAAGGTAAGTAAACCAAATGAATCGATATAATTAGACATTAGAATTTTTATTAAATGTGATAAGTGAACATTATATATTACGCAGTGTATACAAAATTCTTCTGAGCCTATTAATTTCAACTAAAAACCTAAATGAGATAATGCGAAAGTCCAAAAACAACACAATTATCGTAGACACAAGGTCATTTTTAGAATATAAGAATGGTCATGTTCCAGGAGCAGTAAATGTTGATTTGTTTCAGTTACATTGGTTTGATACTTCCAAGAGGGGTCTGAAGGATTTTAACAGACAGACAAGAATACTGTTATCGAGATTCGGAATACATAAGCAAAGTCGTATTGTTTTTTATGACAATATTTCCGGTATCTCCGCGACTAGAGGAGTTTGGTTGCTCCTTTATTTTTCTCACAAAAAAGTACACATTTTAGACGGAGGATTTGGAAGATGGAAAAAAGAAGGATACCGTATTGAAGTAAAGACCAATCCACTCAGATATAATGAATTCAAGGGTAGAGTGAATAACAAGGTTTTGGCAACCGCCAAGGAAATAAAGGGATTATTAAACGATAAAAATGTGGCAATTGTAGATGCCAGGTCAAGTAAAGAGTTTAATGGTTCAGATGTGAGGGCATTAAGGCGAGGTCATATCCCCGGAGCCACAAATATTAACTGGGAAGAAAATATTGAAAATGGAACTTTCAAAAGTAAGGCAGAATTGTCAAAAATTTATTCAAAAATTCCAAAGAATGCGCACGTAATAACATATTGCCAGGGAGGATATAGAGCGGCGAATGCATATTTAGTTTTAAAGATGTTAGGATACAAAAGCGTAAAGATGTATCTGGGTTCTTGGGGAGAATGGGGAAATAGACTTGATTTGCCAGCGGAACAGAGCTAATTAATTAAAAAGGCTGGATTTTAGTAATTGTATAACAATAAAATCTTGTGATAAAGCTTCATATTGTCATAATCGAAGAAATATTAGTGCTTGATTTGATTCTCAAGGTTTTCGGAGTCAGTCATGGCGATTCTCGAATCATAGTATTGTACTATTGTGGTTCTCTTGCTTTTCTAAGTTACTTGTTATTTTTAAAATAGAACGCTTACGATCGTTAAGATGCAGTTCTATTTCAAATTTTCTTTCTTCCCATCCCATCACGTTAATTGAGAATTTCCCATTATCATCTTTGGGATAGATCTTTTTATTATCTCGTTTATCTTGGAATGTAGAGTCAAATATGTACACCACATACTCCACTTGTCCTTTTTTAATAAGTTCGGATGAGGGATCAAGCGATATGCCCCAAACAACCCACTCAGTTTCATTCCATTCTGATTTTCCGATCTTATCGATTATCTTTACCTCGACCTTTATTTTCTCACCATCGTCTGGGATATAATGAACATTTGTAGAAAGGTTATTTTTAATTACGAAATCCTGGATTTTCTTTTTTATTGATTTACTTTCGTACCCTGGTTCCTTCCCGGGAATACAAAGTAAATCTTTAAGGAATTGTATGTCTCCATCCTTTAAATCTTCTCTTTTAGCAACGGTAATTTGCAGATTATGAAAGCTCCAATCCACCAAATTTGTATCTTTAAAATCAAGAAGTCTTAACAAACTCTCAATCAATATTTCGTTCTCTGAATTAGATACGTCCTGATTTAAGTAACGTAAGCATATTAACATAATTATTGTTATTATTTTAGTAGATCTATCTTTGACAGTCGACATCTTTTCTAGAATACTTTTTAGTAATGTCTCGGCTTCAGCATATGATTCGAGAAGTATCAAATTCTGTGATTTATTCAATTTGACTAGAGTTGAGGTGGGGTTCAATTCTGCGCATCTGTCAAAATAAGACCTTGCAGCAGAATATTCATGTTGGCCATCGCTTAGAATACATCCCATCGCGAGTAATGCTCTCCAATCATCATATTCATTGAGCCTTATTGCGTCCGTAATCATCTTTGAAGCATCACTATATTTTCCAATTTTAAAGAATAATATCCCAAGGGATGTCAATGCGTTAACGTGATTTGGATTATTTTCTAGGATTTTTTTAAATTGTTGAATCGACTTTGTAAATTTCTTATCAGTATCTTTTCCTTCTACTTCCTGATATGCTAGACCTAAATTGAATAAGGCATCAGTATTGAATCTATCCATTTCCAATATTTTGTTGAATTTATCTATTGCTTCATGATACTCTTCGAGTTGCATTTTGGCTACCCCAATTTTATTTAATAATTTGATATTAAGTAATTTGATATTGTCTTTGTCCCCCTTCATATCTGAGGCTTCTGATACCTTCTTGTACATATGATTTGAAAAATAATAATTTATTCTGGCCAAATACTTTCTTGCTTGTTTTCTTTCTAACGCATCTAAACGAACTCTCCAAGAGTTACATAGTTCTGCTATCTCTGGATAGAGATACGGATGCTTTTCGAATTTTTCTAAATTTTTTTCTAAATTTCCGCTGATTTCATTCCTGACTATTACCAGTGTCCTATACATATGCTCGTAGCAAGAATGAATGTCCCTATCTGAGTAGTAAAAATTAATAGAATAGGTCACATACTCCTTTACGATTCTTGCATTCAAATTTGTAATTGTAGACAAAAGCTCCCTTGGTTCCACTAAATTAGTATTTTCCATTAATTCATTTTCAAGACTCTCGATTTTTTTGTACGATCTACTTGTATCAATTTCAGTAATTAGAGCGTTACCCTCCTTGAATAAATTATAAACAATATTGCTATGAATATTATTGCTTTTGTTGATAGAATCTCTTACATATTCCACATACTCTTTTATGATTTTTGCAGTCAATTCTGTAATCACAGACAAAAGCTCCGGTGGTTCCACTAAATCAGCATATTTTCCAATGGTATTGATTTTTTTATAAAATCTTCTAGTATCAATATCAGTATCTAGAGCATTATCGGCTTTGGATAAATTATAGACTGTTCTGCTATGAGAATTTTTATTTTTACGTTCTAATCCGACCGAAACAATTGTTCTAAATAAATTCAATAAGCCTTCCTCGATATTGGATACATTCTCCAAGCATTCTTTCAGGTCCGTGACACGGCTACTTTTAGCTTTTTGATCTTGAGTTTTTCTCAGTTGTTTATAAAAATTATCGAGCTGGTTAATGAGATTTAGACAGTCATGGAAATTAATTCTATAAATGTCGGAATGCACTTCACTAATTAATAGCTCCGTTAAATCCTTAAATTGTAGATTTATATACGTAATGAGATCAAAACATCTGTATATTAGATAATCCTCGTGGAATTTATGAACTGCTTCAAATGATTGATTTATTTTTGCTCTTAAATGATTCAACGAATTTAACATAGAGTACATCATGCCTATGATTGAACCGAAAAATTCATAATCTGTATCTTCTGGGAGTAACGGAGGAATCTTTTCAATAGAGTCTGTAACCAGGTTAAAATGAATTTTTTTAAAGATACTTATTATTATTTCCTGATAAGTGTTTTCCATGTATTTTTTTATTTCGTGTATGCTTAGTGGTATGCATGGATCATCTAATTTTTTAATCACCTCAGTAGCGTCTCGATTTTGATCCTTCAATTTTTGCCGGTTGATATCTAAGCCGTATTCCAGTGCATGCACCTTCAAGGTTGATAAAATACTGGATACATTTTTCATTTCATCTTTAAATCTCAGGAGATCGTGGGAGATCATGATATCTTCATCAAATGCTTTTATTGTATCTTGAATTTTATTTAGTATATCATTTGGAATTTTCTTGCTTTGGATTACTTTGACCTGGTAGTCCCTTTCCGCTTTTTCGATTGGTTGTTCAGATGAAGAAAATTTAGCGACCTCTACTTCTGGATAAAATACTTGCTTAATTTTCACCTCAGAGGGATTCCTAAATTTGTACTCGTCTCTTGCATTAATATAAGCCTGTGGAATGTTTTTTGTTCTTTTGTAATGTTTGTAAAAAATAGATGCGAAATCGGTTGCACTGTACTCACTAACTTCACCCTCGTTTCCTATTATGTATTTTATATTTTTTAACTGTATAAGTTCTGAAATCTGGTCAGCCGAATAACATGCATTCAAAAAAAGTAATTGGATATCTTTTTTATCTACAAACAGGTCCTTTAACCGTTTTGCAGAGATTGAATCCCCATCTTGAAGCACCAATCCAAGGTTTGTTCCGTGACCAGTAAAATGAACAATATCAGGTTCGAACGCAAAGATATCTGTGATCCTATTTCTGTCAATGTACTGAATAACCTGCGTTACGTAATCGTGTTGTGCTATGTTAATTCCTTCAAAAATATCATCTCTTATACTATTAATTTCGTCATTAACTTGGTCTAAATAATCGTGGTCTTTAGGCATTGCAGAAATAAATATTATTCTCGTGGGCATACCTATTATTCTCGCGTTTCAACGCAAAGCAAACGAACTGATTTTACCATTTTACAAATTAATTTTTAAATCGTGAATGGCCTAGACTTGTCGAACATAGGATCCTGTTTTCCGTCTTTAAAATATTTTGGATGTTGATCCGATGCCATCATCAAGTTATAAATTAATTTATGAAATTTTTTATAGGATCCATCAAATTTGCCGTTATCCCAAATTTTCTTAAGATTTGACGTAAAGTAGCCATTATACGTTCCATCCTGCGATAATTCATTATCCTGACAGCCAGATATAAGTAGAATTGAAGCAATGGGTTGCTTTTCTTTCTTATTAATATCTTTTAATACTCTGTCATAGACCGATTTGTTCTGATCGTATGTGTGAGCGAGTACTATTTCTGGTGCAAATCTATATTTATTACCTTTTTTGTCAACATTTGATTTGAACTTATCAATTTCAATTCTTTTTTGTAAGGCTTCGCCCTTAACAACGGTTCCACTGTGGCAGGAGTCTGAAAGGACAAAAATCTTTACCCCCTCTTTAAAATCGCGAAGGCAAGAATTTAATTCATCATCTACAAACTGCCGGTCATAAAGACACCACGTTTCATCCAAATAATCATCTTCGTCATTATTTTGATCTTTCAATTGGCCACCATGCCCTGAGTACGTGCACAAGAAGTAATCCCCAGACTCCAATGATTGAGCCGCACTCTGTATTCGCTTTACCACATTATCTACGGTAGCTTCATGAGTTAGCAACTTTGAAACTTCGAGACCCGCCGTAGTGGCTATATCCGCCATATCATTTGCATCGTTTTCACATCCTGCTAATTGACCGTCCCAGCCACCATAATGCTTTGGGTCTACGGTATTCAAACCTATATTCAACGAAATTCCTTTTGCCATAAATGTAATGCCCATTAATGTGGATCAACCTAATAAATTTTTAAAACTAGTTGTGTTATCTTTATATTACTTTTCTAACTGACGTCGACCGAGTAACCTCAATAGGAAGACCGTAAAGAAACAGGATTATTAACTTGTGCAGGGCGGCGTCTGCAATTGGTCCAAGAAATTTTCAATGTGTTTTGTTTTCCTCGATGATCCCAGTATAATAGATTGTTTGTTCCTTTCAATTAGAATGGCACTTGTCATAAGGAACGATGGCGTTGTGAGCATTTTACTGGGATAACATAACAATAGCAATTATTCCGTCAGTAAGTATCTCGTCAAGATTTGCTTATATCATTAGCGTTTCTCATGCCAACTTTAAGTCACTTTACATAGATGTTTGATAGCTACTTGAAAAATAGAGCCATCTTAATTAAAATCATATTTGATAATAATTTCTTTATTCATTAGGTGTAACATAATGGAACCAACTTTTACCCTGTAGATCTGTCGGTACTTTTCTTTTAGAGGAGTAAGATCAAATTCTAAGCGTTCTTTTACTATTTTTTTACATGTATCACCATTGTTTTCATGCCCCAAAACAAGGTTTGCTTGTAGAGTCGAATCAGAATTAGTCATAGCAGGGATTGCCCCGAGAGTAAACTCGTGTTTCTCACATCCGCCGAAATAAGAAACAAGGGTTGACAGGATATCGTTTTTTATCAATTTAACCTCTATCAAATTGAACAAATCCATTTTCATTTTTTTCATATATGATTCGTTATCAAATACTACGACCTGTTGAATTTTATCCTTGGAATTGGACACTTACACCATAGTAACAGTAACCATGATGATATTTACTGTTATCGTATATATTTCCAGAATTTAGGATATTTGAAAGCGATTGTTCATATTTTCCATGTTGATTTAGGTATTGTATTTTCTCATTCAAGATAGAGCTATAAGTTATTCGCAAACTCTGTAGCCCTAGTAACATCTTCACCACGGCAACCAGTATTAGGACAGACATTTGACCTTTGACAATTACCAACTTGGTTAAAATCGGTGTCGCCTCGAACTAAAATTCCTTCGATTTCATGCGGATCATCATCATTGATAACAGGAGAGCCTGAATTACCACCGTAAGTATCAAGGTTACACACTATATATAGATCGCTCTGATTATCCCGAACCTGGGCACCTGCAGCATACTTCAAAGGTAGTCCAACTGGGTGTCCTATAACATGTACCCTTGCGGTATCAGGTATCTTGCCCGATTTTCGAATATTTTGAAAATGGTTGTGATTTTTTACTGGTTGATCAAGTCTAACAATACACCAGTCGCTACCATTACCGGGATCCTGCTTCCTTCCTACTATTTCTTTACCTTTATAAATTTCAGAATTACTAATGGTGGTTTTCGCTTGGTTTTCGTTCTCCATTCTGTATCCAAATACAAATCGGGTAGTTGTTAGATCTTCCGCATTTTTTACACAATGGCCCGCAGTTGCGATAAGGTCTGGTCCTACCAAAAATCCAGAGCAAAAGGCGCCAATAGGCTGCTCTCTAAATTTTTCGTTCTCACACAGATTGAGAGAGTCGCCAAAGTTACTAGTCTGTAATCGGGATTCGCCATTACCATTATCTATAATATCCGACGACTCCCACAATGAAACAACACTATCGCATTCTTTTTTCTGTTGTTCATCAAGCTCGTAGTAGTCTTTTCTATCATCAAGTCCGTACACAAGCTTTTGCGCTGACCTATACGCATCATGCACCTGTTTGGTGCTAAATTTAGAGGGAATTCCCCTTGTTCCAACTAGAGGCCTTTTTTCCCCTGGTCTTCCCTTTCTGGTTTTTTCTACTTGCCTAGCAACAAGCTCGTTTTTTAGTTCAGTTATGCCATAATTTTCTACCAGTTCCTTTACTACAGAAGAATCAGTGTCTGACATTTTGCCTATTATATCTACAATAATATATAGACATTTTGTTTGAATTTGACAGGTTTGCTATTTATATTAGTAACCAAAGATTCAAAATATGTTATCTGTTAGCTTCTACAATAGAAGATTCCAATATTAATAAAATATTCTTTTGGGAAACACTAGTACGGTAGATGTACATTTTAAATCGTTTCTATAGAGGGAACTAGGGCTAATTATATTTAGGAATATCCTTGATGAAGTACTATAGTAATTAACCATTAAATTAAATCCAATAATTAAATACCTATCTCTCGATCTAACAAATTAACTAGTCTTAAGTCAACCCCATTGTAAGCTACTTGCATGGTAACAATCTATTTAGGAAAATTGTTTATCAAACTCTCTATCAATTTCTTCAAAGTATAAGGGTAACCAGAAGGAGCGAAGTTTATCCAGTATTATGGACTGTATCTTCGGATTATCTGGATTTTCGCCATCGTTTACGCTCTGTCTTGGTTGCTGTATGGAGTGTATAGCACAAGCCAGTCCAATATGTCTGTCTACATCAAGCCATCTCCCCGGTTTGTAATCAAGTAGTACGGCGGTCCTAACGAACGTATGCCATCTGTAAAAGCCGAATTGACCTTCATCCATCATGTGAATCCTATTATTTACTGGACGAGGTTGCCTATCATCATAAAGTATTCCTTGTCCAAAGTCTTCAAAAGCTTTCTGTTCGCTTTTAATGTCGTTGCCAAAATTCTTGACTATGATGTCTAACTGTTTTTGCGCCAAAAAAATAATACTCTTTATCCGTTGATCATCTTGTTTAACCTCATTGATGAAATCAATAGGATACGTACGGTTAATTTTGTGTTCCTTACAAATTCTGTCAAGGTCGCTTATGTTTCCAAAGGCATTTAGTACGTCTTGTCTTTCATCCCAGAGAAAAAAGTTATCAAATTCATACCAAAAATTCATACCAATTTTCCGTGAATATTTCATCCTGGCACTAAATTAACAAATGTAAATTATTAAATTATCTATGTTCTTCGCTTGGCTTCTATTCTGTTTCTGAAGATAAGATTTTTCGGCGCCGAAAAAGTTATCCGTGGAGAAAAAATCCATTTATTAACCATCGACTTTTATGCTTGAAAAACAAGTCAGCTTCTTCGTGCCTGTAAATGCACTTGTATTGCTTTTAGTATCTCATAAAGTATCGAGTAGCTTTGTGCATTGGATGACTCATCACTTTCATCGATTACACGATGTAAATTGAATTTAAATCATTATGATGTATTGGACTTCGCCTCCTATTCTCATGGAACCCTCAGTCTAAACTTTACACGTAAGATGCTAGTAAGTACTATAGTAATTTCTTCTTGTAAGCTAATAAAAGATATTTCTATTTCAAAAATTTTATAGTACCTATTATTTTCTGTAATTCGGGGAGATCCTTCTCAAACTTTGAAGCCTCATCTCTATAGGTAACAAGATAACTTTTGTCACTTGATTGTGGAGAGATTAAAATATCCATTGATCTTATGTTTCCTGCTGTAGCATCACTAAAAGTATAGTTCATTGAAACTGAACTGTAATTTGCATTGATTGACGTTTGGGGTGAACCACTAGCGGTGTAATTTTTGAGTGATGACTCGTAGTAATTTGTCAATGATTCAGTAGCTTGATTCATAGACATAGATGGATATGCAAACAAATCAATTGTTTGAAGGTACTTGTCATCTTTATCTTCTCGAGGGGAAACAAATCTGACACTCTCAGTATTTAGATCTTCTTTTTTCTCCCATCCGGCTGGATATAGCAGCTTAATTCCAAATCCTGAATTTTCGTAAACTTGAAGATCTCCTGTGCCGGTTTCTATTTCTGTTATGTTATCTGCCTCTGTTTCTATTTCTGTCTGTGTTACGTTATCAGGTTTTACTTCTGGCGAACTAATGCTAACATTATCCCTTGTAATAGGAGCTGTTGCAGCTGTCCTATTCTCAACTTTATTAACATCATCCTGCTCTAGGTATTTTTTAGAAAATTCACTAGAAATATCATCTTCATCGTTACTTTCAGAAGTAGCATTAGTTTCATTAGCAGGCACTTTGCAGTTCTCTAATAGTTTGCTACAAATGTCATCGGTAAACTGTTGTTCATTATTTTCCGTTGAGACTCTAATGAAATTATCATAACTTTTATCATAATCGTATAAATTAATCCCCACAACCATATCTCTTTGCGTAGGTCCTAAGATTGACAAGGGTCTCGCAACTGGTTCATTACCTATATTGTATCCAAGCACAGAGAATGAAGACGAAGTTAAAACAATTAACACCATTAACGTTATAGCGAGTAACACC
>Ga0209382_10010409_pt1 | contig 11579 bp, 7 predicted proteins | sample SoiMetdeltSBSDD5_FD_187599 | JGI IMG/M metagenome (GOLD analysis project Ga0209382, IMG submission 187599) | Bulk soil microbial communities from a Populus tree surrounding site in Tennessee, USA - Soil MetaG P. deltoides SBSDD5 (SPAdes) (version 2) | ecosystem: Environmental > Terrestrial >...
GGCTCCATTTCAGCGCCGGCGGGGTGATGATGGTCGTCACCACCACCATCGCCACGATCGCGGAGAACGTCGCCCGGTTCATGATCGGCACACCATTGAAGGCGAGGCCAAGCCCGGCGTTGGCGAAGATCAAGCCGACCTCTCCCCGCGGCACCATGCCGACCCCGACCGCGAGTCGATTGACGCCGCGGGCGAGCACGCCCAGCGAACAGGCCTGCTTGCCGATGATCGCGGCCAGCGTCAGGCAGATCGCCAGCCAGAGAACACCCGGCTGCGCGAACGTCCGCATGTCCGTGCGCAGCCCCATCAGGACGAAGAACACCGGCACCAGGAAATCCGCGATCGGCTGAAGGAGCTGTCCCACGCTCAGTTCGCCGCGGCTGGCGTAGTCGCTGAAATGCGCGTCCTCGAGGATCAGCCCGGCGGCAAACGCGCCGATGATCGGCGCCAGCCCGATGGCGCTCGCCAGCCACGCCAGCACGAAGCACAGGCCCAGACTCAGCGTCAGCAGTACGCCCTGTATCTTCATCAGCGCGCCGGCCGCGAAGAGGCGCGGAAGCGCGGTCCGCCCGAGGAAGATCGCGCCGACGAGAAAGATGGTGGCCGATGCCGCAATGCGGGCGGCCGCGGCCGGCGAATAGGCCTCGCCGCGCCCGGCGCTGGCGATGACGCCGCTGACCACGCCGAGGATGATCAGCCCGAGCACGTCGTCGATGACCGCGGCGCCGAGGATGATTCGCGCCTCGAGGCTGCGCGACCAGCCGAGATCCTGGAGCACGCGCGCGGTGATGCCGACGCTCGTCGCCGCCAGCGTCGCGCCGATGAACGCGTGCGCGTAGCCGCTGGCATCCGGCAGCAGCCAGGTGCCGATGCCCCACCCGAGTGCGAACGGCGCGGCCACCCCGAGCACCGCGACCAGGAAGGACGACCACCCGACCTGCAGCATCTGGTCGACCGTCGACTCGACGCCGACCCGAAACAGCAGAATGAGCACGCCGATCCCGGCGAGGATCTCGATCGTCGGATCGATCTTGATCGCGTCCAGCCACGCCAACCCGATGTTTCCGAGGACGATGCCGGTCAGGAGCTCGCCGAGCACGGCCGGCTGGCCGAACCGGACCGCTAGTTCTCCGGCGAGCTTGCCGGCCACGAGCAGAATCGCCAGCGCGATCACGACCGCGGCGACCGGGTCGGCGTGCGCGGCGTTGGCCGTCAACACCGCCTGCGAGTCGGTTGTCATCGGCACCGCCAGGTGACGGCCATGCCGACGCAGTCCCGGATCAACTTGCGGACGTCCGCAGAGGAATTCATCGCGGCCATCCTAGTGCAGCCGGGCCCGCCCGCGAGGACGCACCTTTCCGGGCCCGCGCTTCGACACGTGTCCACTGATCACGGATAGAAAGGCGACCCTGAGAACGAACCAAAAGACATCTAAAAAGTTCCTAAGAGCGGCGAGCCCCTTGTGGATCGACCTGCCATGCTAAGTTCTGTGTTGTGGCGTTCCTTGGGGTGCTTCGGCGCCATCCGATGACGCGAGCGGCCAGCGGGCCTTGCCTCATCGTGAGCACGGCGGCAGCCGCGGCGGGATGTCGCAATGGATCGCCGCTCGTCCTGTGACGCCGCCAACGCGTTTCGGCAGGCCCTCGATGCTGCCGGACGATCGAGCGGGGCCAAAGACGCCTGCTGCGTCGACACGCTGATCCAGAAGGCGGTAGCGGCGGTGCTCGACGTGCAGGCGACCCAGGCGCGGCACATCGCTGAATCCGACGACGCGGCCATGTCGCAAATGGAGCGCGAGATGACCGCCTCTCAAGCGATCGCGCGGAAATCGCTCGCAGACTTGAAACAGTTGGTGACGTCCTCCGCCCGACCTCGCCTGGACGCGGCGACAGCCGCCCTCGACCGGTTCGACGCGATCAACACCGAGCTCGTGGCCCTGTCACGCCGCAATAGCAACGTCCGATCGATGACCTTGTCGCTCGGCAGGAAGCGAACCGTCACTGCCGAATGCGATGCGATCCTGCAGGGCCTCGAGAGTTCCCTGGCGAAGCACAAGTTCTCAGCAACCCGCTAGCGCAACGAGCGGCCGCCCACCAGGAAGCTCCCGCGGAGATCCATGTAGTCGTGCGCTGAACACGGCACGTAGCCCGACACGGACATCGAGATCGATCAGTACATCGACCAGCGCTACGCGTCGTGCAGCGTGCGTCCGTCGTACATCATCCTGTTCGGCGACTCGAACGACGTGCCGACCTTTACGATGCAGCGCCTGCTCAAGGCGGCGGGCGAAATGATCGCCACCGATTATCCCTATGCGACGCTCGGCAGCGATCCCGAAGCGACCGACCTGATCCCCGATTTCGCCGTCGGCCGCCTCCCGGTCAGCTCACCCGCCGAAGCACAGGTCGTCGTCGACAAGATCGTCGCCTATGAATCGGCGCCGCCGTTCGCGCCGTCGTTCTACTCGCACATCGGGCTGGCGTCGTTCTTCCAGTGCTGCCGCACCGACGTCGGCAACCTCAACGGCGTGGAAGACGGCCGCCGCTTCATCCTCAACGCGGAGTTCCTGCGCGATTCGCTGCAGGGGCTCGGCTACAGCGTCGATCGCATCTACAACAGCCGGGTCACCAACGGCGACTACAGCGCCGATCCGACGCCGCGACGATTCGGCGACGAGACCAGCCTGCCTGGCGACCTGATGCCGCCCTTCGCCTGGGACGGCAACGAGCAGGACATCATCGGCGCGATCAATGAAGGGCGCACGCTCTTCTTCCACATCGACCATGGCTACACCGGCGGCTGGGGCGACCCGGCGTTCGGAAAGACGAACGTCGACAGCCTGACCAACGCGGCCCTTCAGACGATCCTGTTCAACTTCAACTGCAGCTCGGGCGGGTTCGATTCATCGGTGGCGTTCGCGGAGAAGCTGTTGCGCTGCTCCGGCGGCGGTGCCGTCGGCGTGTTCGGCTGGACCCGCATGAGCAACACCAAGTACTACCGCGCGCTCATCGAGGGCACGCTCGGCGCGCTGTGGCCAGAGACGCTGCCCAGTTACGGCGACGGCTCGGTCAAGGCCAGACTCGGCGACCTGTTCAACTTCAGCAAGATCTACATGGCCTACAGGCACGCATCGTGGAACCCGACCGCACCCGACGGCCCGAACACGCTGAACCACGTGCGCCTTTATCATTTCTTCGGCGATCCGACGCTCGAGGCACGCACCGACGACCCGTACGAGCTTCCGCACGACATCGTGCTCATCCCGCTTCCGGACTACCTCCAGATCAACTATGCAGCCGAAGGGGCTCTGATCACGGCGTGGCAGGACTCGCGGGGCGGTGTGGTGCCGATCGGCCGCGCGATCGTGCGCGGCGGCGTGGCCCGGCTCACCTTCGTCGACGCCCCCGATCCCAGCCGGCCGATCAAGGTGTTCGCCTCCACGCCAAACGCGATTGGCCGTTCGTTCAGCGTCAACGCACAACGGTAGACTCGCCGAGCGCGTACGCAACCGCCTCGTCCGGCGAGAGCGCACGCCCCGTTGTCCAGCACGACTCGAACCTCTGCTGCCCGAGCGCCGTCCGTGCTAGACCAATCGCTCGTTCGTAGTCTGCACGATAAAAGGCGAGGACCGAGGCCCCCACCGCCTCGCGCAGCGTTTCTGCAGCGCCGAACAGGTGCGCGGCGCGCTCATGCTCTCCCGCGGCCGCCATCACCTCTCCGAGTGTCTCCATGCTGCGCGAGAGAAACCACTTTTCGCCGACCGCCCTGAGCTCGCGCAGGCTCTCCTCGAGAAGTGTGCGAGCGGTGGCGTAATCCTGGTGGCGATGCGCGATGATGGCCAGATTTCGCAGCGGCAGGGCAACGACCCAGGCGTCGCCAGCCTCCCGGCCGCGGGCGGCGCTCTCTTCGAGCGCGGCGCGGGCGTCATCGTAGTCTTCGAGCGCGAGCAGCACGACTCCGTAGCTTGCGAGCGCGATGGTGAGACAAAACGCATCCGGTGCCTGGCGCGCCAGCGCGACTGCCTGTTCTCCCAGCGAACGGCCGGCTGCTGCATCGCCCTCGCCGAGGCGCACCATCGCCAGAAAATGCAGCGCATGCGCCGCGGTGCGGAGGTCTCCGACGGTTCGTCCGAGCGCAGCGGCTTCCTCGAGGCGCGGCCCGGCGGCGCCGAGATCGCCTTCGGCCCACGCCAGCACGCCGTCCCCCAGGAGCGCTCGTGCGCGGGAAGATGTCGGTCGCTGATCACGTTCGATGGCGGCCGAGAGAAAGGTCCGTCCCTCGCGCCAGTGGCCCCGATGGAACCAGAACCAGAACAGGGCGCTCGCGAGCCGCGACGCGTGGTCCTGCGCTCCGCCGCCCGATGTGCGTTCCAGTGCGATTCGCAGATTCGAATGCTCCCGCTCGAGCACCGCGAGCCAGGTCTGTCGGGCGGACGTGTTGATGCTGGGCTCAATCCGTTCGGCGAGCCGCGTGTAGTGGTCGGCATGTTGCGCCAGCGCCGGCGATGCGTCTTCAGCTGCCAGAAGCTTCTGATAGGCGTACTGCCGCACGGTCTCCAGCAATCGATACCGAAGATTCGTACCTTCCCGATCGGTCACGTGCACGAGCGACTTGTCGATCAACTGGCTGAGAACGTCGACGACGCTGGCGCCCTCCGCGAGGAGTCCGGCGGCCACGACTTCGGCTGCCTCCAGCGTGAAGCTGCCGACGAAGGCTGACAACCGCCGCAGCAGTCGGCGCTCGGCGTCGGCAAGCAGGTCGTAACTCCAGTCGATCGCCGCTCGCAGAGTCTGGTGACGGGGCAGCTCGGTGCGCTGACCGCTGCTGAGCACACGAAGGGTGTCATCAAGCCGGCCGGCGATCTGTTCGGCCGATAGTGCACGGACCCGCGCCGCGGCAAGCTCGATTGCAAGGGGCATCCCGTCGAGATGCCGGCAGATGTCCGCGACCGCCTGGCAGTTGCTGGTCGAGAGAACGAACGACGGCAGCGCAGCCTGCGCCCGCTCGGAAAAGAGTCGCACGGACTCGTACTCGAGGGCGCGGTCCGGCGTTGGCGCTTCCTGAGAAGATGGAACCGACAGCGGCGGAACCAAGACGATTCGTTCTCCATCGCTCCGCAACGGTTCGCGGCTCGTCGCGAGGATCCGTAATCGCGGAGCTGCCTGCAGCAGGTCCTGAAGAAGGCTGGCGCTCGCGCCGATCACGTGCTCGCAGTTGTCAACGACGAGGAGGACCTCTCGAGAAACCAGAAACCTGCGGAGCGTATCGGTCAGACCCTGCCCCGGCTGCTCGCGCACGCCAAGCGCCGTGGCGACGGCCTGCGGGACGAAGGACTCGTCGCCCAGTGGGGCCAGATCGACCCACCAGACACCGTCGATGAACATCTCGTCGAGCGATCCCGCCACTTCCAGAGCGAGGCGCGATTTACCGGAACCGCCGGCACCAACGAGCGTCAGCAGGCGCGACAGTTCGAGCGCCTGCGTGATGTCGCCGATTTCGCGCTGCCTGCCCACCAGGCTCGACAGCCTCGCTGGCAGATTTGTGTGGGAGGTCTGGCCGACAAAGCGGTAGCCGAGGCGATGGGCGGTTTCGACGAATCGCGGGGCGTCTGGATCATCGCCAAGTGCATCGCGAATTTCCCGGACGCAGACTTTGAGCACGGTGTCGGTCACCGCCGTGTTCGGCCAGACCGCCGCCAGCAGCTGGTCCTTCGTCACAAGACGCCCGGCGCGTGACACCAGATGTTCCAGCACCGCGAACGCCTTGGGTCGCAGCGGGATCACCGACAGCCCTCGATGGAGACTGCGATTCGCCCGGTCGAGCCGAAACGGCGCGAACGTGACCTGCCGCGGGTCCTTGGCCGACATACCTCGTGCTTGAACCGAAGTTGAACCGTTCTCTTAGGACAACAACTTCACCACCTCGCTATTGTGCGTCTCGTCCGCATCCCCCGCAACGGAGGGTGCGATCGATGTGGGGAACGGAACATGAAACAGTCCAAGTTCGATCGGCGGCGGATGCTGGCGTTGCTCGGACGTGCTGGTGGTGCACTTGCCGCGCTGGGCACCGCCCCGCCTCAGAGTGCCGCGGCGGCCGCGCGCGAAGCGGCAAACGCTCGATTCGAGCACCTGGCGGACCGGCATGGCGGTGAATATGTCCTGAGCACGCGACTCACGCGCGAGTATGGCGTCCGCTATCCGTTCGTGAGCGCGGGGATGGGATTCGTCTCGTATCCGCCGCTGGTGACCGCGGTGTCCAATGCGGGCGGCATCGGCGTGCTGGGCAATGCGGTCGAACCGCCACCCAGCACGCAATTGCTCATCCGGATGATTGCGGAAGGGACGGAAAACCTCTTTGGCGTCGATCTGCTGCACGACACCACGGCGTTTGGTCCGGCAGCGACCGACGCCCATATCGACGTCTGCGTGTCAGAACGCGTGAAGCTGGTCGTGTTTCACATGAATGTTCCGCCCAGGAACTGGGTGGACACCCTGCACGCAGCGGGTTGCCGCGTCTGGCAACAAGCGGCGTCGGTCGAACAGGCGCTGGAGGCCGCGTATGCGGGCGTCGACGCGGTCGTCGCGCAGGGCCGTCAGGCTGGCGGACACAACAAGAGCGTCGTCCGGACGATGCCGTTGCTGCGGCGGATCGTTCGTGCCGTGAAGCCGATGATGGTCCTCGCGTCCGGGGGCATCGCCACCGGCGCAGACGTCGCCGAGGCGCTGGCGTATGGAGCCGAAGGCGTATGGGTCGGCACGAGAATGGTGGCCTCGAGCGAAGCGTTCGCGCATCCCGAATACAAGCGTCGCCTGCTCGCGGCACACGGCCGTGCGACCGCCGTCACGACGGCCTTCGGGCCGGAATATCCGAACGTCCCGTACCGTGTCCTCCGAACGGACCTGGTCAAGCGCATTGAAGGCCGGGACGATGAGATTCCACCGCCCCAGCCCGGCGATCCTCCGATCGGCGAAACGGTGCTCTTTCCGTTCACGCTTCGGGTGCCTTACACCATGCCGCCGTTCAGCGCAGTGGTCCCAACTCCCGACACGAATGGTCAGGTCGACCTGATGGGACTTCCAGCAGGCGAAGACAGCGTGCGGAAAATCAAAGCCGTCAAGCCGGCGGCCGAGATTGTCGCGGAGATGATGGCCGAGGCGCGGGAGATCCTCAGGGCGGAGCTGGCGGTCACGTCAGAGGGTGACTGAGGAGCCAGCACTCAGGCTCTCACATCGACATCCGATGCGGCACGTGCAGAGCTCGCAGCGAATTCGAGGTGCGGACGATCGGACTTTCTGCAGGGAGCCCTCAGAAGTCGATGTACACGGCCGCGTCTCCGAGCCTGGCAGCCCGTTCCTCGTACAGCTTGACGATGCGGTCGCGCCGCTGCAACACCGCCTCCTGCTCGGACTCGTGGAGCGACGCAGCGACGGCTTTCGCGACCGAGTCCTCGGTCAGTCCCTTGAGCCGGGCCAGCAGACCACGATCGATGCGGATCAGCTCCTCGGGTTTCTGGAGCTCGTCTCCGAGCCGGAACGCGCGCGTGTGATCGATCAGCCACATGGTCCAGTCGTTGGTCCACAGGATGTTCCCCTGGTTCCGATCCCGATTCTGAATCAGCTCGTCCCAGATGTGCATCAGCTGAATCTGATTGGAGGTTCGAATGGGTTTGGGCCCCATCGCCTTGCGCTTCAACCGCTCCCTTTCGTCCATCTGGACGTCGTCGACCCACCATGTGACGGCGGCGACGTTGCCGTCCACGGTGCGCTCGACCGACATCGGCACCACGGTGAGGCCGAGAAGCCGGGCGAGCCGGTAGGCGGCGATGTTGAAGCGATACGTGTCCTTGAAATTCAGCTCGGTGTATCGGCCCGCGCTGAATACTGGCTTCGAGATGTCGACTGACTGGATGTGCACGTCGTGGGTGAACACTCCGTCCGTCAGTGTGGCGCGCTGCGACCCGGTCACGCCGCCGCCCGCCTCGCGGATGTCGACGATCGTCGCCTGCAGGAGGAAGGCTTCCATCTCGCTCGGTGCGAGCTGGAGGCTCGTGAGCGCCTTGTCCTGCGCGGCGATAGCGAGAGTCGCAGCGACGAGCGTGAGGCCGAGGGTCACAATTGGCAGGCGGAATCGACCCATGGAACGCCCTCTTGTTGATCTGGACGGCTGGGATTCTAAACGAGAAGCGCGTGCTCCGGTCAAACACCTGATGACTAGGTTGCCGCGTTTTTCCTGTGAAGCCATGCGGCATGGTGCTGCCGCATGAGCGCCACTGCCTCGTCGGCGTTCGCCACGCAGAGCGGGATCGTCATGTCAGCGGCGTTCGCCAGCGGAGGATCCACCGAGAGCATCGAGCCGCGCGCCCACTCGATCAGACCAGGCCACATCTTCCCGACCAGAATCAACGGCGTGTCCACGAGGTGCCGCACCTGGAGCAGTTGCCAGACGAGCACCATTTCCAGGACTGTGCCGATGCCGCCCGGCGCCACGATGAACGCGTTGGAGGCGAGCACGAACTGGTGGAGTCGGGTGAAGAACGTCCGGTGTTCGAACGCTTCGGTCACGAATGCGTTGACGTGCTGCTCGAAGGGCAGGTTGACACGGATGCCCACCGACTGCGTGCGCTTCGAGGACGCAGCGCCCTCGTTGGCGGCCTGCATCAAGCCGGGACCTCCGCCGGTGATGATGTCGCAGTCCATTTCGGCCAGAGCTGCCGCCGTCCGCTTCGTCTCCTCGTACCCGAACGATCCTGGTTGAAGCCGCGCCGATCCGAAGATGGTGACTCGATAGCGGTCCTGCTTCGATGGCTTGAGCCGTGTCAGGCTGTTGACGACGTCCCACAGGCCGAGGACGGACTCGATCAAGACCTGCTTGACCTGGTCCTCATCTGCAAGGCTGACCGTGCCACTCGCTCCGTCGGTGGATGTGTGTGCAGTCATGCATGTGCCTCATTGACGACGGAACCGCGGCACCAGCCGCTCAGACCTGATAACCCTCGGCGAGCGTCGAGAACGCGCTCACCTCATTCGCCTGACGAGCCGCATCCCAGCCAAGCTCCGTCGCCATGAGGTTAGCGACCTCGGGCGCCATCGCCTGGGCGGCGCGCGCGTTGAGAAACAACGCCCGTGTGCGGCGCGCGAGCACGTCCTCGACCGTGCGCGCCATCTCGTGGCGCGTGGCCCAAATGACCTCCGCGGCGGTATACGGCAGCCTGGAGTGGAGCCTGGCGGCCAATGCCGGCGTCGATCGCATGAGATCCTGAATCCCCAGGGCGTCCGACCCGTAGATGCCGAGCGCACCGAACCGATCGGCGGTGGTGTGGAATCCGTGCACGTTGAGCGTGCGCGTGGCGCAGGGGCGCTCGGCGAGCCCGACAAAGTCGGCGGCCTGGTCCACGGTGTGCTCGGCCATGTTCCGGTAGGTCGTCCACTTGCCGCCGGTCGTCGTGAGCAGGCCCGACGCGTCGAAGTGAATCGTGTGATCGCGCGACAACGCCGCGGTCAGCTTGCCGTCACCGCTCTTGACGAGCGGGCGGATGCCGGCAAACACGCTCAGGATGTCTTCGCGCGTCGGCGCCTTGTGGAGGTACCGGCCAGCGGTTTCGAGGATGAACTCGATCTCCTCCGCCAGCGGCCGTGGCTCGAGCGTGGGCGTCGCAATCGGCGTGTCCGTCGTGCCGACGAGTGTGTGGCCGTGCCACGGAATCGCGAACATCACCCGGCCATCCGAGGTATGCGGCACCATGATCGCCGACTCGGCCGAGAGAAATGCGCTGTCAAAGACCAGGTGGATTCCCTGACTCGGCGCGATCAGCGTCGCGGCGTCGGGCTCCGCCAGTCGCCGCACCGAGTCGGAGAAGGCGCCCGCCGCGTTGACCACGACGCGCGCTCGAACCGTCCACTGCTGTCCGGTCTCCTGATCGGTGGCCACGACGCCGTCGATGAAGCCGTCCGCGCCTTTCGTGATGGCGACGACGCGCACGTAGTTGAGGAGCGTGGCACCCTGGTCGACTGCGGTCTCCGCCAGGTTGACCAGCAGCCGCGCATCGTCGAACTGGCCGTCGTAATAGACGACGCCGCCGCGCAGCCCGTCGGTCTTGATCGTCGGCAGCCGCGCCAGCGTTTCCTCGCGGGTCAGGATCTCGGAGGCGCCGAACCCGTACTTGCCCGCGAGCGCGTTGTAGATTTTGAGTCCCAGGCCGTAGAACGGCGCCTCCCACCAGTCGTAGTTGGGGACAACGAAGGCCAGGTTGCTGACCAGATGCGGGGCATTCTGCCGCAGCAGGCCACGCTCCTTGAGCGCCTCCATGACCAGCGCGACGTTGCCCTGTTCGAGGTAGCGCACGCCGCCGTGTACGAGCTTGGTGCTCCGGCTCGATGTGCCTTTGCCGAAGTCGTGCTGCTCGAGGAGCAGGACGTCGTACCCGCGGCTTGCCGCGTCGACCGCGATGCCGACACCGGTGGCGCCGCCGCCGATGACGACGATGTCCCAGGATTGGTGGTGGCCGTCGAGCCGCTGGAGCATGTCGGCGCGACGCATGTCATTGCTCCTTCGCGGTCCAACTTTTCGAGCGGCTGAGCGCCTCACTCCATTCCGCGCGTCGCGCCGCGGTGTGCGAGACGGGCTGCGAGGGCGAGAAGCGCCGGTCGATGCGCCAGTGACGTGCCAGCGTGTCGATCGAGTCCCAGAAGCCGACTGCCAGTCCGGCCAGGTACGCCGCGCCGAGCGCGGTGGTCTCGGTGACCTGCGGCCGCACGACGTCCACGCCGAGCAGGTCGGCCTGAAACTGCAGCAGGCCCTCGTTGGCGGCGGCGCCGCCATCCACGCGCAGCTCCGCCAGATTGATCCCGGCGTCGTCCTTCACCGCGTCGAGCAGGTCGGCCACCTGGAAGGCAATGCTCTCGACGGCCGCCCTCGCGATATGACCGGCGGTGGTGCCGCGGGAGATCCCGACGATGGTGCCTCGCGCATACGGATCCCAGTGCGGCGCCCCGAGCCCCGCGAAGGCGGGCACGAGGTAGACGCCGCCGGTATCTTCCACCGACGAGGCGAGCGGTCCGACCTCCGATGACGTCCGGATGAGACCGAGCCCGTCGCGCAGCCACTGGACCACGGCACCGCCGATGAAGACGCTGCCCTCGAGCGCATAGTCCGTCTTGCCGCCGATTTGCCACGCGACGGTGGAGAGCAGCCGGTTGCGCGAGCGCACCGGGCGCTGACCGGTGTTCTGCAGCAGGAAACAGCCCGTGCCGTAGGTGTTCTTCGTGAGCCCGGGCGACACGCACATCTGGCCGAAGAGCGCGGCCTGCTGATCCCCCGCAATGCCGGCGATCGGGACGCCGGCGACCCCGAGCGTGGTCGAGACGCGGCCGCAGACGCTGCTCGACGGCCCGACCTCGGGCAGCATGCTCGCGGGCACCCGCAGCAGCTTCAGCAGATCCTCGTCCCACTGCAGCGTGTTGATGTTGAACAGCATCGTCCTCGATGCGTTAGAGACGTCGGTGACGTGGGTCCGGTCGCTCGTGAGCTGCCAGACGAGCCAGCTGTCGACGGTCCCGAACGCCAGCTTGCCGGCCTCCGCG
>Ga0209382_10010410_pt1 | contig 11579 bp, 6 predicted proteins | sample SoiMetdeltSBSDD5_FD_187599 | JGI IMG/M metagenome (GOLD analysis project Ga0209382, IMG submission 187599) | Bulk soil microbial communities from a Populus tree surrounding site in Tennessee, USA - Soil MetaG P. deltoides SBSDD5 (SPAdes) (version 2) | ecosystem: Environmental > Terrestrial >...
TGTTCCACTAAATCCGCCTTTTCAGGCGCGGTGCCGCAGTAAAAGGCAAAGTAGCCCGGCGCCAGTCCGGCGAAATGCTGTGCGCCGACATAATAGGCGAGGCCGAGTTGTTCGCGGATGCGCAGGAACAGTCGCGAGCCAAGGTCGCTGCACGTCTCCTGCATCAGCTCCAGGGCGTAACGATCCCGGCTTCGAATCGTCGTGCCCGGAAAGCCGATGACGAGGACGGCCTGTTTCTTGTCGCGCGTTTCAGTGACCCGGTTGTGCGAAGCCAGGAGTTCGAAGTTCGGGTCTTGGATTTGCTGCAGGGGCCTGCCCGGAACTGGGGATTTCCACGAGGCAAATGCCTTTTTCACCGCAGTGACAACCCGTTGCGTCTTCACGTCGCCGTAAATCGCCAACACAGAGTTGTGGGGCAAGGCCAGCGAGCGGTGGTGCGTCTTGAGGTCTGGGATTCCGAGTTTTTGAACGCTTTCTTCGGAGCCGAGGACATCCAGCCCGTATCTCGTTTGGCCGAACAGAGCGCGGCGCATGATGCGAAAAGCGCTTTGGAGGATCTGGTCCTTCTGAGCCTTAATGCCCGCGAGCTGGACTTCGCGTTCGCGCTCCACTACTGCCGACGGAAAGGTCGGGTTCAAGAGCACGTCGGCCACAAGGTCCAGCCCCTTGGTGAAATCGTTGCTCAACACCTCGGCGCTGACGCCAAAACTATTGTTGCCGCTAAAGCTGTCGATGCTGCCGCCCCATGACTCGATCTCCGTGGCGATCTGCTCGGCGGTGCGCTGCTTTGTCCCTTTTAGAAGCGTCTTCGCCATTAGTTGAGTAACGCCATTGTTGTCGGCGGTCTCGGCGAGGACGCCGCCGCCGAAGACGGCGCGGAACTCGATGAAGGGAAGCCGGTGATCTTCCTTCACGAGCAAGGGCAGGCCGTTCGGCAGTTCGATCTTTTGAATCGCGTGATCGACGGCCTCAACCGTCAGCGTTGTTTGCCTTGGCGCCGCGCCGGTGGGAACCAGGGCGTAGAGGGTGCGATTGTCATCCGCCAGATACTGGCGGGCGACGCGCTGCAAATCGCGCGGAGTGGTCCGCTTTACGGCGGCGAGGTAACGCTCCGAGAAATTCAGGTCGTTTGCCGCGAGCCAGCTTCCCCCCAAATCCTGCGCCTGACCCTGCATGGTCTTGCGAATGGCCAACGTTGCCGCGACGAACTGTTGGATTCCCTTGTTGAGTTCGGCCCGTGTGAGGACACTCGTTTTCACCTTTTCCAGTTCCGCAAAGATGGCGCCACGTGCCGCGACGAACTTGTCGGCTTCGACCACGGCGCTGACGCCGAAGAGTCCTGGGTTTCCGGGATTGTATGTCCACGCGTCAATGGAACTGGCCAGACCTTTTCGTTCACGGATGGATTGATAGAGCCGTGAGCTTCGCCCGCTGCCGAGCAATGCGGCGAGCAAATCGAGGATCGGCACGTCGGGATGCCGCAGTTCGGGAATGTGCCAGCTCAGATGAACGTGACCGAGTTGAATAGGCGCTTCTTCAATGACCTCGCGGGAAGCCGTCTGCCGCGGTTCTTCCGGCAGGACGTCAGCCGCAAGCGATCGGGTCTTGTTGGACGCCCACGCGCCGCGGATTTGCGCGATCGCCTCTTCGGCCTTCACGTCGCCGGCAAGGACGTAAAACACATTATTTGGAACATAGCGTTCTTCGTAGTAGCCGCGGATATCCTCGGGCTTGAGTCGGTTGAAGATGTCCGGCAGTCCGATCACGGGAAAGCGATACGGGCTTCGCGTATAGGCCGTCTCAAAGAGGCGGCGGCCAGAACGACGGTGTGGGTCGTCCTGCCCCATGTCCATCTCACGACGAATGACATCCAGCTCTTTTGCCAGCTCGTCGGCCGGCAGCGTCGCGTTTTGCATGATGTCGGACAGCACGTCGATGGCGACGCGCGCGCCCGTGTTGGGCACATCGATCCAATAGACGGTGCGATCGAACGACGTGTAAGCGTTCATGTAACCGCCGGCTTCCTGGATCTCCTGGTCGATGCGGTGCCCCGGCCGGTTCTTCGTGCCTTTGAAGAGCATGTGCTCGAGGACGTGCGAAAGCCCGGCCGCAAGCCATTTGCCCTCGTTGATGCTGCCGGTCTTGCACCAGGCTTGCGCAGACACAACCGGCGCGCTGTGATCCTCGCGGACGATGACGGTCAAACCATTTTCGAGCGTGGCGATTTGAACGCCGGGCGGGTGCGCGGGAATCCTGTCCTGGCGGGCGGCACGAGCGGACTTGGCCGTGGCAGTGGAGGCATTGATCATACCGATTGAGAACGCGAAACACAGCCGGCGCGGAACGCCAGGCTAAACGGCATTGGTTTGCGGCGCGGGTGACGCTTGCTTTCCGGCCGGCAGGAAGGGTTGTCGAAAGGCTTCTTCGAAGCTGTAGCCGTTCTTGAAATCGTCGTGACTGTCTTTGTCGGTCTTTGCGAGCAAACCGCTTTCAACCATGTTGAACACGAGCTCGCCGAAGTCCTCGCAACGCCGGACGCCCCATTCATCAAGGACGGTTATTGTCATGGGGCCGTATTGTTGCAAGGCGTAATCGCGAATCCCGCCCAGCAATTCCTGGCCGCTGACGTGGCGGATTTCATCCTTCTTCGGTTTGCCAATCATTTTCTGAGTGTGGTCGAGAGCTTCGCGGACGAATACGTAGGCGTCTTTGCTATAGCGCCGGTCGCGGGCGGCAATGAGATCGACGGCTTCTTCAAAGTTGACAGCTTGCATGTTATTTCGAATTCGCGTGCGTGTTGACGGGCGGAGACGGCGGATGAGCGGTCCGATAGGCCTTCACCGCCCAGCCGACGAGCAACAGGCCGATTACGGCGCAAAGGACGACTTGTTCCTGCCGGGTCAAACGATGCACGGGGCGCAGTATAGGGCCATGTTCGGCAGTTAACAATGGAGAGTTTTGGCGGCGGCTCACCCCGAAGGCGACGGACTGCCGACGGACGGAATTGCAGAGTGATGAAGCATTGGAGTGGCTCGACTCCTTCGCGGCTATCCAATCACGATGTTCACCAGTTTCCCGGGCACCACGATGACCTTCTTCACTGTCTTGCCCTCGATGAACGGCCTGACCTTCTCCGCAATCTTCGCCGCGGCTTCCAGCTCGGCCGGGCCGGCGTTGGCGGGCACTTTGATCACGCCGCGGAGTTTGCCATTGACTTGCACCGGGATTTCCAACGTGTCTTCCAAGAGCAGCGCGGGGTCGTGTTTGGGCCAGGGCGCGTAGGCCAACGCGGATCGGGGTGCGCAGAATGCGGAATGCACTTTGTCCCAGAGCTCTTCAGCAAGATGCGGGGCAAAGGGAGCGAGAAGCTGGAGAAAAGGCTTCAGGACAGACAGCGGTTTCACTTCCCACGTCATTGCCTCGTTCACAAACACCATCAGCGCTGAAATCGCCGTGTTGAAGCGAAGACCGTCAAGGTCTTCGGTGACCTTCCTGATACAGCTGTGTAGCGCCTTGAGTTGTTCCTTCGCCGGCTCGGTCTCCTTGATGGCCGGAGAGAGTTTGATCAATTCGAGCAGTTCTTCGCGCCTTTGCATCTTTGCTGTTGTTTCCGCCTGCTCGAACTCCGTCTCGCTCGTTTCGTCCACGAACAGGCGCCAGACACGACCGAGAAACTTGTAAACGCCGCTGACTCCCTGGGTGTTCCAGGGTTTCACCATTTCCAGCGGCCCCATGAACATTTCGTAGAGGCGGAGTGAGTCGGCGCCGAATTCTCCTACCATGTCGTCGGGGTTCACCACGTTGCCGCGCGCCTTTGACATCTTCTGCCCGTCCTCGCCGAGGATGAGTCCCTGATTCACGAGCTTGAAAAACGGTTCGGACGTCGAGACGTGCCCGAGATCGAAAAGCACCTTGTGCCAGAAGCGGGCGTAAAGCAGGTGCAGGACAGCGTGCTCGGTGCCGCCGACGTAAAGGTCCACTCCCGGAGTCGTGGCCCTGGTTGAGGGTTGAGGGTTGAGATTTGATGGCGTGCCCATCCAGTAATGTTCGGCCTCTTTGCCTGTGAATGCGTCTTTGTTCCTGGCGTCGAGATAACGAAGGTAGTACCAGCAACTGCCGGCCCATTGGGGCATCGTGTTCGTCTCGCGTTGAGAGCCGTCGGGCAGATTGACCCAGTCTTTGGCGCGGGCGAGCGGCGGTTCGCCCGTTGCCGTCGGTTTGTAGTCGGTCAATTCGGGCGGCATAATGGGGAGCGCGGATTCGGGCAATGCCTCGTGATAGAGTTCACCGTTGGCGTCGGTTCTCCAGACGATCGGGAAGGGCTCGCCCCAATAGCGCTGTCGGCTGAACAGCCAATCCCGAAGTTTGTAGTTAATCATGCGCGTGCCCAGCCCTTTGGATTCCAACCAGTCGATGATCTTGCGCTTCGCTTCGTGAGTGGGAAGGCCGTCCAACGAAAGCTCGTCGTTGGCTGAGTTGATTCCGATGCCTTCTTCAGCGAAGGCGGTGCTCATGAGCGATGCGCCAGCAATCTCACGCGCCGTGCCAGGCCCCCAGTCAGTGATGACTAACCCCGGCTTGACGCGGCTCATCTCCGTCACATAACTCTTGGCTCGGTCAAAATCCTTCGTCGCCGGCAGAACCACTTGGCGGATTGGCAAATTGAACTCCCATGCAAACTCATTATCCCGTTTGTCATGCGCTGGGACGGCCATGATGGCGCCCGTGCCGTAGCTGGCCAGAACGTAATCGGCAATCCAGATGGGAATCTTTTCGTCATTGACCGGATTAATGGCGTAGGCGCCGGTAAAGACACCAGTTTTCTCTTTCGCCAGTTCGGTACGTTCCAGGTCGGACTTCGCCGCCGCCAAGAGTTTATACCCTTGGACCGTGTCCCACGGCGTGGTGGGGCCACCGAGCGTTCCGGTATTGATCGTTCCGTCGCGCAAGCCGGTAGGCGTTGGCCAAACGCTGGGTATGATACCACCAAGAAACTCAGGAGCTACGAGTTTGTGCTCCGGCGCGAGCACCATATAGGTCGCGCCGAACAAGGTGTCGGGGCGCGTCGTGAAGACACGAATCCTCTCTTCCGAGCCGACCACCTGGAAATCAACTTCCGCGCCTTCGCTTCGTCCGATCCAATTTCGCTGCATTTCCTTGAGCGAATGGCTCCATTCGATCGTGTCGAGATCACCGAGCAAGCGCTCCGCGTAAGCGGTGATCCGGAGCATCCATTGGCGCATTGGCTTGCGAACCACCGGGTGGTCGCCAACTTCGCTCTTGCCGTCGATGACCTCCTCGTTAGCGAGTACCGTGCCGAGGGCCTCGCACCACCAGACAGGTTGCTCGCTCACGTAGGCGAGGCGTTTTCGCTTGATGAACTCCCTGCGCACGTCTTCTTGATCTTTGTGATGATCTGAGACGTAAGCGTTGTGTGTGCCGGCGAGGAATGCGTTACTCTCCCATTTGGACTTCAACTTTGGATCGTCGGAGAGCGCATCCTCCAACAGCGCAATCGGTGCTGCCTTATTCCATTCGGGATCGTAGTAGCTGTTATAAAGGTTAAGAAAAATCCACTGCGTCCATTTGAAGTACTCCGGATCGGTCGTAGCGAATTCGCGCGTCCAATCGTAGCTGAACCCGAGCGATTTTATCTGTCGTTTGAATGTGGCGATGTTTTCTTCTGTCGTCTTGCGCGGGTGCTGACCGGTCTTCACCGCGTATTGTTCGGCCGGCAGGCCGAAAGCATCCCATCCCATCGGGTGAAGCACGTTGTAACCGAGAGCGCGACGATAGCGGGCAAGGATATCCGTGGCGGTGTAGCCTTCCGGATGACCGACGTGCAGCCCCGCGCCGGAAGGGTAGGGGAACATGTCGAGAATATAGAACTTCGGCGGGAGCTTGCGCTCGGCCACTCGGCCAGAAAGCCCGTGCCGTTGAGCAAAGGGGTGCTCCGCGGGTATTTCATCGCCGGGGTTCCACGCGCGAAACGTCTGTTGGTCATCCCAGAGTTTCTGCCACTTCGGCTCGATCAAATGAAACGGGTACTGCCTGCGACTGCTCGACATAGGGGCGGAATATTGAGGAAACGCCAGTGACGGAGCAACGATGAATTGGCCGGACGCGAAAGCCCGGTGCTGAGCGAGCAGAAGCCATGCAGTTTTCACTCGTCGCCAGGCTCCATTTCGTCCAGTATCCGGCCTTCAACTCAAAGAAACCGTCGGTAATGGCGCAGTTTGGTGGGGCGAGGCTACCGACGAGCCGGCTCGCGAGGACTCTCGCCCCACCGAATGTTGCAAACTGAGCCACTACCAAACCGTCGCTTATGAAACCATCGCCTTTCCTCTCACTTTGTTCTGCGATCACTCTTGTTGTGGCTGCTATTGCCTTGGCCGGGTGCGCGTCCACGGGCGGGTCGTCCCCGGCCGCTTCACCGAACAAGTTCAAGGCTGACGATGGCCGAACGATTGACGTCGGCAAGGCGACGCCGGCATCGGGCGGCACCCATTACAAGAATCCGCACATGGAGAAGTGTTGGGTGGCGGAGGGCTTCAACTTCGGCGGCTATGATACACTGTACATCGCGCCGACGCTTTCCACGGCGAAGTACCAGAAGGACGAAGAACGCCCTCACGAACTGGCCAAGGAAACTTTACCCAAAGAATTCGCAAGCATGCTGACTCCCAAGGGCATTTTCCCAAGCCTCGTAACGAAGGAAGCGGACGTTAAACCCGGCGCCAGGACGCTCAAACTCGAAAATACCATCGTCGAGTACTCCAAGGGCGGCGGCGCAGCGCGTTTTTGGGTCGGGATCTATGGCGGCGGCCAGCCGGTGCTTCGCGTGCAGGGCAAAATGACAGACGGCAACAAAGAGGTGTTCACGTTCGAGGCGCGACGGAGTGGTGTTTCCGCTGGGGCAAGAATGGGCGGCGCATATATGAAGGACGAGGATATCCAGGTCGGAGACATCCGCAGCCTGGTGCTGGACCTCACGGATTTTATGGCCGCGATCGCCGGCAAATACGCCGCAAAGAATTAGCCGTCCAGTCGGTAGTGGTACATTTTCGCTGGTAGGAACGCCTCGCCGCGGCGTCACCGGCCGCGTCCAGCGGACGGCATCGCGTTATCCATTGCTTTGCTGACATTCCATTGCGCCGCTGAACGCGGCGCGTCATCGCAGCGCGACGGCCCCACCTTGAAATTGCAAACTGTACCACACCGTCCGGTCGTTTGTCCGCGAAAGCCGCTACCCTGGTGGATCAAGGAGTGCGGATGCGATAGAAGCGTTGGTTGTTCGTCGCTGTGTCGGTAACGACGATGTTGGTAGCGACCTGTTGGCCAGAGATATTCGTCAGGGACAACCAATTCGTGGAGGTGAGAGAGTCGTTGAACTGAACCGTGTAAGAGGCCTGCGCCTGCGCATCGAACTGGAACGTGATCTGTCCATTCGCCAATCCGGCCTGAGTGATTGTGGGGGCCGGGACAATGGTTTGAGTGGTGTATTCAACCAGGAGCGATGGTCCGTTTGTGCCCGCCTCGCGCGACCCAAATCGGCGCACGGTGGTGGGAGTCGCTTCGTCACTGCTGAGGAGTATCCAGCCGAAGTTCGAATTGGACGAGTTGAGCCACGATTGCACGTCGGCGACCAGATTCGACGTGGATTCAAAGGTGTAGGCGGCGATGCCCGTGATGAATGTCGAAGCGCTGGCGGCGGCCGCATAGTCAAAGCCCGCCCCACCGCCAGGCGACGCCCAAAGGACGGACGGATGCTGCCGCGCATTCCACGTGGCTTCACCGGCGGTCGCAGGCTCGCCAACATTGGGATCGCCCGTTTTCGTGCCCTCGGTCCAGGGTTGAAGGACTTTGTGCAAGCCATTGGCGGAGTCAACGCCGCCGATGAGGGGTGTCCTTGTAACCCGCACGGTCAGTGTCACCGAGGTCACCGTCGCAGTCGACGGCAGTTGACTTGCGACATCGAAACGGAGCAGCGCCCGACTGATGGCGCCGAAAGAACCGCCCAGGTCGCCGGACGATGCCCCTGAAAGCAACACAGTGGCGGCGCCCAGGTTGTTAGTGGGAGTGGATTCCAGAAGGGTCGTGTCCGCAACGGGAGACAGCGTGACCGACTCGCCGTTGGCGTCCGGCGCGGGCCGCATCAGCGCAAAAAGGCCCGCTGCTGCCAGGAACAGATGCATTCGTTTGAACCTCACGACGGTTATCTGACCGAGGAAACAAGCGGAGTCAATTTGAATTTGAAATCAAGACCTGGATCGGGAGGACGACCCGTACAGGTTATGGAGCGTTTTGCCGTTGCGTCGCGCCATTGGAAGCGGCGTGTTACGGCGTGCGAATTCGATAGAACCGCTGTCCGACAGCAATCGGCTCGGATATTTGTAGATCCGTGTTCGCTGGTGGCGGAGTGAAATTCGTCAGCACTTGCCACGAAGGCGACGAAAGTGTGGAGGTGAATTCAACGGTGTAGGTCCGTTGCGCCTCCGCGCCGAATTGGAAGGCAACTTTGCCTGCGGCCAGGGTCATTCCACTGACCTGCGGCGGCTGGACGACGCCGGGCATAGAAAAGTCCACGACCAGGAGAGGCGCGTTATTTGTATCTTCTCGCGAACCCAATCGTCGCGCCGTCTGTGCCACGTCTTCTGACTCGCTGATGAGTATCCAGCCGAAATTCGTCGCAGGATTGTTCACCCACATCTGAACTTCGGCGACGAGGTCGGGCGTGGAACCAAATGTATAGCTGCCGACTCCGCCAAAGAAGACCGAGCTGCTTTGCTGAGCAACGTAATCGGTTCCGGGCTCGCCGCCCGGGACGGTCCAAAGATCGGACGGCGCGAAGCGAGCATTCCAGGTCGCTTCGCCGGGTCCGGCGACAGCACCCAGATTGCCCAGCTTGTTCCCTTCACCCCAGGATTGGAGCAATCGGTGCAGTCCGAACGTTGAATCGGAGCCGCCCATGAACGGCGCGCCAGTCACCTGCAAAGTTAACGTCGCCGAGGTAATCACTGCATTCGACGGCACTGAGCTTTGCAGGTTGAAATGGAATAATCCCCGGCTGCGGGAGGCCGCGTGTGCCGTGGAGCCTGCGGCGACGTGTGTGTGCCCACCCATGTTGTTTGAAGGCGCAACTTCGTGGAGCGATGTGTCCGCCAGAGGGCGAAGCGTGGCCGTGTCGGCGTTCGAATTGACGAGCGAAAGAATCGCCGCGAGCAGCCAGGTGATAGCAGGCCTTGCCACTTTTGGAGGGAACCAAATGCCTTGTTCACGCATCTGCCTTACGTGGCGAAAGAGGTCGGTAAATTTCGGCAGGGTATGGACTTGCAATCGGATCGTCATTTCGACTATTTCGAGAACTAAGAGTCCTATGGGTGCCACCGTGTTCCCGCCGTGTCCAATTATATTCCGATGAAACACTGGCGTTCTACAGCGGCTGCCGGTGTGTTGGCCGGGTTTGGGTTCGCTGCCCTGGTGCTCAGCTCCTGTTCCACCGTCGAGCAAACCGTGGTGTCGCCGCCCGGCATTGAGGGAGCGCGCTTCGTGGGAAACCGGACTTGTGCCGAATGCCACACGAACATCGCGCGGATTTTTCCGGCCAGCCCGCATGCACGATTTTACAAGGACGATTTGAACTGGGCGTCGAGGACGGGATGTGAATCCTGTCACGGGCCGGGCAGCGAGCATGTGCGTGTCGGAGGCGGGCGAGGCAGATTCATCGTCAATCCGGGCAAGAATCCGGAGACGTGCTTTCAGTGTCATCTCGAAACGCACGCGGAGTTCAACCTGCCGAACCATCATCCGGTGACGGAGAACCGAATGAATTGTGTGCAATGCCACGATCCGCACGGCAAAGAAATCCTGAAGCCGGCACGCGGCCTGGCGATGGCGCGTCTGAATGAAACATGCGCCGAGTGCCATCGCGAGCAATCGCGCCCTTTTGTCTTCGAACACGAGGCGTTGCGGGAGGGATGCACGACCTGTCACACGCCGCACGGATCGATCAATGCGAAACTGCTGGTCGAGCGGGATGTGAATCTGTGTTTGAAATGTCACGCGCAAGCACTGGCTGCAGGCGGACTGATCGTGATCGGAAAGGAAGATCACACGGCTTACTTGCAGGTCGGCACCTGCTTTAGCGCCGGCTGTCACACGGCGGTGCATGGCTCGAATGTGAGTCCGAAGCTGAGATATTGAACGGTAAAACGTGATACGGGATACGTGAAATATCGATGAAGCCCGCTTTCGTTCATCGCCGCCTGTCACGCGTCACGCGCCGCGCTTCACGTCTCTCGCTTTGCGTCTCTCGAGCTGGACTCCTGGCGTTGCACGTTGTCGCCGCAGCCTCGGTCCTTCGCCTTGTTGCCGGCGATATTGACCTCAGTAAACTGCCACCTCCGTTGGCGCGGGAAGTCGATTACGAACGCGACGTCCTACCGATCTTCGAGGCCGCCTGTTTTCGCTGTCACGGGCCCGAAAGGCCCAAGAGTAATTTTCGGCTGGATAACCAGCAGGCGGCGCTGAGAGGAGGCGACCACGGGAAGGCCATCCATGCGGGGGACAGCGCTAACAGCCCGTTGATCCATTACGTCGTGGGGTTGGTCGAAGATATGGAGATGCCGCCGCCGGGCAAGGGCGAGCGGCTGACGGTTGAGCAGATTGCGCTGCTGCGGGCGTGGATCGACCAGGGCCCCCAATGGCCGGCCCATTTCATGACGTCGGTGCGAGAAACCAGATTCACGATCACGCCAACGGTCCGTTACGTCCGTGTCAAAGGCGACACACGAAAGTTTCGCGAGCATTATTGGCAGCGGGAGGGTTTTACGGCCGGTTATGAGCAATTCGAGTTGAGGCATGCGGTGGGCGAGGGGACCGAACTGGTGTTGGACGGGCGCGCGATGATCGATCAAAACGACTATCGCGTGGCCTTGAGCCTGGACAATCCGGCACTCGGTTTCGTCCGCGCCGGCTATGATGTTTATCGAAAGTATTTCGACGACACCGGCGGATACTACCGTCCCTACAACCTTCCGCCGCCTAGTCTGGATCGCGATCTGCATGTCGATAACGGCAAGGCGTGGTTCGATGCCGGCTTGACACTTCCGGAGCTCCCTCGAGTCGCGCTGGGATATGAGTATCAATTTCGCAAGGGCAACCAATCCACGCTTCAATGGGGGCAGGTGTCGGACGATCCGACGGCCTTTTTCGGAAAGGCCATCTATCCCGGGTTCAAACAAATCGACGAGCGGACCCACATCATCAAACTGGATGCGGATTACGAGGCCGGTGGATTTCTGTTGGAGGACAATTTTCGCGCGGAGTTCTACGACCTGAAAAACACCCGCATCAACCAGGGCGATTTCAATCCGGATGTGATCGCGCGCCACGACGAGTCGTATCGTCATTTTCAGGCCGCGAACACCTTCCGCACCGAGAAGCAACTGCGCGAGTGGCTTTTCGTCTCCGGCGGCTACCTCTACACTCATCTGGACGGCGACGGGGCCTTCGACCAGGCCTTCAGCTCGATATCGGCGGCCTTTCCGACGTTCATCGGTGATACGAGCGACCGCATC
>Ga0209382_10010412_pt1 | contig 11577 bp, 19 predicted proteins | sample SoiMetdeltSBSDD5_FD_187599 | JGI IMG/M metagenome (GOLD analysis project Ga0209382, IMG submission 187599) | Bulk soil microbial communities from a Populus tree surrounding site in Tennessee, USA - Soil MetaG P. deltoides SBSDD5 (SPAdes) (version 2) | ecosystem: Environmental > Terrestrial >...
TCTACTACCGCTCAGCCACGATGACCAGCTGCGCATCCCCGCGTTGAATACTGAGGGCAAGAATCGATGCCGCGGTTCGGCCCGCCGCCTCGAGCTCCGCAACCGAGCGCACCGGCTTCTGGTTGACGGCAACGATGATATCACCTGTCCTCAATCCCAATCGTGCAGCTGGGCTGCCAGTCTCCACGTCCGCCACGTAGACACCCTCCACCCTGTTCTTGCTGGGCAGCGGAACATTCGTCAACCGCGCCCCCGCGAGTTGCCGCACCATTTCGCCCGCCTCTGTTTTCCTGGCCGCGTCTATCGATAGTGACACCGTCCTCTGTTGGCCTTCGCGGAAGTAAGTTACGGTCACGTCGCTGCCACTCTCGCGCAGGCCGATCCGCGTGCGCAGCTCGGATGCATTGCGCACCGTTTGGCCGTCAATCTCGAGGATGGCATCGCCGGCTTTGATGCCGGCCCGCTCGGCCGCGGAATCGCGCTCGACCTCGCCTACCAAGGCGCCGTGCGTCGCCGGCAAGCTGAGAGCCGCGGCGATGTCCGGGGTGATCGTCTGCACGGACACACCGATGCGTCCACGGCGCACCTCGCGGAACTGCTCGAGCTGTCTGACGACGGCCTTGACCATGTTGGCCGGGACCGCAAACCCGATGCCAATGTTCCCGCCCCCGGGAGCAATGATGGCGGTGTTGATGCCGATCAACTCGCCCAGCGAATTCACCAGCGCCCCGCCGGAATTGCCGGGGTTGATGGGGGCATCCGTTTGGATGAAGTCTTCGTAGTTCTCGGCAGTGAGCCCGCTGCGACCCAGCGCACTGACGATCCCGGAGGTCACGGTTTGACCTAGGCCAAACGGATTGCCGATGGCAAGGACCACGTCCCCCACCTTCAGCCGGTCGGAGTCCGCAAGCTCAATGGCAGAGAGATCGCGGGCCTCCACCTTCAGGAGGGCGATATCCGTCGCTGCATCGCTTCCCACAAGCTCCGCTTTCAGCTGCCGCCCGTCCTTCACCGTCACGATGATGCGTTCTGCATTCCGGATGACGTGATGGTTGGTGATAACGTGTCCCTTCCGGGCATCGATGATCACCCCCGACCCGGCGCTCATGGCTTGGCGCCCGGGCTGGCTGTCGGGGAGTCCGAAGTAGCGGCGGAAGAACGGATCTCGCAGCAGCGGATTGTCTGCGCCAGGGACGCGCGTGGCAACCGAGATGCTGACCACCGCCAATGTTGGTTTTTCCAGCATCGGCGCCATGGTCAGCACGCCCCGTTCGTCGACCAGCGGTGCCCGCGCCAGCACAGCCGGAGCGCACAAGGCAACCGTCACCAGACCGGTGACAGCCAGCACGAGCGCCGAACGGCGAAAGGTAACCACGCAACGCATGGCAACAACCTCCCAGTTGAGACCTCATGCGTAGCCGGCAACGTAAGCCTTCAAGGCTCTCGCCTCGGCGTCGATCTCGGCCAGCCGGTACTTGATGACATCGAGGATGCTGACGATCCCGCACAGCAGGCCGTCGCGCGTGATCGGTACATGCCTGATCTGGTGCGCGTCCATGAGCTGCAGGATCCAAGCCATGGGCTCGCCGATCTCGCAGGCCACCACTTGGCGCGTCATCAATTCCGACACCGGCTTGTCCCAGATGTCGCGATCATACGTCTTCATTCCCCGCACAATGTCGCGCTCGGACAGGAGCCCGAGGATTCTGCGCTTGTCGTCGGTCACCACCAATGCGCCGACATTGTCGATCTCCAGCTGGGCGATGGCCTCGCACAGGGTGGCATCGTAAGAAATGACGGGAACGAAGGTACCCTTGCCATCGAGCAATCTCTGCACAGTCATCGAATGCTCCCTTTCGTTTGGCAGGAACGCTGGCGCAGAGAAGCCAGCGTCCCTGCTGCTCCCAATCAGCTCTTAGTCGCGAGCCGCTGGCTATCCGACGTGCTCAAGGAAGCCAGGGCCAGCCCGCCAACCAGGACGGCAACAACGATCTGGTTGGCCGTTGCGCTCGTGAGGTTGTTGAAGCCCAACAGGAACGGCGATACCAGCAGCCAGGCTGCAAGCGCGGTGTTCACCCACTCCCCCCAATTCTGGAAGGCAATCAAGGCCGCAATTGCAGCAATCGCGATGATCACGCCCACTACACGGGCGTTCCAGGCCGGGACCGCTTCTGTTGCGTAAGACAGGATCCAGGGCGAAGCCGCCAACCAAAGGCCGAAAACTCCGTTGGCTGCGTCCTTCCACCTGGCGGCCAGCTTCTCGTTGATGGTGCTCATGGCATCATTGCTGCCTCCTTCCACTCGCATCACATCACGACAATTCCGAAAAGGAAGGCCAAGCTCAGCACGAAGCCGGTCATGCCGACCAGCTTCCCCACGTCAAAGCCTTGCATTCTCATAGCTCCACCTCCCCATCCGGGAGCCGGGCCACGTCGCCTGCTGTGGCGTTTCATGGCCCGGCTGGGTTCGTCACACCGACTTGACGTCGATCCTGCGCACCGCTCTTTGCAGCTCGGCAGGCTTGGGCAGATGGATGGTCAGCACGCCATCCTTGAACTTGGCGTCGATCTTCTCATCCTTCACCTCAAAAGGCAGCCGCACCGAGCGTGAGAACGAGCCGAAGCGTCGCTCCATGTAGGTCGCATCGCCGTTCTTCTCTTCGCGCTCGGCCTTCTTCTCGCCCTTGATGGTGAGAATGGCGCCGGCCAGGCTGACCTCGACGTCCTTGTCGCTGACACCGGGCAGCTCGGCGGTGATCACCATCTGCTGGTCGGTCTCGTCGATGTCGACGGCAGGGGTGAGCGCCTGCCAGCCGGCATGGGCGTGCCGCAGCGCCCCGCCACCGAAGAAGTCTTCGAACATGCGATCCATCTCACGCCGGAACGTGACGAAGGGGTCGAAGAAATCCTCCCCGCGCATTGCTGGCGTCTGCGACTTGTTGTTCCTCCAGGGAACCAGTGCCTTGAAGTCAACCATGGTAGATGTCTCCGTTGCGTCCATTGCGCGCCAGGCGGGCCAGCCACGATTTGGGCAGGCTCCGGGACGCGCGGCTGGTTCTTCCCGTTGCTACGCGATGGCGTCTTGGCGCCACCACGCGGTAGTCAAGCCCGTGTCGCTCGGCGTAGGCGATCGCCGCCGCAAGCGTCGGGAACACGAGCCGTCCAGATTCCGACGAGCCATTGCCGCCACCGCTGCTTGACGGCGGCTCGATCCAGCCACCGGAAGCGGGCTCCAGCTCAAGCACCCAGACCTGCCTGCTCGCGTAGATGCGGCATGACGGACGACCGGACAGGCCGCCCGCGCGCCGCGGCTGCTTGGGCGGGCGCCGAGCGGCGACCAGCGGCTCGCAGGCCATCCTGGCTTGGGGCATTGCTCCGCCGGTGTGCATTTCACTACCTCCCGCGTCCCGCCAGCGTGTTTGCGCTGGCGGGACGTCATCTGACCATCACGAACTGTCGCTGCTCGGCTCAGGCGGCGAGTTGCTCGTCCGCCTTGTGCTCGATCGTGCCGGCCGGCTTGCGCCCCAGGGGCACAAATGTGCCGGCGTTGATCGGGATGCTGCGCGGCTTCAGCGCCTCGGGGAGCTCGCGCTTGAGCGAGATCACCAAGAGTCCCTCGCCCATGGCGGCATCGGTGACCTCGACATAATCGGCGAGGTCGAAATGGCGCTCGAAGGCGCGCGTAGCGATGCCACGGTGCAGATAGGTCTTGGTACTCGGCTCCTTGAGCTTGCCCTTCACCGAGAGCCGGTTCTGCTCCTGGACGATTTCCACGTCGTCCTTGCCGAAGCCAGCCACCGCCATGACGATACGGTACTGGTCCTCGCCGACTTTCTCGATGTTGTAGGGCGGGAACCCACCTTCCTCTCGCTGCAGGGCATGGGAAAGCAGGCTGGGAACCTGGTCGAAGCCGATGCTCGACCGGAAGAGGGGGGTGAAGTCGAGGGTCGCCATAGCCATCCTCCTTTCGAAGCGACAACCACGGAAATCACAGGGTTTGGGACGCCCAAATGGGCCGCCCGGTCAACGAGATAAAAGGTGCGCTTGCAATTTCAAGAGGGCTCCAAAGAATTTTGGCACTCCCTCCTTAACAGTGAAGGCCGTTCCTAAATCGGCGGCCGGGAGCGGAAGCTTGAGGTACCGTTCGGCTCTCTGAAAGCCATTCACGGGGCTCCTCAACCGCAATAGCAAACTGCGCTTCCGAGGCACGGCCGCGGTAACGATTAATGGCTGCAGTCATGGGAATCCCGTGCCGGTCAGCGACCGGCCAGCCATGTAAGGCTCCTCATCGCCATCGACTGCTACGGGCGAGAGAATAGGTCTAGGGATCTTGCATCGACCGTCCTTCGCCCACCATCCTTTTCCTCCCGCGGAATCCATCAGGCAGGCCCAAGGTTTGCCCTGCCCAGTTCAGGCAAGTTGGTCAAGCTCCGCCCATGTCGCGTCCCCTCTCAATCCCCATCCGACGTCGAGATGCCGGGCCTGCTAACGCTAGAACGCATTGCCGTAGAGGCCGGAACGCTTGTCTGGCTCGGCTGCCGCTTGCCCCTCAACCCCGGCGCAAAACGAGCGGCCCGAAGGGTGATCGGCGGGCTGCTGTTGCCAACATCGATCGGCTGCAGGCGATCTGCGCTGCGAGGGACACCTGTGCCGACCAGCTTCTCGTAAATCTTGACGTAATCCTGCACCATCCGCTGGGCGGTGAAGCGCTGCTCAAACCGGCGGCGCACTCTTCCGCGGTCCAGTGCCAGCACGCGGCCGATCTTGCGGATCGCCTCATCCACGCCGTCGACGATATGGCCGGTAATGCCCTCATCCACGACCTCCGGTACGGAGCCGTGCCGAAAAGCCAGCACCGGCGTGCCGCACGCCATGGCCTCGATCATGACCAAGCCGAACGGCTCTGGCCAGTCGATGGGAAAGAGCAGGGCGCGCGCCTCGCCAAGGAAGCGGCCCTTTTGCTGCTCGTCGATCTCGCCAATGAACTCGATGCCGGGCTGATCGAGCAGGGGCGCAATGTCGCGCCCGAAGTAAGCCTCATCGGCGCGGTCGACCTTGGCCGCGATCTTGAGCGGCAAGCCCACGGCACGGGCAATCGCGATGGCGCGGTCGACGCGCTTTTCCGGGGATATGCGCCCAAGGAACGCCAGATATCCGCCGCGGGGCACGAGCGTGGGCGTAAAGAGATCGCGCGGAATCCCGTGCAGCACGGTGCCGAAGAAATTGGCATTGGCAATAGGCTTGCGTTGCGCCTCGGAGATCGACACCAGCGGCATGTCGGGAAAGCCCTCATACAGTACTTTGAGGTCCGGCAGATCCTGGCGCCCGTGCAAGGTGGTAAGGGCGCGAGAGGACCAGTCATGAAAGATCGGAAAGTGAAACTGGTCGATGTGAAAATGCAGGATGTCGAACTGCGATGCCATGCGGCGCAGCTTGTCCAGCATGATCATGCAGTGGGGAATAGGATCGCGGACGGCGGGGTTGAGCCGCAGCGCCTGCTCGCAACAGGGCACTAGCCTCGCCGAGGTGATGGAGTCAGCGCTGGCGAACAGCGTGACGTCGTGCCCTTGCGCGACCAGCTCTTCCGTCAGATACGAAACAATGCGCTCCGTGCCGCCGTAAAGTCTCGGCGGCACGCTTTCAATCAGTGGTGCAACCTGCGCGATTTTCATGGCTGTCAAGTCTTCTCAGCGATCTCGGCTGAATACCTGTGTCAAAGGTCAGTGTACGAGCTAGCGAAAGGGCCCGTACCTGCGTCCGTGATCCCCCTCCAGCCGAGGCAGGATCGCTGTCGGCGTGCACAGAACAAAACTGGCATAGGGTTCCCTGACCTTGTCGATCTGATCCTGAACGTCGGCCTGCCGGGGAACATGAGACCAATGGCAGATCACGGTCATGCTCCCCGACGCTTGCACCCCGATGAGAATGTGCGTCTGATAGTCAACCTTGCCATCCGTCATTGCTCATGCCTCCCGCAGGCGCCGACGCCCCAATCCCCAGGGCGTGGAGCGCTTGGTTCTTGAGCTCTTGCGGATCGGCAATGCCGTTGGCCGCAAGATTGGCGATCGTCCCGACGAGCCTGTTGCGCATGTAGCTCACATCCGCGACGAACTCTCCCGACACCTCGCTCCAGCCGGCCTGAAAGGCCGTCCGGATGGCTGACAGAAGGTGCGGCTCAAACAGCTCCAGTAGTGGTTCCTTCTTCATGACGGACCCCGTAGATGGCAATCAAACATCGGAGAGCACCACGCATTGGGCAGCGAGTTTCTCGCTGAACGCAGACATTGCTGCCCCCTTTCCTTGTTGGCGAAGCTTGCTTGCCCATCAGGGCGATGGCGAAAGGGTGATGCTGAAGAGGAAGGCCATGCTCAGCACGAACGCCGTCATGCCCAGCGCCTTGCCGAAGTCGAATTGATCCATCCACATTGTACTCTCCGCTCCATAAGCTGAACGTGCATCCAGGCTCTATACTGTACGCACCTCGATGCGCCGGGCCTGCCGCTGCATGTTGGCGGGCTTGGGCACGCGAATGGTGAGCTCGCCCTTTTCGTAGCGGGCGTCTCCTCGCGCCCAAGGGCATCGCAGGCCTGGAAGACGGTCGAAACCGACCGACGATCGGAACAGGGGCGTGAAATCAAGTGTCGCCATAGCCATCCTCCTTTCGAAGCGACAACCACGGAAATCACGGTGTTTCGGGCACCTAAATGGGCCGCCCGGCCATGGAGCTAGGAGCGCCCCTCAAAGCGTCAAGAGGGCCACAAAAAAAATTTGGCACTCCACCCTTGACAGTGCCAGAGGCCTCCCTAAATCGCCGGCCGAAAGCGGAAGCTTGAGGCGAGTTCTGCTTTCTGAACGTCATTTTTGGGCACTGAAAGGAGGTCAAACATGAAGTTTCGCCCCTTGCATGACCGTGTCGTGGTCCGCCGCGTCGACGCCGAGGAGAAGACGGCCGGCGGCATCATCATTCCCGACACGGCCAAGGAAAAACCCCAGCAGGGCGAGGTGCTGGCGGTCGGTCCGGGCAAGCGCGATGAAACCGGCAAGCTGGTCCCGCTCGACGTGAAGGCCGGCGATCAGATCCTGTTCGGCAATTGGTCCGGCACGGAGGTCAAGGTCGACGGCGAGGACCTGCTGATCATGAAAGAGGACGACATCATGGGTGTCGTCGAGGGCGCCGCAAAATCAAAAACGACAGGCTCCGCAACGCGCAAGGTCGGCGCGATCGCCGCCGTCCTCGCGTTGGGCGTGATGGTGGCCGCCCCTTTCGCATTCTGAAGGATCTCACCGCTCACAGAAGAACATCGGGGATATGACATGTCTGCCAAAGAGGTGAAGTTCAATTCCGAAGCCCGGGAGAAGATGCTGCATGGCGTCGACATCCTGGCCAACGCGGTCAAGGTGACCCTGGGTCCCAAGGGCCGCAACGTCGTGCTCGAGAAGTCGTTCGGTGCTCCGCGGGTGACAAAGGACGGTGTCACCGTCGCCAAGGAGATCGAGCTCGAGGACAAGTTCGAGAACATGGGCGCGCAGATGTTGCGTGAAGTGGCGTCCAAGACCTCGGACGTCGCAGGCGACGGCACAACGACAGCGACCGTCCTCGCCCAGGCCATCGTCAGGGAAGGTGCCAAGTCGGTTGCGGCCGGGGCCAACCCCATGGACCTCAAGCGCGGCATCGACCTTGCCGTCAATGCCGTGGTCGCCGAGCTCAAGGCCTAGTCGAAGAAGCTCACCACCAATGACGAGGTGGCCCAGGTCGGTACCGTGTCCGCCAACGGCGACCGCGAGATCGGTCGCATGCTCGCCGAAGCTATGAAGAAGGTTGGCAACGAGGGCGTGATCACGGTCGAGGAGGCCAAGAGCTTAGAAACCGAGCTCGAGGTGGTCGAGGGCATGCAGTTCGACCGCGGCTATGTCTCGCCCTACTTCGTGACCAACGCCGACAAGATGCTGATCGAGCTAGAGGACCCCTACATCCTCATCAACGAGAAGAAGCTGTCAGGCTTGCAACCAATGCTGCCGCTGCTTGAATCGATCGTGCAGAGCGGTAAGCCGCTCCTCGTCATCGCCGAAGAGGTCGAGGGCGAGGCGCTGGCGACGCTTGTGGTCAACAAGCTGCGCGGCGGCCTCAAGGTGGCGGCGGTGAAGGCTCCGGGCTTCGGCGACCGCCGCAAGGCCATGCTGGAGGACATCGCGACGCTCACGGGCGGCAATGTCATCTCCGAGGACCTCGGCATCAAGCTGGAGAACGTGACCATCAACATGCTCGGCCGCGCCAAGAAGGTGACCATCGACAAGGACAACACCACCATCGTCGACGGCGCCGGCAAGAAGACCGACATCGAGGCGCGCATCAAGCAGATCAAGCTCCAGATCGAGGAGACCACCTCGGACTATGACAAGGAAAAGCTGCAGGAGCGTTTGGCGAAACTTGCGGGCGGCGTTGCCGTCATCAAGGTTGGCGGCGCGACCGAGGCTGAAGTCAAGGAGCGCAAGGACCGTGTCAATGATGCGATGCACGCGACGCGCGCCGCGGTGGAGGAAGGCATTCTTCCGGGCGGCGGCGTAGCCCTCCTGCGGGCCCTCAAGGTTCTCGACGGCATCAATATCGAGAACGAGGACCAGAAGGTTGGCGTCAGGATCGTCCGCAAGGCGCTGGAAGCGCCGGCCCGGCAGATCGCCAGCAACGCCGGTGAGGATGGGTCGGTCATCGTCGGCAAGATCGTCGAGAACCCCAAGTACACCTGGGGTTACGACGCGCAGACCGGCACCTACGGCGATCTAGTTGTGAACGGCATCATCGATCCGACCAAGGTGGTGCGCACAGCCTTGCAGGATGCGGCCTCCATTGCCGGCCTCCTGATTACCACCGAGGCGATGGTGGCGGAAAAGCCCAAAAAGGCTGCGCCGCCGATGACGCCCCCAATGGACTACTGAGCAGCCCGCGGGGACGCGCGGGCTCCCACCGCGCGTCTCCGATTGCAACATTGAGGTGAGGCCATGTACCACCCACTCGATGCACTGTTCAATCTTCAACGGGCGCTCGAAGCGCGCTCGAAAGCGACTGGTTACGCAGCCGGGACCGCCGGAACCGGGGCCTTCCCACCCATCAACGTGTTCCAGCAGGGCGACAATCTCGTCGCCATTCTGGAATTGTCCGGTGTGAGCAAGAGCGACCTGGACATCCAGGCTAAGGACAACATGATCAGGGTTTCCGGCAAGAAGGCGATCTCCTATCCGGAGGGCGCCAGCCTGCACCGTCGCGAGCGTCTGGGCGGAACGTTCGATCGCACGCTGACCGTGCCGATGCAGATCGACGCCAACGGCATCAAGGCCGAGTACCGCGACGGCATGCTCGCGCTCTTCATCCCGCGCGCCGAGAGCGACAAGCCCCGCTCGATCGCCATCAACTAGGCTATGCCATCATTCAACGGAGACAGGTCCATGTCACCGCAAGAGCTGCAAGTGCAGGAAAAGCGTGAACTCGAGAAGAAAGCGGAAGCAACCGTCCCCGCTCGGACATTTGTCCCTACGGCCGACATCTTCGAGACGGAGGCGGCCCTGACCGTGGTTATGGAGATGCCGGGTGTCGACAGGAGTAACGTCGACATCAGCGTCGAAGACGGCGTGCTGACTGTTCAAGGTCGCCTCGATTTTTCGAAGTACGAGGGCATGCAGCCGGTCTATACCGAGTACAACATCGGCCACTATCGGCGCAGCTTTTCGCTGTCGAACAAGATCAACCAGGACAAGATCGGTGCCGAGATGAAGGACGGCGTGCTGACCCTCTCGATGCCCAAGGCGGAGGAAGCAAAGCCACGCAGGATCGCAGTCGGCTGACATCCTTACCCGCCCTGTCGTTCAACCCGCTCCGGACATGAAAGGATCCGGACCAGATCATCTATGGTGGTGCCATGCGCAAGTCGATGCCACTCTTGCTTCTGGTGCTCGCTTTCGCCAATCCAACGCCCCTCGCGGCTCAATCGGCGACAACCTCAGACATCAAGGGTCTATGGCTGACGATGGATTATCCCGTCGCAACCGTCCGCGCCGGGGAGGAGGCCCGCTTTAGCCTATCCCTCGTCAACCACGGGCTCGCTCCACAGCGCGCAAATATCTCAGTCGAGAATGCCCCGCCGGGCTGGACAGCAGAACTGCGCGGCGGCGGTCGTGCGATCGGCGCGGCGGTCGTTGACTACAACAGCAAGTCTAGCCTCGACCTCAAGATCAAGGTGCCTGCCGATGCCAAGGCTGGCCAGCACTCTCTTCTGGTCAAGGCCGCGGCTCCAGAGCGGACCTATGAGCTACCGCTCACCCTTACGGTCGAGCCGCAATCGGAGGCCGCCCTGACCGCCGAGCCGAAGCTGCCGACTCTGCGCGGCACGCCGCGCTCGACCTTCGACTTCCGCATCACCGCGAGGAACGACAGCGCCGACAGCATGCTTGTGACCCTCTCCGCCCTGGCTCCGCGCGGCTTCCAGGTCACCTTCAAGGAGGGCTACGGCACGCAGGAGCTGACCAGCATCCCGATCAAGGCCGGCGAGAGCAAAGATCTCGCCGCCGACATCAAGCCGCCGCAGGGCATTGCCGCCGGCCAGTATCCGGTCACGGTGCTGCTCTCGGGCGAGCGGGCTAAGACGCAGACCCGCCTGGTACTCGACATTACCGGCCAGGCAGCCATCAGCCTGACCGGAGAGAACGACCGTCTCAGCGGCGAGGCCAACGCGGGCAATGAGAAGCGTTTCACGTTCGTGGTGCGCAACACCGGCAGCGCGGAGGCCCGCAACATTGCGCTCAGCGCGTCGGCGCCCACCGGCTGGAAGGTCTCCTTCGAGCCGAAGGAAGTCTCCTTGCTGGCCCCCAACGCCGAAGAGAAGGTCGCGGCTGTCGTCACACCGTCGGACAAGGCCCTGGCCGGCGACTACATGATGACGGTGCGGGCCAACGGTGACGGCATCTCCGAATCCGTCAACTTCAGGACGACGATCGTCACCTCGACCATGTGGGGCGTCGTTGGGCTCGGCGTAATCGCAGCTTCCCTCGTCGTTCTCCTGGGTGCCGTGGGGAGGTTCGGCCGGCGATGAGCAACCCTGTCGTACACGCGGAGGCGCTGACCAAGCGCTATGGTGGTGTGACCGCCGTCGATCGCCTCGATCTCTCCATCGAGAAGGGCGACGTGTTCGGGCTGCTGGGACCCAACGGAGCCGGCAAGACCACGACCATCCTGATGATGCTGGGCTGACAGAGCCGACCTCCGGCAGCATTACCACAGCTGGCTTCGATCCCTTGCGGCAGCCGCTGGAGGTCAAGCGGCGGGTCGGCTACCTCCCGGATGCGGTCGGCTTTTATGACCACATGACTGGTCGCGACAACCTGCGTTTCACCGCTCGCTTGGGTCGGCTGCCGCAGGACCAGATCGAACATAGCATCACCCAGGCTCTCGACCGCGTTCATCTGGCGGATGCGGCCGACCGGACCGTCAAAACCTACTCGCGCGGCATGCGTCAGCGGCTTGGCATCGCCGAGATCTGTCAACGCCGGAGAGAAAATGCATCGGCGGGCCGGAGAGAAAATGCATCGC
>Ga0209382_10010413_pt1 | contig 11575 bp, 9 predicted proteins | sample SoiMetdeltSBSDD5_FD_187599 | JGI IMG/M metagenome (GOLD analysis project Ga0209382, IMG submission 187599) | Bulk soil microbial communities from a Populus tree surrounding site in Tennessee, USA - Soil MetaG P. deltoides SBSDD5 (SPAdes) (version 2) | ecosystem: Environmental > Terrestrial >...
GTACGCTGGCGGCGAGCCAGCGGCTGGAGCCGCTGCCGCTCATCGTCTACCAGACCCGCGAGCCGTTCGCAGCCGATCATTGGCGGAGCGTCAGCGACCGGCTGACCGTATGGCCGGTTCAGACCGAGGCCGAGCTGCAGGACCACGCGGCATTGGTGTTGCACCGCTCGGTCGAGCAGCTGCCGGACGCCCAGAAGCAGTCGGTCATGCATTTGCGCAAGATCGATACGCCGCTCGAAGGCAAGAAGGTGCTGATCGTCGACGACGACATGCGCAACATCTTCGCGCTGGCGGCGGTGCTCGAGGAACATGGCATGCAGATCACCTCGGCCGACAATGGCCGCGAGGCGCTCGACATCCTCAACAATCGATCCGACCTCGATCTGGTGCTGATGGACATCATGATGCCCGAAATGGACGGCATCGCCACCATGAAGGCGGCACGCAAGCTGTCGGCGGGACAGAAGCTGCCGATCATTGCGGTCACGGCGAAGGCGATGAAGGGGGACAGGGAACGATGCATTGCGGCAGGCGCCTCGGACTATCTGTCGAAGCCGATCGACACGGCGCATCTTCTGCATGTGCTGAGGTCATGGCTCAATTCGTGAGGGGGTCTCCCACCGTGGCGACCCCTCATCCGCCCCTCACCCGCCCTTCGGGCACCCTCTCCCCGCTAAAGCAGGGCGAGGGGAAAGTTGAGAGCGGCTCCCCTGCTTTCCCTTTTCCCCGCTTGCGGGGAGAAGGTGCCCCGGAGGGGCGGATGAGGGGCGGGCTTGCTGATGACTGACCAGCAGTCGGCCAGCATTCTCGTCGTCGACGACCTCGAGGAGAAGCACCTCGGCTACCGGACGATTCTCGAGGAACTGGGCGAGCCGGTGGTGTGCGTGGCGTCGGGGCGCGAGGCGCTGCGTCACCTGCTCGGCAGGGAGTTCGCCGTCATCCTGATGGATGTCAACATGCCAGGGATGGACGGGTTCGAGACTGCGAGCCTGATCCGACAGCGGCGCAAGGACCAGCACACGCCGATCATCTTCATCACCGCCTGGTCGGACGAGGTGCAGCAGGCGCAGGGCTATTCGCAAGGAGCGGTCGATTACATCCTGTCGCCGGTGGTGCCGGAGATCCTGTGCGCCAAGGTCAAGGTGTTCGTCGATCTCTATCGCATGCGGGCGGAGCTGGCGCGGTCGAATGTGCTGCTCGAGCAGCGGGTGGCCGAACGTACGGCCGATCTGTCGGCGACCAATGAGAGGCTGCAGCGCGAGATCGGCGAACGGCACCGTGCCGAGCAGCGGCTCAATCTGCTGGTCGGAGAGCTGTCGCACCGGGTGAAGAACCTGATCACGGTGATCCAGGCGATCGTGCGGCGCACGGTGGTGCCGGGGCGGGAGCCCGAGGAGTCGCGCGAGGTGCTGGTCAACCGTCTGGCGGCCCTCGGCTCGGCCCATGATCTCCTGGTCGAAGCCAATTGGCAGGGCGCCCCGATCGACCGCGTCATCGGCTCGGAGGTGATCGGCTTCTCCGAGCGGGTCAATGTGGCGGGACCGCCGGTGCTGCTCTCCGCGCTCGGCTCGCAGAACATCGCGCTCTTGGTGCATGAGCTTGCCACCAACGCCTCGAAATATGGCGCGCTGTCGCGACCATCGGGATCGATCGAGATCCAATGGTCGATCGACGATGAAGCAGCGCGCAACCTCAGATTCCTGTGGCGCGAGATGGGCGGCCCGCCATGCAGCCCGCCGGCGCATAAGGGGTTCGGCCTGTCGCTGCTTGACATGATCGGAACCAATCTCTCATCATCGCCGCGATTGTCGTTCAAGAGCGATGGCTTCGAGTTCGAAGCGTCGATCCCGCTTGAACAGATCGGGGCGCCGGAGCGCGAGACCGGGCCTGCCTCGGCACTGGTCTCTCCCTCCGGAGCATTGTAATGAGCGACAGTTACGACGCCGTGGTCATCGGGGCCGGCCACAATGGCTTGGTCTGCGCCAATTATCTGGCACGCAGCGGTCTCAAGGTGGCGGTGCTCGAGCGGCGGCCGATCGTCGGCGGCGCGGCGGTGACGGAAGAGATCGCGCCGGGCTTCCGCGCCTCGATCTTCTCCTATCTGATGAGCCTGCTCCATCCGCGGATCATCCGCGATTTCGATCTCAAGGCGCTCGGCGTCGAGGTTCTGCCCTGCTCCGACATGGTGTCGCCGGTGTCGGACACGGATTACATCGTTTTCTCGGACAACATGGCCAAGACCCAGGCAAGCTTCGCAAAATTCTCGCGACGCGATGCCGAAATCTATCCCGCCTTCGATGCTTATCTGCGCGAGGCGACGGCGATCGTGCGCCAGCTCCTGTGGGAGACGCCGTTCGATCCGGCGAAGCGCGACTGGCGCACCTTCCGCGATGCCACCAGCTTTCTATGGCGCTATCGCCGGGTCGGGCGGAACATGTACCGGATCGTCGATCTCCTCACCATGTCGGCCTACGACTTCCTCAAGGAATGGTTCGAGGACGAGCGGGTGATGGCGGTGCTCGCCTATTACGCCTCGATCGGCACCTTTGCCGGGCCGAAGACGCCGGGCTCGGCCTATGTGATCATGCATCACCTGATGGGCGAGCATGAAGGTGCCGGCGGCTGGGGCTTCATCAAGGGCGGGATGGGCGCGATCACCCAGGCGCTCGCAACTTACGGCCGCCAGCATGGAGTCGACATCTTCACCGATCGGACGGTGACACAGATCGAGACGGCGAACAGCCGCGCCACCGGCGTCGTCACCGAGGACGGCACCGTCTATCGGGCGCCGGTGATCGCGGCCAATGCCGATGCCAAGCATCTCTATCTCGACCTCGTGGGCGAGACGAAGCTGCCGGCCGAGGTGGTGCGCGAAATCAAGGCGTACCGAACGTTCTCGACGGCGTTCAAGGTCAACATCGCCTGCGAGCGGCCGCCGCAATGGAAGCTCCTCGACAAGATCAAGGCGGATGGCGCGCTCGGCAATTTCGACTATCCGACCTATATGCATGTGGCGCCCGACATCGACTGGCTGGAGCGGGCCTATGACGATGCCAAGCATGGCTGGTATTCGGCGCGGCCGTTCATGACACCGGTCTGCCCGACCATCGTCGATTCGACCTTGGCGCCGCCGGGCAAGCATGTGGTCAACCTGTTCGGCGGACATGCTCCGTACACGTTGAAAGACGGCAGCTGGGCGGAGGAGAAGGAGAATTTCCGCCGTACGGTGTTCGACACGCTCGAGCTGTTCGCGCCGCATTTCTCCGACGACGTGATCGCGGCGCAAGTGCTGGTGGCGCCGGATATCGAGCGGATCGTCGGGCTGCCGAACGGCCATATCTTCCAGGGCGAGCTATCGCCCGACCAGCTGTTCTTCCAGCGGCCGATCTCGGGCTATGCCGATTACCGCACGCCGATCGCCGGGCTCTATCTGTGCGGCTCGTCGGCCCATCCGGGCGGCGGCGTTTCGGGAATACCGGGGCACAATGCGGCGCGCGAGATCCTGCGCGACGTCAAGCACAAACCAAAAGTCGTCAGGGCAGAAGCTTCCCCGGGTTGAGCAGGCCCTTGGGGTCGAGCGCCTGCTTGACGGCGCGCATCATGGCGAGCTCGACCGGCGATTTGATGCTCGGCATGAGCGCCCGCTTCATCTGGCCGATGCCGTGCTCGGCGCTGATCGAGCCATCGAGCGCCAGCACCACCTCATAGACCCGCGCGGTGATCGCGTCGGCCTTGGCGAGGAAGCGGGCACGGTCGCCGCCGACCGGCTGGCTGATGTTGAAATGAATGTTCCCATCGCCAAGATGGCCGAAGGGCACCGGCCGGCTCAGCGGATCGACCGCCAGCACGGCGGCGGTGGCGTCTTCGATGAAGCGCGCGACATTGGAGAGCGGCACCGAGACATCGTGCTTGAGCGAGGCGCCTTCGCGCCGCTGCACTTCCGACAATGATTCACGAATGCGCCAGAAGTCATTGATCTGGGCGGTGCTCGCGGCGATCGCCGCATCGCTGACGAGACCGCGCTCGACCGCCTGTTCCAGGATCGCCGACAGGCTGTCCTCAAGCGTGCCCGACGATGCCGAGTCGGTGAGCTCGACCAGCGCGTACCAGGGTGCCTGCTGGTGCAGCGGGTCGCGGCACCCGGCATGGCGGATGGTAAAGTCGAGGCCGATGCGCGGGATGAGCTCGAAGGCGGTCAGCCGGCCCGCCGCCTGGTCGCGGGCGCGCGTGAAGAGATCGAGGGCGGCGGCCGGCGAGGCCAACGCAACAAAGGCGGTGGCGCGGTCGCGGATCGCCGGGAACAGCCGCAGCACCGCGGCGGTGATTACGCCAAGCGTGCCTTCGCTGCCGATGAAGAGCTGCTTCAGGTCGTAGCCGGTATTGTCCTTGCGCAGCCGGTTGAGGCCGCTCCAGATGCGGCCGTCGGCGAGCACCACCTCGAGACCGAGGCAAAGATTGCGGGCATTGCCATAGGCCAGAACCGCGACGCCGCCGGCATTGGTGGCAAGAACGCCGCCGATCCGGCAGGAGCCCTCGGAGGCGAGGCTCAGGGGAAAGAGGCGATCGACGGCCAAGGCCTGCTGCTGCACGGCGGCGAGGGTAACGCCAGCCTCGACGGTCATGGTGTCGTTCAGCGTGTCGATGTCGCGGATCGCCGTCATGCGATCGAGCACCAGGACCACCTCATGACCGCTCTCGGAGGCGATCTGGCCGCCGACCAGGCCGGTGTTGCCCGATTGCGGGACGATGGCGGTGCCGGTCTCATGGGCGATCTCGAGAACCGCCGCGACTTCGGCGGTGGAACGGGGCCTCAGCACCATGGCGGCGCGGCCGTGCCAGCGCTGACGCGGCTCCGTCAGATAGGGGCGCATCGCCTCAGGCTCGGTCAGGGCATAGGCAACACCAGTGATTTGAGCGAGCCGCCGAAGCGTGTCAGCCGACGGCTGAGCCGTCATCTGGGGAAATAATCCGGGCCCGGACGGAAATAGGAGCGGACACCGTAATAGGGCCGGTCCGGCGGGATGAGCGGGATCGTCTCGCGCAGCTCGCGCTGATAGACGCGCCACGGCCTGGTGCGCTCGAAGATGCGGCGCCACCGGAGATATTCGCGGCCGCAGCCCATGCAGTAGGGCGGGCGCTCGGTGTCGAAGAGCAGGTGGGCGGCGGCTGGCGGCGCGGCGCTGCCAAGGCCGGCAACGAGCGCCGAAAAGCCGGCGGCAGCGGCAAGAGTGCGGATCAACATCGGCTCAATCCTTCGGTAACACTACACACGAGGTACCATCACTTAACGACAGGTTCGGTAAACGCCGCCATAACTCAGATACTTTCCGGTTCGCGGATTGAAAGAATTGTACTTGGCGCGGCAATAGTCCAGCCATTCCGGGCTAAACCTCGGGAGCGAGCCGCGATAAGCCTTGGAGGGCCCCTTGAGCTGAGGCTGGCCGAGGGGGCTGTCGGGTATGACCACGCGCGGCGTCGGCACGGCTCGCGGCAAGGTCAGCCGCTGATTCATGTCGCGGTAGACCGTCGAGCGGTCATAGCCGCGCTGCCACATGCGGTAATCGGTGGGGGCATTCTGGCTGAAGGCGGGCGCTGATGACAGGAGTGCTGCGCCAGCCAGCAGCAGGAAGCAGCCCTTGACGGCGCCGAGCAGAATGCCGCGGGTGATGTGCTTCTGCAGCACGGCAGCGATGATGACGACAGGCGCTATCATGATGATGATCACCACGCACATATACCACCATTGCGGGCCGCGGGTGCCGTTCATGCCGGCAACCAGCAGCGGCATGGTCTGAGCCTTAACGTTCGAAAGAAAGAGTGCAAGCAGATACTCGTTCCACGCCAGGATGAAGACCAGCATGAAGGTGGCGGCGAGACCCGAGCGGGCAAGCGGCAGGGCGATGGTGAACAGCACCCGGAACTTGGAGGCGCCGTCGATCTCGGCGCTCTCCTCGAGATCGCGCGGGATGGCGGCGAAGAAATCGCGGGTGAGCCAGACGACGATCGGCAGGTTGACGGCGGTGTAGGTGGCGATCAGCGCCGTCCATGTGTCGAGCAGATGCAACTTCTGGAACATGAGATAGATCGGCAGCACCGCTACCACCGGTGGCATGATGCGGTTCGAGATCATCCAGAACTCGATATCGCCATTGGTCAGCGCGCGGTCGAAGCGGCGGGCCAGCGTCAGCAGCGCGAGGAGGAAAAGCGCGATGGCGACGGCTGCCGCGAGCCGCCAATCGACGCCGAGCTGACCCACCGCGACGATGACGGCGAGAAGCAGGATGACGAAGCTCACGACGACGGCGATCTTGATGCGGAAGCGGACGCGGACCAGCGCGTAAGCCGCGATCGATCCGACGAGAACGGCGAGGCAGGTCGAGGCAAGCGCCACCACCACCGAATTGACATAGGGCCTGAGCGTGTCGCGGGCAATGTCGACCAGGATGTAGCGCCAGGCATCGAGCGTCGGCTGGTAGTCGATGAACGGCAGGTAAAACGGCCCGGCATCGACCTGGATCGGCAGCTTGAAGGAGGTGATGAACACCCAATAGAGCGGCATCAACGCCACGAAGGCCCAGAACAGCAGGATGGCATAGGTGGCGATCCTCGGCACGATTGCCTGGGTGGTGATGGTGCGCGGCTCGAACAGGCGCCGGCTGAGCGGTCTCGTGTCGGCGGCGGTCATTGGTACCTCCGCGATCTCTGGACGACGTAATTGAAGAAGGAGATGCAGGTCACCGTCGAGGCGAAGAGCAGGATGTAGCCGATGGCGGCCGAGCCGCCGAGATCCTGGGTGCGCCAGGCGATGAAGGCATGCAGCGTCATGGTCTCGGTGGCGAGGCCCGGCCCGCCGCCGGTCAGCACATTGGGCAGGTCGACGATCTTGAAGGCCTCGATCAGGCGTATGAGGACGACGGTGGCGGCGACCGGCGCGATGGCTGGCCAGGTGATGTCGCGGAAGATCTGCAGGCCATTGGCCCCGTCGATATGGGCGGCCTCGACCTGCTCGCGCGGCTGATTCTCGACCGCTGCCAGGAGAACGATGAACATGAAGGGCGTCCATTGCCAGGTGTCGCCGAGGAGCACGATCAGGCGGGCCGACCAGGGCTCCATGGCCCAGGCCCATTCGCCGAGGCCAAGGGCGCGGCTGATCGGCGCGAAGGGACCTTTCTGCATGTCGGCGAGCATGCGGAAGGTGTAGGCAATGCCGACCGGTGTCACCATCAGCGGCACGAAGAAGGCGACGCGGAAGAAGCTCCGGCCATAGATCGGCCTGGCGACGAGGAGCGCGAGGCCAAGTCCCAGCAGAAACTGGATGGCGACGCCGACGATGACATAGAAGAAGGTGGTGACGAAGGTGCCGGGGAAGCCGTCGGCAAGAATGGTGGCGGCGATAAGGAGCGCGATCCCGAAGGCAAGCGCGGTCGAGACGAAGCGACCGATGGTGCCGGCGACGGTGACGCCGCCGCCGATCAGATAACGGCCGAACCACAAAAGCAGCGCTGCGGTGACGAGGCCGAGGAAAATCCAGGCGACCGCGCCCAAGCTCTGGAAGGTGCCGAGGAAGTGATATTGCTGGGTGCCGACCAGCAGCTTCCTGTAGTTCAGGAGACCGACAAAGGTGAGCTTGAACCCGCCCGGGGCCAGGGCAAAACGGGCAACCGACAGATAGGCCGAGATGATCAGCGGGAACAGCGCGAAGGTCAGGATGATCAGGGCTGCCGGCAGGACCATGATGCGGCCGGCATGTCGATCGGCCCATTCAGCGATGCTGGGAGCTGATGCGTTCATCGCGAGCCCCTTTAGGGCTAAGGCAGTAGGCGTTAGGCAATAGGCAGTGAGCGGTGCTCTTGCCTACTGCCTACTGCCTACTGCCTACTGCCTACTGCCTACTGCCTACTGCCTACTGCCTACTGCCTACTGCCTACTTTGCGCCGATCGTCGCCTTGTAGGCCTTGAGCTGATCGTCCTTGCCAATTTCCTCATTGAGGTTGTTCCAGCCGTCCTCGATCGCCTTCATGGCGGCGTCGCGGTCGATCTCGCCGGCGAGGAAGCGCGACACCGCCTCGTCCAGCACCACCTGCTGGTATTTCTGATTCTGCGGGATGCGCAGATCGAGGATCATGTTGGGGCTGCCAAGGCTCGCCTCGATGGCGCCGAGATAGGACTTGGCCGCCTGCTCGCTCATGCCGGCCTTCTTCCAGTTGTCGAGGTTCTTGAACTGGGAGATGCGGTAGGGGTTGAAGCCGGTCTTGCCGATGGTCACATCGATATTCGCCTGCGCCGGCTCAGCCATATAGGAGAAGAAAGCGTAAGCGGCATCCTTCACCTTGGGATCGGCATGGGCGTTGACGCCGCCGCCCCAGCCGCCGAAGGAGGCGAAGGGCGCGTGATTGACGCCGTTCACCGCATGGGGGCAGGTCTCGCTCGAGCAGGGCTCGAGCTTGCCGGTGTCGCGGTTGAGCACCGATTTCGAACCGGGGAGGATGGCGGCGCCGACCTTGTCGATGACCTTGGACGATGCCGGGTCGATGGCGAGCGTGCCGATGTCGCCCCAATCGAGCGACAGCGCACAGCGGCCCGAGGTGAACAGGCTGCGGGTGTCCCCGACATTGAGGTTGATCTCGTTCGGCGGACCGTAACCGGTGGTCTCCTTGTAGAGATCGAGCGCCTTGGCGAAGGCCTCGTTGTTGACGAGCGGCTTCATGTCCCGCACATCGAAGAAGGCGCCCTGGCTCGTGCCCTTGGACTGGATGAAACCGCCGGCGACCGAGGTGATGAACCAGTAGGACTGCTGGTTGCGCGCCTTGGCGATGCAGGAGCCGTAATCCGGCGTGCCGTCGCCATTCATGTCCTTGCCATGCAACGCCTTGGCGGCGGCGAGATAATCCTCCCAGGTCTCGGGCGGCTTCAAACCGGCCGCATCGAACAGGTCGGTGCGGTAGTAGATCATGTGGAAGTCGCCATCCAGGGTGATCATGTAGGTCTTGCCGCCATATTTCTGCGAGAAGTCGCGGAAGAACGGGGCGACGTCGTTCTCCTCGATCTTGCCGTCCTTGGCGATGCGGTCGGTGAGGTCCTCGAGAAAGCCGCCGGCGACATAGTCGACCATCCATTGCGGCGCAAAGACCGCGGCATCGATCGAGTTGGTGCCGCTCGACCAGTCGGTCAAGAGCTTGGTGTAGAGGTCGGAGAACGGAACGGTCGTGACATTGACCTTGGCGCCGGTGAGCTTCTCGAAGTCGGGGGCGCGGCGTTGGAGCGGCTCGGCGATCTGCGGGCCCGTGAAGGTGACCAGGTTGACGGTCACGCCGTCGAATTCGCCCGCTTGCGCCGACGATCCGGCTTGGGCGGCGGCGAGAAGGGCAGCGAGGCCCACGAGATAGCGCTTCACCTTCATGAGAACCTCCCATTCTGTTCGCCCGCATTGTGTTCGGCGGTGCTTGCTAGAGCATGATGTGGTGAGGTCTACCTACCTAAGCACATCATGCTCTAACAAGATTGCAGCCACTGCAGTCTTGGGTCAACATGTGCCTTGCAGCAGAGGAGGCTCGACATGCTGCTCGGAATCGATCCCATCCTGGGGCCCGATCTCCTGTTCGCGCTGCGCGCCATGGGCCATGGCGACGAGATCGCGGTGGTCGATGCCAATTACCCGGCGAGCGAGGGCGCCAGGCGGCTGATCCGGGCCGACGGGATCGATGCGGTGCGGATGGTCGGGGCGATCCTGTCGGTCCTGCCGCTCGACGACTTCGTCGAGACCGCAGCCTTCCGCATGGCGGTGGTCGACGATCCGCAGGCGGTTCCGCCGGTCATTCGCGAGTTCGAAAGGATGGTCGGGCGGATCGGGACGCTCGAGCGCTCGGCATTCTACGCGCGCGCCAGGAGTTGCTTCGCGATCGTCGCAACCGGCGAGCGGCGGCTCTATGGCAACCTCATCCTCAAAAAGGGCGTGATCCGGCCCGAGGAGGCATGACTGGCGTCGCCGGTGGCCGTGCTCTACCATGCAGCCGCCCTGCTGCCACGAGCCCCACCATGCAAGAGCATATCGAGATATTCCGCGACGGCTTCCCGCAAGGCTACACCGAAGTGACAGCCCTTTCCGAGCCGAGCGGCATCGCCTTCGGCGTCCTCAATCTCGCCGCCGGGGAGGTCTGGCAGACGGTGACCGAGGGCGAGACGGCGTTCCTGCTGATGGCGGGTGACGTGAAGGCAAAGGCCGGCATCGTCGAGCGCCGGCTCGCCCGGCAATCACTGTTCGACGAGAGCGCGAGCGCGCTTCATGTGGCGGCGGGCGAACAGGTTGAGCTCACCGCGGTCTCGCCAAGCGAGCTCACCCTTTATGCGGTGCGCAATCGCAAGCCCTTCCCCAGCCGGTTCTACGGGCCGGAGGACGTGCCGGACGAGCATCGCGGCAAGGGCCAGGTGGGCGACAGCTGCCTGAGGCTGGTGCGGACCATCTTCGACAAGCGCAACGCGCCGCCAGATGCGGAGCTGGTGCTCGGCGAGGTCATCACGCTGCAGGGGCGCTGGTCGAGCTACCCGCCGCATCATCACCCCCAGCCCGAGATCTATCACTATCGTTTCACGCGGCCGGAAGGCTATGGCCATGCCGAGATCGGCGAGACCGTCGTCAAGGTCCGGCAATATGACACGATCGCAATCCCGCCGGGACTCGATCACGCGCAATGCGCCGCGCCCGGCTATGGCATGTACTATTCCTGGGTGATCAGGCACTTGCCGGGCAATCCCTATACCGTGCCGGAATTCACCTCAGAGCATCTGTGGACGACCGAGCCGGGAGCGGATTACTGGAAGCCGAGGAACCTCTGAGCCACATGGGTGAGCGCGCGCTCGACCTGATCACCATCGGCAGGGTGTCCGTCGATCTGTATGGCGGCCAGGTCGGCGGCAGGCTGGAGGACATGGCGAGCTTTGCAAAATATGTCGGCGGCTGCCCGGCCAATATCGCGGTCGGGGCAGCGCGGCTCGGCTTGAAGCCGGCGCTGCTGTCGCGGGTCGGCGATGAGAACATGGGCCGCTTCATCCGCGAGCAGCTTGTCCGCGAGGGCGTCGACACCAGTCATCTCGTCACCGACCCGAAGCGGCTGACCGCGCTGGTCATTCTCGGCATCCGCGATCGCGAGACCTTCCCGCTCATCTTCTATCGCGAGAACTGCGCCGATATGGCGCTCACGACCGACGATATCGATCCCGCCTTCATCGGTTCGGCGCGGGCCATCGTGGTCACCGGCACGCATTTCTCGACGCCCTCGGTCAAGGAAGCAAGCCTGGCGGCGATCGCGGCAGCCAAGGCGTCGGGAGGCAGGATCATTCTCGACATCGACTACCGACCGGTGCTGTGGGGGCTCGGCGGCCATGGGACCGGCGAGGTGCGCTTCGTCGACGATGTCATGGTGACCAAGCATCTGCAGGCGATCCTCAGCCGTTGCACGGTGATCGTCGGCACCGAGGAGGAGATTCATATTGCGGGCGGCTCGACCGATACGGTTGCGGCGCTCAGGCGGATCCGCGCGATCTCGCCGGCGCTCATCGTGCTCAAGCGCGGGCCGCG
>Ga0209382_10010414_pt1 | contig 11575 bp, 10 predicted proteins | sample SoiMetdeltSBSDD5_FD_187599 | JGI IMG/M metagenome (GOLD analysis project Ga0209382, IMG submission 187599) | Bulk soil microbial communities from a Populus tree surrounding site in Tennessee, USA - Soil MetaG P. deltoides SBSDD5 (SPAdes) (version 2) | ecosystem: Environmental > Terrestrial >...
ACTTACGGTGTGCTCTCCTACATGGTGACGGAGCGCCGGCGCGAGATCGGCATACGGGTCGCCCTTGGCGCAACTCGCTCTCACGTGCTCACACAGATCATGAAGCAAGGGCTTCAGGTCACGGCGATCGGCGCCGCCACTGGCCTTGCAGGGGCGCTTGCCGTAAATCGGCTGATTGCGTCCCTGCTGTTTGGTGTGCAACCGACAGATATTGTGACGATCGCCTTTGTGATCGCGACGATTACTGTCGTGGCGGTGGTCGCCAGTTGGCTGCCGGCGTGGCGCGCATCGCGGCTAGACCCGAACGTCGTGCTCAGAGATGAATAACAGCTGAGAACGCTCTCTTACGCCATACTGCCATTTCCTGGGTGGATCGCAGTTTGAGAGCCGTGCCGGAACGATTATGGAGTGGAAGGGCGGCGCGTCACGGCATTGCTGCCGCACGTTTCCGCCCAGCCCTCCCCACACCGGGCAAGCGCGTTTCCGCGCACCCGGCGTTCCGAACTCGATCTTACCTAGGGTTCCTTAGGCCGTAGTTCCCCTGATGTATTTGAAGGTGACATGTCTCGCAGAGAGCAATCGCTGTTGTGTGTTGGGATTGATCGGACTTTACTCTCGCGATCAACGACCTTTTGGAAGGGCCTCGAGGGAAATCGGCGCACAGCGCGTGTAATGCAGAGGCGTCGAATGAGGGAAGAGTCAAAGTCAGACGCGAACCATCGGGCCGTTCAAGTTGCAGACGATAGGCAGTCGAAGTTTGATGAGCGAAAGATTCGGCGCCGAGCGAGGCTGCCGGCGGCTGCAACTTGAAGAAAGCGCTTTGGGCTTGTTGTGGTTTTGATCGGCGGGCGTGGGTCTTCGTCTTCGGCATCAAGCGGAAAAGCTGGATTTTCAAAACCCGCCGTAGAAGCGAAGGCGGATATCGGCGGTTCATTTCCAGAGCCGCATCGCGCAATTGCTCAGGAATAGGTTCGCGGTTGTATTTGCGGTTAGCCCGCCACTGATCGAAGCGGGTCTGAAGTTCGAGCAAATCGTCAGGAATAGAATCCATCGAATACCTCCCAAAATAAGATCAGGCATCGATGGAACCGATAGACGAAACGGCGGTCACAAATCAGGCGCAATTGCCGAATCAGAGTGATTGCGGAGGAAGGATAGAAGCTCGCCCTATAAGCCAGCCACGCTGTCAACGGACGATCGATACTGTTGGCGAATTCCGCAAACAAAGAACTTACACGCTTTATCCGATTGAATTTAAAGATTTTACGTAGCTGAGACTGAATTCGCCAACAGTATCGACGATCGCCGAAGGGACACGATCAAAGCGCTCAAGAGCCATTACTAAGGTATCGCCAATCCGATTAACCTCTTTCGGCGCATCTGGTTGGATCTAATCGGCTACGAAGCTTTTGCGCATTGATGGCGCAAGATATTGAGGGCCTTCACGGCTATTCCCAAAGGGTCAAAATATTTTCGAGCCGGCAGGAATATGGCGGAAAGTTCGGCAACTTCATTTTATGGGATTCGACAACCGAAGTTTATCCAGGAGAGTAACGTAACGTGGAGTTTCATTATTCGGAGCGAGCCGAAAGTTTCCGCCTGTAGTAGGCGAGCGACAATGGTCGCCGCGTCCTCGATTCTTACTTCTACGTCTGAATAACAACCTGAAACTGAAACCTGAGGAGGTAAATATGAAAACTTTATTTTATCTCTTCACGCTCGCAATAGTAGCGGTCCTGTCTCTTACGTGTAGTGGGCTGGCGCAAGCGCATGGCCGGAAGGCCAATACCGCAGACGCTGTGGAGCGGCTGCCGTTTTTCAACCCGGGTTCAGAACAAGGACGTTGCAAAAGTCCCGCGCTCTTTATCGGAGCGCTTAACTGACGCGGTCTGTTACGCCGCGTGAATGTATTGAGTCGAGCTTAGCCTGTGCCCATCACCCTCCTAGTGTTGAAACACCTGGCCCATATCACAATCTCACGAAGGAAAATCTATTCGGTCTATAGTATTAGGGAGCCTGTTTTATGTCGTTCGCATTACGCATGTCGCTTTGTTTAATGACTTTGGGATTGAACCTTAGCGGCCCCGCCCTGGCTTTGCCTCAGTCGACGTCCTCTGCGCCGTTCGAAGAAGCATCTCTTCGGGTAGTGGTCGAGGAGTATTTTTCCGCCTATGGCAAGAAGGACCTGGCAGGTGTAGTGGCGCTTTGGAGTGAGAGCTCGCCGAGCCTCGCCGCCTACAAGCAGAGCCTTGAGCGGCAGTTCACGAGCGAGGACCTCAGCTTTGGCCTTTCCGCAATCTCTCGGGTCAAAGTGGAAAGCGAGAAGGCCAGCCTGCGGGTAACGATCGCGCTCACATCCATCAACCGCAAGAATCAACAAAAAAGTGAACAGCGGCTAGTGCGCATCTTTGAGTTCATCAGAGAGGGTAAGCAATGGAAGGTTTGGCGATACGCCCCTGCGGCGGAAGACCTGGCCAGGGCATTGGCGAAGGCCGGCAACGAAGCGGAGCGGGCCGGGTTACTGGCAGAAGAGAAAGAACTGGTGGGAGTCGAGTTAGGGCGAGCTCTATTAACACAGGGAAACCAGCTGTTTAGTCAAAGCGACTACAAGCAAGCGATGGAGATTTATAAGCTTGCATTGGAAATAGTCGAGCCATTGAACAACAAATATCTCACCGCCATTGCTATTTTCGGCATAGGCAATGTTCACCGTTTACAAAGTAACTACTCTCAGGCGCTCGAACAGTACCAGAAGTACTTGAAAATCTCAGAGGAGATAAACGACAAGGCCGGGATTTCCGGCGCGCTGAACAATATTGCGATTATTCACTATTCGCGAGGCGACTACGTCGAAGCGCTGGAGCAGCATCGGAAGAGTCTGAGAATCAAAGAGGAAATAAACGACAAGGCCGGGATTGCCGTCACGCTGAACAATATTGCGGCTATTCACTATGCGCGAGGCGACTACAGCGAGGCGCTGGAGCAGTATCAGAAGAGTCTGAGAATCAAAGAGGAAATGAACGACAAGGCTGGGATTGCCGTCACGCTGAACAATATTGCGATTATTCACAGTTCGCGAGGCGACTACATCGAGGCGCTGGAGCAGTTACAGAAGAGTCTTAGAATCAAAGAGGAAATCAACGACAAGCATGGCATTGCTATTACGCTGACCAACATCGGAAACGTCTACCATGCGCAAGGCGACTACGCTCAAGCGCTGGTGCAGCATCAGAAGAGTTTGAAAATCAAAGAGGAAATCGGCGACAAGCCTGGCATTGCCATTGCGCTGAACAACATCGGCGAGTCCTACACCTCGCAAGGCGACTACACAAAGGCGCTGGATCAGTATCAGAAGAGTTTGAAAATCAATGAGGAAATCGGCGACAAGCCTGTCATTGCTATTACGCTGAACAACATCGGAAGCGCCTACCAATTGCAAGGCGCCTACACCGAGGCGCTGGAGCAGTATCAGAAGGGTCTGAAGATCTCGGAGGAAATCGGCGATAAAACCGTCATTGCCATCGCACTGGCCGACATCGGCGAGGCCCACCGTTTACAAGGGAACTGCGCCGAGGCGTTGAAGTTTGCCGAGCGCGCCGCTGAGCTCGCCAGACAAATAGGTGGACGCGAGGCCCTTTTGGAAGCGTACACTACTGCAGGCAGAGCATATTTCACCCTCAATCAGCTCGGCCAGTCGCGTCTGGCACTTGATCAAGCGATTACCATCACCGAGACCCTTCGATTTCAGGTTGCAGGCGGCGAGCAGGAGCGGCAGCGATTCTTTGAATCCAAAATCTCCCCTTACCACGCGATGGTCGAGTTGCTCATCGCCCAAAACATTCCGGGTGAGGCTTTGCGCTATGCCGAACGCGCCAGAGCCCGCGTCCTCTTGGACGTGCTCTCGAGCGGTCGTGTCAGCATCACCAAAGCGTTGACCGGTCTGGAGATCGAGCAAGAGCGCAAGCTCAAGAGCCGGCTCGTTGCGCTCAACACTCAAATATATCGGGAACAGCAGCGCGGGCAGGCGGACCAGAGTCGGCTCAGCCAGCTCGACTCTCTATTGCAAGCTGCCCGCCTCGACTTCGAAGACTTCGAAACCAGGCTCTATAACAGTCATCCTGAACTCAAGCCGCAGCGTGGTGAAGCGCCGGTCATCAACGCCGAAGAGCTCGCAGCGTTGTTACCCGATTCCAGAAGCGCGCTGCTGGAGTACGTCGTGACGGATGATCATACTTATCTGTTTGCCGTTACGAAGGCGGCCGGCAAAGCAGGAGTTGAGGTTCGGGTCCACGCGCTGCCGATCAAACGCGCTGATCTGACGAAGCAGATCGAAAACTTTCGCGGGCAGCTCGCCGGGCGCGATCTAGGCTTTCGCGCGCCGGCCAGACGCCTCTATCAATTGCTGCTCAAGCCGGCCGAGGCGCAGCTTCAGGGGAAAACGAATCTCATCATCGTGCCGGACGACAAGCTTTGGGAATTACCTTTCCAGGGGCTATTAGCCGGGGACGATCGCTACATGATTGAAACGAGCGCGGTCTCTTATGCGCCTTCACTCACGGTCTTGCGCGAAATGAAGGCGCAGCGCAACAAGCATGGGGTTAATGAGGCCAGCCTTACCCTACTCGCGCTAGGCAATCCCGCGGTTGGCCAGGACACGCTTGAGCACGCGGCGCTCGCGCTGCGCGGCGCCAAGCTCGTTCCGCTACCAACCGCCGAACAGGAAGTGAAGGCTCTGGGGCAGTTGTACGGCGCGGCGCACAGCAAGATCTACATTGGTCCTGAGGCCCGCGAAGATCGCGTCAAGACTGAAGCCGGCCAGGCCGGCGTTCTGCACTTCGCCACGCACGGGATATTGAACGACGCAGAGCCGATGTATTCGCACCTCGTGCTCGCCCAGGGGGACCAAAACGAAGACGGACTGCTGGAAGCATGGGAGTTGATGCGGCTTGATTTAAAAGCCCGTCTGGCGGTGCTCTCGGCGTGTGAAACTGCGCGCGGGCGCTTCGGCGCGGGCGAGGGGGTGATCGGATTGACTTGGGCGATGTTTGTAGCCGGCGTGCCAACGACCCTGGTCAGCCAATGGAAAGTGGGATCGGCTAGCACGCGCGATTTGATGATCAACTTTCATCGGCAACTGAGGGCGCCCTCAGCCGCCGCCAGAGCGACAGTGATGGCTGAAGCCTGGCGCCAGGCAGCCTTGAAGCTGATGAAGAATCCGGCCACTAGTCATCCATTTTACTGGGCGGGTTTCGTGTTAGTGGGTGACGACCGATGATTGTGAGCCTGCGGTAGCCGGGATTGACATGACGATAAATTAGTCAAGCCCGGCCCCAGAAGGGACACAAAACTTCAGCATTTCATCTGAAAAACTATAAGGGCGTAGGTCGCCAAGGCAACCAGCACGGTTACCGCGACACCAACAACCCAGCTGTAAGGGTTCCTAGCCTGAACGGAGGAATAGCAGCTTGCACACCGGAGTTCGTTTGCACCGCCCTCGCCGTGTGGGACATAGATGGGCTTAAGATGTACCGCACAACTCAGCGCACCGCAATTCTGGCACCGCGTCGTTGCTAGCACCGCACAGGCATAGCACTTGGGGCCAACGGACGATCCCGCCCCCCGGTCGAGTCGGATGGCCGCACTGGGGGCACGAATCGGCCGCCATCGAGATTTGGCGACCGCACTCAGGACAGTTGACGAGCGGCATATCACCCTCCATCGGCTACGATCATGGCAAGTGCGGGTCGGTTTGCTTGATCCGCCTTCCCCGTTGAACGTGTCCTTGTGGCGCCGCGGCGGCGCATCTGATCTCTTACCTATACCGCGGCGCCGCAAGGACACGGTAAATCGTGTCCTTGCCGCAACGCGGCGTTGCGGCAAGGACGCTGAGGTCTGATTCTGCTCAAATTCTCTTCCGTCTTACGCCTTTCCTCTTGGGCCTGCACTCAGGTATCGTTTCGCATTCCTTGGCCCATTTGAATCCTATCGGCTTGTCAACAAATCGAATGGAAATAACCCTCCCTTGGTCATCGACGGTCATTGCTATTCCACGGCCCCGGTACTCGATACTACGATGATTCCCATCAGGGGATTCAAAAATGGGAGATGCTTCGCCCGGTTCACAATCACTAAACTTGTACCAAGTCTCAATATAATCCTTGCCGAACATTTCAATGGCCTTGCCCAGTGGCAAATCCTCGGTCAATATGTCAATAGAAGCTACCTTACCTGTCTTCGTCTCTGCTTCGACTCTAATTTTGATTATATACTCTTCCTGAGCCTCATAATCATAAAGTAGAAATTCCGGATTTTTGTGAACTTTCGGTGAGCCGGTACACTTGCTTAAACCATAAACCTGCTGGCTCACTGAAGGCGCACGGTCTAATTACTACCTACCTGAACTTTTGAATTCGCAACTGGGCAATAAGCTTCTGCCGATGTCTTAGAATGAAACTTCCCGTCTATGTAAACCCCATTCGGCCTATGCAGATCAATGGTGAGCTTTCGGTGTCCTCGCGGCTCCGCTGCTGCGCATCTGATTTCTTACTATACTGCGGCGCCGCAAGGACACCCTCATCCTAAAAATCCGCCATGATTCCCCGCAGGAAAGCGCACGGGCTTCAGTAACGCTGACCGATTTTATAGCCGCCCCAGATGCCGAGAAAGCCGCCGATGAGACTGCCAAGGATTGATGAGAAAGAGAGCATCTCCGCTCCCCAGAGAGTAGGAACCAACCCGCCGATGGTCGATCCGACCAGCATACCCAATAGCACGATTGATTTGAGACTCATATTACCGTAATTCCTTGAGAGAAGTGATCGGCAGTATCCATGCGGTGGCACGGCGTGACAAAAGGGAATCCGATCCGATTCTGACTTGGCCGATGCTTGCGCTTGGCCTAGACCATGCCTCAGCGTTTACGCCAAAAGTATAAAACAGTAGCCCCAAGGGCGCCTCCCATTATGCTGATAAGAAAGAACCATCGTGTGAATGGAGTAGCTATGAGGCAGATCATCAGAATCCCCGCTACAAACAGAAGTCCCGCTCCACCCTCGATCGGGATTTTGTCGATTCTGATTCCAGGATGTTTGTCCATTTCTGCACCTCCTAGAATCTTTACGAATAATATTCCTCAAGTGTTCTCTATCTATGCGCGTGCAACAACCCGCAGACTCCGCGCCAATTGAAACATCATGCACTCTGCGCCGCGCACCTTTACCGAACACGCCGGAAAGCTCACGAGATGACCTGGGCGATTTGATGTTAACAGCGGCGACATTCTTCGGTCTGTGGTGAGCTTGCAGTAACGAGGCAAAAGAGAAAATTCTGAACAATTCTACATATGTTCTCCAGACGCTCCGTCACCGCAAGCTCGCTCTTCATCTGGATGCTGTTGTTAGATGTCGCCGTTCATTTCAGATCAAACCTCTCGATCAATTTCCTACAAGTCTCGAATGCCATGTCCTTATAAAATGCTTCGGCTTCCGAAATCTCTTTGTCTTTTCTTTCGAGGGCTTCAACGCTCCAATTCCGCCGCTCCCGATCAACCGAGAGGTGATCTGTTTCCGAATCAATCGCCGCAAAGGCCATGAAATCCTCATCGTGATCGCCGCACAACTCAAACCCCAATCCTTGCAATCTTCGCGAGCCGGCGATGACGCCGATTTCCTCCTTCAAGATGGCTTCGCAGAGGGCAACGATCTTGCCGCGCATGAAAGCCGAAAACTCAGCGTCCCCCGTCTTCATATCACATCCTCATTTAAGGAAGGCATCTAACGCCGGGCATGCGCCGAAACAATTGCTTTCGGCAGATCGGCGTGACCTCGCATTCATCAATCGTACCCCTTCGGCAAATGTGCTTGACAATGGATAGTGACATACTATCCATTGTCAAGCACATTTGCCGAAGGGGTACCGATGATTGAGCAAGTCCCATTTGATGCAGCCTTTTCATTTGAGCGCGCCGCCTGCTGCCCAAACCTTATGCATAGGCGTCCAAAAGTTCCGCAGCCGCCCCGTATGTCCGAAATTCCATCAAAACCTGCTCCTCCCAGCCGGTACCGAAGATACGCATACGGCTTTATCGACTTCCGTAGGGAAAGCCTCTTCATGACGGGAATCGTTATGGTGTAGCGAGGGGTTTGTAAATAAGACCGATGACTATTCCGACGATAGTCCACTGGACAAAGTGAGCCGCAGCCTGTCCCAGAGCGAGTTTCAGCCCGATGTTCAGGTTCATATAGTTGTGCAGCACAAATGCGCAAACCACGAAAATGCCAATGAGAACGCCGAAGCGCGCACCTTCCGCCGGGCCCGATCCGCCCTGATGTATCATTGCGAACAATATGGCGACCACCAGGATCGCTATGAAAGTTGCGCCGAGTCCGATTGGCATGACAGACTTCATTTCTTCCTGAGCTCGGAATATGGCCGAGTACTTGCGGGCTTCGTTGATAAGAGCTGGTACCAGCCACAACACTAAGAAACCAACGGCAAAATACGCGATCGTGGCGCCGAGCGCCGCCAGCCCGAGACGTGAATAATTCATATTGAGACTCCTTTTTGCATTGGATTTCGAATATTGCTCATTAATATCTGATCTCGGACTCACATAGAATTTACGCGAGAAAACTCGATGCTTAGCTTATTAAACGACCGAGCAAGCGGGCCCCAAATATTACACCAGTCACGGCTCTGATCGCACCGGAAAAGTCATCCTCGACGCAAAACTCGTCCTCCCCGCGCAGTGAGCGGCCGCGATGACAGACTCGGCGAAAACTGCTAGGCATATAGATTTACTTTTTTCAAGATCGTCTATCGAAGGGAAACAGTAAGATAAGGTTTTTAGCTATTTTGGCGCATATTGGGCTTTACGCAACCTGCGTAATCCAATCAGGTTCGGCAGAGGACGGATTTAATAGCCATAAATCGACGCATGTGAAATTTCTGGGTCTGACAAGTCATTTCTCGGAATAAAGGCGCGACTCCGGGATATTGGAAGGTCTCTCTTCCTTATTTGGCACGCTGAATCAGATGGAAACCTTCTACGTCTTATTTTCTGTCGCGGCAGTTGGCGGGTTGGGTCAGGCCTTCTTCGCTGAGGATTTCTTCTTCTTAGCTTGAGATGGCAGAGCCTTCGCGGGCTTGCCCTTCGACATAGCCTTCTCAGTCGCCGGTTTCGCCTTTTGAGCCTTCGCTTTCGCCTTCCTCTCTCTGGCCCAGCGAGCTTTCGCGGCGGAGCTGATTTTCTCCCTCGCCTCGGCCGAGAGTTTTCGACGCTTTTGTGGCGCCGTCGCTTCTACGGCGAGTCTTGCGGCCGGCCGACCGACCATCTCCGCCAGTTGTGTTTGTATCTTCTGCAGCTCGGCGATCTGCTCGTCGAGTCCTGTGATGGCACGGCGAAGCAACTTCGCAGGATCATCATTTTTGGTTTTGGGCATTAACTAAAACTCCGATAGGGCATTGTTGGCGTCTCAGGGATCGCTCTGTCGGGAATGACGCTTGAGAGCGACATCGTCGACGAGCGTCGCGACGGTGAGGCCCAAAGCATGACACTGGCATTGTAATGGATGAAGCCTCTAGATCCTAATTATAGACTCGCCCTCACGCCGCTATCCGGCCAGCGCCCTGCCCGATCACGAGCGAAAGCGCTGTCATATCTTGAGCGCGGCCTGAGTCGAAATGGGTCAGGATGTCTTCGGGTATCTTTATCTGCCCGTCTTGATAAATATCCAAAAAGCGGTCCATCGTTTCCGTCGCGTTAGCCTCGTCCCGATATGCGCTCAAACAAACCGTATGCCGTGTCCCATCGGGAGCGCGGATACTGTTGGCGAATCCTGCAAACAGAGAACTGATGTGTTTTATCCGACCGAATTTAACGAGCTTACGCGGCTGAGACTGAATTTGCCAACAGTATCCACGTTGCCGCAAAGGCACGAATACTCAAGGGGCAAGCTTGGGCGGAAAAGAAGTATCCCTTCTGCGCGCCGGCTTGACATCGTTTTAAGATGTCAAGCCGGCGCGCAGAAGGGATACAAAAAACAACGCTCGGCGCCAATGAGCCTTCAGAGGACGCAACATCTGCCAAATTCAGTCACAGAATTTCCGGTTCCTGTGGAAATCGGAAATCTGTCTCACAATTTTCGACTCAAAAGACCATCCTTGTTGAGTCATATCGCACGTTCCCTCCTGCTGGACCTACTCGGCGCGTAGCGCGACCATAGGGTCGACGCTCGCGGCGCGCGCAGCGGGAATCCAGGATGCCAGGAGCGCGGCGGCGCAGAGTAATAATGTAGCGATGGTGAGCATGCGCGGATCCCACGGAGAGACGCCGAAGAGTTGACTCGTCATGAGCCAGCCGGCGACGATGGCGAGCGGGATACCGAGTCCGAGTCCGATCCCGATCTGGAAGAAGGCGCCGCCAAGGACCATGCGGACCACCTTAGCGCGATCGGCGCCGAGCGCCATACGCACGCCAATCTCGCGCGTTCGCTGTTCGACGGTGTAGGCCATCACGCCGTACAGGCCCACCGCGGCGAGAACAAGGCCGAGCGCGCCGAAGAGCATGGTGAGGGTGGCGATCATGTTCTCCTGTCGAAAATCACCGGCCAGAATTTTCGAGTACGGATCCACGCCGTAGACCACCAGGTCGGGATCGATGCTGGCGAGCGCTTTGCGCGCCTCGACTTCGATACCGGGCGGATTGCCGGGAGCCCAGATGACGATGTTGTAGAGGAAGTGGGAGAAGAGGTCGAAGGTGTTGAATTGCGGATCGTCGTATTTGACGCTTTGCGTTTCGGGCAGCCAGAACATCGGGCGGATAGGATCCTTGTAACCCCAGGGCACGTAGCGGATGTCGCGCACAACGCCGACAATTTCGAATGTGTTGGCGTACTGAATGCGGTTCATGCCGAAATGCTGACCGATCGGGTTCTGGTCTTTGAAGAACCGTCGAACGAAGGCTTCGTTGATGACGGCGATCGGGCGAGTCGTGACGGTGTCCTGCTCTTCGATGGAGCGGCCCTGCGCGATTTTTGCGCCGATAGTTTCAAAGAAGCCGGGCATGACGCGGGCCCAGCTGGCGCCGGTGTCTTCCTTGGGCCCTGGTTCGGGGCGGCCTGCGATACGAATACCCTCGCCCCAGTTATTACCGCTCATGGGCGCATAGAGAGCGGGAGCGACCATGCGCACTCCGGGCATGCGCAAGAGGCGCTCGTCGATACGACGGTAGACCAGTTCCATTTGTTCGGGCTTGTAGCCGCTGAGCGTCGGGTCGATGGAGACGAGATAGCGGTCCTTAGTTTCGAAACCAAAATTCTGGCGCTCCAGATTGCGCAGGCTCTGGCCAAGCAGGGCGGCGGCGGAGAGCAGAACGAGCGACATCGCGGCTTGCGCGATAACCAGCGATTTTTGCGCGATGGAGCCGCCGCCGCGCACGGAACGACTGCTGCCGCGCAGAGCTTCGACTGGATCGACATGCGAAGTCATCCAGGCGGGAGCGATGCCGAAAAGTATTCCGGCGCCCGCCGAGACCGCGAGCGTAAAGAGCAGAACGGGCCAGGAGGGCGACGCATCG
>Ga0209382_10010418_pt1 | contig 11574 bp, 21 predicted proteins | sample SoiMetdeltSBSDD5_FD_187599 | JGI IMG/M metagenome (GOLD analysis project Ga0209382, IMG submission 187599) | Bulk soil microbial communities from a Populus tree surrounding site in Tennessee, USA - Soil MetaG P. deltoides SBSDD5 (SPAdes) (version 2) | ecosystem: Environmental > Terrestrial >...
TCGAGCAGCGCGATCGAGGCCAGCGCGCGCGCCCCGTACGACTTGCCCGAGCCGGGCACCCCGCCGATCAGGAAGTTGCGCGCGAACAGGACGGTCACGACCGGACGCTGCCGCTGGTCGGTGCCGAACTCGTGCGAGTCGAACACGCTGGTGCGCGCGGTGTCGGCCAGCAGCGACCAGCGCGGCTGGCCCATCTTCGACGCCGGCAGGTAGCCCACCCACAGGTCCAGCTGGCCGGCGTGGTCGGGCCCGGCCGCCGGCCACACCTGGTCGACCGGCAGGCGCAGCGCCGAAGACAGCGCGCCCCGGGCCTCCATCACCTTGACCGCCTCGACGCCCGGAGGCAGGTTGACCCGGGCCAGCCAGCCCGGCCCGTCGCGGTGGATCCCCGGCGGCGGGAAGCTGATGGCGGCCGGCTCCTTGATCCCGGCGACGCCGATCGAGCACAGCGCCAGCCGGACCATCTCGGCGTGCAGCCGCGTGAACCGCGGTCCCGCGTACACCCGGTCGGTGATCGGCCGGCCCGCCGGCCGGCCGTACCGGGCCAGCACCGGCGTGGCCACGGCCACGACGGCCACCTGCACCAGCAGGGGAGCGGCCACCCGCAGCATCGTCACCGCCACCAGCAGGGCCAGCGCCTCGCCGGCCAGCCACATGCCGCGGCCCGCCCGGGTCCGCTTGGCCTCGCGGTGCAGCTTCATCCACATCTCGGCGTCGTTCTTGCTGGCGGCGTGCTGGCGGACGCTGTGCTGCTCCATCACCCACCACCAGGAGATCTGCCGGCCCGCCAGGCGCAGCACACCCCACGGGGCGTAGACGGCGGCCAGCACGGCGTACTTGGGCAGCCGCACCGTGTGGAAGGTCAGCACGTACGCGACGAACCGGACGGTCTCCCTGGCGAAGGCGGCGCGCTGCTCGCCGTTGCGCAGCCACGCCGGCACGATCGGCGCCCGCTCGTCCTGGCCTCGGTCGACGACCGTGGCGTACAGGGTGCGGGGCACGATCGGCGGGTCGACCGGTCCGCCCAGCTCGCCCGGGTCGTGCAGGCTCCGCTCGGCGTCGTGCTCGTCGACGGGCACCAGGTCGCCGGCCACGACGTCCGGCTGCTCGGTGGTCATCATGCGCTCACCTTCAGATCGGGCACCCGGCCGTTGACCGGCGTGGCCGGTGCCGGGGCAGTGGCCGACCAGTACCGGCCGACCGTGCGCAGGCCGATGTCCAGCCGGGTGGCCACGTCCCGCTGGCTGATGGCCGGATCGCCGCGGCGCAGCGTGGCGATGGCCGCCGTCGTGGCATCCCGGCCGGTCAGCCGGGTGGCTACCGGGGTGGCCGGCGGCGCGCGGCGCGTGGCCGGTGGCCGGGTGGCCGGCTCGTCGTGGCCGGTGGCCACCGGCCGGGTAGCCACGGTGGCCGGTGTGGCCACCTGCACGACGACCGGTTCCGGGGTCGCCACGGTGGCCAGCTCGCGGATCCGATCGGCCAGCTCTACCAGGCAGATGGTGGCCACCACGATCATGCCGTCGACGGACAGTGGCAGCAGGTACGGTGACGCGCCGGTCTCCCCGTACCGGGCGGCCACGGCGGCCATGTGCCAGTACGACACCCACGCGGCGATGCCGGCGATCAGCGCCGTCGCGGCCAGCTTGGCTACCTTGCGCACCCGGCGGCCGGTGGGCACCTTGGAGATCAGCTCCAACGTGATGAACAGCGCCACCGGTGGCCACCCGGCGATCGTCCGGGAGATGGCGTTCGGCTCGGCGTGCAGCACGTTGGCCGCCGTACTGGCCAGGATGCCAAGCCCGAGCACGGCGCGCACCGCCCACCGGATCCGCTTGAGCTGCTCTATCACAACGCCCTCCCTCGGCCACCGGCCACCCGCCGGTCGGCCACTACGCCATTGTTACACGTTGTGCACGACAAAGGCGATACGCACGATAGCCATGCGACGCGGCCGAACGATCGGCACGTCGTGCACGAACTGGCCGGTACGATCACCGGAACCGATGCGAGAGCGAGGACCGATGGAGGACCGGAGGCAGCTACGGGCGCGGCTCGACCGCGGCGAGTGGCTGACACCGGGCGAGGTGGCCATCCTGACCGGGGCCTCCCGGTCGGCCGTTCACACATGGCTGTCCGCCGTCCCTCCGAAGGTTCGTTGGCGGACCAAGCCCTTCAGCCGTCACCGGGAATGCCACCCGGGGGACGTGCAGGCGATCCTCGACGCGCGTCCGGGAAGCTGACGCGGCGAGGCGAGCAGGAGCCGCCAAAACTGGCGCACCCCGGGCGTACCGTGCGTACGCGCCGGGGTGCATTCTGTAATGGCGTGTGCTCTCAGAGGGGGCTACGCGACGGCGGGGAGCGCATGGACAGCCAGCCGGCGCTCCTCGTCGCTGACGGACGTGTACCGCTGGGTCGTGGCGACCGACGCGTGGCCGAGCAGCTCCTGCACCACCCGCAGGTTGCCCGTGCGCCGGTACACCTCGGTGGCGAAGTAGGCCCGGAACATGTGCATCGTGACGTCCTCGAAGCCCAGCTTGGTCAGGTACACCGAGCAGTAGTTCGACACCGCGTGCGCGACCCAGTCCGGGTGGTGGTGGGGAAGGTGCCAGATCCGGCCCGGCGGCATCCGGCAGATTTCCGCCCAGACCAGCGGGTGCGTGTCCACGTACCGGACCTTGTCGCCCTTGCCGCGCACGGTGATCAACTCGCGGGTCATGTGCTCGGTGCGCAACACCGCGATCTCGCCGCACCGCAGGCCCTCGTGCGAGGCGAGCAGGATGTACCGCCGGTACGGGTTTCTGGCCCGGGCCAGGATCTCCGCCAGTACCTGGACGCTGACCGGCCGCGGCGGCCGCTGCGGCACCCGTACCCTGAGCAGCTTGCCCGCCGGGTTGACCGGCAGGTCGGCGACGTCCGCGAGCCACGCGTAGTACGCCTGGATGTGGTACCGGTACGTCGACCGGGTCGCCCGGGACCAGCGGGGCCGCGCCAGCCAGGCCGCGAGCTGCTCCGTGGTGGCCGTCGTGAGGGGGCGACGCAGGTCCCGGGCCAGCCGGGCGATGATGTCCACCCGCGCCCTGATCGTCTGGGCCGACTGGCCCGCCGCGCGTAGTCGCTCGACGTGGAGGCGAACATACCTCACGTCTGCGTAAGGGATCGCTCTCATAGAGCATCAACGATCCGGCCCCGGCCATGACTACGCGGCGGCCGCAAGTTCATGCGGTCGGGTGGGATCTTGTCGACCGCGCGGGTGAGTCCCGGCCAGCGCCGGCCGCAGCGATCGGACATAGGCAGTACTACGTACGGCTGGATCAACGTCCGCCCACCGCAGGCGGTTGACGTCCGCTTGGTCCAAAGGGCCGCCGTACAGCAGCCACTCCCGGTTGACGCCAAGACCCTGGCTGATCTTCTCGACGACGTCGAGAAGCCCCCGAGGCTCCATGCCCCGTTCCCAGTTGGACCAGCTCCCATAGTTCAGGCCGCACCGGTCGGCGGCCTCGCGGATGGTGCAGTCGTCTGCGTGCATGCGCGCCAGTCGGAGCCTCGCCGCGAACGTATCGGCCGGAATCGCTCCCCCACGGGGCGATGTGCCTGGCTGCGACGGCTCTGCTGTGGTGGTCATGGGACAAATTGTTGTCACTGGCAGGGAAATTGGCAATGCCAAACTCGACTTTGTGACGATCGGACAGTCAGCCGTTCGGGCCATAGCTGATCTCTTGCGCCAAGACTTTGCGACTGTCAAAATCACGGGCATGGCACAAACTCCCACTCGCCTATATCGGATCATCGAGGACCGTCTCGACGGAACGCTTGCTGAGTACGTCGCCCGGAACCGCGCCTCGATGAGCTGGCGGGTGATGGCGGCCGACCTGGAGGAGCAAACGGGGGTCGAGGTCAGCCACGAGATCCTGCGCCAGTGGTTCGCGCACCGCCTCCAGGTGGAGGTCAGGGTCGCGTGACCAGCCTCTTGTCGTCCCGGCCGCGGCGAGGCGCGGACTCGGTCCCCCGGCTGGGCCGCGCCGCCCCCTTGCGCCGCCGCCGGGGTGAGTCCCATGCCGCCGCATCCGGTGTGGGGCTGCGCGCGCCCGCCACCAGCCACCGCCGTGGCTGGTGGCGGGCGCGCACCTGTCAGAAGTAGCGGACCCCCGCTGCGCGTGACCGCAAGACGGGGGCCCTAGCCAGACCCATCAGCACGATCTGAGGAGGTCCAGATGAGACAAACGGTACCGAACCTCGCGCCCATGAGCGACGTCGAGGTCGAGCGCTACCAGGCCCGCCTGCAGCTGCTCAGCTACGAGGAGCTGCGCGTCCTCGCCGAGGACCTGGCGTTCGTGGCCTGCTTCGACGACCGCGAGGACGAGTGCGTCCTGGCCCGGGCCCGGCTGCCGCTGGTGTCGGCCGAGGCCGACCGGCGTCCCGAGGGCGCCCGCGCTGCCCGCCGCCGCTTCGAGTGGCACGTCGCCGCGGTCGTCAGCCGCCGGCACACGCCGGTCGACTGGTGGCTGGCGGTGCTGCCGGTCGCCGCGCCGATCGGCCGCGGCGTTGCCGCGCCGATCTGGCACCACATCTACCGCGGCTGGACCCCGTCCGGCGCGCACCAGCTCTTCGCCGGCCAACTCGGCGTGGCGACCCCAACCGACCGCGTGGTCTTGATCAAGGAGGATCGGCTGTGACCGACCGCTTCGAGGACGGTGACCTTGTCGACATCATCGTCCGGGGCGCCGAGGTGTCCGTGTACGGCATGGGTCAGATCTCCTTCGCCGTGCCCGGCGTCGACGACGTCTTCACCCTGCCGGTCATCGACGACGAGGGCGGCCCCCTATCGGCCGTGGCCGTCGCGCCGCTCCCGCCGGCGGACATCCGCCCCGGTGACCTGCTGCAGATCCGCCGCAACGGCACCCTGCTGTTCGCCACCCTCGACAAGGCCGGCGGCATCTACCTGGTCGACCCGGGCCAGCAGATGTACCACCCCACCACGGCGGTGCGTACCTTCGGCCCGCTGGACCTGGTCGTCGCCGAGACGCCCGACCACGTCCGGGCCGCCAAGTTCCACCTGCCCGAGCACGTGGGCCCGGACGTCGAGCTGCCGGTCCACGCGGCGGCCGCATCCGACCGGGCCTGGGCGGCAGTCGGTGAGGCCGCCCTGCCGCCGGCCGCCGACGAAACCGCCGTGCTGCCCGCCGTACAAGCAGCCCCGGACCCTGCTCCGGAAGAAGCGGTCGCGTGAGCGGCGAGCTGCGCCACCAGCGGTGGTGCGACCCGGACCTCTGTGACGCCGACGCGGCCACCACCACCGTGGCCGGCTACGGCTCGACCGCCCGGCGCGGCGCCGCCCACCGGTCGGCCCCGTTCGTGATCGACGCGTCCACGGTGCAGTGGATCCGCCCGGTCGGTCCGCTGGTCGGCTTCCTCGAGCAGCCGGTCCTGGCCATCGGCGGCGGCTCGACCACGTACCTGCGGATCCAGCCGGCCGACAACGACGACCCGATGCAGGTCATGCGCGTGCCGATCGCCGCCCTCGACGACCTGACGGCCAAGGTCGGCGCGCTGCTCGGCCGGGCGGTCGACGGCCGCGAGGACCCGGAGGCCGCCGCCAGGCCGGTGCCCCCGTACGTCATCGGCTACCAGATGGGCCCGAAGGCGCGCGCCGGCGCCCGCAACGCCGGCAACCGGTATGCGCCGGCCCGGCCCAGTCGGGTGGTCGGCCGTGTCTGACCTGGCCATCGGCATCACCGGCAGCGTCCTGTTCCTGCTGGTGGCGCTGATCGCGTTCGCGATCAAGCTGCGCCAGGCCTCGGGCGTCGTCGACGAGCTGACGCCGCCCGGGACGCTCGACCTGGCCGACCTGCACCCGGCCCCTGCCCGGCCGGACCCGACCGCCACGCCGTGGCGGGGCGAGCCCGGCCCGGCCGGCGACTGGGTACCGGTGTGGGTGTGCGCCGAGCGGCAGCGTGTCCTCGGCCACGAGCCGCGCAACCCCGCCTTCACCAGGTGTGGAGAGGCGATGGTCGACCGCCGCGGCTACCAGCTCGGCGCGCTGATGATGGCCGGCGTCGCGTACGAGCGGCTGCAGGTGTCCTGGTGTCCGGGCTGCTACCCGCCCGTGCCGGCGCCGACGGGCCGCCGGCGATGACCGACCAGCAGCACCTCGAGCACCTGCTGGCCCAGATCGTCGCGCCGCCGCCGCCGACGGCGCGGCAGGTCCGCCGTACCGGGGTGCTCGCCGCCGACTACGCCCTCGACCAGGCGGACCCGGCCGGCGTGCTCCGCGAGATGCTCGCGGCGCTCGCGCTGGCCGGCCCGCCCGCCGGCCGGCCGGCAGCGCAGCGGTGCCTGGCGTGCGGCGGCCCGATGCCGCCGCACGCACGACGCAACCGCAACCAGTACTGCGGCAACCGCTGCGGCGGCATCGGCTCCGGGCGTACCCGCAGGGCCAACCAGGCCCGGAGGTCAGACGATGCCAGGTAGGACCGACGACGCGCTCGTGTTGGGCGTCGCGTGCCTGGGCGCGGCCGTGCTGGTCGCGCTCCTGGCCGCCCTGGTGGCGGCCGTGGCGGGAGGAGGCCCACGGATGGGCCGCCGTAAGCGTGAGCCGCGCCCGTCGCGGGTGCCGCCGCACGCGTTCGAGGACGAGGACAAGAGCGGCACCGCGCTGCCGCGCGACTTCCATAGCCAGCGCTACTGCGGCCGCTGCGGCCTGCCCGGCAAGCCGGGCGACGAGCGGCACCCGGCCGGCGCGCTGCCGCTGCCGCGCAGCTTTCCGCTGCCGCCGACCCCGGACGACGCGCGCGAGGTCGACGCCCGCCGGCTGGGGGAGCGGGGTGCCGCGTGATGACCAAGTTCGAGGGCGACGTGCAATGGGCGCCGAGGACCTGGGAGCTACCTGACCTCACACCCAACGGCCGGCCGCTGCGTGAGCAGGTCGCCGACGCCGTCCGCAGCGCCATCGCTGACGGCACGTTCCGGCCGGGCCAGCAGGTGCCCGGCCAGCACGCCATCGCCCGCCGCTACGGCGTCTCGTTCTACGCCGTCAGCCGCGCATTCGACCTGCTCACCGACGAGGGCGTGCTGCGCAACGCGCACCACCGGGGCCACTTCGTGGCCCGCCGCCCGGAAAGGACTTAGCAATGGGTAACACCGACGATCGCCGCTCTGAGCGCGACCTGTTCACGACGTACGCCGAGGCCGAGCAGTTCGGTGCGTACCGGCTGGCGACCCGCTGGACGGCGATTCGCGCCGCCGAGCAAACCGTAGCGACCGAGGTCGACGAGCTCGCCACCATGGCGGCGCTGCGCACCTGGCTGACGCGGTGGCTCCCGATGCAGGTGCACCGGGTGCTGCTGCTCGGCGGCACCGTCGACCAGGCCGCCGCGGCGGCGGGCCTGACCCACGAAGAGATCACAGCGGCCTGGCGGGACTGGGCTGCCGGGCAGCGTCGCCTGCAGGAGACGCTGCCGGACCTGCCGGATCGGTCCGAGCAGTACGACGCGGTCGAGCTGGTGCTCGCCGCGGCCGAGGCCGCGCGGAAGGCAGGGCCTACGGATGCCTAAGGCGATCACTCCGGCCCGGCTGCCGGCCAAGGTGCGCGACGGCGGCGGCACGGTCGCTGTGGCGATACCGCTGGAGGACGGCTCGGTTGCGCACCGTCCGAAGTGGGACGTCGTCGAGACGCGCAACCGCCGCGGCGGCACTGTCAAGGAGCAGGTCCTGGGCCCGCGCTGCCAGGCCGCACCGCCGCGCGGCGTGAAGTTCGGGCCGTTCTCCGCGTCGTGGGCCGATCACCTGGGCGCGCACGCCTGCCCGGCGGCCGAGTGCTTCGGGGAGGAGTCGTGATGTCGTCCTCGTGGTGGCCGATCAGCATCCCGTCGTCACGGGTGGTGTCGCACCCGCCCGCGCCGCCGCCCGCGGCGTACCAGGCCGTGCCGCCGGCGCGGCCGGCGGTGGTCTACACCGGCTCGCCCGGCCAGGCGGCGGCGCTGCTGCGCGCGTACGCCGACCAGCTCCCGAAGGACCAGGAGTCGGCGCTGGCCTGGCTGAGGGCCAACAGCAGCAACGGCGCGCTGTCGATGCTGCGCGCCGTGGCGATCGACATGCAGCGCGCGGCGGCCGAGCTCGAGCGGCAGGGGAGGGCATAGCGATGAATAAGACAACCGAGACAACCACGCCGAAAGCGGAGCTGGCTGCTGCCAACGACGTCGCCGCGATGGTGCGCCGCCGCATCCCGGACTGGACCGAGGAAACGCCCGAACCACTGCTCTGGCGATGGACCGATCGGGACGAAGACTACGAGCGGACCGTCACCGTGGATGGCCGGGAGCGGATCATGCGGACGGTTCCGGAGATGGCCGGGCAACGGTTCGGGCCGTCGCTGGTCGGCATCTGCGGAGGGGTTGTCGTAACGGTCGATCTCCCGTCCCTCGTGGACATCACCGACATGCGCTCGGCGCTGCGCGCCCTGACCGCGGTCGGCGCGCTGCCTGACGAGCGGAAAGGACGTACGGGTGACTAGTCCACGGTCAATCACACTCGGCGGCGGCCACTGCTGCACGTGCGCCCGGGTCTGCCACCACATCGGAGGCCCGTACGACTGCGGCGGTCACGCGCCCCCGCAGCCGACGCCCGTGACCACGGTCGTGGTCCGGCCGATGCCACCGCCGGAACCTCCCGATGCTGACCCGTTGGTCGAGGAGATCGCCACCATGCTCATCTCGATCGAGCGCAACTACTACCGCGAGGGGTCTGGCTACGGCTCACGGTTCGAGGGCCAGCGGCTAGAGGTCGCCCAGGCCCGCGCGGTGATCCGCCGCGTACGAGAGGCGGGCGGGACTACCCATGCCTAGGTCCCTGGAGCACGTCGAGGTCAAGGTCGACGAGGACCGCAGCATCGTCCTGCGGTGCCTCTGCGACTGCGGCACGGTCACCGAGGTGACCCTGGTCAGCTTCACGGTCATCCCCGATCGCTCGCCCCAAGAGATGGCATTCACCTGCGACGGCTGCCAGAGCAGCCACTGGTTCACGATCGGGGTGAGTGGCCGTGCCTAGTGCGGATCCAGCCCTCGATCAGAGCAGCGCCGAGAGCGTCCGGCAGACGACCGGTCTGGCTAGGACGTATCTGCGCACCCATGGCCACGATCCGACTGCGGCCGCGATGGCCCTGGCTGCGTGGTTCACCGCCGAGGTCCCTCACGACGTGCTGGCGGTAGGGCACGCGGTTCTCGCCGTGCACGTCGCGCTCGCTGACGCCGGCGCGCACAACGGCGGGGAGGTGACCTAGTCGTGGGTAAGTCTGTCGCTCCCGCCGCGGCCGCCTGGATCCGGACCATGGTGCTCCCGGCCGCCTACCTCGCGTCCACCGGAGACCCGGCCGTCTGCCCCTGCCAGTACGGGCCCTCGGGCCACTGCGCCAAGGGCAGGTGCGAGAAGTGCCCGCGTACCTGGGGCTGGCCACGCCACGGCCAGGCCGACCCGGACACCTACATCAGCTCCCGCTCCGGCGGGGCCTGGGCGGTCGTTCCGGGGCCCACCGCGCTGTGGCGCGCCGGGCCTGCCTGCCGCTGGCTGTGCCCGCACACCTGCCACGCCACCGTCGCCGGGCTGTTCTCCGCGCCGGCGCCGGCCGCGCGCACGGGCGGGCGTACCGGCGGTAACCAGATCAGCTCGACCGACCGGCTGCGCCGCGACGACCCCGACGGGCAGCTCGACCTGTTCGCGGAGGTGAACCGTCGTGGCTAAGCAGCAGGTCAGCAAGTCCAAACGGCGGGACAAGCGCGTGAGCCCGGGTCGCGGCGCGGCCGCGCTGGGTCAGGTCGACCGGGCAACCCGCCTGACAGTCCTACTCCGGTTCGCCGTGCTGACGTCCAGCGGCAGACCTGTGCTGTGCCTGCCGTCGCCGTACCGCGAGCAGCCGGAAACCAGGGGCGCCGGGTGCGACGGGAAGGTCGTATTCGGCACCCGGGAGGCCGCCGAATCCGCCGGCCGGGAACTGGCCCGGCTCCCCGGCGGCCGGCCGATGGAGGCATACCCCTGTCGCAGATCGCGTCACGGTCACCACCACCTGGCCACAGATCGAGCCCGGCTCGGACGGCAGCACACCACGGAGGTGGCATAGCGGTGTCTAATACAGCTCCGCCGATCCCTGCCTCGTGCGCCGGCCGGCCCACCATCGGCGGCCTGGTCGCCCCGTACGTCAACCCACGGCTCGCTGATGGCGGCGTCGACTTCCGCTCGCCGCACCAGGGCACGTACGAGCGGTGCTGGCGGCAGCACCTGTGCCAGACCTGCGGCAACCCGATCGGCCCGCTGGCCGTGCTCTTCGGCGGGCCGCGGCAGGTACGCGGCCGCCGCTTCGACGAGCCGCCGCTGTGCCCGCCCTGCGCCGCGTACGCCTCGCAGGCTTGCCCGATGGTCGCCGGCCGGATGCCGGCCTACGCGAGCCGGGAGCGGCTCGTCGAGGGCCGGCGGGGGCGCACCTGCCCCGACGCCGGATGCGACTGCGGCGGCTTCGCGGAGTCGGACCCGAACGCCTACGACGCGTCCGGCGAGCCGGCGCACCCCTGGTACGCGCTGTACGTACGTACCGGCGGCTGGCAGCTCACCGTCCACGACGTGCAGGTGCGCTGCTCGGACCGCGGCTGCCTGCACACCCGGACGCTGATCAACGGCTGCCAGCTCACCGAGCCGCCGAGGAAGGTCGTCCTCGTCTCGACCCCTGAGGACGGCCGGATCTGGCAGCGGATGACAGCCGAGGAGGTGGCCGGTGTCTAGGTACGTCATCCGGCCGCTCGTCGGATGGGACCGGCCGGTCACCGACCCCCGCCGCTCCGCCGGCGTCTTCAAGGCGTCGTGGCACGCCACCCTCGACCTGCTCATGTACGAGGTCGAGCAGCTCGGCGGCGACCAGGTCGTCCTCCAGATCGACGTCCAAGAGGGCGAGCTGCGCCGCGACGGCATGCTCCGGGCCAACGCCCGCGTCGGCTTCCCCGGCGTCAAGGTGTCCTTCGCCGGCACGTGGGGACCGCTGACCTTCGCCAGCGACGCCTACGAGCAGCCGTACTACACCGGCCTGACGAGCTGGCAGGCCAACGTCCGCGCGATCGCGCTGGGAATGGGAGCGCTGCGCGCCGTCGACCGGTACGGCATCACCCAGAGCGGCGAACAGTACCGCGGATGGTCGGCGCTCTCCGCGACGTCGGGGGAGTTCGACATGACCCGCGAGCAGGCCGCCGACCTGCTCGCCGCTGACACCCAGTACGGCAGCAACGTGATCCTCGCTGACCGGGACATCGCCCGCCGGGCGTACAAGGCCGCCGCGGCGAAGCACCACCCGGACCGCGGCGGCGACACCGAGCTGTTCCGCCGGCTGACCCGGGCCCGGGACCTGCTGACCGGAGGCGACCCGTGAGTAGTCCGCCTTGTTCCCGGTACTACGTCCTGGACGACCGCGGCGAGCCGGTCGCGGCTGGGTCGGTGGAGGAGTGGGCGCGCTGGTTCGAGGCGAACCGGCTGAACCGCCACGTGGGCGACACGACGATTGACGGCGTCCGGGTCTCGACCGTGTTCCTCGGTGTGGACCAC
>Ga0209382_10010419_pt1 | contig 11573 bp, 10 predicted proteins | sample SoiMetdeltSBSDD5_FD_187599 | JGI IMG/M metagenome (GOLD analysis project Ga0209382, IMG submission 187599) | Bulk soil microbial communities from a Populus tree surrounding site in Tennessee, USA - Soil MetaG P. deltoides SBSDD5 (SPAdes) (version 2) | ecosystem: Environmental > Terrestrial >...
TGAGCCCTGCGATCACGACTTGGCCCGGAGCGTTGAAGTTGACGGGCTCGACCACTTCGCCCTGCGCGGCTTCGCGACACGCCGCCTCGATCTCGGCGTCATCGAGGCCGAGGATCGCCGCCATTGCGCCCTTGTCGCGCGGCACGGCGGCCTGCATTACCTGGCCGCGGAAACGCACCATGTCCACGGCCACGCGGAAATTGAGCGCATTCGAACAGACGAGCGCGGTGTACTCGCCCAGGCTGTGGCCCGCCATGGCTGCGGGGCGCGGCCCGCCATGCGCGCGCCACACGCGCCAGGTCGCGACACCGGCTGCCAGCATCGCCGGTTGCGTGCGCTCGGTCGCACCCAGGTCGGCCTCGGGGCCGTTTCGACACAGCTCCCAGAGGTCGTAGCCGAGCACCCCGGATGCCTCGGCAAAGGTCTGCTGCACCAGCGGTTCCGCCGCGGCGAGTGCCGCAAGCATGCCGACCGACTGAGAGCCTTGTCCGGGAAAGACGATTGCGAGGGTCATGGGTGGCTGGTCCGGATCCGCGGCGAGACCACGGATTATAGCGGCGGGTTCGCCGGCGTCCGCCGGGCGAGCATGGCGATCGCACAAAGCGCGCCGCCGATCGCCCCGAAGGTGTGGGCCTCGTGTACGACCGGCACGCTGAGCGTCTCCGCCGTAAATGGCAGCGGACCGCGCAGGTGCTCCCATGCCAGCTTTGCGACGAAGAGCAGCGTCACGCTCACGGTCAACGAATCGCGCCGCACCCTGAGCCACGCGGCGAGACCGGCGGCCATCAGCCCGTGCAGCACGCCCGAGAGGCCGACGTACCAGGCAAGCTGCGGCTCGAAGGCGAGGAACCCCAGGTCGATCGCCGCGGTCGAAGCCAGCATCATCAGCAGCCATTCGCCCGGTGAGTACTCGCCCGCGAAGAGCGCGAAGACCAGCATGAGCCCGAGCACATTCCAGAGGAGGTGCGATCCGTCCGCATGTGCGAAATGACCGGTCAGCAGGCGCCAGACCTCGCCATCGAGCACGGCCGCGCGCTCGTAGCGCAGCAGCGCGACCACGTGCTCGCCGCCCTGCATGATCGCCAGCATGACGAGCAGCAGCACGACGGGCAGCCACCAGTCGGTCACGCGGAGTCGTGTATTCGTTCGCATCGCAGGCTTTGCGTCGGGCGGGCGCATGAACCGATTTGTTATGATCCGCCAACTTTACCGTCAAAGCCCCGCATCATGACCACGTTCCTCTCCGCTGGCCGCCCGTCAGGCATCGCGCGCGACCGGCTGCACGCCGCTCGCCGATTCTCCGCCGGCTTTACGCTGCTCGAGATCATGGTGGTGGTCGTGATCCTCGGCATCCTGGCGGCGCTCGTAGCGCCGAACGTCATCCGCAGGATCGACGATGCGAACGAAACGAAGGTAAAGCAGGACATCCGTGCCCTCGAAACTGCGCTCAACCTCTACCGGATGGACAATTTCCGCTATCCGACGACCGAGCAGGGCCTCGATGCCCTGGTCAAGCAGCCCAACGACCCGAACGTGCGCAACTGGAAGGCGGGTGGCTACGTCCGGTCGCTGCAGAAGGACCCGTGGGGCAACAACTACAACTACATTTCGCCGGGCACGCGCGGCGGCGACTATGACCTCTACTCGCTGGGCGCCGACAACCAGCAGGGTGGCGAAGGTACCGATGCGGATATCGGCAACTGGAACATCGAGGAATGATCCGGCGGACCTGAGCGGTCCGCCGCGCGCGGCGCCTTCCGCGGGCTTTACGCTGCTCGAGCTACTGGTCGTCCTCGTCATCATCGGCATCATCACTGCGATGGCCGTGGTCTCGACGGCGGTACTCGGCAAGGACCGCCAGCTCGACGAGGAGGCCCAGCGCCTGCAGGCCGTCCTTGCCCAGGCTCGCGAGGAATCGATGCTCGACGGGCGCGACGTCGGACTGCGGGTGGATCGGGAGGGCTACGACTTTCTGCGCTACAACGGCCGCGTGGTTGAAGGACGCGTGGTGGGCTGGGAACCCGTCGTGGGCGATACCTTGCTGCGCGAGCGCGCGCTGCCTGAGGGACTCAATGCGACGCTGCGGCTCGAAGCGCGCGAAGTCGAGCTCAAGCCACGCACCGCGGCGACGGAGGACGAGCCCGCGCAACCGCAGATTCTCGTGCTGGCCTCGGGCGACGTCGTGCCCTTCGACCTGCTGCTCCGCCGTGACGGCTCCGACGAGATCAGGCGCATCGCAGGCGCCGCCGACGGCACGTTCGAAGTTCACGACGACACGCCTCGGCGGCCATGAGCCACGTGAACTCCTCCGAAGGTACGAGTGCCACCCAGCCGCGATGGACGCGCGGCTTCACGCTCATCGAAGTGCTCGCCGCGCTGGTCATCGTCGGTCTCGGGATGCTGGGTGTGATCCAGGCGGTGATTCAATCGGCGAACCAGGGGACCTATCTTCGCGAAAAGACCCTCGCGCACTGGATCGCGATGAATCTCGTTACCGAGCGCCGGCTCATGACCTCGCCGCCGGAAGTCGGCACGAGCTCGGACGTACTCGAGTATGCGGGTCAGCGCTGGAGGTGGTCGGTCAAGGTCTCCGAGACGGCCGTCGAGAGCATGCACCGCTTCGACGTCAGCGTCGGACTCGCCGACGCCCCGGAGGACGCGAAGCTCGCGACCGCAGTCGGTTTCTACGGCACGGCGATCGCTCCTGCCGGGACCTCGAACGTGCAATGGGACGGCCGGCCGGGCCAGGGCGGACCACGGCCCGGCGAGCAGGCGGGCAACGGAAACAAACCTCCGGCCGACGCTGAGCCCGAACCTGAAACGGATGCCGACGCCGAGCCGAACGAACCGTCCGGCAACGAGGAGCAGTGATGGCCACGGCGACGTTCCCGGCCCGCGGGTTTACGCTGCTCGAGCTGCTGGTAGCGATTGCGATCTTCGCGGTGGTCAGCACGCTCGCGCTCACCGGCTATACGCAGCTCCAGCAGCAGAGCGAGTACGCCGAGCAACGGCTGAACCGCCTTCGCGAAGTGCAGCGTACGATTCAGACGCTCTGCCAGGATCTCGAGCAGCTCGAGCCGCGCCCCATACGCGAGCCGCTTGGCGACGGCTACCTGCCGGCGCTGCAGGCGACGGACGCGCTGGAATATCGCGTGCAGTTGACCCGCGCCGGCTGGAGCAACACCGCCGGCCTGCCGCGACCGACGCTGCAGCGCGTTGGCTACCGCATCGACCAGGACGAGCTCTGGCGCGACTACTGGCCCGCGCTCGACCGCACGCTGGTGGTCGAGCCTGTCAAGGTCCGCATGCTCGATGGCGTGCGCGGCATCAGCTTCCGATTCCTGACGGCGAATCGCGACTGGGTGGATCGCTGGCCGGCGCAGCAGGTTGGCGGGCAGAACCAGCGCAGCCGCCCGGCCGCGATCGAGGTCGTGCTCGAGCTCGAGGACTGGGGCGAGATTCGCCGCCTCGTGGAGATCGCGGGATGATTCGGTCGGACTGGCGTCGACGACAGCGCGGCGTCGCGATCATCACAGCGGTCCTGATCGTGGCGCTAGGCACGATGCTGGCGACCAGCGTTTTCTTCCGCGCGTATCTCGACCAGCGCCGCAGCGCAACGCTGTTCGGGATCGACCAGGCGTACGAGGTGGCGCTCGGCGCCGAGGCCTGGGCCGCCGATTTCCTGCGCCAGGATCGGCAGGAGTCCGACACCGATCACTTCGGCGAGGCCTGGGCGAAACCACTCCCGCCACTGCCGCTCGACGACGGCGGCACGGTCGAGGGTCGTCTCGAGGACGAGCAGGGAAAGTTCAATCTGAACAACCTGAAGTCCTCCAACGGCACCACTAATGACGAGGCGGTGAAACAGCTCGAACGGATCCTCGCGATGCTCGAGATCGAACCGACCTGGGCCGCGGCGATCGCCGACTGGATCGACATCGATGCAGAGCCCGGATTCCCCGACGGTGCGGAGGACAGCGTCTACACATCCCTCACGCCGCCGCATCGCACCGCGAACCTGACGATCACGCGCGTGAGCGAGCTCCTGGTGCTGAACGGCTTCGGTCCGGAGCGCTACGCGAAGCTTGCCCCGCATGTCACGGCCCTGCCGGTCGGGACGAAGCTCAATGTGTGCACCGCGTCCGGTATCGTGCTGGACGCGCTGAGCGAGACGGAGCGCGAATTCAGTCTCAACCCCGAGGACACCGCCAAGCGACGTGCCGACACGTGCTACCCCACGATCGAGGCCCTGCACAACAAGCTCGGCGACGAGGAATACAACAAAGTAAAGAACTCGCTCACAGATTCGAGCAAATGGTTCCGCGCGAACGTGTGGGTCACCATTGGCACTACCCAGTTCACGCTGTACAGTCTGCTCTTGCGCGCGGACCAGGGTCCCGTGAGGACGATCCTGCGCAGTTTCGGCAGCGACTAGCCTTCCGAGGTTCGATGGCAGAGACACTGGCGATACGGCTCCGAGCCGCCCCGGAGGCGCCGGCGTCGTGGCTCATCGTTGATGCCAACGGCGCGCGATCGGGCCCCGCGCGCACGGGCTCGGTGACCGACGCCCTGCCGCTCGCGGCCGGGCGGCGCGTGGTGCTCCTCCTGCCGGGGTCTGAGATCACGCTGGCCGAGCCCGAGCTGCCGCTGCGCGGCGGCGCGCGCGTGGCGCAGGCGGTCCCCTTCGCTCTCGAAGAGCATCTCGCGTCCGACGTCGACGCACTGCATTTCGCGATCGGTAACCGCACCGACGCCGTGATCGGCACTCCGGTCGCTGCGGTCGCGCGCGGCCTGATGGATCGCTGGAACGAGACCTGCCTCCTTGCCGGCCTCGCCCCGCAGGCAGCGTACGCGGATTCGGCGGTTGTGCCGGTCGCGCCGGGCGGGTGCACGCTGCTTCTGGACGAGAACGCGCTCTACATCCGGCGCTCCGATGCGATGCCGTTCGTGCTCGACGCCGAGCCGCTCGACACCGCGCTCGACATCGCGCTCGGGCCGCCGAGCGACGACAAGCCGCGCGAGCACGTCACGTTTCTCGTGTCGCCCGCCGAATACGAATCCAATCGCGAACTGATCGAGGGGCTGCGCGAGCGCGCGGCCAGCCTGCACGTAAAGTTGATGACCGAGGGCGCGCTGCCGGTGCTGGCCGCACAGGCGGTGGCGACAAACGCGGTCAACCTGCTGCAGGGTCCGTACGCGCCGCGCAGATCCATGGGCGGCGGCCGACTGCAGCGCTGGCGGCTGCCCGCCGCGCTGGCGGCGGCGTGCCTGCTTACCTTCCTTGCCTCCCAGGCCCTGTCGGTGTGGAAGCTCGCGCGCGCGGAGAAGCGTCTCGATGCGCAGATCACCGAGGTTTTTCAGCAGGCGCTTCCCGGTCAGCCGGTGGTCGATCCGCGCGCGCAGATGCAGGGCGTGCTGGGTGGGGCGGGCTCGGCTCAGGGTGCGTTGCTGCCGGCGCTGTCGGTACTTGCGCAAGCGATGGCCGGTGCGCCCGCGGGTGGCAAGCTCGAGGCCGTAAATCTGCGCGGCGATGCGCTCGATCTGCGGCTGGTTGCGCCGACCGTCGAGGCGCTCGATGGCATCAAGCAGGCGATGGCGCGCAACGGAATCGACGCCGAGCTGACGTCGGCCACGCCACGCGGCGACGTAGTCGAAGGACGCCTGCAGCTCAAGCTGGGGCCGGCATGATTCTCGACGCGTACACCGGACGCATGCACACCTGGCTCGCGGGTCTCTCGCAGCGCGAGCGCACGCTCGTGCTGGCGGCGGGTGGTATCGCCGCGATCGGCCTGCTCTACTTCGCACTCGTGCTGCCGCTGCAGACCATGACCGGCCGGCGTGAAGCGCGCGTCGAGCAGAAGTCCGCCGATCTCGCCTGGATGCGACAGGTCGCGCCTGCAGTCGCGTCCGCGGCGGCTGCCGGCGGCGCTGACGACGTTCCCACGGGCGAATCGCTGGTCGTGCTTGTGGACCGCACGGCCCGTGAGGCCGGTCTCGGCGCGGCGCTCCGGGACCAGAGCCCGAACGGCGAGGCCGGGCTGAGGCTGCGGCTCGAGGCCGCCGCCTTCGACCAGCTGATCGAGTGGCTCGCCAGGCTGCAGGAACGCCACGGTGTCGCGATCGAAGCGGCGAACTTCGACGCGACGGGCGCCCCGGGCCTCGTCAACGCCAGCCTAACGCTCGCACACCCGGCAGGCAGTTGAAATCATCGAAGCCGCCGCCGCGCCGTCGGCCGCGGCGCCTAGCGCTACTGATCTTCATCGGCCTTTCCGCGCTGGTCGTGTTCGTGCTTGCGACGCTGCCCGCAGGCGTCGTGATGGGTCGTCTCGAAGGTCATGGCATCACCGCCGACGCGGTGGGCGGCACGATCTGGGCGGGACGCGTCCAGGGTCTGGTGGCACGCGGCACCCACGTCGGCAATCTGCAGTGGGCGCTGCGGCCGCTCGATCTGTTGCGTGGGACGCTCGCCGGTCACGCGACCATGGTCGGCACCGACGGTCATGTCGATACGGACTTTGCCCGCGTGTGGTCCGGGCAGCTTGAGCTTAAGGACGCGCGCGCCGACCTGTCGCTCGCCTCGCTCGCGGCGCTCGGTGTGCCGGCCGCGCGCAACTGGCGCGGCCGAATCACGGCTGAGCTGCCGAGCCTGACCCTCGAGCGCGACTGGCCGGTGGCCGCGGTTGGCACGATCGACGTGATCGATCTCACGGGCGCGCCACCGCGTAATACGAGTCTCGGCGATTTCAGGGTGACGTTCCCGCCGTCGCCGACCTCGAGCGACGACCTGACTGGAACGGTCACGCAGACCGACGGGCCGTTGCTGCTCGACGGCGAGCTGACCTTGCGCCGCGATCGCAGTTTCTCGCTCCGGGGACATCTTGCACCGCGTGGCACGCCGCCACGGGATCTCGCCTACGTGCTGCAGGCGCTGGGCCCCGCGGACGCGTCAGGGCGCCGGCCGTTCGCCGCGTCCGGAACCTTCTAGCAGGCCTCAGCTCGCGCCGTCGCCGATCGGCGGCGCCCAGTCGCGCCAGGCGCGCTGGATGGGAAAGTAGAGCGCCACCCGCACCGGCTCCGGACCGAGCCTGCGTGCAAGCTCGGCATAACGCTGCAACTGCGGCGCATAGCGCTGCTGCTCGCGATCGAGAAAGTCCTCGAGGCCGCCGCCTTCGTGCGGACTCAGCTTGTAATCAACGATCCATCGTTGCCCGTCCGCCGTCACGAAGCTGCGGTCGATGACCACGTGCACGAGCTCACCGCGAACACGGCCCGAGAGCGCAAGCTCGGTGACCGACTCCGCATGGTCCGCGTCGAGAAGCCAGCGACCACGCCCATCGCTCAGAACGCTCTCGATCGCCTGGGTGACGCGTGCGAGCGCCGCTGGCCGCAGCTCCGCGGGCACGCCGAGCTCTGCCAGCTCGTCCAGGAACCGCCGCTGCGACTCCGCGACGTTCATTGCCGGGAGCGCGGCGCTCGTGGCGAGCCGCTGCAGCTCGCGGTGAACTACCGTGCCGACGTGACGCGCGGTCTGCGACACCCAGTCAAACGCCACGGCGGGCGCGGCCGCGGTACGCGCCGGCGCACCGACGGCGACGCGCGGAGCAAGCGGAGGCGACGGTGGGCGCCAGTCCGGCGGCAGCCGTCGCAGCGGAGGATTGCGCTCGGGGCCTCCGCCTTCGCTCTCGGTTGCGGCCGGTGTCTGCAGCAGCGCCCCGAACTCCTCCGCGACGGCCGGCCACAGCATGCCCAGCATGCTTGCGAATGGCGGGCGGCGCAGCTCCGCAACACCCTCCTCCTCGCGCAGCTCGCAGCTCCCGACCAGGTGAAGCCAGCGCCGGGCACGGGTCGCCGCGACGTACAGCAGCCGCCGCCGCTCCTGAAGGAGCTTCTCGCGTTCCTGCCGCCTGAGCCAATCGTAGAGCACGTCGGGTGCGGCACCCGAGTGCGCGAGCGGCGCTACCACGAGGCCCGCGTGGCCGTCCGCGATCTGCGTCGTCCAGAGCAGGAGCCGGCGTTCGTCGTCGCGTGGAAGGCGCTCCAGCCCCGGCACGATCACCGTATCGAACTGCAGCCCCTTGGCCTTGTGGATGGTCGAGAGCTCGATGCGAACCGCAGGGTCGGGCAGCGTCGGCGCATACAGATGCTCGAGTGCGCGTCCGAGCGCGGCCAGGTCGAGCGCCGCTCCGTCGCGACGCTCCGCATCGGCCAGCACCTCGAAGAAGGCCTCGGCCTCCTCGAGGCTGCGCGCCTCCGTGAGGGTCGCGGGTCCGCCCAGCGAGTGCCACAGCCGCTCCACGGTCTCGCGAACGCCGAGCTGCCGCAACTCGTCCAGCGCGCGATCGAGCGCCTGCCAGGTGCGCTCGAGCCCCGTGCGGGCGGAGTCGCCGAGTAGCTCGCGCCAGCGGCCGTCGCGCAGCAGGTCGACGACGGCGCGCTCCGGCGTATCGGCGACGAGCGTGTGCAGTTCCGCGAGCGTGAGTCCGCACCACGGCGCACGCAGCACGGCGAGCCATGCGGCGCGGTCCCCCAGGTGCGAGAGCGCGCGCGCAAGCGACAGCAGATCGAGTACGACCGGTCGCTCCCCGAGCGGATCGATGTCCGTCGCCCGGAAGGCACAGTTGCGCCGCGCCAGCTCGGCGACGATGTGGACGAGGTGGCTGCGTCCCTGTACCAGGACCGCGACCTGGCCGGAGGTCGTCTCCGCGAGGCGCGCGGCAGCGATGTCGGCTACTTCGCGCGCCTCGCGCAGGCGGCTCGGCGCGCGCAGTGCATGCATACGCACGCCGCCTTCACTCCCTGCATCGGGGCTGGCAGAGACAGGCAGGTACGCCACCTCGCCGCGAAGCACGTCGTCCCGCGTTGGCAGCACCCGCGGAAACGTTCGGTCGAGCCACTCGATAATCGGAACGGAGGAGCGGAAATTGACGCCCAGCGCCAGCTGCTCGAGCTTCACCGACCCGAGCCCACGATCACGCACCTCGAGAAAGAGGCCCACTTCGGCGTTGCGGAAGCGATAGATCGACTGCATCGGATCGCCGACGAGAAACAGCGTACGGCCGTCACCTGGCTCCCAGCCGGCGGTGAGCGCCTCGATCAGCCGGAACTGCGCCTCCGAGGTGTCCTGGAATTCGTCGACCAGCACGTGCCGCAAGCGCGCATCGAGCGCGAGTGCGGTATCGGTCGGCGCGTCGGGCTCGCCCAGTGCCGCGCGGGCCGCCGCCGCGAACCGCGGGTAGTCCGCGATGCGTCGCTCAGCGAACACCACCTCGAGCTCCGCGACCGCAAGCCGCAGGACCGTAAACAGCGCCTGCAGCACGTTCCACTCGTCGTCGCGGTACGCGGGATCTGGCAGGCGCCTTGCCGCATCGAGCAGCGTCGAGAGACCCGGGTGGCGCTCGAGCTCGGCGGCGAGAACCCTGGCTCGCGCCCGCGCAGCCCTCCCGCGCGTGTCGGACGCGAACCCGACCGCGCTGCCGAACTGCTGACGGCACCGGCCGGCCGACGTGAGCAGCAATTCCGCCAGGCCACGCCACAGCGGCAGACTGTCGATGCTCGCATCGGGCGACGTCGCGGCGTCCGACCAGGCGATGATCGCCGAGGATGATCCACGGAGCCGGAGCTCGGCCGCCGCGATGCGCGCGAGGGCCGACACCTCGCCCAGCGCATCCGCCGGGAACGCGCGGCGCAGCGATGCGAGATGTCCCTGCACCAGCGTTATCCGGGCAGCATCGAGCCGCCCGCGCAGCGTCGCCGCCGCAGCCGTATCACCGACGTCGCCCGGCAGCACCGGCAGCCACGCTTCGCGGCCACGCAGGATCTCGACGAGCAGTTCGAGAAAGCTCTCGACGCGATTGTCGAGGTGCTCGAGCACCCGGCCGACCGCCCATGCGTGCGCCGGCTCGCCGTGTGGCAGATGTGCAAGCAATCGTCGTGCAGCCAGGCGATACAGATCGTCGGCATGCTCCTCGACATCGAGCCCGTGACCGAGCCCCGACAACACGGGCAGGCGGCGTGCGAGCCCGAGATTCAAGGCATCGATCGTCTGGATCCGCAGACGACTAGGGTTGGCGAGCAGACGCCAGCCGTGCCGCGCGTCTGCGTCCAGGGCGGCGCGAGCCAGCTCGCGCGTGCGGATCCCGGCACCTTCGGGCTCGCCGGTCGGCGTCTGCGCATCACGCAGGGCGTCGAGAATGCGCCCGCGCATCTCCGCGGCTGCCTTGCGGGTGAACGTGATCGCAAGCAGGGCTTCAGGCGCGTCGAGCGTGGCGAGCAGCGCAAGGCAGCGCTGGATCAGAAGCTCCGTCTTCCCGGAGCCCGCCGGCGCCTGCACGATGTAGCTGCGAGTCACATCGAGCGCGCGATCGCGCGCCGCCTGATCGACCGGCGCACCGCTACTCATCGGGCGTCTCCGGGCGCTCGGCGCGCAGCGGCGATTCGTTGATGCGACAGAGCGCTGCCAGGTGACAGAGTCGGCAGGCCGTAGCCGGGTTCGGCGCGAGCCGCGCGTCGCCGCTCGCATACTCCGCCGCGAGCGCGAGCAGGCGCTCGCGCCACGCCGCCAGCAGGGAGTCCCAGGACTCGTACTCCGGCGGTGCGTCGACCCCGAAGCTGGCAATTCCGCCAAATGCCGACGGATCGCGCGCGATCCCGACGTAACCGGACTCGCCCGCGCGCACCCGGCCATAGGCGACCGCCGCCACGCGGCCCGCATCCAGAGCCTGCACATAGAGCGGCAGCTGCGGCTGACGCGGACGCTCACCGAGCCATGTTCCGCGGCCCGTCTCGCCGCCGGTCTTGTAGTCGATGATGGCGAGGCTGCCGTCCTGCAGCCGGTCGATACGATCGAGCTTCACTCTCACGGACAGGGCGCCGAGCGTCACGCTCGACGGTGACTCACGCTCAACAACGACGAATGGATGTCGTGCGCGGTCGTGTTCGAGGAGCTCCCGTATGTTGGTGCGCAGCCACGCCGACTCGACGTCGAGCAGCCGCGATCGCACGGGCGAGGCGCCGCGTCTAAGGTCGGCAAGTTGCGTCTCGATGCACGCGTCCAGTTCGGCGGTCAGGGCCTCGTCGGTCAGTGAGTTCAGGCCGGCCTGATCGCGAAGGACTCCCCAGAGCCGGGCGAGGACACCGTGCACCATCTCGCCGCGCTCCGCCGCTGTGAGTCCCGGCGCCGGCTCCTCGAGGGCGCGGGCGTGCAGCCGGAATTCGGCACCGGCGCGGAACGGGCACGCTGACATCAACTCGAGCAACCGCGCCCCGCCGCGCGCCGGCCCGGCGGGCGTCGGTGGCGGGAGGCGGGAGTCGCTCGTCGACACGAGGACCGGTCGCGTCGAATGGATGAGCGCGGGCAGCGTCGGCTGCGACCAGCCGAACGGCTCCGCGCGTCGTGGCACCGAGGCGAGGAACGCGCTCTCGAGCACGGCGGCCTCGTCGTCGAATCGCGCGACGCTCGCCACGGTCTGGTCCGCGCTCTGTACCAGCCGCGCAAACGTCCGCCGCGCGTGCGCCTCGGCAAGCTCGGCGTTCGCGGACGGCATCTGGCGGTGGATCTGCCAGTTGCGTGGCAG
>Ga0209382_10010421_pt1 | contig 11572 bp, 3 predicted proteins | sample SoiMetdeltSBSDD5_FD_187599 | JGI IMG/M metagenome (GOLD analysis project Ga0209382, IMG submission 187599) | Bulk soil microbial communities from a Populus tree surrounding site in Tennessee, USA - Soil MetaG P. deltoides SBSDD5 (SPAdes) (version 2) | ecosystem: Environmental > Terrestrial >...
CGCCCGTTGGAGCGCGGCCGCCGCCGCCAACAACCGGCCTTGACGCGCCAGCAGGTTGGAGCTGGCTTCGAGCACCGCGCTTTCCTGTGGGGCTAATGTCAGCGCGCGTTCGAGCGCCGCGGCGGCGCGCTCGGTTTGCCCTGATGCAGTCAGCGCCGCGCCCAGCCGATAATAAGGAAGCCAGTTCATCGGCGCACGCGCGCCAGCTTGCTCATAAGAGGCGATTGCCGGCTGCGCCTTTCCCGCGCGCCGGTACGCTTCAGCCAGTTCAAAATAGAACTCGGACTGCGCGGGCTTGTGCCGTCTGATGGCTGCTTCCAATTGCCGCAAGCCCTCCTCTGAATCTGCATCGTGCTTTACCTGCGCGAGTGCGAGATAGAGTTCGTTTTCCGGCGTCGGTTCCAAACGAGCGGGATAATACAGCTCGACCTTGCCGCGATAGGGCGGCGTGTTACCGTCGTGCTTTTCTAGCAGTGACGCGGTCGGCGCGGCGGGGCGCTTTTGGATGAAGTGATCGGTGACCAGCGTATGAATCGCGTCCGATGGCTGCCGTTTCGGCATGTGGCAGGCTGCACAATCCTGTGAAGGCGGGTGGCGGCTGGCAATCACAAGTTGCTGGACGGCCGTTTGATGGCAGCTTTGGCAGGCTTCGGTGTAACGGCGGCGCGCCGCCGGCGTGTTCGACGGTTCGTGCGGGTTGTGGCAGGTCGTACAGCTCAGCGTCTCACGACTTTTGAGATAGCAGGCCGACTTGCGTAAGCGGTAGGCGGCGCCGGCGAATTCAAACCGGTCTTCGCGCTCGCTGCCTGGCGCGCGGTCGAAATGCAGAATGTAATTCTCCAGCGGCTCGCCCGGACGATAAGAAAAAACGCCGCGCCCGTAACGCAGCAAGGCGGCCGGAAGCTTCAGCGTGGTGGTTTCGAGGTGGCACTGCATGCAGACTTCCAATTGCCGGTCGGGCGCAAGCCGCGCCGGGTTGGTGATCGCTCGGCGCACGCGCTCAGACGGCAGGCCTTGTCGGGCCGCTTCGAGATGCGCCCGCCCAGGGCCATGGCAACGCTGGCAATCAATCCCTTCCGGCAGCCGAGCCGGGAAGCGTGCGCCTGCTTCCCAGGCATCGGCTTGGGATTGGGTTTCAATGTAACCGTTGTGGCAGGACATGCAACGGTAGCTCAGTTTGCGGCTGAAGCCCGCGTGGTCAGGTCGGTCGTAGCCTGGACTCATCGCCCAATGACCGCCTTGCTCCGCGTACCAGGTCAAAGGCAACTCCACCAATTCGCCCGCTTTCGTTCGGCTGATGTAGCTGCGAGCGTGATTGCCGGAGCCAAACCAGTAATCAATTCGCGCTTCCAGTTCGTTGGTCACGCCGCCGGCGAAGCCGGTTTGTTGTCGTTTGAGGAACGCTTCGCCGTCGCGCGAGAAGACGATGAAAAGTTGCGCCGACGCCGAGTGCTCAAAGCTTCCGCTGCCGAGTTCGGGAAACTTCTGAGCGGAACGCAAGGAGCCGAAGGTTCGCGCCATGCCGGTGCGCGCGTAGCTTTCGGCAATCTCCCGGTGGCAACTTGCACAAACCCCGGGCTCGACGTAACCGGCGTCTCCGGGCGCAGCATCCCCGCGGTAGGGCCCGCCGGCCGCGCAAAGTACGAGGCCCAGGCAAACGAGGCTGATTTTCATTCGCCGCGAACACATTTTAGTGAATGCCGGCAAGAGAAAATAGCCTTCCCGGTTAACGAGAAGGCTATCGGGTTTGTTGATCTCGGGAGGCCTCAGAATTGGAACCTGGCGACGAGTTGCCCCGTGCGCTGGCCGCCGACATTGTTCGGGCTGACAAAGCCGTAGCCGCCGGTCAGTTCGCCCGCCGAGTTCCGAGTGACGGTGGCTGTCGGATTTCCCGAAGCAGGCAAGGGCAGGAACAGGCGGTTGAAGATGTTGAAGAACTCCGCCCGCAGCTCGAAGTACATCCTCTCTTTAATCGGAAAGCGCCGTCCGAAATTCAGGTTTTCCGAAACCTGACGTTGCCAGCGGTAATCGTTGTAAAAACCGGCGGACGAGCCGAATTGTCCGGCGGGCGCATCCACCCACGCTGCCGGATTGAGCGTCAGATTCTGCCGCGGATCAATGCAACCGCAGTTGGGATCCTCGAGGAACAAGGGCTGCCCATCGACCCGGTCTCGCCGCGTGTTTTGAAAGATGAGCGCGCCGAGATTGTTGTTTGAAGTCGGGACGGGGATCAGCGTGCCGCTGGCATAACGCACGATGCCGCCGATCGTCCAGTCGCCAAGGACCGCTCGCACGAATCGGTTCGGCCCCCATTTGGGTGTGGTGTAATTGACGCCGGCCACGAAAATGAAGGGCTGCGAAGTGGAGGCGAGCGATTTCTGCGCCTTGCGATTGAACACATTATTGGTGGGGGGGCCGGGCAGTCCGGGATTTCCACCGCTCCCGAGCACAAGTTCTTTTTGCCAGGTGAAGGATGAAGTCAGATCCAGCCCGTGAGAATAGCGCTTGTTGAGCGTCACCTGCAGCGAGTCGTACCAATTGTTTCCCAGGGGCGCCCACCGCACTGCCAGTCCGTCAGCAAATTGCGGGAAGGGGCGCAGCGCCTGCGCGACCGTGGCGCTGCCTGGGAAACCGGCATACGGCGCTGTGATGCCGCGGGCGGCGGCCTGCGGCGAGTCAATGCGTGATGTGAGCAACGCGCGGTCTGCGGCGCTGTTGAGGTTGATGCCCAGCGCTTGTAACCGAGCCGGGTCGATCGCGTTTGCATTCACCAGGCTGTCGGCTTCGAGCCACACGCCGCGATTGGCGACATAAGCGACCTCGAGAGTCAGGTCTCTCAGCAGTTCGCGTTGCACCGCGATGTTCCACTGATTGACGCGCCCCGGTCTGGCTCCGTTGCGGTCGATGCGAACGCCCCACCAGAAATCGCCAAAGCTCGCGGTTTGCCCCGGCAGCGGGCGAATTCCGGGATTGAGGCTCACGGTGTATAAATCCGCCGAGTTGTACTGCAACCCATCCTTCATCAGGAGCGCCGCCTCGCCATATGCCGGGTTGTTGAACTCAATGGAATTGAAGCCCAGGCCCAATGTCGGCGAACCGCCGGTGACATACCACCAGTTCGCCATCTGGCTGTAACTGATCCCCCAACCGGCGCGCAACACAGTCTTATCATTCAACTGATAGGCCACGCTCAGCCGCGGGCCGAAGGCGTACGGATACGGCTTGGTGAACGTACAGTTACAGCGCCCTTGGCCGTCGCCCTCGTAAATGAATGCGCCGGGCAGTCCCCCGGCCGCCGGATTCGGCGTCTGGAGATCAATCTGACTGCTCCGATAATAGAGTTCGTGCCCCTGTCCGCCGTAATCCCATCGCAGCCCGTAATTGAACGTCAGTTTGCGAGTGACCTTCCAGTCATCCTGGGCAAAGAGGCTCAACGCCTTCTTCCGCCATTGCACTTGTTTGGTGGCGGAGACGATGGCCGCATCCGGCGTCCCCAGCAGAAAACTGGCAAAGCGAAAGCCGATGGTCCCGCCACCCACAGTGTTGGTTTGCAGGTAAGGCAGGCCGGTTTGCTCCTCGCTGAAGGTCAGGCGTCCTTGCGCCGCCGTCAGGTTGACGTCGCTCCAGACTTCCTGCTTGAACTCGCCGCCGAACTTGTAAGTGTGGTTGTTGCGCACCCAGGTAGCGCTCGCCACTGCCGTCAGCTTGTCATTCCAGAATTTGTTGGCCTGGGTTGGTCCGATCGCGCTCATCCCGCCCTGGTTCCCTTGTAACAAATTGCCGAGACCCGGCCCGACAATGCGCGGGAAGCCGGAAGGATCGGTCGAGGCGCCCGTGAACCCGATGCCGCTGACCGCATCGTAATTGATGACCTCATCCGGCGCGCTGTCCGGATTGTGAAATCTGAGGTAGCCCGCGCCGAAGTGCAGCACGAAAGTCGGGGAAATGGTTTGGTCCAGATTCAATCGCACCGTGTGCCCATAAATCTTCTGGTCACGCCGCCCGGTGACGGGAATCGGCAAGCCGTCGGCGCCGGTGATTTGATTCGTATCCTGCAACGACCAGTAACCGGAGAGCTTCGAGTTCTGATTGAAATTGTGATCAATCTTGACGCTCGGAATCTGCTGGAAGCGTTGATTGGGTATCTGGGGATCCCAGTTATTGATCAGCTCTCCGTTGTCCGGGTTTGGCATCAACGCCAGAATATTTTGCGCCACCGGGTCGATCAAACTGGCCGGAATGATGTTGTTCGGGAACGGATCGCGCACGACGTACGGCGTTCCGTTGACCATCACCGTCCGAGTCGTGCGCGGATCGTAGATCGCGTTTTCCATCATCGGCCGCCCCAGTATGTCGACACCGAGTTGGCGCCCGGTCAGCGCCGCACTGAAATTGCCCTGCCGGTAAGCCGCTGTCGGGACCGTCGCCAAACTGCCGGACGATCGCGTGACGTTGCGATACTTTTCCAGGTTGAAGAAAAAGAAGGTTCGATTACGGCCGTCATACAGCCGGGGGATGCGCACCGGGCCGCCGACAGTGAAGCCGTAATCGTGTTTGCGGTCGAGCGCTTTCGGCGCGCGAGGGCTGGTTGCGAACGGCGTCGAAAGCGGGCGGCGCGCATTCAGCGCTTCATTGGTCAGGTATTCGTAGACGCTGCCGTGAAATTCGTTGGTGCCGGACTTGGTCGTGAAATTGAAGACGCCGCCCATGACCTGCCCGAATTCGGCCGAGAAGTTGCTCGTCTGAATCGCAAACTCGCCGATCGTTTCGACCGAAGCCGCGGCGACGGTGCTCGTCCACACCGTGTCATTCGTGCTGGTGACATCCTGGCCTTCGAGGTAGATCTTGAAGGAACCTGTCGGCGCGCCGTTGATGCTGGCGGTTTGCGTCGTGCCCGAAACGCCAGGCGCGAGTTGAATAAAACTCAGCCAGCCGCGAATCGCATTGGAAGCGCCGAAATTCAGCGGCAAGGCGTTGAACAGCTGCCCGCTGATCGTCGTGTTCTGTTCCGCGCTCTCGGTCTGCAGTAGCGGCGCCTGGCCGGTGACAGACACCGTGTCGCTGGCCGCGCCGATTTCCAGCGTAGCGTTGATGCGTGTCGTCTGGGCGAGCTGAACTTGTACGGCGCGAGAGTAGAACGTCTTGAAGCCGGCCGCTTCCACGCTCAAGTCGTAATTGCCCACCGTCAGCCCCGGGAGCGAGTAGTTGCCGGTCTCGGTAGCGACGGTCTTGTGCTCCACGCCGGTCGCCAGATTCCTGGCGACGACGGTCGCGCCCGCCACCACGGCGTCGTTCTGATCTTTCACTTCCCCGGTAATCGCGCCGCGGTCTGTTTGGGCAAGCGCCGCCACTGCCAGCAGCGAGAGACAAAGTGTAGCCAGTAGGACTCTCATCGTAGAACTCCTCCTCACTCCGTCCAGACTGTTGTGGGGACAGGAGTGCGCATACAGGGAACAAGACGGACTTGAAACAGGTGGTGAAAACCGCAGAGGGGCATACGGAATCCCTTCTGAACTTCCCGAGCTCTGGATCCGCGCCGTCGCGCAGCGCGGTCGTGATTGCAATGTTTACTTTGAATCTCTACGGATGTCGGAGTCGGATTTCAACCCAGCGACTCTGACAGCATTCAGGTTTGACTCTAATCCCAGCGGAACAGAATGGTAAGGGATCGAGAACCCTTTGAGACCAAACGAAAGTTGGGGGCGGCGTTGACGCCCCAACTTTTGTTTGGTCGGGCCGTTTGGCGTTTTCCGTATACTGCCTCGCGTCTGCTGATCGAGGCTGATTCGCACAGGAGAGGGGAAAGATGAAACACAGACGAAAGCTCCCACGCCTGTTGGGCGCCCTGCTGTTGCTGCTCGCCTCTGCGGCTGCGGCGCGGCAATCCAAAGAAATTCAGCTCTTGCCTGCCGCTGCGCAGCAAGACTTGAAACCTTTCGTCTTCGATCATCGTGGCGCGGTGAATTCCGTGATTAACCTCTCGTTTCTGCTCGATGCGCCGGCCGGAAAGCACGGCTTTGCGCGCGTGGCCAACGGACACCTGGTCACGGGCGACGGCAAGCGATTGCGGCTGTGGGGGGTGAATATCACCGATTGGACGCGCGGCTCGACGATGTTTCCGTCAAAAGCCGACGCGCCGCTGTGGGCGGCGACGCTGGCGCGATTTGGCATCAATTGTGTGCGCTTGCATTTCCTCGATCTGGCGACGCCGCGCGGCTTGATTGACGCCAAGCGTGAAGACACACGTGCCTTTGATGCCGAACAACTCGATCGCTTTGACTTCTGGACGGCGGAACTCAAAAAGCGCGGGATTTATCTCAACATCAACCTCAACGTCGGGCGCTCGTATAAAGCCGGCGATGGCGTCAAAGACGCCGACAAGATTCGTTGGGCGAAAGGGCTGACATTTTACGATGCGCGTTTGATTGAACTGCAAAAGGAATACGCTCACCAACTGCTGACGCATCTCAACCCCTACACCAAAACCGAGTATCGCCATGAACCTGCGGTCGTGACCGTCGAACTGGTCAACGAAAATGCGCTGTATCTCGGTTTTCGCGCGCCGACGCCCGCTTACGATAAAGATTTGCTGGACACTTATAATCACTGGCTGAAACGGCATTGCAGCGAGGAGGAACTGTCCCGCTTGCGCACGCTGGCGGGCGTGGCGGCGGACCAACCGATTCCGCGTCTGCAGGGGAACGAAAAGAATGCCGCGCCGCCGGAGCGGTATGACACCGAGTTGAAATTCTTCATGGAGATGGAGCGCTCCTTCTTCCTGGACATGCAAGCGTATCTGAGAAATACGCTCAAGGTGAAAGCGCCCCTCGTCGCCACCGCCGATCACAGCCACAGCGGCAGCAGTTATCCGCTCCTGGCTTCGGCCTCGCTCCTCGAGATCGTGGACGGGCACACGTATTGGCAACATCCGGGGCCGCGCGGCATTCCGAATACGCCGATGGTGAATGATCCCTTGAATTCGACGGTCGTTGAGCTTTCGCGCACGGCCTTTGCGGGCAAGCCTTACACGGTGAGCGAGACCAATCACCCTTTCCCGAACGATTACGCTAGCGAAGGCATCCCGATTCTGGCGGCTTACGCGGCGTTACAGGATTGGGACGGCGTTTTCTGGTACACTTTCGAGCCGAAAGCCGCGCCAGACTGGCGGCCGGTGATCGGCGATGCTTTCGACCTCTCGCACCATCCCGTCAAATTGCCGCAACTGGCGGCGGGCGCTTTGATGTACCTGCGCGGCGATGTGCGCGCGGCGCGGCAAACCATCCAACGGTCGTACTCGGCGCAACAAGTAGCGGATAGCTCGCGCTTGCCCGCGAAAGAGCGTCCGTATTTCACGCCGGGCTTTCCCGCGTTGCTGCCTTTACAGCACGGTTCGCGCATTGCCACACTCGACGGCAAGCCAACCGAGCCGCCACGGTGGCAAGCGGCCAATCCGCTGGTTTCCGATACCGGCGAATTGACGTGGACGACTTCGCCGGAAAAGGGCGGGCTGGTCACGGTCGAAACGGAACGCTCGACGGCAGCCATCGGCTTTATCCGGGCCCACGCGAAACCCTTGCGTTATTGGATCCTCCGGTTGCAGAATCGCTTTGCCGCCCTGACATTGAGCGCGCTCGATGATCAACCGGTGGCCCGTTCGAACCGCTTGCTCTTGACGGCCGGCGCGCTGGCGGCCAACACCGGGATGGAATGGAACGAAACCCGTTCGGCCTTGAAGCAATCGGGTACCGCGCCAACCTTGATCGAGCCGGTGACGGGAGACCTGGTGCTGCGCAATCTCATTGGCGCGCGTCAAGTGACGCTCGCCGCGCTGGATGGGCGCGGACAACACCTCGGCTCGACCATTGCGGCGAAGCAGACGCCGGAGGGCTGGCAAATCACCTTGGGCGAACAAACCACGACCTGGTACGAAATCAGGGTTGAGCGGTAGGTATGCCTGAAGCAACGGCGATTCGTGTCATCCTCGTAGACGATCATCCGGTCGTGCGCTTTGGGTTGGCTGCGATCATCGGTTTGCAGCCCGACATGACCGTAGTCGGCGAGGCAGGTTCGGGTGAGGAGGCGTGCGCGGTCTGTATGCGGCAAGTCGCCGATGTCATGCTCATGGATTTGCGCCTGCCCGGCATGAGCGGCGTCGAGGCGATTCGCGCGATTCGCAAGCCGCAACCGAAGCTGCGTTTCATCGTCCTGACGACCTACGATGGCGACGAAGACATTCACCGCGCGCTTGAAGCGGGCGCACAAGCTTACTTGCTGAAAGGCATGTCGCACAACGATCTGGTCAACGCGATTCGCAAGGTTCACGCCGGCTTGAAGTTCATCCCGGCTTCGGTCTCGAAGAGTTTGGCCGAACGCCCGCCGCATTCGGAACTGAGCGCCCGCGAAATGGAAGTGCTGGAGTTGATCGTCAAAGGCTTGAGCAACCGCGAGATCGGCGAGGCGCTGGGCATCAGCGAAGCCACGGTCAAATGGCATATCAACATCATTCTCAGCCGCTTGAACGTCAGCGACCGCACGCAGGCCACCGTCGCGGCCTTACAACGCGGCATCGTGCATCTGCCCTGACTCGTCGATTATCTTCCATCGGTCGTCTCATGTCTGTCAGTTATCATTGACCCATGCCTGCGCAGGGGTTTGACCAATGACCAGTCAAAAATGGAAAATGCCACATGGAAAATGATTACTGCTCGCCTCACAAAATGGGCGTTCTGGTGTCTATTTTTCCTCGGCTACGCGGGTGCCGCCCCCCCATTGGCGGCTGAAGTTACGCCGCCGGACGCGCTTGCCTACAGCCGCCGCTTGTGGCGCAGCGCGGACGGGCTGCCCGAAGACTTGGCGCAATCACTAGCGCAAACTCCTGACGGCTATCTTTGGATCGGCACCAGCGGCGGGCTGGTGCGATTCGACGGCACTTCCTTCGCCGTCTTCAACCGCGAGAATACGCCGGCCTTCCGGGATGACAGCGTTTATACGTTGCTGGCCGCCAGGGACGGCGCGTTGTGGGCAGGTACTGAAGGCGGCGGCCTGGTTCGTTATCGGCATGGCGTATTTCGCGCGTTTGGCGCGGCGGAAGGGCTGAGCAACGGTTTCGTGCGCGTCATCTTTGAAGACAGGGCGCAGAGGCTTTGGATCGGGACGGATGCCGGGCTGTTCCGGCTGCAAGATGAAATGCTGAGCCGCGTGGATGGCAAAAGCGGCGCGCCCACGATCAGCGTACATGCAATTTGCGAAGACCGCGCGGGGCGCTTGCTGGTCGGCGGTTGGGGCCTGCTGATTCTGAGCGAGCAAGGCGCGGCTTATTACAGTTCCACTGAGAGCCAGGCCGACAACAGCATTCGCACCATTCACCAAACGGCGGACGGCGCGATCTGGGTCGGCACCATCTCCGGCTTGCGCAGGCTCCCCCACAGCCCGCGCGACAATCCTTTCACGACTCCCAGAATTCTTAGCGACCTTAACATCAGCGTGTTGCGCGAAAGCCGCAACGGACAGCTTTGGGTCGGCTCGTACGGGCAAGGGCTGCTGCGCTATACGGCGGGCCGCTTCGTCAAATTTTCAGCGCCGTCCATGTTGCCGCACAACAACGTGCTGGCGCTTTTCGAAGACGGCGAAGACGACGTCTGGGTCGGTACGCAAGGCGGCTTGCTCCGCTTGAGTCCGAGCGTGGCCAGCACGATTACGGCGGCGGACGGCGCGCCGCAAAGCATCAATTCGATTTATGCAGACGCGGGCGGTGAGCTTTTCGTGGCGGCCCTGAACGGACAACTTTTCCGCGTCGCGCGTCAGACTCTCATCCCGGTCAGGCTCCCGGCCAGTGTCAGCCGGGTATCGGTGCGCAATGTCTTCCGCGATAGTCATGGCGTGCTTTGGGTTGGCACCGATGGGCAAGGGATTGCCGCCATCAGCGAAGCCGGCGTCATCCGCTATACGACAAAGCAAGGCCTCGTCAGTGATTTCACGCGCGCCTTTTGCGAAGACCGCGACGGCAACCTGTGGATCGGCTCGGACAGTGGTTTGAGCCGCTTCAGCCGCGGCGCGTTTCAGAATTTCAAAACTGAAAACGGGCTGGTGTACAACAGCATTCGGGCGCTTTTGCCGGATCGCAGCGGCAGCTTATGGGTAGCGACCGATGGCGGCTTGAGCCGGCTGCGCGCGGGCGCGTTTGTCGCCGACCCAGCCCTCGAACACTTGCGCGGCCAAAAAGTCTGGGCGCTGCACGAGGACGCCGAAGGCAAGCTCTGGATTGGCGCGCACGGCGCGGGCTTGTTCCTGCTCAACGGCGGCGCGCTGACGCAATTCACGACGAAAGTGGGCTTGCCCAGCAATAAGATTCACTTCATCGCCGAAGACTCGCGCGGCCAACTCTGGATGAGCGGGCCAAGTGGCGTCGTCGCGGTCGCTCGCCGCGAGCTTGAAGCCTTTGCCCAACAGGCGACAGGCCAACTGGCCGTGCGTGTTTACAGCACCGCCGAAGGCTTGAGCACGAATCAGATGAACGGCGGCGTGCAACCGGCAGGCGCGTTGCTGCCGTCCGGGACATTGTGGTTCCCCAGCACGAAAGGTGCGGTGCGCATCGCCGCAGGCAGCTCAGATCGCCGCAACGCCCCGCCAGTGTTGATCGAACAGGTGCTCGCCGACGACCAAGCCGTGCCTTTCAGGAACGGTCCCAGCCTCGCGCCCGGTCGCGGCAAGCTCGAAATCCATTACACCGCGATTCGGCTGCGCTCGCCCGACCGCATCCGGTTCAAGTACCGCATGGAAGGCTTCGATCCGGATTGGACTGACGCGGGTCAGCGGCGCGTCGCTTATTACACCAACGTCCCGGCAGGCAATTACCGCTTTCGGGTCGTCGCTTACGAAATGGACGACCCGCATAATGCGGCAGAGCAGACTTTGAGTGTCGCGTGGCAGCCTCCTTTCTACAAGACGGCCTGGTTCTTGGCGCTCTGCGCGTTGGCGGCGCTGAGCTTTGCCTGGGGCGCGTATCGGCTGCATCTGCGCAACATGCGGCAACGCTTCGCCGCGGTGCTGGAAGAGCGGAACCGCCTGGCCAGAGAGATGCACGACACCTTGATTCAGGGCTGTGTCGGCGTTTCGGCGCTGCTCGAAGCCGCTTCGAGCGCACAGGCTGTGTCGCCCAGCATTAGCAACGAACTGCTCGACCGCGCGCGCAACGAAGTGCGTGCCACCGTGGATGAAGCCCGACTGGCGGTATGGAATCTGCGCCACAGCCCGGGTGCCGGGCTGATCGCCGCGCTCGCTGAGCTGGCGCGCCGCAGCGAACGCGAATCAGGCATCCCCGTCAAATGCGAAATCACCGGCGCACCGCTCGCCCTGAGCGCCGAGCACGCCGAGCGCGCCGAAAGAGAAAGAAGTTTGCTCATGATTATTCGTGAAGCCTTGCAGAACGCTTTGCGGCACGCGGCTCCTCAGCAACTGTCAATCTCACTGCATTTTGAACGCCACCGCCTGCGAGTGGAAATTGCCGATGACGGTTGCGGCTTCGATGCCGCCTCGCTGCATTCCGTCAACGAGTCGGCGGACGAACGGCATT
>Ga0209382_10010422_pt1 | contig 11570 bp, 11 predicted proteins | sample SoiMetdeltSBSDD5_FD_187599 | JGI IMG/M metagenome (GOLD analysis project Ga0209382, IMG submission 187599) | Bulk soil microbial communities from a Populus tree surrounding site in Tennessee, USA - Soil MetaG P. deltoides SBSDD5 (SPAdes) (version 2) | ecosystem: Environmental > Terrestrial >...
TAAGATTTGGAACCGAATGTCGTCAGGAAGTTATTTCCCGCCGCCAGTTCGCACGGTTTCAATACCCAAGAGCGGCGGAGGTTTAAGGAAGCTTGGAATCCCCACCGTTGGGGAGAGGATCGCCAAAATGGTCGTCAAACTGTATTTGGAACCAGAGGTGGAGGATCGCTTCCACCCGGACTCCTATGGATACAGGCCAGGTAAGTCTGCGCTGGACGCGGTTGGTCAAGCGCGGGAGAGATGCTGGAAATACGACTACGTGATCAATCTGGATATCAAAGGCTTCTTCGACAACCTTGAGCACTCACTCATTATGAGAACGGTAAAGAAACATACGGATTCCGAGTGGATACTTCTCTATTTGGAGCGGCGGCTTAAAGCGTCGATTCAATTGGAGGACGGAACACTGGTCGAAAGAGACCGTGGTACGCCACAAGGATCTGTGATCTCGCCCGTCTTGATGAATATGACCCTCGACGGATTGGAGTCATTACTTAAGACGAACTTCCCCAGATGGGGCGGCAAAATGGTCAATCTCACATGTTTTGCTGATGACTTCATTATTACCGGAAAATCGAAGGAGATTTTGGAGAATGAAGTTAAGCCTCTGGTCACTGAATTTCTCAAGCAACGAGGGTTACAGTTATCAGAGAGTAAAACGCGGATTACTCATATCGACGATGGTTTTGATTTTCTGGCCAGCAACATTCGCAAATATGGCGGCAAACTCCTCATCAAGCCTTCCCGCCAAAATGTTCAAGCCTTCCTCGCCGAAATTAAAACCACCGTTCGAGAAAATCTCCACATCCCGGTGGAAAAACTTCTGTTATTGCTCAACCCAAAGATTCGGGGCCGGGCAATGTTTCACCGTGCGACAGTCAGCAAGGAGGTTTTCAGTTACGTGGACTATCGGATTTTCTGTGAACTCAAACATTGGATGCGACGTCGCCATCCCGGTTAGAGCCTACGCTGGCGCTATCGGAAATACTTGACCAGTATAGGGAATAGGAATTACGTCTTGCAGGGAACAATGCCGGATCGTCGTGGTAAGCCTCACACTATTCGGTTAACAAAGGAGACTGACGTGCCTATTAGACGTCACGTCAAAATCAAAGCTAATGACGCCATTTGAATTGATCGGATTCGGCCACAGCAGACTCCCGGTATGAAATGGGTAGGGAAGTCTATCAGTCTTGGCCACAAACCGCCCGTTTTTTGCAACAGAACCCTTCTCGGCGCTGAGGCGACATCTCTCTACACCTGGAACACGCAAAACTGGAAACGGGACAGGAAACCTTCAGCGCATACCGAGCCGATTTATGTGATCACTTTGTCAGGGGATGGAGATTTAGTAGCAAGCGGGGATATGGGCGGGACAATCATCATTTGGGGTATTAAGAGCCTGTTTTAAAAGCCGGTTAGTTCAACCTCAAGTAATCAGCCCGCGTCTCCATGAAATACTTTTCCCATTTTAGCATCAATTATCGGAGAGGGAATTTGAGCATGGCCAGGGGGACCGGTCTCAAGGCTACTAAGGGCGTTTTAAAAGCTGGTTAGTCCAACCTGAAGCCCATCGGGGCAAACATGATGGCCAGAGGAGCGCAGCGCAGCTCCCCTGGTCGGAATTGCCGGTCTCGACAAGCCCTCGAGGGCGCCAAGAGTTACCACGCCACTTCAGGGCTTGATGACTCACTCGATACTTTCCTGCGCTCTACCAATGGCTATTATTTTGTGTCCTTTCAGGGTTTCAAGGAACTTTTAAAACGGGCTTTCAGGACGCGCCCGAAGGTGTCGTGCGAAGGAATGCCGAAAGGCGGTTCCGAGAACTGCTTTAACCATTCTGCTTTAGTCTCGCCGAAGGTCTCCATATCGTTGATGCCTTCGGCGTCGAAGATCAAGGCGCATAAACTAATGACGACGATGTCGATAAGCTATGGCGTTTGCGCCGATCAAGGCGCGGATAGGGCAAATCGGCAAATCACTCGATGAGGGTCAAATCGAATGTAGTTTGAGATCACAACTTAGTGTATTTCTGCTTCGCGAAGAAGCCATCCTGTTTTGATTTCATCCACATGGAGGAGGCGATGTGGGCAGTAGTTCTTTTTCTCAAGATGAGAAGGGGCGATTGGCGGTTCTACGCCGCTTTGAGGGGATCGACGCTTCGCCGGAGGCTGCGCTGGATTCTATTACCGCGCTCGTCGCCTGGTTCTTTAACGCGCCTATTTCCGTCATTGATTTGATCCGCCATGATCGCATCATCGTCAAATCACTTTACGGTTCAGAGAAGGCGCAGGTCGGTCACATGGCCGAATGGCGCGCGGACGCAATCGCCACAGATGATGTCTTTTGTATCACCAACGCGCTGGAACATCCGCCAGCGAAGGCTGATCCGTTGGTGGCCGGCGAGCTTGGTCTGCGGTTTTATGCCGCCGCGCCGTTACGTACTCGCGAAGGGTGCAGCATAGGAATATTGAGCGTCATTGACCGTAAACCACGCGATATTTCTGATTCGGAGAAAGAGTTCCTCAGGCGGATGGCCGCTATGGCCGTTGACCTGATTGAATCGCATCTGACCGCGCACTGCCTATTCACCGTCGTCGCCTCCCTCACCAATGAGGCGCCGCGCGCCGCATCGCTTACGGCTGATAAGCAGTTATTGCAAGTGTTGGCCGAAAAGCTGGCCAAGGCGTTAAACGTCGGTTATATCTTCATCGGCGAACACGACGAACGCGGTACAGGGCTACCCGCCACAGTCGCCTTTTACGACGCAGGCGCAATCATAGGTCAAGAGCAAGATTATTACCGCGCAACGCATTGGCCGTATATTCCGTTGCTGCATTCGTATCAGAACGAGATCTATTATGTGAATAAAACGCAATATCATTTTCCTCACGAGCAACGCATGGCCGATCTGCGCATAGAAAGCTACGCTGGGATCAAGCTTACTGATCCGGCCTTACCAGGGTTTGGAGCAATCGCAATTTTAGACACCAAACCTATCAAATATCTCGGACTGATGAGATCGGCGCTAGCCGCATTTGCAGGCCTCGCTTTGGCGGAGCTCAAGAGGCGTCGCGCGCCGTCAGTTGCGCGGGATCCGTCTGAAACATCTGTCAGACGCTCCCGTATCGGCTTCAGTAATTCGCTTATCTGTAAGTCTAAGCAACAACAGCATGCGTGGTTAGCCGATCAGGTCACCGGCGATTCTCCGGCCATACAAGAAACGCGTGAGCTTTTGCGGCTGGCCATTATCAAGCAAGCCGATTCGGTTCTGTTTATAGGCGAGACGGGGACTGGCAAAGGAGTATGCGCGCAAGCTATTCATGAAGGGATCGGCGCTCGCGGCCGTTTCATCGATGTCAACTGCGCGGCATTGCCGCGCGAGCTGATCGAATCCGAACTTTTCGGTCATGAAAAAGGTTCTTTCACCGGCGCGACGGTGCGCAAAATCGGCCTCTTCGAGCAGGCCGACGGCGGGACAATATTCCTAGACGAAATCGCCGAATTGCCACCCGACCTGCAAGTCAAACTGCTTACCGTGCTGCAGAGGCGCGAGTCGCGCCGGGTCGGAGGCGTGCAGGCAATCCCGATCAACGTCAGGGTCATCGCCGCCACCAATCGCCCTCTCGTAATCGCTCTCAATGACGGCACTTTCCGCCGCGACCTCTTCTTCCGGATCGGCTCGTTGCGGATTGAGCTACCCGCTCTGCGCAACAGGAGTAATGACGTAATTCTACTTGCGCATCACTTCATCGCCGAAATGGTAAAGAGTAATGTGGATTGTGTCGAAGGGCTTGCGCCGAATGCTGAGGACTTGCTCAAGCAGTACGATTGGCCAGGCAATGTGCGACAGCTCTTGAATGTCATTAAACGCGCCATTATTCTCGAAAGCGGCGATGTCATTTCGGCTCAGACCATCTATCAAATTTTGGAAGAGGAAAAGAGACTATTCAACCTCAATTACCCAGTCGATTCCGGCGCCACACAGTCATCTCACAAGGGTCTCGGGCGTACCCTCATTACAGGGGCCGAAGCGCATGCGATTGTAGAGGCGCTGGTCAGAAATCGAAACAACAAGACAAAAACTGCCAAAGAATTGGGACTGACGCGCGGCCAGTTGGACTACCGTTTGAATCTGATCAAGCAGGCGGCCAAGTGATATAACCTGCCCGTCACATAACTAAGATCGCCTATGAAGGAACAGGACTGCAATGTGCTGCAAATGCCGAAAATACTGCAAAATAATTTGCCGCTTTTTGCGCTTTTGCGCACTCACACCCGCTCACATAGCCTGAAGCGAGTTTTGCTGAAGCTTGTTCCGCTAGTAATTGCCACTATTTTCAGTTGTTAAGCATTTGTTGCATTCAGGGCGTCTGATGGTTAAATTGTGGCACACAGGTTGCTCCGAGTAGGAACGATCGAAGTAGGTCTGAAGCGTATTAGAATATCAGGGCCAAAAAATGCTCATTTGCAAAAGTACTGATCGCATGACTGATTAATATCGCTTATGCATGATATACAAAAAGCATGTTTGGGTGTTTAGATAATCGAGGGTTACTCAAATCAGTCATAAACAATCAGTAAATAAACAAGAAATAAACAAGCGGTTATGGCTTTGCCAAAATTTAAAGCTACGCACGTTTGCGGGCCTAAGTGAAACATTGGTTTTTTGGGAATTGCCGTGAAGGCGCCCAACGTCTTGTGTCATCAATGAGCAAAAGCCTCGTAACCGCTTAGGTCCAACCAGATGCGGCGGAAGGGACTAATCGGATTGGTAACCCGTAGCAACGGCGCTTGAGCGCTTTGATCTCGTCGTTCGATCCTTCTACCCAACGGCTGTTTGAGCGCTGGGGGAAATAGTTGGTAATGATCTCCACATGTTCTTTGAGCGTGGCGATGAACTTGGCGAAGCACTCCAGATCACTGCGTTTGACTTCGGCGATCCAATCCTGAACGGCGCCTCGTGTGACTTCCTGAGCCTGTTTCATGTCGAAGATTTTGGTCAGTTTCTCGCGTGACGCATAGGCTTTGCGCAAATCGCGAGGACACTTGAAGGGCGGTTCAAGCACCTCCTGCTCTTCCGGTTCCAAGCCCTCGGGCCTCTTCCGCAATGCCCTTCAAGCCGACGTATTCCCGTTTATTTAGAATGCGCTTGAGTTCTTTCATCTCGTTCTTGCGGAGATCATCGAGGGCGGCACGATAGAGCTTGGCCGCTTGGAAACGATCGCCGACCACTTTCGCGTGTGGCAAGACTTCCGCTACCGCATTGATGAAGCCTTCGTAAAGATCGGTACAGACTTCTTTGACGGTGGCCCGTAAGTCCTACGGGATCGATTTCAGTAAAGCGGTGATCGTTTCTGTCTCGCGGTCTTTAAGCACGGCCGGGACGACGGGTTTTCCTCGATCGTCTCGCGTGCTGACAATAGTGACAAAATCGCTATGCCCTTTGAGCAGCGTGATTTCGTCCAATCCGATCTGGCGCAGATGTTTGAATTGATTCCGGTCGACTTCGCCCTCGGCGTATCCGCTGAGCACACCGCGCACACGATCGTGAGGGACACGCTATTTGACGGAAACGTCCCTCATTGTGCTGTTGACAAGCGCTCGCAAAAGAAACTCGGCGGAGGCTTTGGCGCATTTTGCATCAGCGTCGTACCACTCGCAGCGCTCGGTCGTCGTCGGACGGCCGTTGTAATCAGGGCAGCGATACCGTTTAGTTCTCAAATAGAGGTGAACATCCTACTCTCAAATCCGCAGATGCCGCAGCGTTAAGGTTTCGGCATGTTCAAAATATTTGGTGGCTTTTTGCCCGCGCTGGTGACAGATCAAATGGCCGCTGGTTGATTCGATGTCACACTTGATTTCGCGTTCAGTAGTCTCGACATCCCGGATTTGAATGTCGGGAAGATTTAACAACTGCTTGATCTGAATTTGCACTGCGACGCCCTCAATGATGATTGTTGGTTTATGACCACAATGTCTTGGGGCATTTCACGGCAATTACAAAAGAGCCAAAGCATTCACCAAATTTGACAATAGCTTGGTTCCATGCAGTTTGTGATCAAGGCTAAATGAGTTGCGTAATGCATATAGTCAGTGATTCCTGGTCAGCAGAGGCGCGAGCCTGTGAAAAACATTTATTTATGTTTCTGGGCAAGTTGTAGCAAATTAACTGCTAATTGGGTCCGGAAATGGCTTATAGCGCGACCGGGAATTTCCTTAAGGTATATTCTCTGACTGAGCCTCAATGCAGTTTGTGACTCAGAAAGGCGACAGCCTGCCGTGAGAGCCTGATTACTCGGCAACGGCGAATGTAATGACCATAGCGGTCTCAGATTAACTTACCCTATCAACGATTTCGCCAACCGGCAGACAGCCCTCAATTGGGTTGTTGCGATTCATCATTCTGAATGAATACAGCGATTCCTTGGTTTGCTTTGCAGACCAAATCAAGAAATGAAAAAAAAGTAGAGCGCTTGCTTACTCATAAAGGTTATGAGTGCTGTTTGCCTATGTACCGACAGAAGCGGCGATGGTCCGACCGTGTCATTGAAGTAGAATTGCCACTTTTTCCAATGTATGTTTTCTGCCGCTTTAACCCCTCTTCGACCGGTAAAGCGATTTCAACGCCGGGTGTCACCCGGATCGTCGGATTCGGCGGACAGCCTGCAGAAATGGAGGTTACAGAAATAGAAGCCTTACAGCTCTTGGGTAAAAGCAGCCTCTTGCGCGAACCGTGGGCATACGTCCCCAATGGAACGCTAATTCAAGTGGAGACGGGGCCATTAACAGGAGTACAGGGAATTTTCTATTCCAGTGAAGATAAACGACGCTTAGTTATTTCTGTAACGTTACTGCAACAGTCGATATCGGTTCAACTGGACAAAAACACGGTGGTTTCGTTGGTCGAAGATCCGAAAGAAGTTAAGAAAGATAAGGCCACACTTAATGACCAATCAGGCCTCGCGTTAAGACTTATGAGAAGAGCAAGGCAGTCATTCGGCAATATCAGGGGCGCGTAGCTGGTCAGTTTTGTCGTTTGTGGCCATCAGTTCCGCTTGTTGACTAATCGCTGGGGGATCGAAAACTGGTGGCGGTGGCTCAAGCGTCTTTACAAAGTCAAAGAACCGTTGGGGCGCCGCGGCAATGCTTTACTGTTGCAGATCGTCGCCGTTTTTTGGGGAATGTTGACAGATCGATGCCATGGCATGCTGCAATTTCTGAAATTAGAAGAGAATTCGTGTATGGAAACCTACAACAGGTTCTACTGAATGGTTGCTCTGAAGAAGGTCTAAGTAATCCCAACAGCCCTCTGACGATTGTCGATCTTTCTGTCGATAACCACTGTGACTTGATTTCGCCATCTACAAATTCCATGATAACCGACCTTATTATCTGTAAGGGACACGGCACGCTTGGCAACGAAACCACAAAACGGAGTTGAAAAATGCACTTTGGTATTATTTGCCCTCATGTTCTTTCTCATCTCATCCCAATGTCTACAATAGGCCGCGCCTTACAGCGCAAGGGGCATAAAGTCACTCTCTTTGGTATCTCAGACATGCGTAGCTACGCCGAGAATGCCTCGCTGGACTTTGAAGTTGTCGGCGTCAACGAGTTTCCAAAGGGAGTGCTCAGCCAGTATTTGGAGAAAGTTCGACATGCGGACTTGCACACACTCGCGACTGTCATCAAGTGGGGCAAGAAGATGTCTAAGATCTACTGTCATGAAATAAGTGAGGCAATTGCCAGGCTCCATGTTGATGCGCTCTTAGTCGATCAAGTCCAATTCGAAGGACTGACAATTTCGGAAATAGCTGGAATCCCATTTATTACGATCTGTAATGCCATTGACTTAGAGGGAGACTCTTCGGGTGATATGCCTCCGCCTTTCTTGCCGTGGAGTTTTGCCAACGGGAACTTACTCAAACAGATACGGAACCGCCTCGGATATAAAATCTTCGACCTTGTGGCGAGGCCCGCAGTGAAAACTATTGACGAGTATCGCAGGTCTCAAGGGCTGCCCCCATTCTTGCGTTGGGATCGGTCGGTATCGACCATTGCGGTAATTTGTAATATGACGCCGGGCTTTAATTATAATAGGCGGGAAAGAAAGCGGCCATTTTATTACACCGGACCTTTCCTCGATGAACACCGAGCGCCGGTTTCATTTCCATATGACCGACTAAACGGCAAGCCGATTGTTTATGCATCGATGGGGACGATTGTTACGGGTAAAGAGAAAGTATATAGACATGTCGCAGAAGCGTGCATGAAATTACCCCTGCAACTGGTAATGAGTATGGGAAAATGGCATTCCCAGGATCGTGTCCCGGAATTCCCCGGCGACCCAATCGTTGTTCCTTTTGTACCACAACTCGAAATCCTACGGCGGGCGACTGTTGTCATCACTCACGCCGGCGCTAATACGGTGATGGAGGCGCTAGCGCATGGATGTCCTTTATTAGCTATACCAATTACAACCGACCAGCCGGCTATCGCAAATCGGCTGGCGTGGACAGGGGCGGGCAAATGCATTCCGCTGAGAGAAATATCGCCCTCTCGGATACGTTCGACAATCGAGGAGATACTAAATAATCACAGCTATCGAGAGCGAGCACGGGTTATTCAAAGGGAAATTCAAGAATGTGGTGGAGTAGAGAAGGCAGTAGATATAATCGAAAGAACGCTCAATAATAGTCAGGCCCATCCCACATGATTTGGCTTTGGATCGGATCAACTGGAAAGTGGGAGCTGTCGATATCAACACCCTGATGCGCTCGATCGTTTATCGCGGGATCGGATTTCCAGTCGTATGGCATGCCGGTCATCGAGCAAGCCCGCCGGATGTGGGGCATGGGTCTGTTCCTCAGCGGTTGTCACTTAGGCTCAGGCGAATACCTGATTCTGGTCTCGCCCGACGAGCTATCTCTTGCTTTGCCGAATGGGAAAACTTGATGTCAACTCACAAGTAACTCTTCATATGGGACAGGACTGAGATCGCCTCACCGCTGTTTCCCTGGCATATCTTCCGCCGCCTCAGGCCGTCTGTTTTGGGGAAGGCAATTTCAACTCGGGGGGCGTCAGAATAGTCGGATTTGGTGGAAAGCCCGCAGAATCGGCTCCGGGAGAAATCGAAGCTTTAAAGCTTTTGTCGCAAAGCCAACTCTTACGAGCGCCCTGGAAATACCTTCCCGATGGGACGCGGGCGCCATTGGCCAAAATCGACGAGCTACTCGATACCATTGAAGAAGTCCGTTCAACGTATTCAATGCCATTCTCGAAAAATACGAATCTCAGGCGCAGGTAGGGGGAGGGATCGTGAAAATCACCGTATCAACAGTAACTAACGAAGAAGATAAGTTGAAGGTGTTGAACCTCCGGAAAGAGGTTTTCGAAAACGAACTGGGGCTCGTGGTTGACTGTTTAAATGGTCTTTCTCAGAAGCAGGGGCAACATCTACTGGCTCACACGGACCCGCACCGCGAGGCCGTGGCCTGCCTGAGCCTGGTTGATACCAGTGATGACCATGAGCTCCATCGCCGTTACGGTTTGAATTTCGCGCCAAAGACTCGCGTCGCCCGGTACACACAACTCGCCGTGGCTAAGCCTTATCGCGGCTTGGGAATTCCCTTGATGCTCGTTCTTGAAGCCCACCGCCGTTATGTCGTCGCGAAGCGCTTCGACTACACCTGGCTGCTGTATAAAGCCGAACGCGCCGCCGATTCGTCGTTCTGCCGGTTGCTGGGTTTTATTCCCAGTGACGAGCTTTTCCAATCAGAGTGGGGCTACAGCCGGATCTTACTTAGAGACGAATTGGTCGAGCATTCGGCAAACGCCATTCGCCAGGCCGAGCGCCGCCTTCAACGACTCCTCGAATCCTACTCAAATCAGGCCGGATCGGCGCCGTCGCGCCTCGCCTGGCAAGGGCCCGACCCTCGGTGGAGGGCCTGACTATTGAAGTGAAACCCATGAATCGAGAAGAAATATTTAAATTGATTATCCGTCATGCGCAGGAAGTCATCCCCAGTCTGGCCGACTATACTTTCCAACCCCAGGATCGACTTCACGATCTCGGCGCAAATTCAGTCGATCGCGCTGAGATCCTAATGTTGGCGCTGGAATCATTGTCTTTGAATGTTCAGCTCGTAGAGCTGTACGGGCCGAATAATATCGGGGAACTGGCGGACTTGCTTCATGAAAAAGCCTGCGCAGCCTGAAACAATCATTACCGGAATTGGCGTAACTTCGGCCGTCGGTCAGGGCCGGGAGGCGTTCGCGCGTGGGTTGTTTAACGGATCGCAAGCCTTCGGCGTCATGCGACGCCCCGGCCGTCAGAAAGAGTCGTCTTTCCTGGGGGCTGAGATCCCGTCACTGGCCTACCCCGAGGGAATCTCGCCACAGTCGCTCCGCACCGCCTCGTTTTCGGCGCAGGTGGCCGTCGCCACCTTGTATGAAGCATGGCAGGACGCAGGCTTGGACGAAGTGGATCCATGTCGCATCGGTCTGATTGTTGGGGGATCGAACTTCCAGCAGCGCGACCTGGCGCTGACCTACGAGGCCTATGCAGGAAGAACGATGTATCTGCGCCCAACCTACGGCCTCTCGTTCATGGACACGGATTTGTGCGGGCTTTGCACCGCGCAGTTCGGCATTCGCGGGCCGGCGTACACCGTGGGAGGGGCCTCGGCGAGCGGTCAGGTCGCGATTATCCAGGCGATTCAGGCCGTGCAAAGTCATGAGGTGGACGCTTGTATCGCCTTGGGAGCGCTGATGGATTTGTCGCACTGGGAGTGTCAGGCGCTGCAGTCCCTGGGTGCGATGGGGTCGAATCGCTATGCCCATGACCCCGCGCGGGCCTGTCGGCCATTTGATCGTGATCGCGATGGTTTTATCTATGGAGAATGCTGTGGAGCGGTGGTGGTTGAGCGGGACGCTTCGATCGTACGCAGCGGCGCGCGGCCGTATGCGCGATTGTCGGGGTGGGGAATGGTCATGGATGGAAACCGAAATCCCGACCCGTCGCCGGAGGGAGAGGTGAGAGTCATCCAGACCGCTTTGCAAAGGGCCGGATGCGCGCCCGAAGAAATCGATTACATCAATTCGCACGGCACAGGATCGTTGATTGGCGATGAGATCGAACTCAAGGCGATTGTCGCCTGTCGCTTATCCGACGCCTCTCTGAACGCGACAAAATCCATCATCGGTCACGGACTGTCGGCGGCGGGGACGGTGGAGGTGATTGCCACGCTGCTGCAGATGCAGGCGGGGCGGGTGCACCCCACGCGAAACCTGGACAATCCGATCGACCCCTCGTTGCACTGGGCGCGTCAGGACTCGGTAATACGTCGCGTTGAAAACGCGTTGACACTCAGTATGGGGTTCGGCGGGATAAATACCGCCCTTTGTCTGAGAAAATATAGCTGAGCGCTCTGTAAACTAAGTTTTTTGATATTGGGCCAAGCCCGCGGAGCGGGCGGAGCATAAAGCCCGGGGTGGAGCCGAAGGCGGAACCCCGGGTCAAGTTCGGAGCGATATCAAGCCCGTGAAACAGGCGGCAGCCATTGGCT
>Ga0209382_10010424_pt1 | contig 11570 bp, 13 predicted proteins | sample SoiMetdeltSBSDD5_FD_187599 | JGI IMG/M metagenome (GOLD analysis project Ga0209382, IMG submission 187599) | Bulk soil microbial communities from a Populus tree surrounding site in Tennessee, USA - Soil MetaG P. deltoides SBSDD5 (SPAdes) (version 2) | ecosystem: Environmental > Terrestrial >...
CTTGACGTGCGAAGCCTCGAGGTCGTACGAGCCGCAGACGATGTGAAAGAACCCGGCCGGGAACTTCGTCGGCTGCGCGGTCGAGTCGAAGGCGCCGTGGTCGGCGATCACGTCGACCCGCAGGCCTGTGATCTTGCCGTCCTTCGCGCACATCTCGGCGCGCATGACGTAGTCGCGGGCGAACCCCGTGGACACCAGGTTCTCCGTCCGGTTCTCGACCCACTTGACCGGCACGCCGGCGACGATCGAGCCGGCGATCGCACAGACGTAGCCGGGATAGACGGGAACCTTGTTGCCGAAGCCGCCGCCGATGTCCTGGCACTGGATCCGGATCATGTGCTCTGCGAGCCCGGCGACGTGGGCGTAGACCGTGCGGTGGGCGTGCGGCGCCTGGTTGCCGTTGTAGATGTCGAGCTGGCCGGTCTCCGGGTTGAAGTCGGCGATCATGCCGCAGGTCTCGAGCGGGGCCGGGTGGCAGCGCGGATAGATGATGTCGCGCGTCACGACGGTGTCGGCCTCGGCGAAGGCGCGATCCGTCGCCTCCTCGTCGCCGGCCTCCCAGGTCGGGCTCGCGAGGTTGTCGCGCTGCCCGGTCTTGTCGTCGCGGATGAGCGGCGCGTCGGCGTCGAGCGCCTTGCGGGCGTTCACGACCGCGGGCAGAGGCTCGTACTCGACGTCGATCAGTTGGAGGGCGTCGTTCGCCGAGTACTCGTCGGTCGCGATCACGAACGCGACCTCCTGGCCCTGGAAGCGGACCTTGTCTCCCGCGAGCACGGCCTGCGTGTCGTAGGAGATCGTCGGCATCCACGCGAGCCCGAGCGTCTCGAGGTCCTTCGCGGTGACGACCGCCGCGACGTTGGGGTGTGCGAGCGCCCGCGAGGTGTCGATCGAGACGATCCGCGCGTGCGCGTAGGGGCTGCGCAACATGGCGCCGTGGACCATTCCCGGGAGCCGGATGTCGTCGAGGTAGGTGCCCTTGCCGCGGATGAAGCGCGCGTCCTCCTTCCGCTTCAGCCGGCCGAAGCCGATCGGGCGCTCGGTCGTCGCGCTGGGGAGGTTCTCGACGGTTGCCATACTCAGACCCCCTGTTTCGCGGTTGCTTCGTGCTCGGCAGCCCACTGGACCGCGGCGACGATGTTCTTGTAGCCCGTACAGCGGCAGATGCCGCCCGAGATCGCGGTGCGAATCTCCTGCTCGGTGGGATTCGGGTTCTCGTCCAGCAAGGCGCGCGCGGTCATCAGCATGCCCGGCGTGCAGAAGCCGCACTGGAGAGCGTGCGTCTCGTGGAAGCCCATCTGGATCGGGTCCAGCTGCCCGTCGACCTCCAGCGACTCGACCGTGCGGATCTCGTGCCCTTCACACATTGCCGCCAGGATCGTGCAGGACTTCACCGGCTCGCCGTCCATCTGGACCACGCAGGCGCCGCAGTTGGAGGTGTCGCAGCCCCAGTGGGTTCCGGTCAGGCCGGGCGTCTCGCGGATGAAGTGGATGAGCAACTGGCGGGGCTCGATCTCGCGGGAGACCTGCTCGCCGTTGACCGTGATCGAGACGTTCATCGTCAGACCTCCTGATGCAGGGCGCGTGCGGTCGCGCGGCGCAGTGCACGAGTCGTGAGGACGCCGGCGAGATGGCGCTTGTAGTCGACCGGCCCCCGGCCGTCCGCGGTCGGCGAACAATCCTCCGAGGCGATCTGGCCCGCCTGCTCGAAGAGGTCCTCTGACGGCCCCTTGCCTCGGAGCAGCTCCTCCGCACGCGAGAGGTGGATCGTCGTCAGGCCGACCGCGCTGAGCGCGATTCCGGCCTGGACGATCGTGCCTCCGTCGATCCATACCGCCGCCGAAGCCGCGGCGATCGCCCAGTCGCCTGCGCGCCTCTCGACCTTCTCGTGCGCGCTGCTGCCTCCCTGGCGGAGCGGAATTCGGACCTCCGTCAGCAGCTCGCCGTCGCCCACGGCGGTCATGAAGGGGCCCACGTGGAAGTCCTCCATCCCGACGACCCGCTCACCGTCGGCGCCGCGGATCACGGTCTTCGCCTTGACAGCGGTGCAGACCGCCGAGAGATCCTCGGCCGCGTCCGCCTGGCACAGCGAGCCGCCGATCGTCCCGCGGTTGCGCACAACCGGGTCGGCGATCACGTTCTCGGCGTCGCGGAACACCGGCAGGTGCTCGGCGAGCAGTTCCGAGCTCAACAGGTCCTTGTGGCGCGTGAGCGCCCCGATCCGGATCTCGCCGCCTTCCTCGCGGATGTACGAGAGCTCCGCGAGGTCGTTGATGTCGATCAGGTGCTCGGGGTTCGCGAGGCGCAGCTTCATCATCGGAAGCAGGCTGTGACCGCCCGCGATGATCCGCGCGCCGGAGCCGTGCTCCCGGAGCGATGCGATCGCGCCTTCGACGCTGGTCGCGCGCTCGTACTCGAATGCCGCAGGTGTCTGCATCTCTCCAGTCTCTACGTGTCGGAGCCGTCTTTGGAGTCGGCCGAGTCGACATCGACCTGACGAGGCGCCGCCGCGGCGTCCTTCAGGTCGGGCTCGGCTCCCTGTGGCAGCTCGGGTCCCCCGTCGGCAATCGCGTCGGCCTCGTCGCCGCCGCTCGGGTCGATGCCGCTCTCCGTCGCAGGCTCCTCGGATGCTGTCGTCTCTCCCAGGACGGCGCTTTCGAGCTGCGGATCCTCCGCCAGCATCTCCCGCGGCGCGTCCGATCCTCCGGCCTCGGCGGGCACGATGCCCTCGGCCGCGACTTCGGACCACGGGCCCTTCTCGCGGACCTCAGCCTCGTCCGGCGTGGTGCCTCCGCGCTGCTCGCTCGGCAGGTACTGGACGGGGGCGTCGGTGCCGATCACCGGCGACCTGGCCAGCGACTCCGGCCTCGACTGTCGGGCCTCGGGATACAGAAGCCGGGCGGCAAGGCTTCCGCGTTCGACGTCCCTGAGCGCCGGGCCGGCCGGATTCCCGACGGCGATGGGCGCCTCGCGGCCCAGCCGCGCCAGGGTGAGCGTGCCCTGCGTGTAGACCTCGCCGATGCGCGGCGCCTTGACGGTGGTGCTCTCCGGGAAGCTCCTGAACCCGGCGGCGGCTGATCCGGCATAGAGGCCCTCGACGAGGCCGATGGCGTCCACCATCCCGGCCTTCTTCACGAGCAGGCCCTCGAGCAGGTCGACACCGGCGTCGAGCTGCTCGTTGATCGCCGTCACCACGCCGTTGACCGGAGCGCTCTTCTCGACGATCTCGCCGACATGGCCGATCACCTCGTCGAGCCCTGCCGTGATCTTCCGCAGCTGGAGGATCACCCCGACGAGGTAGACGACGAGGGCGGCGACGATCAGTGCGACGGCGACGATGGTGACTACGGCTGCCGACTCCATCGCTTACTTCGCGTCGTCGAGGATCACGTCGAGGGAGCCGCCGTAGTTCGCAACCCCCGAGACTGTCTGGGTCACCTGGTCCTGCGTGGTCAGGAGCAGTGCGGCGGCGTCGAGGTCCTTCGAGCCCGCGGCCGCCGTCGTCGCGATCGTCTCCACGCTGGGGACGATGCTCCGGGCCGCCCTGAGCACGCCGTGCAGCAGATACACGACGACGAGGAACACGGCGAAGAGGGCGATGTTCCCGATCCACCAGAGGGTCATCGCGGCCTCCGCTCGGCGACCATCGCCGCCTTGCCGGCGATCCCGGGCAGCGCGCCGAGGATGATGTCGAACTGCGCGTTGATCGCCTTGACGGCAGGCTCGAGCGGTCGCAGGTGGTCCGCCTCCACGCCCTCCAGCGCGGACGACAGGGTCGCCAGCCCTTCGGAGACGTGCTCCAGTTGCCTGCGGACGATGATCAGCGCCGCGGCCAGCACGAGGACGACGACCACGGACAACACGACCGTCAGGAGGATCAGGAGATCCTGGTCGCTCATGCGGCGTCGTACCCGTCGGTGAGCGCGTTCATGTAGCCGTCCTGGATCACCGCTTCGTCCACGATCTGCCCCAGCACCGGCGCTGTCGCCTCGAGCTGCGGGATGTTCGCCGTGTTGGAGGCGACCTTGCCCGCGACCTCGAGTAGGCCGTCGACCGACTTCTCGATGCTTCCCACCGTCTTGATCAGCACCGCCAGCAGCAAGGCGACGACGACCGCGGCGGCGGCTCCGAGGACCAGGGCAAGGACCCAGTACCCGTTCGAGGTCAGGGCGAGGGTCACTTCCCGACGGCCACTTTCCGCAGCGACCGCGCGGCGTGCAGGATCCTCACGCCCGAGTCGTTGATGCGCGCGATGCCGCCGAGCTCTGCGGTCTGCTGCCGCACGATCTCCACCGCCTGCTCGGCAACCCTGGCCTGCTTCGCGATCTTCATCGCCAGCCAGACGATCGTGATCACGATCACCGCGGCCACCGCAACGACGGCGACGCCGATCGCGAGCCCAACCTGCCAACCGGTGGACGCAATCACGCCCGCAACTTTATTCGCTGTGGCACGGCGAACACGCGCCCACCGTTCTGCCTGGGCATAGGATTTCGGCATGCGCGAGGTCCGAGACGACGTCCGGCGCTGGCTCGCACGCGGTGACCGCGTCGCGCTTGCGACCGTCGTTGCGACGAGGCGCTCGGCGCCGCGGCCGGTCGGCGCCAAGCTCGCGATCTCGGCGGAAGGCGAGCTCGCCGGCTCAGTGTCCGGCGGGTGCGTCGAGAACGAGGTGTACGAGTACGCGCAGGAAGTCCTCGCCGGTGCGCCTCCGCGGCTCCTCACATACGGGATCTCGGACGACCTGGCACTGAGCGTCGGCCTCCCCTGCGGCGGCGAGATCGACGTCTTCGTGGAGGAAGCGCGGCGTCCCCTCGCCGAGCGGCTGATGCAGATCGTTGAGAACAGTGAGCGCGCCGTCGTGATGACTGTCCTCTCGGGCGACGACCTGGGGGCCGAGCTGCTCGTCACGGAAGAAGGCGAGCGCGTCGGCGAGGCGCCGGAGGAGCTCGCCGAGTCGGCGCCGGAGCTCATTCGCAGAGGGCGGAGCGGCATCGTCGAGGTCGCCGGACGTGAGGTCTTCGCCGATGTGTACGGCCCGCCCCCACGCCTCCTGATCTACGGCGCCGTCGACACCGCCGAGGCGCTCTCCCGCGTGGCGCAGGAGATCGGCTGGCAGCCGATCGTTGCCGACGCGCGCGCCCGTTTCGCGACCTCGGAACGGCTTCCGAGCGCCGCGGAAATCGTGGTCGCATGGCCGGACGAGACCCTCGCCCAGGTGCAGCCGGACGACGCGACCGCGATCGTCATCCTCACCCACGACGACAAGTTCGACGTCCCGATGATCATCGGCGCACTCGCGACCGACGCGTTCTACATCGGTGCGCTTGGCTCACGTAGGAACCAGGAGCGGCGCCGCGAGCGGCTGCTCGAAGAGGGAGTCGACGAAGCGGCGCTAGAACGGGTTTCCGGCCCGTGCGGGCTCGACGTCGGCGCCCAGACGCCGGCGGAGACGGCGATCTCGATCCTGGCGGAGATCATGGCCGTCCGGGCCGGGCGCGAGGGCGGCCGCCTCCGCGACGCGACGACGCGCATCCACGCCGAAGTCTGACGAGGAGGGTTTGGCGGAATGGCGCTCGTTGCCGGGGCGTGATGCTCGTTCCCAGGCAAGGACGCAGGGAGCGTTCGTATCGATGAGATACGGGCGCGACTGAGGACGCCGTCTGGGGACGAGCAGCGCGGCCCGGCGGCTCAGCCGCTATTTCGCCAAACCCTCCTACCTAGACCGTCGCGGCTTCGAACTGCTTGCGGCAGTGCGCGCTGCAGAAGTAGTACGTCACGCCGTCGCGCACTGACGTCTCCTTCGCCGTGGCGACAGCGACGGTCATGCCGCAGATCGGGTCGACGGCCTCCTCGACGAGCTCGGCCGGCGAAGGCCCTCGCGTGTGTCGCCAGGCGACGAGCTCGGCGAGGATCGCGACGGCGATCTCCTCCTGGGAGGAGGGCCCGAGGTCGAGGCCCGCCGGACTGCGCATTCGCGCGAGGGACTCCTCGTCGACGCCGCGTTCGCGAAGCTCAGCTGTCAGGGCCCCGGCGCGCTTCGCGCTCGCCACGAGCCCGACGTAACCCGCGCCGCACGCCAGCGCCGCCTCCAGGGCCTCTTCGTCACCACGGCCCATCGAGGCGATGACGATCGCGTCGGCCTTCTCGAACGACGAGGTCACGTTCCAGCCCATCACGCCTGCCAGCTCTCTCAGCGTCCGGGCGGCCGGAGCGTCGCCGACGACCGCGAGCAGGAGTGCGGGGCGGTGAGGCTCGATCATCACGTCGACCGCGCCTTCCGAGGCGCACCTGCTCTCGATCCGCTCACGGCGCGGCTCGCCGTCGGCGAGCGCCAGGAGCGAGAGCCGGACGACCTCGGGCTCCGTGCAGGCACCGCCGACCCAGCCGTGCAGCTCGCCGTCCTCGGTCACGAGTGCCCGGTCGCCGACGCGCGCCGACGACGGCCGCTCTACCCCGACCACGGTGGCCAGAGCGAACGTGGTTCCCTCCTCCACGAGGCGACCGGCTTCGACAAGGACCTTCACTCTGCGAGAGCGCCTTCCACAGAGAAAGGGTAGTCGCCGCGGCCCGCCGGACGCCAGAGCGCCGGCGGGCCGCACGACCGCGTTCCGTGCTCAGTCGAACGCGTACTGCTCGTAGTCTTCGACGTTGTCCTTGGTCACGACTGCTGCAGGAACGACGACCTGCCGCGGGACTTCCGGCGGGACGAGCTCTTCGAAGCCCTCGCCCAGGCCGATGAGGCGGGCCATGTTCACGGCGCTCGCCGCCATGTTCGGGTTGTAGAGGAAGGTGGCGCGGTAGAGGCCGCCCTCCTTGATCTGCTGCATCGCGTCCTGCGACCCGCCGACGCCGGTCAGGAACATCTCGTCGTCGCGACCAGCGTTGCGGATCGCCTGGACGACGCCCTGCGCCATGTCGTCGTCGTGGGTGTACACGGCGTCGATGTCGCTCTGGGCCTGGAGGATGTTCTCCATCACGGTCAGGCCCTTGTCGGGATTGAAGTCACCCGGCTGCGAGGCGACGATCTTGAGGCCACCGTCGGGGCACTTCTGCTTGATCGTGTCCGTGAAGCCCTTCGTCCGGTCCTCCGTGACGGAGATCCCGGCGAGGCCCTGGATCTCCACGACGTTCCCCTGGCACTTCAGCTGGTCGGCGATGTAGGTGGCCGCCAGAACGCCGATCTGGTAGTTGTCGCCGAGGATCGTCGCGGTCGCCGCATCGGGCGCCGTGAAGAGCCGGTCGACGTTGACGACACGGATGCCTGCGCGCTCAGCTTGCTGCGCCACAGGTGTCAGCGCCGCGCCGTCCTGCGGGAGGACGACGAGGACGTCGGGCTTCTGCGAGATCGCCTGCTGGATCTGCTGCGCCTGCGAGTCCGCATCGGCCGCCTGGAGCAGCTCGAAATCGACGTCGTCGTGCTTCTCCGCGGCAGCCTGGGCGTCCTTCGAGATCGCTCCCAGCCAGCCGTGGTCTGTTGGCGGGACGCTCGCGATGATCTTGACCGTCTCGCCGGAACCGCCTCCGGCAGACGTCGTCTCGGTGGCGGTGTCGGTTGTCGTGGCCGCCGAGTCGTCGTCGTCGTCGCCCATGCAGGCAGTCGCGCCCAGCGCGAGCACCAGGGCTGCTCCGACGGAGATGGCGAGTCGCTTGCGCGACATTGCATACCTCCTCGTTCGTTGACTGGTTCGCCCGGCCGTTTCGGGCATCAGTACCGCGCCTCCGGGCGCTGCAGCAGGACGGCACCGAGGACGATCAAGCCCTTCGTCACCTGCTGAATCTCTGTGGACATGTTGAGCTGCGTCATCAGGCTGAAGATCAGCGCGAATGTGAGGACGCCGAGGAACGTGCCGACGATCGAGGCCCGCCCGCCGGCGAGGCTCGTCCCGCCGATCACCACGGCGCCGATCGCGTCGAGCTCGTAGAGGTTTCCGCTCACCGGCGACGCGCTTCCGAGCCGCGCGCAGAGCAGGACGGTGGAGATCCCGGCGAGGAATCCCGAGAGCACGTACACGCTGAAGATGATCCGACGGACCGGGACGCCTGCGATCCGCGCGGCCTCTCGATTGCCGCCCACGGCGATCACGTACCGGCCGTAGCGGGTCCGGTTGAGGACGATCCACCCGAGGATCGCGATCGCCAGGAACACGAAGACCGAGACCGGGATCCCGAAGATGCGGCCGACGCCGAACCACAGCAGCGAGAACGGCCGCGGGTCACCGAAGGACCCGCCGTTCAGGTCGAGCAGGCTGACGGGCAGCTTGTCGTTCAGCAGCAGCGCCAGCCCCCTGGCTATCGAGAACATCGCCAGCGTCGCGATGAACGGCACGACCCGTCCGTACGCAATGGCGGTCGCGTTGCACGTGCCGAGAAATGTGGCGAAGAGGATCGCGGCGAGAATGAACACGAGGCTGCTCGTGCCGTCGGTCCCGACCATGATCCCGCCGAAGACCCCCGCCGCGGCGACGATCGACCCGACCGAGAGGTCGATCCCGGCCGTGGCGATCACGAACGTCATGCCGATCGCCAGCACGCCGACCACGCTCGACTGGGTCAGCATGTTGCGGATGTTGTCCCAGGTCGGGAACGTGTCCGGCTTCAGGATCGCGCCGGCGATGAAGAGGAGCACGACGACGATCGCGAGCGCGTACTCCTGAAACTCGAGGGCCTTGGCGCGGCCGAGTGCGCCGCGCCACGTCTGGGCAGTGTCCGTCATACGACCTCCTCGACGAGATCGGGGGAATCGGTCGGAGCGACCGCGTGGCGGAGAAGCGCTCGCTCGGTCGCGTCCTTGCCGTCGACCTCCGCGACGATCTCGCCTTCGCGCATCACGAGGACGCGTGTGCAGATGTGTGCCAGCTCTTCGAGCTCCGACGAGACCACGAGCACGCCCAGTCCCGCGGCGGCGAGCTCGCTGATGATCCGGTAGATCTCCGCCTTCGTGGCGACGTCGACCCCGCGCGTCGGCTCGTCCAGGAGCAGTACGCGACACTGGCGGAGGAGCCAACGCGCCAGCACGACCTTCTGCTGGTTACCGCCGGAGAGCAGTCGGACCACGCGGTCCGGGTCGTCCGGCACGGTGTTCAGTGCTCTCAGCTCCTTCCGGGCGGTCTCGCGCTCCTTCCGGATGTCCAGCAGCAGGAGGCGGGAGAAGCGGCCGAGGTCGGCGACCGTGACGTTCTTCGTCTGGCTCCAGTCGAGCACGAGGGCCTGGGACTTGCGATCCTCCGGCGCAAGCCCGAGGCCCCGGCGAATGGCCGCCCGCGGGTGGCCGGCTCTCAGCGGCTTGCCCTCGAGGACGACCTCGCCCTCGTCGAGCGGGTCGAGGCCGTAGATCAGTCGGAGGAGCTCCGTTCGGCCGGAGCCGACGAGGCCGCCGAGCCCGACGACCTCGCCGGCCCTGACCTGCAGGCTCACGCCGCGGACGGCGGGGAGCCGTCTCGCGTCGCGAACCTCGAGCAGGACCCGGTCGGTACCGACTGGGCGGTCCGGGTACAGCTGCTCGACCTTGCGTCCGACCATGAGCTCGACGAGCCGGTCGGTCGGCGTCGTCGCCGGGAGCCCGGTCGCTGCCGTCCGGCCGTCGGCGAGCACCGTCACGCGGTCGCCGATACGGCGGATCTCGTCGAGCCGGTGGGAGATGTAGACGACGCCGACGCCCTCCGCGGTGAGCCGGCGAACGACTTCGAACAGCGTGCTGATCTCGCCTTCGTCGAGGATCGCGGACGGCTCGTCCATGATGAGGAGCCGAACGTTGCCCGAGATTGCGCGGGCGATCGAGACGATCTGCTGTGCGGCAGGACGAAGCTTCCCCACCTTGGCCCGGACGGGGATCGACTCGTGGCCGAGCCTTGCAAGCAGCGCTTCGGACTCCCGGTACATCTTGTCGAGGTCGAGCAGAGGCCAGCGGCGAGGCTCGTGGGCCAGGAAGATGCTCTCGGCGACGCTCAGGTCCGGCACCAGGTCGAGCTCCTGGTAGATCGTCGCGACACCGCGTTTCAGGGACCCGGCCGGGTCTCCTTGCGGAAGCGGTTCGCCGAGGAACAGGATCTCGCCGCTTGTCGGTTCGACGGCGCCGGAGACGCACTTGATGAGCGTCGACTTGCCGGCGCCGTTCGGGCCGAGCAGGCAGTGCACCTCGCCATCGACGACGTCGAGGTCGACGCCCTGAAGCGCCTTGACTCCGGGGAACTCCTTGACGAGGTTCCGGACCTCGAGGACGGCGGTCACTGGACAACCAGCCCGCGGAGATTGTTGTGGGCGATGCGGAGGCCGGCTTCGATCAACTCAGGCGAGCCGCCCCAGACCGGATCCTCGTGCTCGACCGAGAGGACGCCGTCGAACCCGCCCTCGTAAAGGGTGTCGACGTAGCGGGGGAAATCCACATCGCCGAGGCCGGGGATCCGGTACCGCCACCAGCCCATGTCCCATGGATCCTCCTCGCGAGTCGACGTCCGCCCGAAGAACCCGAAGCGGTTGCGCTGAGCCGGGAACGTCTCGGCGTCCTTTGCGTGAGCGTGGGCGACATGGTCGACGTAGGGCCGCAGCGCCTCGACCGGGTCGATTCCAAGCCAGAGGAGGTGCGAAGGGTCGAAGTTCAGGTGGAGCCCGAGCGCGAACATCCATTCCCAGAGCTCGGGCGAGTACGCCAGGTTGCCCGGGTAGCCGTCCGGGTGCCAGCCCTCCATCACGCAGTTCTCGATCATCAGCCGCACGCCGCGCTCGCCCGCGTAGTCGACGAGCGGCGGAAAGACGCGCTCGGCCTCGCTGAGGTTCTCGGACACGCTGCGACCCGGGTCACGGCCGATGAACGTCCCGACCGGAACGCCGCCCAGCGCGGCCGCTGCATCGATGCACGCGCGCAGGTGCGCGTGGTAGCCCTCGCGCTCCGCAGCGTCGGGCGCGAGGTTGTTGTCGTAGTACGCGAGCGCCGAGAGGACGAGCCCGTGCTCGTCGAGCGCTCGCCGAACACGGTCGGCCTCGGCCTCGTCGAAGGCGTCGGCCTTGACGTGGCTTGCCGTGAAGGGACGGTCGCCCAGGTGAGGCCAGGCGGCGAGCTCCAGCGCCTCGTAGCCGTTGGCTGCCGCCCATGCCGCGATGTCCTCGAGGCTGCGGTCCGGCATGCAGGAGGTCAGGAAGCCGAGCTTCATGTCGCGACCGCCGTCGGCTCGCGACTGCTCTCTACGTCGACCCACCGCTCGTCGCGGGAGGACGTCAGGACGGCGTCCGTGATGTGCGCGGCGCGCAGCCCGTCCGAGAAGGTCGGCATTGCCTCCACGGTCGAGTTGGTGCGGACGCTCTCGTAGAAGTCGGCCACGAAGGCATCGAAACAGTCCGCGTACCCTTGTGGGTGACCGCCGGGAAGGAAGGCGAAACGGGCGGCGGCCGGCGACAGGGTGACGGGGTCACGGCGGACGATCGTCAGGGCCTCGCGCCGCCCGGACCAGAGCTCTTCCGGCTGTTCCTGGTCGAAGGCGAGCGCCTCCTCTGCGCCGTCGAGCTCGATCCAGAGCCGGTTCTTCCGACCTGCCGAGACCTGGCTCACGACGACGGACCCGACCGCGCCGCCGTCC
>Ga0209382_10010426_pt1 | contig 11569 bp, 9 predicted proteins | sample SoiMetdeltSBSDD5_FD_187599 | JGI IMG/M metagenome (GOLD analysis project Ga0209382, IMG submission 187599) | Bulk soil microbial communities from a Populus tree surrounding site in Tennessee, USA - Soil MetaG P. deltoides SBSDD5 (SPAdes) (version 2) | ecosystem: Environmental > Terrestrial >...
GACGGCGGCGGCGGCGGCGGCGATGGGGGTGGCGGTGGCGACGGCGGGGGCGGTGGCTACGACGGAGGTGGCGGCTGGGACGGCGGGGGTGGCTGGGACGGCGGCGGCGGAATGGACTTCGGGGGCGGCTTCGACGGCGGCGGAGGCTTCTGACCCGCTGCGTTCGCGACCCTTCGCACGTACCACGAGAACGTGGTGACCGTGGGGCGCCCGGGTCAGCTGATCTCGACCCGGTCCACCATCGTCGTCGTGTAGCGCACGTCGACCGGGATTCGGTCGCCGATCTCCGGCGGCTCGACGCCGGTCGGGAGGAACAGCAACGACGCCTGCATGTGCGGCGGCTCGGCGAACCAGCGCTGCTTGCCGGCGACGGAGAACGGCGAGTAGGCGAAGCCGGCCGCCTCCAGGCTCCCGCGCGCGACCGAGATGGCCCGCTGCCGCATCGTCGACGCGGCGGTGGGCGCCTCCATGCCGATGCCGTGCGCGGTGCCGCCGGCGACGATCAGCAGCCACCCGTCGCGCGGCATCGGTCGCTGCCGGTAACCGATCCGCTCGCCACGGCTCACCTGATGCCGGTCGAGCAGCGTGCCGGTGACGTGGAGCGCGCCGCGGTCGCCGAGCCACAACGCGGTCCCGATGCGTGGCCGTACCCGCAGACCCGGACGGCGCTCGCGCAGCATGGCGAGCTCCTTGTCGGTCAGATGCGAGACCTGCAGCACGGTCGTGTCGAGCTGGGACGCCTCGAGGACCGCCCCCCACTCCTCTGCCTCGGCGAGCCGGCCGCCTGCCATCGGCAGATGTACGGCGAAGGCCTCGAGCCGCAGCCCGCCGAGGTGATCGGCCGCGGCCGCGAGCTGATGCCGGGTGAGCCCGTGCCGGTTCATCGACGTCAGACCCTCGACGACGACCCGGGGCCGGTCCGGCCGGGCCGCGAGCGCCGCGATGTCCTCGATCCGTCCGACGGTGTGGATCAACCGCGGGTCGTCCGGGATGTCGTCGAGGAACGGCCGCCAGGGCGAGAGTACGAGTACGTCGCCGTCGAATCGGGACAGCGCGCCCGGCGCCTCCTCGTACGTCCCGACCGCCATCGCGTCGACGCCGAGCCAGTCGCAGCGTCGGGCCAGGGCCGCCATGCCGAAGCCGTAGCCGTTGCCCTTGGCGACGGGCACGATGCCGAGATGCGTGTCGGCGAAGCTCCGCAGGTGCGAACGCCAGCGCGGGCCGTCGATGTGCAAGGTCAAAGGCATCGGATCATCGCCGCCGCATGTAGAGGTCGAACGCGCGATAGAGCACGCGGGACAAGGGCAGATCCCACTCGCCGGCGTACTCCACGGCCTCCCCGCCGGTGCCGACCTTGAACTGCACGAGGCCCACGTGGGGGTCGTCGGCGTCGAGCGTGTCGGTGATGCCCCGCAGGTCGTAGACCGAGGCCCCCGCCGCCATCGCGTCGCGGATCATCTGCCACTGGATCGCGTTGGAGCCGCGGACGTCGCGCTTTGCCGACGTGGAGGCGCCGTAGGAGTACCACGCGTGGCCGCCGACGCGGACCATTGTCGTCGCCGCGACCAGATCGCCCTCGTGGTGGGCGAGATAGAGCCGGAGCCGTTCCGGGTCCTCCTCGGTGAGCGCGTCGTACATCGTCTGGAAGTACGACAGGGGCCGCGGCGTGAAGTGGTCGCGCTGCGCGGTCTCGGCGTAGATGTCGTGGAAGGCCTCCAGGTCGTCGCGCTTGCCGGTCGTGACCTCGACGCCGGCCTTGGCGGCCTTCTTGATGTTGCGCCGCCACAGCTGGTTCATGCCGCGCAGCACGTCGTCCTCGGTCCGGCCGGCGAGCGGCAGCCAGAAGTTGAAGCGGGGCTGACCGACGCCGAAGCCGTCCTCCGAAGCCTGCTCCTTCCAGCCAGACTGCTTCAGGAGCGCTGCGACCCGCCCTCCAGTTTCACTGACGGCATCAGCCGGTGTGTCACCCAGACGGCGCAGGGCCTGGTCGGTGATGGCGGTCTTGACCGTACGCGCGGACCAGCGGCGCACGACGACCGGCGGTCCCATCCGTACCGCGAAGGCGCCGCGGTCGGCCAGGTGCTTGGTCATCGCGGCGAGCAGGTCGGACAGGTCCTCACGGGACCAGTCGAGCGTGGGGCCTTCGGGGAGGTAGGCGAGATAGCGCTTGAGCTTCGGGATCTGGCGATAGAGCACGAGGCCGGAGCCGACCAGGTCGGGTCCGTCGAAGAACCCGATCGACTCGCGCCGCCACTCGGCCTTGACCCGGCCCCAGGCCGGAGTCTGCAAGAAGCTGGCCGACGGCAGCGAGCGCAGGTGGGCCAGATGCTCCTCGGGACTGATCGGGCGTACGACAGGGGCGCGAGGAGTCACAGTCGCCGAGGCTACCGGGCCGCTGGTGAGCGCCATCCGTGGGAGTGACGTATCTACCGCTGGACGCCCGAGTCGACCGCAAGAACGTCACGCTCAGCGCTATTGCAGGTAGCCCTCGACCTCGCCGACCGGCCGGGCGCGCGCCTCGTCGGGGTCCTGACCGGCCTCGATGCGGGCTCGACGCTGCCGGAGCAGATCCCAGCACTGGTCGAGGGTCTCCTCCAGCTGCTGCAGTCGCTGCTGCCGGTCATCCGCCTCGAGGTCGCCGCCGCTGGAGCGGAGTCTGTGCTCCTCCGCGACCAACGCGTCGATGCGTCCGAGGATGTCGTGCTCGTCCACTCGCCCTCCTTCGCCGTCGGCTTTGCCCTGTCGGCCACGGTACGCCGACCGCGTGAGTTCCGACTTACGGTTGGTCCGGCCGGCTCGACACTGACGCTAACTCGGAACTCGAGCGGGTCGGTGTGTGGCGCCGCGGCGACGGTCAGTTCGGCGGGACGTTCTGGTTGCGCCGGAACAGGTTGTCCGGGTCATACGTCCGCTTCAGCGCCTGGAGCCGGGCGTACTTCGCCGGCCCGTACGTGGCGCGGATCCGATCGGTGCCCTCGTCCATGAGGAAGTTGACGTACGTGCTGGTGGAGTACGGCTCCAGCCGGGACCAGGTCCGCTCGAGCCAGTCGCGCTCGGCGTCGAAGCCCGCCGGTCCCTCGGTCGCGCACGCGATGTTGACGGTGTGCGCCGACCTACGGCCGGTGAACGCCGTGTCGTCCTCGTCGACCCGCGCCACCGCGCCGCCGAGCTGGAACAACGGAATCGACGTGTGGGGCGACTCGATCTCGGCGGCACTGGCCGCGAGTCCGTCGATGGCGCCGTCGCTCAGCGTGGCGAGGTCGCAGGACCGGAAGTAGTACCACCGGCCCGCCGGGTACGACGGGTCGAACATCGCCTGGTGGTCCACGAACGGCTTCGGGGCACAGAGGTCGAGCAGCGGCGTGCCGAAGCGGCGCAGCGGCTCGAGTCGCCGCTCACCCGCCTCGAGGTCGCCGACCCAGCAACACGTGACGGCGACCACCGGCTTGCCGTGCAGTTCCTCCGGCACGGCCGGGATCGGCGGCGCCTTGCGGTGGATGACGATCGTGGTCAGCTCGTCCGGCGCGTCCGCGATCCAGTCGCGATAGAACCGCATGACCGCAGGCGAGTCCTCGACGGCCCAGAAGATCGGGCCCGCGAGTACGGTCGGGCCGACCGGCTGCAGCCGGTAGGTGAACTCGGTGACGACGCCGAAGTTGCCGCCGCCCCCGCGTACTCCCCAGAACAGCTCGGCGTTCTCGGTCGCGCTGGCCGTGGCGACGTCGCCGCTCGCGGTGATGAGCTTCACCGACAGCAGGTTGTCGATGGTCAGGCCGTGTTTGCGCATCAGCCAGCCGATGCCGCCGCCGAGGGTGAGGCCGGCGATCCCGGTGTGGGTGACGATGCCGCTAGGGACGGCCAAGCCGTGGGGCTGCGTCACCCGGTCGAGATCACCGAGTAGGGCGCCGGCCTGGGCTCGCACGGTGCGGCGGCCGGGATCGACCCGGATCCGGTTCATCGCGGACAGATCGACGACGAGGCCACCGTCGACCGTCGAATGGCCCGGGAAGCTGTGGCCGCCGCCGCGTACAGCGACCTCGATCCCGGTCCGCCGGGCGTAGCGGATCGCCGTACGCACATCGTCCGGACCTGAGCACCGGGCGATGAGCGCAGGGCGACGATCGATGGCGCCGTTCCAGATCCGACGCCGTTCGTCGTAGTCCGGATCCACCGGATGGAGCAGCGCGCCGCCGAAGCGGGTGATGAGCTCACGATAGGCCGCCGGCTCGTCGTACGCGGGGGTGGTGATGGGTGTCGGTTCTAGATAGGGAGCCGCCATGGCGAAAACTCCTTTCCTCCAGAGGGTGAGCGCCGCGGTCGGCGGCGTGATACATCGCCTCATCGGCCGGACGGCTCGGCGTCCCAGCTCGCACGCGTGGATCGGGCGACGGCAATCGCTCCGGGTGCTCGGTCGGACACGGCCTGTCCGCGGCGCCGACCCTTCAGGAGCACCCGGAACATCCGGTCCGGTCGCATCAGGCTCGGCGGCGCCGCTATCAGGTTGGCGACCCGGAGGAAGGCGCCGGCGAGCTCAGGATCGCGTTCGGCGGCGATGTGCAGTCGGCCCACGTAGCGGTTGATGATCCGGGTCGGCAGCGCCGGCCGGCCGGGCGTGCCCGGGAGATCCAGATCGGCGCCGGCGGCGACCTGCCACGGCACGTCGACGGCCGAGGCGATCTCGGCGAAGAACCGCAGCCCGATCCGGTCGCTTCCGGCGGCGACGCAGCGCCGTAGCGCCAGCGCCTCCACCGCCGAGACGGACATGCCCTGGCCGTACACGGGGTTGAAGCTGCACACCGCGTCGCCCATGACGACGAAGTGTTCGGGGAACCGCTTCAGCCGCTCGTAGCGACGCCGGGTGCTGGCCGGGAAGCGGAAGTATCGTCCTTCGTCCAGCGGCTCGGCCTCGCCGGCGACCTCGCCGAACTCCGGAGCCGTGTTGGCGGCCCAGGTCCGGAAGCCGTCGAGGTCGAGCGGCGCGCGCTGGCCGTGGTAGACGCCGAGGGTGAGGATCCAGCGGTCGTCCTCCTGGCAGATCAGGGCGCCGCCGTCCGGCGACTCGGCGGTCGCCGCGACGATCACGGCGAGTGCATCGCCGGACCTGCCCGGCTTGCGGCGAAAGTGCCGAGTCGCGTAGCTGACGTCGACGCGGACCTTCTCCTCCGTCGGCGCCTCGTAGCCGAGCTCGCGCAGCCAGTCCGGCGCTCGCGAGCCGCGACCCGATGCGTCGATGACCAGGTCGGCGGACCGGCGTACGGGTGGGCCGTCGGTGGCGACGTCGGTCGTCACGACGCCGGTCACCCGCCGTCGGAGGTGGTCGACGGTCAGGGCGCGTACGGCGGTGCCGATCTCGATGCGGACGCCCGGCAGCGCGTGTACCCGGCGTCGGACGTCGTGCTCCAACGCGGGTCGGCTCACCGCGAGGCCCTGCAGCCCGCTCCGACCGGCGGCCAGGGCGTGGCCGCCGAAGTACCAGCGGCACTGGTCCTGCAGGTCACCGGCGACCGCGCCGGTCTGGACCAGATCGTCGGTGAGGCCGGGGAACAGCTCCTCGAGCACCTCCCGGCCGCGGGCCAGCAGGCCGTGGGCGTGCCGGCCGTGGGGAACGCCGCCGCGCGGCTCGGGACGGTCGCCCCACGTGTCGCGGTCGAGCAGCGTGACTTCGGCGTACGTCTCGCTGAGGACCCGAGCCGCGAGCAGGCCGGCCATGCTGGCGCCGATGACGATGGCATGGCCTTGGCGGCGGGGTCGTTTCCGAGCGGCTGAAGCCGGCGTCGACGTCGTGGTGGCCCGGCGAGAGTGGCGGCCGAGGCCCATTCGGCCGGCCTCTCGGGCCATTTCGGGTGGTAGCGCGCACATCACGGCCTCGCTTCGTAGATCGCATTGATGGGAGTCTCGGTGGCCCGCCGCCAGTGGGTGAATCCGGCGCGGGTGACGATGCGGCGCAGCGCGTCCTCGCCGGCGTGGTTGCCGAGGGCGTAGTCCCCGTGCTGCGCCAGCGCCGAGGGCAGGCAGATCGTCGCCGAAGCACCGGCGAACAGCCGACCGAACGGATGCGCTGCCAGCTCCGGGAGCTCGCCCGGCATGTTGGGCTCGACGATCATCCAGGTGCCGTCGTCGGCCAGCGCCTGCCGCACCTGGCTCGCGACCCCGCCGGGATCGCCCATGTCGTGCACGCAGTCGTAGCTGGTGATCAGGTCGTACCCGGTGCCAGGGAAGTCGCTCGCCGTCGACACGGTGAAGCTCACCCGGTCGACCACGCCCGCCTGGGCGGCGAGCTTGCGGGCTGCCACGATCGAGTCGTTGTGGTAGTCGAAGCCGACGAAGGCCGAGTTGGGGTACGCCTGCGCCATGATGATCGTCGAGTAGCCGAAGCCGCAGCCGATGTCGGCCACGCGAGCACCGACCCGGAGCCTGTCGACGACCCCGTCGAGCGACGGCAGCCAGTCCTGCGTGACGTAGTGCAGGTAGCCGGGCCGGAAGAACTTCGCGACCCCGGAGTAGAGCGTCGATGGATGGGCGTCCCAGCCGACGCCACCGCCGTTGCGGTAGGCGTCGGCCAGGGCGTCCTCCGTCGCCGAGGCCCCTTGGGCCATGGTGAAGTAGCCGGCGAAGTACGCCGCGGAGTCCGGATCGGCGAGTACGGCCGCGTGCGCCGGTGGCAGTGAGTACCTCCGGTCGGCCGGGTCGTACTCGACATAACCGCTGGTCACCTGGGCGGCGAGCCACTCTCGCAGATGACGCTCGGACAGACCGGTCCGTTCGGCCAGCTGGATCGAGGTGACCGGCCCGGCCTTGGCGAGCGCGGTGTAGATGCCCAGGCGATCTCCGAGAGAGACCGTCGTGGCGCAGGCGACCGCGCCGGCGTCGGCGACGACCTTCATCAAGAAGGCCGTCACCTCCGCTTCGTCGACACCGGTCGTGGTGGTGGTCTGTGCGGTCATGAGGGGATCTCCGTCCCGGTGTGCAGGTCGGCGACGTCCGTCAGGCCGGCGGCGCGACGATCGCGCCGATGACGCCGTGGATGTTGGAGAGCCGAACGTTGCGGAACTGCGGGTGCGCGGCGGTCAGGTCAGCACGCGTCGCCCAGCCTTCGTTGGGCGAGGGGCACAGCACGCGCTCGACGTCCTTCTGCCGGACGGTGACGACGATGGTGTCGTTGACCAGGAACCGGATGAGGAACTGCTCGCCGAGGTTCTGATTCGGTGGCACCGGCACGATGTCGCAGCTGAAGGCCGGCTGACCGCCGATGTCGACGCGCGGAACCCGACGCCCCTCGCGCCACACCAGGCGCAGCGAGCCGTCGTTCCGGGTCACGAAGGGTGCGAAGACCATCACGTCGCTGCCCCGGTCACCGACGAAGACCTCGCTGCCGTCGCCAGGTGCCCAGATGTTGATGTCGTCGCCCGCGTCGCCGAGGAGCACGTCGCTGTTGGGGGACTGGCCGCCTTCGGGCCCGCCGATCAAGATGTCGAGGCCCGGCCCGGCAGGGATGGTGTCGTCGCCGAGCAAGCCGACCAGGAGGTCGCCGCCACCGCGGCCGAACACCACGTCGGTGTTGTCCATGTGCTGCTTGGCCGTCACGCCGGGCGGCTGGATGAACGGGTTGTCAGCGTTGTCGTTGTCCAGTCCGAAGGTGACGTCGGGTCCGGGAGTCGCCGGGCGTACGGTCGCCGAGCCGGTGACGGCCGCTCCGGTGAGGAGCGCTGCCGACAAGGCGGCACCGATCGCGATCGCCTTGGTGCGCCGACGCGTGGAGCTTGGTCGCATGGGAAATGCCTTTCGTCCCTCTGAGGTCGGATCGGCCTGCCGCCGATCCAGTGCCAAGGACGCTATGGGCGACTCGATGACGCGGGTATTGGTAAGCCGCCTTAGATTTCGGCCCCCCGTACCTCAGCTGTCCGTACGTGGCCGATCTGCCGCTTAAGTCCCTGGCGACGACGCGTGGGTATGGGGATAATTGCGCCGGACGCGGCCCTGACTCGTCGACGTCTTTGCTCGGATGGCAACCCATGGGAGACCTGGCCGACGGTGATCGCATCGCGCTCGTGGGACGAGCGCGTGACCTGACCGCGCTCCAGGACGGCCAGCGGCAGGCGGCCGACGGGGCGGCCCAGACCTTGCTGGTCATGGGAGAGGCCGGCATCGGCAAGACCCGGCTGATCGACGAGTTCATCGCCACGTCCACCGGAGCCGTCCTCGCCGGTGGCTGCATTCCGGTCGTCGGCGAGGCGCTGCCGTTCGCGCCGCTGACTCAGGCGCTGCGCGGATTCCAGCGGCAGACGGCCACGGCGTCGCCTCCCCTGCCGCCCGACCTGATGCGGCTGTTGCCGCGTGACGACACCGTGCCGACCACGGCGAGCAGCGGGCGGGCGCTGGACGCGGCGGTGAGCCCGACGGCGCAGGTACGGCTGTTCGAGTCGCTGCTGGGGTTCCTCGGCCAGCTTTGCGCGTCCAGCCAGGTGACCGTCGTACTAGAGGATCTGCAGTGGGCCGATCGGTCCACGCTCGACCTGGTCGGCTTCCTGGTGCGCAACCTGCGGACCGAGCCGGTGTTGCTGGTACTGACGTTGCGCAGCGACGACGTCGGGCGAGCGACGCCGTTCCGGCAGTGGCTCGCGGAGCTGGAGCGGCTGCGGACGACCACGACACTCGAGCTCGAACGGCTGTCGCGGGACGACACGTCGAAGCTGCTGTCCGGGCTGCTCGGCTCCATCCCGCCGGCGTCGCTGTCGGACCGGGTGCACCAGCGGTCGGCCGGGAACCCGTTGTTCGCCGAGCACCTGCTCGCCTGGTCGAACGATTCGCAAGGCAGTGTTCCGGCGACGCTGCAAGAGCTGCTCGGGTCGCGGGTCGCCGTCTTGGCGGAGCCGACGCGGCGGGTGCTGCGGGTCGCGTCCGTGCTGGGCCGGGTGGTCAGCCTCGAGCTGCTGGCCGAGGTCGCGGGCGAGTCCGAGGCGACGACCGAGGAGGCGCTCCGGTCGGCGGTCGAGCGGCATGTCGTCGAGCCACGGACCACTGGCGACTACGGCTTCCGGCACCCGATGTTCCGGGAGGTCGTCTACGCCGAGTTGCTCCCGGGCGAGCAGCGCCGGCTGCACGCCGCGGCCGCCGACGTTCTGACCCGGTCCAGCGACGGCTCGTACGCGGTACTCGGCGAGGTCGCCCGGCACTGGCAGGCGGCCGGCGACGCCGAGCGAGCTTTCCGGTCCGCGGTCGCGGCCGGCCTCGCCGCCGCCGAGGTCTACGCACTCGCCGACGCCGACGAGGACCTGACCCGGGCCGTCGAGTTGAGCCGGGAGCTGCCGGACGGGGCCTTCGAGGATCTCGCGGTCGATCGGATCGATCTGTTCGCCCAGGCGGCTCAGATGGCCAGCCTGATCGGGCACAGCGACCAGGCGACGGCGCTGATCCGGGACGCGGTCGCGATGTCCGACGACGCAGTCCGTCAGGCGCATCTGCTCGAGCGCGAAGGTGCGTACTGCTTCAACAACTGGCTGTTCGACGCCGCGGCGGTGTCCTATCGCGCGGCGTTGGAGCTGCTTCCGGCGCAGCCGCCGATGCCGATCCAGGCCCGGGTCCACGCCGGGCTCGGCATGCTGGCGATGGCGGCGACCCGGCTGGACGAGGCTCGTGAGAGGTGTGACCAGGCAGTCGCGATCGCCCGAGAGGTCGATGCCGTACGCGAGGAGGGGCAGGCGCTCAACGCCCGTGGGGTCGTCACCGCGTACGAAGGCGACGTCGACGGCGGTGTCGAGCAGTTGCGCCGGTCGCTCGCCATCGCGGAGAAGCTGCAGCAGCCGGACGACCTCGCGGCGGCCTACATCCACCTCTGTCACATCCTGGGCCTGGCCGGCCGGTTCGACGAGATGCTGAGCGTAGGCCGCGACGGCGCTGCGGCCCTGCGGCGGCTGGGCATGCATCGACAGGAGGGCAGCTTCCTGTTGGCCAATCTGTCCGAGGCCTTGATCAAGGTGGGCCGCTGGCCTGAGGCGACCGACCTGCTTCGGCAGGCGCTGGCGCTGCGGGCGCACGGACTGCAGTCGTTCCCGGTCCTCGTCCAGAGCGCGCGGCTGTCCCTCGTCATCGGCGACCTGGAGTCGGCGCAGGATCGGGTCGAGCAGGTGACCGCGTTGCTCGCCGATGGCGGCGCACCCGACGCGTGGCAGCGGGAACGGCTCGAGCTCAGTGCGGAGCTCGCCCTGTGGCAGCGCCGGCCCGAGGACGCCGCGCGGCTGGCGGACGAAGGCATCGCGTTGATCGAACGCAACGACGAGCAGCGCTTCGCCGGTCCGTTGGTCGTCCTGGCGCTGCGCGCGTACGCGGACCTGGCCGAGACGGCCCGGGCCCGTCGAGCCGGACGGCAGTCGGCCACCGCGGTTCGGAAGGGGCACGGCGTGGCCGCCCGGGCTCGCGCGCTGCAACCCGATCCACTGGCGTCCGACACCTGTGAATGGCCCGAGAGCTCAGCGCTGGCGCTGTCCGGACGCGCGGAGATCGCCCGGCTCGACGGCAAGGACGATCCGCGTCGATGGTCCGACGCGGCGACAGCGTGGGAGGAGATCGATCGGCCGTTCGCCGTCGCGTACACCCGCTGGCGGGAGGCCGACGCGGTGGCCCGCCGCCACGAACGCAGTGAACAGGCGATCACTGCGGTACGCCGGGCCCACCGACTCGCGATCCGGCTCGGCGCCAGCGTGCTCGCGTCCGAAGTGGCGGAGCTCGCCCGGTGGTATCGCATCGACCTGTCCGCGCCGGCGACCGAGAGTCCGAGCGCACCAGAGGCCGGGTCGGCCACGGCCGCCGCGATCGAGGACATGGGTCTGACGCCGCGCGAACTCGAGGTGCTGGCCGGCCTCGCCGCCGGGCAGACCAACCGGGAGCTTGCGGATTCGCTGTTCATCAGCGTGAAGACGGCGAGCGTGCACGTGTCGAACATCCTGCGCAAGCTCGACGTGAGCGGCCGTGAGGAGGCCGCCCGGGTCGCCTACCGGCTCGGCCTCGACCGCCCGCCCTGACCGATTACCACGTTCTCGCTCCCGCTGAGCGCGACACCGGAGAGCATGCGTGGGTCGACTCACGCACCCCGCTTGTCCCCGCGCCGTCCCACACCTCTGAATCGCTGATAAGCCGCCTGACGGGTGGTGCCAAGCGCAGCGCCGATGACGGTCCATGACTCGCCCGCGGCTCGAGCTTCGGCCACCGCCTTGTGCAGCTCGCCATGGGCAGCTGCCAGGCCCTTTCGTGCCGCGATGATGCGGCGGAAGTGCACCGCATCCCGCGCTGGAATCATGGCCGGGTCGAGGCTGTCGAGACCGTGATCGGCGGCCTCGGCCATCGTCATCACCTCAAGTAGTCGTAGAACTTCGGTCGCAGGTTGTCGGCGTGGATGATCCGGAGTGGCTCGGCCACCGGGACGGCGACCAGCTCCAGTAGCGCTCCCATGTCGACGGGCCGATCACCAGCAGTCGCTCCTCGCCCTGGTATTCGTACTCGACGTATCGGATGGCGTTCTCCCACGCGTGGAGGATGTCGGCGTCAGGAACGGTGTGCTTACGCGCTGACGCCG
>Ga0209382_10010427_pt1 | contig 11569 bp, 12 predicted proteins | sample SoiMetdeltSBSDD5_FD_187599 | JGI IMG/M metagenome (GOLD analysis project Ga0209382, IMG submission 187599) | Bulk soil microbial communities from a Populus tree surrounding site in Tennessee, USA - Soil MetaG P. deltoides SBSDD5 (SPAdes) (version 2) | ecosystem: Environmental > Terrestrial >...
CGCTGCGGTCCGGAGATCGCCGATGGCCGCGATGCGGTCGCCGCGGATCCCCACGTCCGCCCGTACTGCTGGAGTGCCCTCGCCGTTCAGCACTGAACCGCCGGCGATCAAGACGTCGTACGGCTGTTGGGCGGTTGGGGGTGTGAACGAGGACGCGAGGACGAGGCAAAGCAGGACCGCGGCTTTGAATCTCATCGGCGGCTAGATATTACCGCCGAACACGGCGCGCGTCAGCGTTCCGCAAAGGCATACAGCGCCGACGGTGTGCGCACATAGAGAATCCCTTCGGCTGACACCGCCGGCGTCGCGAAGATCGGCTCGCCGAGCTCGTTTTTCGCGAGTACCCCTCTGACAACAAAATCAATGTAGACTTGCGTTTTATGTAACATATTGTTAAACTATCAATTAATAAAATGAAAGCCCAGCGCGCGCAATTCGGCGTCGCACAAACCGCCCCCCGATGGATAGATGCTCTCGAAGACGAGGACATTTCGTTCATCAAACGATTCGTGCTGGCGTCGGGATCCCTCAAGGAACTGGCGAGCGAGTACGGCATCAGCTACCCCACCGTGCGGCTCCGGCTCGACCGCCTGATTGACAAGGTCAGGCTGCTCGATCGCCAGGACATCACCGACCCATTCGAGCGCGTCCTGCGCCTGCAGCACGCCGAGGGGAGAATCGATCGCCAGACGCTGAAACTGCTGCTGGATGCGCACCACGCAGAGATCCAGCAAGAGCGGAACGAAAGAGAAAGGAGTCCGCGATGAACCGGACACGAGACCCACTGCTGGCGCTCGTTGGCAGCCTGCTGTTGTCAGGAACCGTGTGTGGTGAGGAGGTTGTCCGAAACATCCAGTGGCAAGATCTGGCAGCCGCCCACGCCTTGACGTCGGGTACCGTCGTTCCCCGGTCCGACGGCGTCGATGGCCCCAGCCTGCGCGTCGTTCACAAGGGCACCACGCCCACGTCATTTCCGCTCGTCACGATCGATCAGCCAGGTATCAGCACGATGCGCTACGCGATCAGAGGCCGCGTGCGCTACGAAGGGGTCGCCGCGGGCAGCTACCTGGAGACGTGGAATCACTTGCCCGAAGGCGCCTTCTTTACGCGTACTATGGACCTGACCGGTCCGATGGGGCGGATCGACGGCACGTCGTCGTGGCGTGACTTCGTCCTCCCGTTCGATCGAACAGGAGCGTCCGCGCCTCGGAAACTGGTGGTCAACCTCGTCCTGACCGGGCCAGGAACCGTTGAAATCGGCCCGCTCGTACTCGTGCAGTTCGCCACCGATGAGAACCTGACGGCTCATGCCGATGCCTGGTGGAGCGACCAGCAAGCCGGCCTCGTTGGAGGCCTGGCGGGGTCGGCGCTGGGAATCCTCGGTGCAGCGATCGGCTGGCTTGGCGCGATCGGCCGTGGCAGGAGCTTCGTGCTCGGGACGCTGAAGGCGTTCGCGTTGCTGGGCGTCGCGGCTCTTGCCATCGGCCTGGGCGCTCTCGCCGCGGGCCAACCCTACGCCGTCTACTATCCTCTCCTGCTTCTCGGCGGCATCGGCGCAGCTTTGGGATTCACGCTCCCCCGTTCGCTGAGCAAGCGCTACGAGGATCTCGAGCTGCGACGAATGCAAGCGCTGGATGCCTGACATCCAGGTCGCAGTACCCAATCGCAATCGCATCCTCCCGCCGACGGATGGTCCCGAGGCACACGCGCTCGAAGTAGGCTATCCTCCTCAGGAGTTCGGCGAGGACTAGCCCGGCAACGTGGCCCCTCAGATGGGGAGATATCACATGAGAGCTCTCCTGGCCGTGACCCTATTGGGGTTTGCACCCGCGGCGATCGCACAAGTGCCTGCCACGCCGCCGGCTCCAGGTCCTGCGGGCCAGACTCCGGCCCCGACAGTGGCTGCCGTCGCGCCCGAGTCTCTCCACAACGAACTGCGGAAGATGCGCGACGACATGCTCGCGGCGATCGCGCGCAGCGAGTTCGATGCGATCCTCCCTCACCTCCACCCCAACGTCGTCTTCACGCCGATGAACGGCGAAGTCAGCCGTGGCCCGCAGGCGATCCGCGCCTATTTCGACAAGATGTTGAAGGGCCCGGACGCCATCGTGAAGAGCATCCGGCTCGGGGTCGAGGTTGATCGACTTGCCGATTTCTATGGCGACACGGCCTTGGCCTTCGGCAGCTCCAACGATCAATACGTGTTGAGCAATGGACTGGAATTCCAGATCCAGACGCGCTGGACGGCGTCGCTCGTGCGCGAGAACGGCCGCTGGCTGATCACCGCGTTCCACTCCTCCGCCAACGCGTTCGACAACCCGATCCTGCAGAAGGCGCGTCAGGTGGCGATGCTGCAATGGGGCGGCATTGGCATCGCGGCCGGCGCGCTGATCGGTGTGCTCGTCGCCAGGGCCGTCGGACGCCGCCGGAGGGCGTGAACGTGGAGGCGCCGGCGCAGCGGATCGACCCGATTCCGGGCGCGCTGAACCTGGTGCTGGGGACGGTCGCGTCCGCCGCCGCCCTTGGTCTCCTTGTTGTGGCCTCGCACACCGCGTCCTGGGGCTGGAGGATCGGCGCGGCCCTCGCGTTCTCCTACGTCAACAACACCATCTTTGCGCTGTTGCACGAGGCAGTGCACGGCCACCTGCATGCGAGCCGAACCGTCAACGAGGCGATCGGCCGGGTCCTGGCAGCGTTCTTCCCGACCAGCCTCGCGTTTCAACGCATTTGCCATCTCGGTCATCACCGGCGGAACCGCAGCGATGCGGAGCTGTTCGACTACATCCTTCCCGGGGAAAGCCGCCTGGTGAAGACGCTGCAGTGGTACGGCGTGCTCACCGGCATCTATTGGCTCTTGTTGCCCGTCGGCTGCTTCGTGTATCTGGTCTGGCCTGGCGCCTTCCGCCTGCCGGCGCGCATCCGAACGTCGCGCTTATTCCGGCAGACCAGTGCCGAGGCCATGCTCTCCGGCTTCGTAAATGCCCCCGAGCGGACCATCCGCCTCGAGATCCTCTTCTCGTTCGCCCTGCAGGCTGGCTTCATCTGGACTCTGGACCTGACGGCGGTCGGCTGGCTCACGTGTTACGCCGCGTTCGCGCTGAACTGGAGCTCTCTCCAGTACGCGGACCACGCCTTCACCGAGAGACACGTTCACGACGGCGCTTGGAACCTGCGCGTCAACCGCGTGGTGCAATACCTCTTCCTGAATTACCACCATCACAAAGCTCACCACCAGAACAGCCACGTGCCGTGGCTCTATCTCTCGAAGTACGTCGACTACACCGAGGAGCGTCCGTCTTTTCTCCTCATCTGGCTGCGCATGTGGAAGGGCCCTCAACCCTGGCCCGGAGAGCTGGTGACTTCTCGCCCAGAGAAAGGCGCATGATCGGACGCTTCCATCTCGCACTCACGCTGCTGTACGCGGTGCTGTTCGGAGCGATCTACGGCGCCACGAACTGGCTGTCGGCGCACCGCGATCCGCCGACGGCTCCGCACTTCGCGTTCGAAACAGCACTGCCGTTCGTGCCGGCGATGGCCTGGTTCTATCTATCAGTCCCGATCATGCTGTGCGTTGGCCCGCTCATCATGCGTACGAAGCGGGAGCTGTTGCCGTTCTTCTTCACCCTGACCGCACAACTTGTCGTGGCCGGGCTCTGTCATCTCATCTATCCCGTCTCGCCAGTCTGGCCGCAGAGAGCAGTCGAGGGACCAGGGACGGGCGCCTTCCAGGTCGCCGACGCGTTCAACCTCGACTACAACATGGTCCCGTCGCTCCACGTCTCCTTTGCGGCGACCGTGGCGCTGGTCTTCGGCCGGCGTGCAGGTCCGTTCGGCCGACTGCTACTCTGGACTTGGTTCCTGGCGGCAGCGGCCTCGACGCTGCTGCTTCACCAGCATCATCTTCTCGACGTGATCACCGGCGCCGCCCTCGGAATCCTCACGGTGGCCATCGTGCAGCGGAGGACCGAGCGCCGCGACTTCCTGGACGCACTGCATCTTGAAACGCTTTGCGTCCGCGAGTTGGTGCTATTCGCGCGGCGGCACCGGCGCTACCTGCTCACGGGTCTCGCGATCTGGGGCTACTCGCTGCGCCGCTGGCGGCAGGCGCGTCTGCTCCGCGCTGGCTTCTGCCTGGCGCAGCACATCGACGACGTCCTGGATGGCGATCGCCGCGTCCACGGCGATCCTGTGGCCTATGTCCGTGGACTCCTCGGCGGGGAGCCCGGCCCGCTCGCGCCGCTCAGCCGCTTCGTCGTCGCCGAATTGGGCCGCCGCGACGGACGCGAGAAGCTCCACGCGCTGGTCGAGGTTTTGATCGAGGACCGCCGTCGCATGGACGCCCGCAAGACGATGTCGGCCGCCGCCCTGGCCGCCCATCACCACAAGACCTTCAGTCTGTCGCTGGATCTGACGCTTATCGCTGTCGGTTCCGATCTGCGGGCCGACGATGCGCCGGAGCTCATCGACGCCCTGTCGTGGTGTTCGCCGATACGGGATCTGGACGAGGACCTGTCGAGGGGGCTCATCAACATTCCCGAAGAGGTGCTGGCGCGAGTGCCGGGAACTGTCAGTCCGCGCACACTCCTCACCGCCGAGCCGATCAAGGCATGGCTGAGAGAGGAGCATCGCCGCGGCGTCGAGTCGCTCGCCGCCGGTCCGTCGCTTTCCCGTCGGACAGGAAATCGGACCGACGATCCCGGGTGGGCCGTCCTCTCGTCGTTTCACCGCGCCCTCGCCGCCTACGAAAAGAAATACCGCTATGCGCGTTGACAACCTGCGCGCGAGCTGGCGTTGGATGACCGCCCCTTATGCAGCGCTCGACGCTGAGCGGGCGCGCCGCGGACCGACGTTCTGGATCGACCTTGCTCTTGTCGGCCGGGCCCTGGTCACGGGAGATCCTGCGCTCGTCCGCGAGATCGCCTCCCGCCACGACCTGGAGGCGGGCAGCGGCATCTCGGCGCTCCGCAGTGTCCTGGGCGACCGTTCGTTGATCACGCTGGACGGCGAACGACATATGGCACGCCGCCACCTTGTGGCGCCGCTGTTCCGCCGCGACCTGGAGGCGCTCGACGACATCACGGCCGACAGCACGCTCGAAGCGCTCCAGCAGATCGGTGTGGGCGCGACCTTCACCGTCTACGACTTCGCGCGCCGGATCTCGCTCGGCGCAATCGTCCGCTTCCTGCTCCCCGGCTCCTCCGTCGAGGAGGCCCGCACCGGCCGGCTCATTGAAAGGTTCCTCCTCTCGTTTTCGAGCCCGTGGATTCTGTTTCTCAACCCGCTCCACCTCAATCTCGGGCGGCTCTCGCCTTGGGGCCGCGCCATGCGCCATCGCGAACGGCTCGTGGAGCACCTGCGCGAACGTGTCCGCGCCGCGCGCCGGGATCCGTCGCTTCCCGGAGTGCTCGCGCGCATCGCGCGGGACGGCGCCGATCTCCAAGAAGAAGAGATCGTCGAAGAGGCGCTCGCGCTCCTGCTGTTCGGACACGACACCGGCGCCGCAGCGCTCGCCTGGGCGTTCGTGCACATCTGGGAACGTCGCGAAGTCGTCGAGCGGATCCGCGAAGAGAGCGATCCCGCATATCTGGAGGCGTGCCTGAAGGAGAGTCTGCGCCTCTGCCCGGTGGTCGTCCACATGACGCGGGTCGCACCACAGGCGACGCGCATCGGTGCCTGGGAGGTTCCGTCCGGAGCGCGGATCTTTCCGTGCGCGTACCTCGCCCAGCGCGATCCGGCAATCTTTCCGGATCCCGCAGCGTTCCGGCCGGAGCGGTTTCTGAACGGTCGCGCCTACGAAGGCTCCTGGTTTCCTTTCGGCCTGGGCACTCGGACGTGCATCGGCAACCGCTTCGCCCTCCGGCAAATGCAGTTGATCGCGGCGACCACGGCGCAGAACGCCGATCTCGCCCTTGCTCCAGGCTACGAGCCCGCCCCCGTCCGCCGGCTCGTTCTGATCGTTCCGCGGCACGGCGGGCGCATGGTGCGACGCCCGCGAGTAGAGGGGCTCGTCAGGCGGCTCCGAGTCGACGCCCGAACTTCGCCGTGATCTCCCTGCGTGAGATCGCGTTGGCGGAGAGAAACAGTCCCAGGTGGGAAGGCGTCCGGGCGTTGACCCTGACGTTGGAGAGTCGGCGAGCGATCGAGCTGTATCGGTAAAACGCCGCACGCGCATCGCGACAGCAATCGCGGAGCTCTTCAGGGGTGAAGTAGCGGGGGCGATAGGTAACGTCCCCATACGAATATCCGGAATCGAGCCACCACCGATCGTAGAGAAGCCGTCCCTCGCGTTGCAGCCGTTGGTACAGCCGCGAGCCCGGCGTCGGCGTCAGTGGACTGATGTTGGCGAGAAACACCCTGGCGTCGACGGCGAACTCGACGGTTCGCTTGATCGTGTCCGGCGTGTCGTGGTCGTAGCCGAAGATGAACGACCCGTACACCATGATGCCGCGATCGTGAAAGCTCCGGATGGCGGTGGGGGCGTTCTGGTGCCGCAGCGTCCAGCCCTTGTTCATCTGCCGCAGGTTGTCGGCATCGAGCGACTCGAAGCCCACCAGCGCCGCTATGCATCCGCTCCTGGCCATCAGGTCGAGCAGTGGGGCGTCGTCGGCGACGTCGATGGACACTTGACAACCCCAGCGGACGCGCAGCGGAACGAGCGCGCGGAAAAGCTCCATCGCCTTCCCGCGATCGTTGAAGATGTTGTCGTCGACGAAGAGCACGTTGCGGCGCCCGGTCGACTCGATCTCGGCGGCCACCTCGGCGACAGGCCGATGCCGCACGCGCGATCCATAGAACGCGTGGATCGAACAGAAATCACAGGCATAGCGGCAGCCCCGGCCGATCTGGACCGCGGCAATGGCCGGATAGCGCAGCCCACGGAAGATCGAACGGTCGTACACGACTCCCTCGAGCGCCGGCTGTGTGTCACTGCGGTATGTAGCCTTCAGAACGCCCATGCCCGCATCGCGCACCACGTCGCGCCACACGCCCTCGGCATCGCCGATGACCACCGCATCCGCGTGGCTGCGCGCCTCGTTGGGCAGGAACGACGGATGATAGCCACCGACGACCACGGGGATGCCGCGCTGGCGGTAGTGGTCCGCGATCTGATACGCGCGTCGCGCGGTGTAGGTCTCGATGGTGATCGCGACGAGGTCCACCGACTCGTCGAGAGGCACCGGCGCGAGGCGCTCGTCGCTCATGACGAGATCCACGCCCGGCGGTGTGAGACCGGCGAGCACCGCGAATGCCAATGGCTCGAGGGCGTCGGAGGATCGGGTGTCGAACAAATGCGGACGAATGAAGAGGATCCTCACGGCAATGCCTTAGCCCATGCCTGTCACCAGCTGCCGAGCGCGTTGACGACGGCGGCAAAGGCTTTGAGCGGCGCGTCCGCCGCGGAAAAATTCGGGCGGAAGTCGATCGTGTCGAGCACGCGCCGATCGTCGTGCAGCAACATGGCCATCAACCCGAACGCACGGAGCCAGCTCACGCCCGGTATGTGAGGCAGCAGGAAGATGGTGCGCGTCACGCAGTGGCCCTGCCGATCGGGTCGGCCCGTGAAGAGCACGTGAAATCGGATAGGTGCGAGCACGGACGCCCACGCGAGGCTCCCGCCGTACGTCGTGAAGCGGGCGACGAGATCGGTGTGCCGAGTCCCGGATGCGCCCCGCCAGAATCGCGACCGCGAGCGGCCGCGCATGTCAACCGTCACTGCGTGTGGCGCTGACGCCGTGAGACGCGGCGCCTCCGTGAAGCGAAAGCCGTGCAGCGTTTCGTAGTGCGTCAGGTCGAGCCCATTCGCCAGCACGAGATGCGGGTGACAGCGGATGGTCTGCGGCGGGAGTGCGAACACCCGCCACTGGTCTCCGGCCTCGGCCGACGGGAGGTCGTATTGTGGCGTCGGGCCGTTGAAGACCCAGACGAAGCCCCAGCGCTCCACCAGCGGGTAGGCGCGCGCCCGCCGCTCCGGGGCTTGTGCGTGCCCGGGGGCGGACCGGCACGCGCCGTCCGGTCCGAACGTCCAGCGGTGAAAGGCACACTGTAAGCCGTCGCCGCACACCGCGCCCTTCGTGAGATCGGCCCCCAGGTGGGGACACTGCGCATCGATGGCGTGCGCGTGCCCGTTCGGATCGCGGTATACGGCAATCCGCCGGCAACCGAGCTCGGACGCCCGAACCTGTCCCTGCCGGATCGACCGGGATCTCGCCACCACGTACCACGACTGCGTTACAGCAGTCGGGCTCGCAAAGAGCTCTGTCGACACAATCCTTTGCGACGGAGTGTATACCCAGTGCCGATCCTTGTTATGACGAGGACGGTCGCTACTAGATCCGGAGTTACTCCGGTATTCCGGAGGACGCCAGCCCCCACGAAACCTAGACTGGCATCGTTTTCACGCGGTTTTTGCCGCAAACTCGTGCACCGTCCTTTGACGTGAGCTGGCATGTTTTCTGCCCGGGTTCCTGCCTTGGAGGAGATGCATGACATCCACGAGCTCGCTGGCCACCGGTGTTGCCGCTCTGAGTCTGGCGGCGCTGACGTCAATTCATGTCAGCACGCAGCAGCAACCAGCCCCGCAGATTCCACAGCCCGGCGTTCCCCAGATCATGACGCTCGAGGGAAAATTCGTTCGCGTCGCCTATAACAATGAAGGCTACGTGATTCTCGGGTACCAGATCGCCAATCGAACTGTCGGTGACGAGTGGGTCATGCTCGACGTCGGGCTCACCTTGATGGAGCGGGTGCCGAACTACAGACTCAAACGCGAGGCCATTTCGCTCGACACTCCGGACGGCACGCTCCCGCTGCCATCGATCGAGGAGTACCGGAAGAACGAATCAAAAGTGCAGCCGCTGCAGAACCGCCTCAGGGTTCAGCGCGACTCGATCGATTACTTTCCGCCCTGGACCAACGGTGTGAACCGGCTCGGGTTCTTCGCGGACCTCGGCTCGCGCGCGATGCCATGGAACGAAGCCGAAGTCACCAACAATCGCGCGTGCATGGGGCAGCTCTACTTCCATGTGCCTGGTGGCACGAAGTACGGTCAGTATTGGCTGAACGTGAAGTTCGCCGAGAGTCTGGTGCGCGTGCCGTTCCGGCTCTTTACCAAAGAGGAAGAGCAAAAGCTCGGCAAGAATTACGGGAACATCAAGAAGCAGGTCGATGCCGCGTTCAAGAAGAAGAAGTAACGCACTAGGATCGACGACGGTGATAGACGCGCCAGACATGTTCGTCTGGGTGCGACGCGTTGCCTGCATCAAACAATCCCGACGCCACGATGGTGTCGTGACACAGGGGGTTGCGATACACGATCGTCAGCGGTCGTGGCACGCGTTGGAGTGACGAGCCCAGGTTCGCGAGGACCTGTTGCACGACCTCGCACGGAAACGGGTTGTACATGTAGATGTGGGTGACGCGGTCGTAGTCGCTGAATGCGCCCGCGTCGCCCTGCACGAATCGTACGTTGCGCAAGCCGAGGCGCGCGACGTTCCGTCGCGCGACTTCGATCAGCTCCACTGACAACTCCACACCCAGAACCTGAGCGAACCCGACAGCGCTGAGTGTGCAGGCCGCCCCGCCTTTGCCGCTCCCGAGATCGAGCGCCATGCTTCCCGCGGAAATGTCGAGGCTCTTGAAGACGCGCGCGAGCGTCGGGCCGCCGGAGCTGCTGTGAAAGTGGGCGCGATCGCGGGGAAGGCCGAGATCGTCGACCGAAACGGCCTCGAAGTCGAGGCCTCTCCACTTGTTCCAGAGCTGATAGCGGAGGTCCGCGACCTGCCCTCGCCTGACAAGGCGAAACGCCTTCGCGAGATTCCGGACAAGAGAGCTGGCTGAGGCCACTGCGGTTGCGGAACGTGACGAGAGCTACGGGGACCGTCTCTCGGTCGAATCGCTAGAAACTGATGAGCTCGCAGAGCTCCAGGTACTCCGCTACGACGGTTAACGAAGACGCGACACGCGCGGTCTCGTACAGCCGCCGCTTGCGGTGTTTGTCCCGGCGGGCAGTGCGGAGAAACGCGGGCACGACACGTCTATAGGTCGTCGACAGCAGCTCCAGGCAGCGCGTTCGCAGCGCGAAGATTGCGTTGCCGCGAGTCGGTCGCTGCAGCTCGAAGACGACGTTGGAACGCGCGACCCGAGCCCACAGATCCTTGTACGCCGCACCACCTCCCATGAAGTCGAAGACGCGGATCTCGGGATCGTCGAAGCAGTCTCGGACGCAGAGCGCGAGCATCGCGGTTCCCAGATCTTCGTTCCGGTAGGCTGGATTGAATCCCTTCTGGAAATAGTGCAGCACGCCGTTATCCAGAAAGCCGACGAGCGCAGCTTCGATGGTACCGTCGATCTTCAGCGTCCAGAGCGCCAGACGCGAATGCTCGAAGGCGTCACGCATGGCTTCGCACAGGAACGTGTCGAAGCCGTAGCCGAACGCGCCAGGCTCTCCCTGCGCCTGCCACCGTGCCTGGTGCAGACGCACCAGCGCCTCCATCGCTGGCTCCAGTTCGCCCGCCTGCCGCACGCGAGCGAATTCGGCGGTGGGATGGAGCTTGAACAGCCGTCGTGGGTAGTACTCGACGTTGCGGCGCATCGAGCGGCCGAAGTTTGCCTTGAACGTCGCCCAGGTGGTGGACGTGTCGATGTAAGGAGCGCGATCGCACACACTCGTGCGCGTGTCGCGTCCGAGCGACCGCTCGAGGTGCGGCAGAATGATCGATTCAGTGGGCACCTGCCAGAGCCGCAAGCGATCCCAGCCGCGGCTACGGCGCAGACACACGGCGATGGCCTCGGCGACGGTACGCTCGGCACCCAACTGGGCGACGACGTCGACGTGCTCGCTGGTTTTCAGGTCGATCCCCATACCCAGGAAGATCAACTCACGGAAGTATGCGATCCCACAGATGCGGCGGGTTCGGAGGTAGAGCGGGGCGAGGCCAATCAACCGCTGTTGTGCGTCGCGGCAAACGATTAGATGGAGGCGGCTGTCTGGCGGCGCGTAGTGCTGCCACCACAGGTGATTCCACTTCCACCGCAGAAAGAACACCTTTTGCGCGCTGTTGTCGAGCAGTGCGTCCCACTCGTCGCGGAGTCGTTCGAATGCCGCTGTGTCCATCAGCACTTCCGTGCTGGCGACGGTCACAGAGGACTCGAGACTTGACGGGCGTGTGACGTCGTCCGGCGGTGACGTCGGGACTGCTCGGGAGGGAGGCTGCGCGCGCACATTCATGGCTCGATCCCTGACGCCGAAACCCCGCCTGCGGGATTCGACGACGGGATCTCGCACTGAGGGATCCCCGATCAGCCGCGCAGAGGTAAGCTGAACGTTAACTCAGGTCGGGCTTATCGGCAACGGGTGGTATTTCTATAACCGCCGAGTCAAGGGGATCTGGTTCGGTGGCCGTCCTTCACGCGACCGAAGTCCCTTGCGGGGCTGACTAACGTCGCGCTCCGCCCAGTTCAGGTGCTGGTCTGCCTGCATAATCTACGGGATCGCGAGCATGGATCAGGACTACGCATTCGAGATGGCGGCGTCGGCGGTGCGATTCGGCGCCGGCGTCACTCGTGAGGT
>Ga0209382_10010428_pt1 | contig 11568 bp, 9 predicted proteins | sample SoiMetdeltSBSDD5_FD_187599 | JGI IMG/M metagenome (GOLD analysis project Ga0209382, IMG submission 187599) | Bulk soil microbial communities from a Populus tree surrounding site in Tennessee, USA - Soil MetaG P. deltoides SBSDD5 (SPAdes) (version 2) | ecosystem: Environmental > Terrestrial >...
ACTAGCGCCTTTCCGCATTTTGACGCCAGGGGATGTTGCTAGCTCATCGGTGACCTTGTCATCGCCGAGTGGTGTTAAACTCGTCTTCCGCGGCGCGCTCCTCCGCGGTGACGCGACCGGGGTTCCAGCAGCCAATTGAGCAGGAGGCGAGCCTAATGATCCGTTACTTGGCGATCGCATGAAAAAGCTCTTACGGTTAGTCGGATTGGGAATCTGCTGCACCCTGGGATCGGGGAGCGCTCAAGCAGCATGTTCGTGCGACCGAATTTCTCCCTCGGCCGGGTTCGATCGAGCCCAGTATGTATTTTCCGGTATAGTCGTACAGGCCGCGGCTCACGAATGGTCAGTGTTGGTAGACCGGGTGTGGAAAGGGAAACTCGCTCGTTCCGTCAAGCTGAAGGACGCCTATGCCTTCACCGACTGCGAATTCTTCTTTCACCATGGGCAGCGCTATCTTTTTTTCGCGATTTTGGCCAAGGGCGGTCGAGCGGTATTTTATCATCCGCAAGTATGCAACTGGACCAGCCCCTTGCAGTCGAGCCGTGTTGCTACGAAAGAGAACGAATCCATATCGCTAGGGGACTTTATCGTTCGGGAGCATGGACCCGGAGAACCGCCCGGATGAAGGGCGCTTGCTGCAGGACACCCCGGCGATAGGAGCTCGGGAGGGCTCGGGGCGCGGCACCGGGGCAGTATCTGGGTGGAACAAAGGCTCTACTTCTTCGACGGCGGCGCGACGTTCTCGAGCCACCAATCGAATTTGGTTGAGCCAAGCTTCGCGTCCTTGCCGGGAATGAGCGAGTTCTCGCTCAGTTTGACGCCGGAATAGTGCGCGTCGGGATCGGTGACGACCTTGCGCGGATCCTTGTCATATTCGAGCACGCGAGCCACCAGCTCGTCGAGGTGGAACTTCTCAGGTCCGCCGACTTCGATCGTACCGTTCGCCGGCGGCGCAAGCGCTGCTTCGACCACTGCTGTCGCAACATCCTCGGCAGCCATCGGCTGAATGAACGCATGCGACAGCCTCACCGTATTACCTTCCGTCGCCAATTGGGCGATGCTACGAAGGAATTCCATGAACTGCGTGGCGCGGACCAGCGTATAGGGGATCGGTGCGCTCTTGATGAGCGTCTCCTGCGCCAGCTTGGCGCGAAAATAGCCGCTGTCCTGAAGATGCTCGGTGCCGACGACAGAAAGGGCAACATGCAGCTGCACTCCGACAGCCTTCTCGGCTTCGATCAGATTTTTTCCCGCGGTCTGGAAGAAATCCATGGCCGCCTGGTCTTCGAAGGACGGAGAGTTCGCCAAATCGACGACGACCCGCGCGCCTTCGAGCGCTTCGGAAAGACCTTCGCCAGTGATCGTGTTGACGCCGGTACTGGGCGCCGCTGCCAGAGCCTCATGCCCGAGCTGCGTCAGCTTGCTCACGACCTTCGAACCGATGAGTCCGGTTCCTCCGATTACCACGATCTTCATAACTTCGCCTTTCATTGACCTTTCGCAGTTGGGCCAGTGGCTTGCGGGTGTAAGTTGCAGCCATGCTACTCCTATGTCGGCATTTTGACAGTGCTTTCCCCCTGAAGGCGGGGCTGGCGCAAAGGGCATCGCAAACTCGGAGAAGGAAAAGCACTATGAAGAAGACTGCACTGCTGCTTGCGGCCGCTGCCGCTCTGTTCGCGACGAACGTCGCGGCTCAAGAGGCGATTGCTTCGGGAGCGAAGGTATCCGTCGTCTTTGACCAGGCGTTGCCGAATGTCCCTGGCAAGAGCCTGCGCGCCGTGCTCGTCGAGTACGAACCCGGTGCCGGATCGCCCTCGCATCGTCACCCGTCCTCGGCCTTCATCTATGCGCGGGTGTTGGAAGGAGCGATCCGCAGCAAAGTGAACAACGAGCCCGAGCGTACTTATCAGGCTGGCGAGAGCTGGACGGAGAAGCCGGGCGATCATCACCAGGTGAGTCACAATGCCAGCAACGCGGAACCGGCCAAGCTTCTAGCCATCTTCGTGGTCGATACGAGCGACCGGGAGATCGTCATTCCGGACAAGTGAGCGTGGCCGTCGGGCAGCGGCGGGCCAGTCCACTGCCGGGCCAACGTGCTTATGGGCTTCGCTGCGAGAATGGGTCAGCCGGCAACTCTCCCGGGCGATAAGCGGGTAGCTTTCCCGCGGGGATGATCGTCAGGAGAGCGAGCCCCGCCATGATGAGCAGCCCGATCTTCAGTGCGCGCAGCCGCGCCTCAGTATTGACACGCACCGCCTCCGCAACTTGCTCTGGCGTTGCTGTGGTGCCGGCAAGGACAGTCTGCAGCCTGTCATTGCTGATGAAATTGATATTGTCGAGGTCCACCTGTGCCTGCAGCTCGGGCGTGAGCTTCGGGCTCGCGGTGATGCTGCCAAGCGCGATCATGCTCAACAAACCGACGAGGAGCGCGCCGGCAACGGCTGTTCCCAGCGCCGACGCGAGATTTTGCGTTGTGCCGCGCAGCGCCCCGACATCGCCTGCGAGTTCCTTCGGCGAAGCCGTGACCAGCACGTTGAAGACCAGCGTAACGAGCGAACCCTGCCCGATGCCGAAGAGGATGAGGCCGAGGAGCACCGGCCACTCGCTCCAATCATTGTGGACGACAAAGGCAAGCCATAAGAGTCCGATGGCGCAGAGTATGAAGCCATAGCGGCCGATCTGCCGCGGCGTTAGCCGATCATAGAGCCGCACGATCAGCATCGCGGTGAAGAAAACCGTGAGATTGAACGGCATCATTGCGATCGCGGTTGCGATCGGGGAGCGTCCCTGCACGATCTGGATGTACAGCGGCACCGTGAAATTCAGCGCGGCTTCGAGCGCAACAACGGAAAACATGGCGTAGACCGCGGCCCGTTCCTCGAGCGAATCGATCACCTCGAGTGCCAGCAGAGGTGTCCTGCCTGTCTCCTGGCGCCTATGCGTCCACATCAGAAACGCTTGACCAAGCACGATGCCTACAACGATTAAAATCGGAGCGGGCGACAGGCCGAGAAGATTGAACGGCGCGTTCGCCGTCGCGAGCAGGAGCCCCCATCCATTCAGGTTGTTGAAGCCGAAGCTGATGAGCACGATCGCCGCTGCGGCGAGGCCGACGCCAACCACATCGATTCTGACGTCCGGGTGCCCCTCGTCCACCTTGAGCCGGAAGCTCAAAAGGAACACGATCGCCGAAACGGCGATCAGGATTCCGAAAACCGGGCGCCAGCCGATATAGGTGCCGAGGATACCGCCTATGACGAACGCCAACACGCCTGCGGCGGCGCGTGCAGAGCCGAGCGCGCCTACCGCCGTAGCCTGCTGGCGGCCCTTGTAGTTCTCCGCAATCAGCGCAACCAATGACGGGACGATCACAGAGGCTGACGCGCCGCAGAGCGCCTGAGCGGCAATCATCACCGTGGCGGTTGGACTCAATGTCATCAAAATTTGTGAAATGCAGAAAAGAACGACAGCGGCCCGAAACACGCGCGCCGCGCCGTAGCGTTGAGTGAGCTTCGCGCCAAGCATCACGAACCCGGCGACCAGCATCCCATAGGCCACGATGCCGGTTGCGATCGTGGTGGGGGGAACACCGAAGCTTTTCACCATCCCACCAAGCGCCACCGGCAGCGAGGCAACGTTGAAAGACATGATCATCTGCCCGAGCGCGATTGCGATCATCGGCACCCAGGACGTTTTCAGCTCCGACTGTTCGGCCGAAACGTCAACCGCTTGTACGGACATGTCTTGCTCCAGATTCAATGGCAATCGGAGGGACGCGCAACCTATGCGTCCGCTCACACCTCAGTGTTCGAGACGAAGAGATCCATCCCCAAGCTTTGGGAGAGGAATTTCGCGGCGAGCTGCCCCTTTACGCTATTGCCTGCAGCATCGAGCCGGGGCGCGAAGGTCCCGAACCCGCCCTTGCCCGGAGAGACGGCAACGATGCCACCGCCAATCCCACTTTTTCCTGGCAAACCGATGTCGTATAGCCAGTCTCCCGAGGTCTCGTACAATCCGGCAGTGACCATCACGGCGAGCGTATAGTGACAGACGCCCGCGTCGATCACACGTTGTTTGGTGATTGGATTCACACCGCCATCGGCCAGCGTCGCCCCCATCACCGCCAGATCCTTGGCGCTGACGTTCAGCGAGCACTGTCTGGTGTACAAGTCGGTCGCTTGCATCGGATCGGAGTAGAGCCTGTCATAGCTCTGCAGTAGGCGGGCAATGCTGCGATTGCGGAAGTTGGTCTCCGATGCCGACGCATACACCTCGTCGTTCAGTGGCAATGTCCGCCCGGCGAAACGCGACAGCCCGTCATGAATGAAGTTCCATTTCTGCTCAGCCGTCGCCCCCGGGACAAGGCTCGTCGTTGCGATCGCGCCGGCATTCACCATCGGATTGGTTCGCCCGTCCGGCGCCCTCTCGATGGCCGCCAGCGAATTGAACGACAGCCCGGTGGCGTTCGCTCCGAGCTTGTCGCGCGCCTGTTCCGGTCCGATCGCTTCGCACACAAGCGCAAACACGAAAGGCTTCGACACGCTCATAATCGTGAAATCGTACTCGACGTCGCCGGCCGCATAGATCCTGCCGCTCGTCCCGACGATGCACACGCCGAACAAGTCACTCGGTACCCTGGCGAGCGCCGGGTACACTTGCGAGATCTCGCCGTCGGTATTTGACTTCAAGCGCGCGTACGCGTCAGAGACCAAATTCTGCACCATCTCGGGCTCTGGTAGATGCCCGGTCGAGATATATGACCAATGGGCTTGGTCCGTATTCGATATCGGCGAGTGCATGAGGCACCCCTCTTCAATCCTGTCCGCGGCTACCCAGCAAAGCAATCCTGGATCGCGCAGCGGTCTTTACCGAGCAATCTACTCACCTTCGCCGAATGGAAACAAGTCGACCATCTCGGCGGCGGACCTCAATCCGATGATTGGCTGCTCCACCAAACGCTGCAATTGCGATCCTAGTCTCAGCCGGTGTCGCGAGCCATCAGGGTATTCCCTGATTTCGTGAAAGATTCACCCTGATGCACAATCCGGCCGAGGCCAATTCCTTGCTGGAGACTGGCATGGCACGGCGTCGTTGGGAACCCCGGCCAACACGCTTATCGAGTTGGCTTGGGGTCGATCACGTCGACCCGATGATGTTCGCGTCAGGTCCGCTACACACCTGCAAACTGCGTCTTATCGTACATCTTTGATCAGCAACTTGGGGCACAAGCCGAATTCGTGCGGCATGACTGACGGAAAGGCTTTGCGGTTAACTCTTCCGAGGTGGCCTATCTTGTGGCAGAAATTCCACTCTGGTTTCGTGCCAGTGGCCAACTTGACCGCGACGGATTCCGCAGCGCGGGCAGGCGCCTCTGCTGTTCGGCATCGCATCGCTCAGCGAGGACCAATCATGAAATTGATCAAAGAGCCGTTGCTGCATTTCGCCCTTGTGGGCGCGCTCCTCTTCATTACCTACGGCTTGGTCCAGGGGTATCGCTCTTTGGAAACGACAGGAGAACCCGTCGAAATTGGCGGAGGAGAGCTCCGCTGGCTCACCGAGACTTTCAAGAACCAGTGGCAGCGACTCCCTGACGACCAGGAACTCCGAGGTCTAGCGTCCAATCTCATCGAGGAGGAGCTGCTCGCGCGGGAAGCGTATGTCCTCGGTCTCGACAAAGACGACACGATTGTGCGTCGTCGGCTGGCACAGAAGCTCCTATTTCTGATCGAAGATAGTTCGCGTTTCACGGAGCCGAGTGAAACAGAGCTGCGCGCGCTTTACGCGGCCAACATCATGCTTTTCCGGACCCAGTCCCGACTCTCATTCAAGCACATATTTTTCGATCGGCAGAAGCGGCGTGATGCTGTCTCTGATGCCAAGGCAGCATTTGTCTCGATCACAACAGGATCGCACCAGGATGTGTCTGCCCTAGGAGATCGGCTGCTCCTCGGATCATCCTTCGAGAATATGGATGAACAGTCCTTGGCGGCAAGTTTCGGGGCCGGGTTCGCGCGGACTGTCATCGGGTTGGAGCCAGGGATATGGAGCGGGCCAATCCGATCTGGTTATGGCATTCACCTTGTTCAGGTTACGCACCGCATGCCGGGCAAGGAGCGGCGGTTCGAGGAGGTGCGGGACCATGTCGAGCGCGAGTGGCGGCGCAGCCGCAAGGACGCCGCCAAGGCAGCCTATCTTGTCAAACTCAGAGATAAGTATGGCGTGACAGTGGACGACCGGATCGAAGCGCTTGTGAGTCTTGCCAAGGGGATAGAGGATCGATGACGGCCAGCTCTCGATTCCTTCTCACCTTCTGCTGCGCTCTGCTCCTGGTCCATTTTGGAAGCGCAATTGCTTCAGCTCACGAGGTCCGACCTGCGTATCTTGAACTTACCGAACGTGGTCCTTTCGTTTTTGACATGCTGCTCAAGACGCCAATGCGCGGAGATGCGCGATTGGCGTTAGGTGCGACTCTCACCGGACGAACGGGGTTATTGCAGCCGGTCAGTTCGCACGCGAGTGATGACGCCATGGTGCAAACCTGGCGCATCGGCCTCATTGGCGGCTCCATCGCTGGACGAGAACTACGGATCGAGGGCCTGGAGCGCACGATGACCGATGCCCTGGTGCGGATCGATTTCACCGACGGCACAACTTGGACTGACCGACTGACGCCCGATAGACCAAGCGTGAGGGTGCCGTTGCGCCCGACAGGCTGGGAGGTGGCCCAAACTTACCTGCTGCTCGGCATCGAGCACATCCTTCTCGGCACGGATCACCTCCTGTTTGTGCTCGGGTTGATCCTGATTGCTCCAAGCTTAGGCAAACTCATTCAGGCCATAACGGCCTTCACGGCAGCCCACAGCATCACATTGGCCGGAGCGACGCTTGGTCTAGTCCATGTACCGAGCAAGCCGGTGGAGGCGGTGATTGCCCTCTCAATTGCATTCCTCGCCATGGAGATCGTGCGTGCGCGTGGCGGAAAGGCCGGTCTTGCCGCAAATGCGCCTTGGGTTGCGGCCTTCGGTTTCGGCCTCCTCCATGGTTTCGGATTTGCCGGCGCCCTGAAGGAGGTCGGTTTGCCCGTCGGCAATATTCCGGTCGCGCTTCTGTTCTTCAATGCTGGTGTCGAAGCCGGCCAGCTCGCCTTTGTCGCGATGGTACTTGGATTGGCGGCACTGCTATGTCTCGAATCGTGGCGATTACCGAGCTGGGTTCGTGTCGCACCAGCCTACGCCATCGGCAGCATAGCAATGTTCTGGGTCATCGAACGGATTGCGGCCTTCTAGAACCGCACCAAACAGGGAGATCGCTGATGCAGGCTCGAGCCAAGCAATTCAGGTTATCGCTGCTTCGTTGCACTGCTTGTGCATTATTCGCGGCCATGTTGGGATCGGTTGCCCACGCGCAGGATAACTACACTTCAGATGTCGGTACCCTCGACAAAGGATCTGCTGAAAAGGTCTTCCCGGCGCGGCGGCCCTATTCGCCATGGGCCGGTCGCAATTTCCCGACTCGCCCGCTGTTTGGCGACACTCACCTCCACACCTCGTTTTCCATGGATGCCGGGGCGTTTGGTGCCAGGCTGGGGCCAGCCGATGCTTACCGCTTCGCCAAGGGGGAGGAGATCGTGGCCTCGTCGGGTCAGCCGGTGAAGCTTTCACGTCCGCTCGATTTCCTCGTCGTTGCCGATCATTCCGACAATATGGGATTCTTCCCCGATCTTCTTGCAGGAAAGCCGGAGCTTCTTTCCGACCCCACGGGCCGGAAATGGTATGACATGATGCAGGCAGGTAAGGGTGCGGACGCGGCGATCCAAATCATTGGCGCCTTCTCGCAAGGGACTTTCCCAAAGGCTCTTGTTTACGCTCCGGATACGCGCGCCTATCGCTCTGCCTGGCAGGAGACGATCAAGGCCGCCGAGGAGGCCAATGATCCCGGCCGTTTCACCGCCTTCATCGGCTATGAGTGGACCTCCAATTCCGGCGGCAACAATCTGCACCGCAATGTCCTCTTCCGGGATGGCGGCGACAAGGCAGGCGAGGTCGTCCCATTTACCGTGGTGCCGCCGATGGGCAGCGATAATCCGCGGGACCTCTGGAAATGGATGGAGGCATACGAGGCCAAGACGGGAGGTGACGTGCTGGCGATCGCCCATAATGGCAATCTCTCGAACGGCCGCATGTTTCCGATCATTGAGTCCTTCACACGCCAGCCGATCGATCGCGAATACGCCGAGACGCGCGCGAAATGGGAACGCCTCTATGAAGCAACGCAGATCAAGGGTGACGGTGAAACACATCCCTATCTGTCGCCGAACGATGAGTTCGCGAACTTTGAGCGGTGGGACAAAGGCAATCTCGACTTGAGCGAGCTCAAAAAGCCCGAGATGCTGGAATTTGAATATGCACGCTCAGCGTTGAAACTTGGACTCAAGCTGGAGGATCAACTTGGCACCAACCCTTACAAGTTTGGGATGATCGGCTCCACCGACGCACACACCGGCCTTGCTGCTGTCGAGGAGGATAATTTCTTCGGGAAGACCTCGAGCTCGGAGCCCACTGCAGATCGTGCAACCCATCCCTTCGTCAAGACTGAAAGGGCCACGATTATGGGCTGGGAACAGACCGCCTCTGGCTATGCCGCAGTCTGGGCGACGGAGAACACGCGTGAGGCCATCTTCGACGCGATGGAACGGCGCGAAACCTATGCCACGACCGGACCGCGCATGTTCGTACGCTTCTTTGGCGGCTTCGATTTCAATGACGCCGATGCGCGGACCCGAAGCCCAGCGGTGATTGGCTACACAAAGGGCGTGCCCATGGGCGGCGAGATAGGTCCGGCACCGTCTGGTAAAGTTCCGACTTTCCTCGTCGCGGCGCTCAAGGATCCTATCGGTGCCAATCTCGACCGCTATCAGATCGTCAAGGGCTGGCTGGATGCCGACGGCAGGGTGCATGAAAAAATCTATGACGTCGCTTGGTCGGGGGATCGAAAACCGGCGTCCGACGGCAAAATTCCCGCCGTGGGGAGTACCGTCGACGTGGCAGCCGCCACCTGGACGAACTCGATCGGCGCTACAGAATTGATCGCCCTCTGGAAGGACCCGGAGTTCGATCCCAGGCAGCGAGCGTTCTATTACGGCCGGGTACTCGAAATTCCGACTCCGCGGTGGACCGCTTATGATGCCAAGTACTTCGGCGTCACCATGCCTCAGGAGGTGCCCATTGAGATGCAGGAGCGCGCTTATACATCGCCAATCTGGTACAATCCTGGTCAGTAAAACTCGCGGATTTCGATCGAAGGTCACTGCGGGGGGCCCGCAGTTCGCTCATACGTTCGACGCCGGTGGCGGCCGAACTTGTTCGCTTCTCCGGCGCCAAGGCGGCCTGGGTGGACCCATTCCGCCAACCGCTGAAAGCGGACCGAACCATCTGAGCGAGATGACTGCCATCCATGTTCATCAAAAAGCGAGTGATCAGTAGCTGTCGCTCTGCGGTAGACCGTCTGTGATCTCGTAGTAGTCACCCCTGTCCCCAACAAATGTGTGTTTGGAGAGATGCAATCCGGTCGGGCCATCAAATAGACCCATCGCAACCGCCGTGAGCTGATAGCCTTCAATTGTGGGCTTCCAGAACAACGTCGAGCCGCACTTAGAACAGAACCCACGTTCAACTTTGTCGGACGATCGGTACCAACGGACGTGTTGCTCACCGCCGACCGAGAGCGCGTCGCGCCGAACATTCACAGCAGCGAGGACGTGGCCAGACTGTTTCCGACACATCCTGCAATGGCAAGCTTCAGGTTGATGTTCAATTGGGCCTGTGACCTCGACTCTGACACTGCCGCACAGGCAAGCGCCTCTCAGGCCCCGCGCCGTCGAATCACCGTGCCGGATAAGCCGTGTAGACATAATCCTTTGCCTTCACTGGTTCATGGCAGGCGAAGCCGCACTTGGCGTCGTTTTCCTGTGCGGATGTATTGGGCTTGAACGCGGCGGACGCGGGATCATAGTCGAACTGAGCCCATCCCCATCCGCCGGTGTCCGCGAACCTCTTGCTATCCTTCACCATGCAACCAAGGCCCAGCAGGGTGCCCGGCACCGTCACCGGAAAGGGCGCCTCTCCATCCTGTTTCGGTTTCCAGTGGATCTTCACAGTAATGGAGCCGTCTGGAAAAGGCTTGCCGTTGCCGGGAATGCCCGACCGGTAGGCAGCGATCATCGTGGGATTGGCGACGATCACGTTGATCTTGTCTTCGGGATGACTAACGGCGACAGCAGGCCAGTCTTCGTAGCCCCTGCATTCAGACAACGAGAGCCCACCCGGTACCTGCACAGTGTACTTGTCCTGCGCGGATATGGCCGCTCCACTCAAGACGACAAGCACTCCCGGGATGACCAGCAGCTGCCAAGTTGGAGTTCCTGTCATGGCTCATTCCTCCCATCCAAGAGTTCAGTCAACGAGACGCCTCGATTGAAACCCATGCCATTGGCGCCTGACAAGATCCCCGAGGCGTTGACCTGGCGCTTGCTGAAGGACGAACCGGCAAGTTCTGGTGCCCGCCTGCGTCACATTCCCGCCTATTTTCTACCAAAACCAAGTCGGTCCCCTTGGCGCCAGCCTCACTTTCCCGGAACGGAAAGGCGCCCCGATCGTTAGCGCTCGCAACGTGAACCCGACGAGGCAACCGGGCTCATTCAAAGAGGCGGCAATCACAACCGCTCCCCATTGGAGGCAACCAGGACAAAACGGGGGCGTCAGTCACGTCAGGAGTTCGTCATGCACCTTCGCGAAATATCCGAATCCGGCAGCTATACCCGCTTCTTCGTTCAGATGATCTGTATCTGATTGCGACAGCCTTCGCGTTTTGCCTGATCACTGCCGCTTACGTCTGACCAGAACGGCGCGTTGGGTCGGATTGGAGCAACATCAGTCCAGTCGCAGCAATCGCAGTCAAGCTGAAGCCGGTCATCTGTGACATGTATGTCGGCGTGCCCGGTCAATCTCCCGCCCCTCCCCGGGCTCCATAGCGGCCGGCCTCGCCCCCTCGGCCGGCCGCTTCATCAAAGGCCGGCGTTGCGGCGGGTCCTCAATGCAAAAGACCTCCTCGATGCATGCCACCGCGAGGGGTTTGCCGGGGTCGATCGTCTATGCGATCGATTGCTCGCAGAGTTGGAGCGAGACGAAGGCCTTCAGCACCCGAGTTGATCACCCGGGCCGCTTCGCACGCAAAAAGACGAGCGAAGCTTTGTAACGAAACTTTCCTTTGTGGACTGCCTCGATACTGGCGCTGGTAGCAGAGTGACCTGCGATGCAACTGAGTAAGGCGTAGGAACAATCCCTCGAAACCGCTAGTTCGTCGCGAGACAGGGTGGGTGGGGCATTGGAAGAGCAAAAGACCGTGAACGTCTATTGCCGTACTTGTAAAATCGGATCTCCCCGAGAGCCATCGGAACTCGCGCGTCCAAGCGGCAGGATGTGCCTTGTCTGCGGCGCGGCGCTCGTCGATGAGATGCCCTGGCCCATCATCGAGAAGAACAACGGTCCCTGAGAGTATCTCCCCCCGCCG
>Ga0209382_10010429_pt1 | contig 11568 bp, 8 predicted proteins | sample SoiMetdeltSBSDD5_FD_187599 | JGI IMG/M metagenome (GOLD analysis project Ga0209382, IMG submission 187599) | Bulk soil microbial communities from a Populus tree surrounding site in Tennessee, USA - Soil MetaG P. deltoides SBSDD5 (SPAdes) (version 2) | ecosystem: Environmental > Terrestrial >...
TATAGTCTAGTGTTGAAGGGTTTCCAGGACGAGCTGGCACAACTGGGATATGTGGAAGGCAAGAATGTCACTCTGCTAGTGGAGGATACGCAGGGAGTGCCTCCTAACCTCGTACAACACGCGGCGCGTCTCGTAGCAGCCAGACCGGATGTACTCGTTACCGTAACGACACCCCATACCAAGGCAGCGAAGGAGACAACGGCCCATGTACCCATTGTCTTCACCTGGGTCGGGGATCCCATACGATCTGGCCTGATCGCCAGTTATGCCTCGTCGCAGAACAACCTGACTGGTATCTCAGTCTATTCTGGTCCCCTTTCAGGTAAGCGGCTCGAAATTTTGCAGGAGGTTGCGCCAGACGCCAAACGCATCCTGGCAATAGTGGCCGCGAAAGAGAGCATCGCCGAGAGTGCCTTCGAGCTCCTCAACGAGACCGCGACAAAGTTGGCGATCCAGGTGCTGCGTCGCGATGTGACGACTCGTGAAGAGATTGAGCAAGTACTCAGAGAAACCCCTGCGGGAGTGGCGGATGCGATCTACCATGTCCCGTCGTCCCTGGTGGGTGCACATATCGAACTTCTTATCCAGAAAGCCAAACAGGAGAAGCTCCCTCTCATAGTGCATGAGGACTCTATGGTAAACAAAGGAGCCCTGGTCTCCTATGGAGCCGACTTTCGCTTGCAAGGAATGCAGGCTGCGAGGCTTGTCGCAAAGATCTTGAAGGGAAAAGATCCTGCCGATATGCCTATTCAGACCCCAGACAAGCTCATCCTAGCGGTCAATCTGACCACAGCCAAGGCCATTGGTCTTGGACTCCCTCTAAGCGTCTTAGAACGCGCTGACCGCATAGTGGAGTAGCACAATGGTTCAGGGTATGGGGGCCAGGCTGAGAACGCTCCTTTCTTCTCACACGTCAATCCAGCGGCGGCTGTGCTGGTTGCTCGGGGGAGTGGGGCTCGGTATGCTTCTCGCTATCAATCTGGTCTGGCTGCCCGGGGCCATGCATGACATCCGCGAGGCTCAGGCAGAACTGCAGCGTGTAGCAGTGCGAGGTGTACGAGACCAGATCCACATGTTCTTACAGGATAAGGAAGATGCCCTTAAGAGTCAGGCCAAGCTCTTTCGGCCCCTTTTCCTCATGCAGGATAAGGAAGGGCTACGCCTTCTCACCCACCGCTTCTTTCAACGCGAGTCGGCCTTCGTCGAGGTGGGCATCCTCGATGCGGAGGGGAAGGAGCGGCTGAAAGTCTCACGCTTCCTGGCGATCACCGACCAGGAACTTGGCCATGGTTCTACCTCCGCGCTCTTTCAGGCGGGTATGCAACGCCAGCTCTACTGGGGGCCAGTCATGACCACTGAGACCTCAGAACCCTGGGTGACACTGGCACTGCCGCTTGAGGGGACAGGCACCACCATAGCTGGCGTGATCTATGGAGTCGTCAGCCTCAAGTCGCTCTGGGAAGTAACGGCCGAACTTCGCTTGAGCCATGGCGGCCGAGCCTATGTTGTGGACCGCTCTGGCCAGTTGATTGCGAGCGATGACGCTAACCTCGTCCTCAAACGGCTCTCTTTTGCTCACCGTCCGCTGATCCAGCGCCTCGTGCAACACCCCAGCACACAAGACCTGACATTCGTCCAGGGGGACTATATCAACGAACATGGAGTGCGCGCGCTCGCGACCGGCCTCTACCTGTCCGGGGGACAGTGGGGCGTGGTGGTCGAGCAGCCGCACGCCATCCTGTACGCCCCTATTACGCAGAAGCTCTGGTTTGCTCTCTGTCTCTCTGCCGTCGGGTTACTCGTCTGTATGAGTATCGCCCATATCCTGAGCCAGCGCTTTACCCTGCCTATCGTCCGGCTGCGCGAAGGAGTCACCCAACTCGGTAATGGTCACCTCACGCACCAGGTGACCGTGGCAACCGATGACGAGATTGGCGATTTGGCCCGCCAATTCAACCAGATGGCTGCACAACTCCACGCCTCATACAACGAGTTGGAGCACAAGGTCGCAGAAAAAACGCAGGATCTCCAGGTGCGTGCCAACCGTCTCCGGACCCTCACGCACTTGAACCAGCTGATATCCGAGTCGCTGCATACCGATACCGCCTTGCAAGAAATCTCCCGCGCTGCCGCGACCTTGACTGACTGCCTTATCGTGAGAATCTGGATTGCCGACGAGGCTTCGCAAACACTCACGTTGCCGGCATGCTTCGCGGACACTCCTGTCGCTGACGCCCCAGTCCAGCGGCTCTCCTTCGGTGAGGGGACATCAGGCTGGGTTGCTGTACACCGACAACCCCTCCATATCCCTGACGTCTTCGTTGACCAGCGGGTGCGTCATAAAGACTGGTGGCAGGCCCATAATGCCAGAAGCATGCTAGCGTTGCCGATCATCCACCACGACGCACTGCTCGGAGTGTTGACGTTGATTGGTCAGCAGCCCTTCAACCTGAGAAATGATGAGCAAGAGTTGCTGCAGAGCTTTGTAGCCCAGGCAGCTGTCGCCATTGGGAACGCCCGTCTCTACGCCGCTGAGGCCACGGCACGTACGGAAGCGGAAGCGGCCACCCGTGCCAAAAGCGCCTTTCTCGCCAATATGAGCCATGAAATTCGCACCCCCATGAACGGCATTCTCGGCATGACGGAGCTAGCGCTCGAGACGGCACTCACTCCTGAACAGCAGGAGTATTTGACGATCGTCAAAACCTCGGCTGATGCGCTGCTGAACATTCTCAATGACATTTTAGATTTCTCCAAGATCGAAGCCGGTAAACTCCTGCTCGACCCGGTGCCTTTTGCTCTGCGCGCGCACCTCGGCACGACCATGAAGGCCTTGGCTCTGCGCGCCCATCAAAAGGGTCTCGAACTGGCGTACGATGTGCATACCGACGTGCCCGATATGTTGTATGGGGACGTCGGACGCTTGCGGCAGATTCTTGTCAACCTGGTCGGCAACGCCATTAAGTTTACCGAACAGGGAGAGGTCGTCGTCGACATCCAGCCGGTGGCTATGCCAGGCATCACACCCAGCGGTGGCCAGGAGACCATGGTTCTGTGTTTTGCGGTACGTGATACCGGCATCGGCATCCCTCCGGAGAAGCAGCAGATGATTCTCGAACCATTTGTACAGGCGGATGGCTCGACCACGCGTACCTATGGCGGTACCGGCTTAGGATTGGCCATCTCAAAGCGCCTCATCGAGCTGATGGAGGGACAGTTCTGGATCGACAGCGAGGTCGGACATGGCAGCACGTTCAGCTTCACCATTCGCTTTCCAGTCCGGCACGCCTCGGAAACTGTGGGCCAGACCGGGCCGGATGTCACGGTACGCAATCTCCCGGTGCTGGTGGTCGACGATAATGCCACGAATCGGCGCATCCTCCAAGCGATGCTGAGTCGCTGGCAGATGCGGCCCACGATAGTCGAGAGCGGCCGGCAAGCGCTCACCCAGCTCGAGCAGTCGCGCGCGCAGGGGCAACCCTTCGCCCTCGTGTTGCTCGACGCGCACATGCCTGAGATGGATGGCTTTACCGTCGCCACCCACATACAGCAGGACCCGGCCCTGGCGGGGACGACGATTCTCATGCTATCTTCGACCGATCTGGCAAGCGATGCCGCTCGTTGTCGGGAGGTGGGCATCGCCTGCCACCTGATGAAACCCATCACTCAGGTGGAACTCTGGGATGCCATCCTGACGGCCTTAGGCAATGGCACGCACGAGGTATGGCGCACCGTTTCCCCGCCTGTAGAGCAGGGCCACCAGCCGCCCCTACGCATTCTGTTAGCCGAGGATAACCTCGTCAATCAATGCGTAGCTCTGCGTATACTGGAAAAACAGGGCCATACGGTGGTGGTTGTCGGCGACGGCCAGGCGGCCCTGACCGCTCTAGCCCAGGCATCGTTCGACCTTGTGCTCATGGACATTCAGATGCCGGCCCTTGACGGGCTGGCGGCGACAGCGGCTATTCGTGCCCAGGAGCAGACGCGGGGCACGCATGTGCCCATCATTGCTATGACCGCCCATGCCATGCGGAGCGACCATGAACAGTGTCTGGCAGCTGGTATGGATGGTTATGTGACCAAGCCGATCAAAGCCGCTGACCTCACCGCGGCGATCGCCCAATTGCTGCCAGCGATGCAGCAGACACCTACGCATACGCTGCCTGTCGACGTGTCAGCAGCTTTACGCAATGTCGAGGGAGATCGGGGCTTGCTGGAAGACCTGTTCGAGGCGTTCCGGCAAGGTTATCCCACACAGCTAGCCGAACTCCAGGACGCTATTAGTATGGGAGAAGCCGAACGCACGGCACAGGTAGCGCATAGCGTGAAAGGAGCCGTCAGCTATTTCGGCACACAACGCGCCTTGGACCTGGCGGCCCAACTTGAAACCTTCGGCCGCCGGGCCGAGCTAGCGACTGCGCTTGCCGTCGTGCAGGAACTGGAGCAAGAGCTGGCACGGCTCAGTGCCTTTGTCACCGAGTCCGGCTGGGCAGAGCGCGTCTAATTGCTGAGGCTGCCTACTCGCCAGCTACTGCGCCGGCTGCGCGTAAAGTGCCTCAAATTTCTCATTGGGCAGCGAGCCTATACCAGTTACCTTGGCAGAATAGACAATCGGGAAGTGCTGTACCCAGAGAAAGAGCCAGGGTGCATCGTTCCAGACCTGCTTCGCGATCTGGCAGTAGAGTTCTTGACGCTTCTCAAGGCTACTCTCTTCTTCAGCAGCGTTGATCCAGGCGTCAACCTGCGGGTTATGGTAAAACGTCGTCGCTAAGCCGTTGGGTGGAGCGTAAGACGACAGGAATTCCAGCATCTGCTGGCTGGCATCGAGAAAACTCGGGGCCCAGCCCAGGTAGTGCAACTGGGTAGTATTCCCTTTGTCGAGCGGCGTGTTGATCGTGCTGATATAGGAAGGCCAGTCCATCGTCTGCAGTTGAGGTTCTAGCCCGACCTCGCGCAGATAGCCGGCGAGTGCCTGGGTAGCTTCCTTATCTTGTACATAGCGCCCCGTGGGGTGTAGGAGGGAGATGGGCGTGCCTGGAGCTATACTGGCCTCTGCCAGGAGTCGCTTCGCTTTCGCCTGGTCGAACTCATAGGCGCCCACCTTACAATAGCCAAAGAGGCTAGGGGCCATGGGGGCGTCCATTGGCTCTCCGGCACCAAAGAGCACATGAGCAATAATGGCCTGTTTATCCACAGCATAATTTAGGGCCTGGCGCACTTTGACATTGTTGAGCGGAGGCCTTTGGGTATTCATCGCAATGAAAATGGTACGATCGCTGGGGGCCAGCAGGACTTTGACCGCTTTGTTGCGCTGCAGGGCTGGCAGATCGGCGATAGGCGGTAAAATGATCAAATCCACCTGGCCGGCGAGCAGCAGGCTCTCACGCGTGGCGGCCTCCGGCACAATGCGGAAGACGACCTGATCGTAGTGTGGCTTGCGGCCCCAGTAGTCGGCGTACTTTGTGACCGTGATTTTCTCGCCCTTCTTCCTCTCTTGAAAGACATATGGCCCCGTGCCGATGGGGTGCGTGTAGTTCTTGTAGCTATTGCCATGTTGCTCGGCTGACCCTGGCGACAGGATACCAGCCGTACCGCCGGAGAGGGCACTGATAAAAGGGACATACGGCCGCTTGAGCGTCACGCGCACTGTCGTAGGGTCCACAACGTCGGTCTGGGCGATAGGGTAGGAGGCTCGACCCGGCACACGGACGTCGGGGTCTTTAAGTCGGTCAAAGTTCCACTTGACGGATTCGGCGTTAAAAGGTGCCCTATCGTGAAAAGTCACACCCTGGCGCAGCTTGAACGTATACTGCAAGCCGTCAGGTGATACGGACCAGCTCTCGGCCAGGGAGGGCTGGATGCTGCCATCGGGAACGAGTTTAGTCAGCGTTTCGACCATATAGTCCACCATATTTCCGACGGTCGTGGTGGTCAGCTGCACCGGGTCCAGGGTATCAGGGTCAACGCCAACGGCAATACGGAATTCTGCTGTTCTGGCCGGGGTGATCCACATAGCAACCACCATGAGGGCCCCCCAGACGCCCACTGTCCATCGTAGCTGACGCCGTGCCACAGGCATGGCTGCCTCCTTCGCTCAAGAGGTGACATCTAGGGCGAGAGGCCAACCATAGCAGCAGTGGCTTTGCACTGTCAAGCGCTGGAGCGTATCACTTCAGGTGTTGTAGAGGATGGCAATACTGATGCGCCGATTGCGCACATCGTAGGGCTGATCAGGATAGCGTAGCTTGCGGTCGGCATAGCCCCGCACATGGGCGACCTGTTCGGCCGGCACCTGGAAACTCTCCATAAGACGCCTGGCGCTATGGGCTCGATCGGTCGACAACTCCCAGTTGGAACGGTTTGAAGCGAGCGCAAACGGTCGGCTGTCGGTATGGCCTTCGACAACAACCGCATTTGGGAGATTGCGGAGCTCGCTCGCAATAGCGCGTAAGATAGGTATGGTCTCGCTTTTGAACTGGGCGCTGCCGATCTCGAAGAAGGATGAACCTTCCTTGTCCAGGAGTTCAATACGGAGTCCATCGTCGGTAATTTCGATAGACACCTGGTCCTTGAGCCGCTGCAATTCCGGTAAAGCCGCCAGGCGTGCCTGCAGGTGCTCACCCACCTGCTTGAAGGTCTGTTCCTGGGCTTTCTGTTGCAGGCGTAGGATGTCTGCAAGTGCCTCTTGCGGTGGTTTGGTGGGAGGCATATTGAACGAACTGCTCTCCCCACTCGTCGTCGGATCTGGCACCAGCGGTACCATTTTGCGCCCGCCGGCACCCGTCGTTGTAAAAATTCCGGGATGGCGAAAATAGTCCGCAATGGCCTCTTTCGCTTCTTTGCTGCTCTGGCCAATAATCCACAACACCATGAACAGGGCCATCATGGCCGTAACGAAATCGGCATAGGCCACTTTCCATGCGCCCCCGTGGTGGCCCCCGTGCCCCTTCTTCACAACCTTCTTAATAACTGGTATTGATTGACCGCGTATTTCTGCCATAGTGTCTCATTTCTTGTTCCGGAACGTATCTTCCATCTCTTTGAAACTGGGGCGCACATCAGAAAAGATGGCACGGCGCGCAAACTCCACTGCCACAATCGGTGGGGCATCACTGGCAAAGGCGAGCAACCCCGCTTTCAACGCGAGGATGTAACGTGCCTCGTTGTTGCTCAGATTCTCGATGCCCGTGGCAAGCGGCTGAAAAAAACCGTAGGATATTAAGATTCCTAAAAAGGTCCCGACCAGTGCAGCGCCAACTTTGTGGCCAATTTCTTCTGGTGGGCCGTTGATCGCTCCCATGGTAATGACAATGCCCAACACGGCAGCGACAATACCCAGGCCTGGCATGGCATCACCAACTTTCGCCAGGACAGCAGACGGCATGGCGCTTTCTTCATGGTGCGTCTCGAGGTCCGTATCCATGAGGGCTTCCAGGTCATGCGGAGCCACGCCGCCGGCCAGGATGACTCGCACCGTGTCGGCGAGAAAATGTACCGCGTGGTGATTTTTAACGAAGCTGGGATACTTTGCAAAAAGGCTACTTTTCTCTGGGTCTTCGATGTGGGGTTCGAGGGCCAGCTGTCCGTCCTTGCGGGCCATCTGGAACAGCTCATACAGCACGCTAAGCAGCTCGAAATATTGCGCCTTCGAGATGGTGGCGCCGGTCAACACCTTGGTGAGCGATTGCAGGATTTGAAGGATCACTTTGAGAGGCGTCGAAATCAGCACTGAGCCCAGGCCCGCACCCATGATGATGACGATCTCAGCCGGTTGGATGAGCACCCCGACTTCGCCGCCTTCCATGAGATAGCCACCCAAAACGGCCCCAAGCACCAGTAGTATCCCAGCAAAACCCACCGACTGCTCCTCCTGCACGGTCTCAGTGTGCGATGCGCCTGCTGAGCCCTCTTCCTCAGTAGGCACTTGCTCCCACTTATCGGCAACACTAGAGGAATCTTGAGGCCGGCACCTACTCTGAACTAGACACCTATTTTATTGCTGACGGTGTCCACCCCAGGTCCTCGGCGAGTATCTGCCCGCAGTCCTGCTCCTTCCTTGCGTCACGCCCTAGAGCACAGTAAGATGTGCGCTACCCGATGCTCGCTTTGCCCCAGATACCATGTATGTCAGAGAGGAGACGTTTATGCATCCCGATCTCGTCATTGGTAAGCGCTTCCCTGACCTGGTCTTACCAGACCATCGCAAGCAGCCCGTCAGGCTCTCCGAACTCGCCAAAGGCTTTCCGCTCATCTTGAGTTTCTACCGGGGGTACTGGTGACCCAAATGCGCGTGCCAGGTGCGGCACCTTATGGAATTGCAAGATGAACTGCGGGTCAACTATTGTCACCTCGCGGTGGTCAGTACGGATCCTCCCGAGATCACCGACGCCTTTCGTATTGGCCTGGGCGCCACCTTTACCTTCCTGAGTGACTACGAACACCAGGCTATTATTGAACTCGATATGGCGGAGATAGTTGATCCAGACTTCAAAGGTGGCATGGTGGCCCTGCCCTACACGTTTGCCCTGCTGCCCGATCTGACCATCCACAACATCTACAACGGCTGGTGGTTTGTTGGGCGACCCACATGTGAAGAACTGCGTCAGGACATGCGCGCCATGATGCAACGGTGTCGCTCTGATTATAGTTATGATGGGCCATCAGTAGCCAGTGTGGTAGCACGCTGAGTAAACGAGAGGGAGAAAGGGGGAGAGTGGGGGAGGGGGCAGGACTGGTCCATTCTTTTTTCCCTCACCCCCTTTCCCTTGCTCCTCCTCTCTCGTTACCTTAGTTCTCCCGACGAAACAGGCCCAGGACAAAGTAGTGCTGGCGGTCGAACCAGGTGCGGCTGAGGGTCAAACCGGCGTGTCGCCCCAGGGCACGGATATCCTCAATGGAGTATTTGTACGAGTTTTCGGTATGAATGGTCTCGCCAGCTGCGAAATAAATCGTCTGCGCCGTTTTGGCGATAGTCACGTGTTGCGCCCAGCGACTGCGCAGGTGCATCTCGATGCGTCCGTGCTCCTCGTTGTAGAGAGCAAGGTGGACAAAGGCCGGTACGTGAAAATTAGCCCCGAGTTCACGGTTCATCCGGTGCAGGAGATTCAGATTGAAAGCCGCCGTTACTCCCTGGGCATCATCGTACGCCGGTAAGAGCAACATAGGGGATTTTTTCAGGTCGACGCCAAGCAGGAAGGCATCCTCTGGGCCCATCAGCGCAGCAATGCCTTGCAAGAAGTCAAGGCTTTCGGCGCGGGTAAAGTTGCCAAGATTGGAGCCGAAAAACGCCAGGGCTTTTTTCTCCAGGTGCAAGGCATGAATGACGCCAGGATTGCCAGCAAAGTCAGCATGTATGGCACAGATCGAGAGGTGGGCATATTCGGCTAGCAACTTCTGGGCTGATGCCTCCAAGGCGGTACGGGCAATATCCACCGGGCAGTACAGAAACGGGCGGCCGGCGCGTTCGTATGCCGTGAGGAGATAGCGCGTTTTGGCAGCATTCCCAGACCCGAACTCGACCAGGGGCACGTGACCAATAGCCGCATATATTTCAGGAGCAGAAGTGGCCAGGATGTCACGCTCGGCCCGGTACGGATAATATTCAGGTAAGGTGCAGATTTGCTCGTAGAGCTGCGAACCGGGCGTGTCATAGAAATATTTAGCCGGTAGGGTCTTCGGAGAGGTCGCCAAACCCGCGGCGACATCCTGTGCAAATGCTTCATGCTGCTGGGCCGTGTTCATCAGGTAGAACGTCAACCGTTCGCTCCGTTGCTCTTGGTACGCCATGATACTCCCTCGTCAGTCGCGCCTGTTGCTTGTTCTCCTGGCTCTCTTGTCTGACGCTCCATCATACCAGACCGCGACAGACAGCGTCACATAGATCTTGCCTGTACCCACATTTCACTCTTTCTTTTGCCCGCCTACTATGGTACATACAGGAAGCTTAGACCGCTCGATTGAGGAGATGCGGGCATCCCAGGATCGAGATAGGGGAGGCCATGACCTTTGGTGTGACATGCCCAATGCCATTTTCTATCTAACGTATAACGGTATCTACAACTTCACCAATGGCATCGGCACGCAGACGCAGCTCTTGCTGCGTGGGCTGGAGCGCCTGCGGCCGGCGTTTGAACGTCTGTACGGACCGATCACGTTGCACATCGTGTGTCCCCGCCCTAATGACGCCACGTGGGGGTATGATCCGCAGTTCCTGCAGACGCAGCAGCAGCGTCTGGCGGCCCTAGGCGGGCAGCTCCACTTTATCCCGTACCAGTCGCGTCCGGAAGATGACCTCTGGGAGGTGGCAAGGTGGCATACGCTCTGTGCCGAAGCCGCGCAACTGCTTCTGCAACAGTGTACGCAGTATGATCACTGCCTGCTCATGCCCATCGACCAGCCCTGGCTGCAGACACCGCTGTATATGGCCCGTCTGGCTCCTGACGTCTTCCAGCGTGTGCAGGCGCTACTGGTGCTCTACAGCACGGCGTTTATCCGCAATGCCACAGCTCCGGATGCGGAGGAGATGCGCTGGGAGCGAGATGGGTTAGCCCTGGCGTGCTCCGCCGCCAATGTAGCTATTGCGGATCTCTGTCCCTCGTTTACGGCCCACCTGCAGGATTTTTACCCTCTCCAGGAGGCCACGTTTGCACCGTATACGTCCAGTATTCTGGTTGAGGATGCCGACTTCACCCTCCTGGCAGAACGCCAAGTCCGTGCCATCTTGCAGCACTATGGCGTGCCGTGCGATAGAGACCTCGTCGTCGCTTTTGGCAGGGCCACACCCCTCAAAGGGTTTGAGACGCTCATCGCGGCGCTCAGCACGGTGCGTGAGCGCTGTCATTTGGTCCTGATCTCTGTTCCGTATATCAACGACGACTCCCAGAACACCTATGACCATCTGCTCGCCGCGCACCGTATTGCAGCCACGCATGTTAAATCCTTTACCCGGGATTTACCTAGAGTCCTCTGCCAATGGCCGCGCACCCGTATAGTCGTGGTGCCTTCCCGGCAAGAGACGTTCTCCAATATCCCCCTCGAAGTAGCGCTGTGGGCTCGTCAGCAGGGGCCTATTGTGGCGGCGTCCCGGGTCGGAGGCTTTGTCGACCAGATTGAGGACGGAGTGACTGGGTTCTTTATTGATCCACTCTCGTGGGAAACCATGGGGCAGACGTTGCAGCAGCTCCTCAACTTATCTGAGGAACAACGGTCCAGCATACGGCGGCGAGCGTACGAGAAGGTCGTGCGCCTCTATGATTTTGAGCAGAATTTTCCGGCTACTCTGCGCTGGTTCTGGGGGGCGCATGCCCTCCAGACCACTGCCATGGGGGGCATGCAAGCCTGATGTACACCTTTGCGTGCGAACATGCTATCCTGATGCCGCAGCGTACGCGTGAATGTTGCAAGTGTTCTTGTACTAGTCCATTGGATCCCTTTGCATGTTGCACCAACAGAAAGCGCCTATGTATATACGCACTGCAGCCCCACTGCGCCGCCTTTGTGCTCAAGCTCAAGCAGAGGGGCGATTCGCCTTAGATTTAGAATTCATTCGCGAACATTCCTATGTGCCAC
>Ga0209382_10010430_pt1 | contig 11567 bp, 4 predicted proteins | sample SoiMetdeltSBSDD5_FD_187599 | JGI IMG/M metagenome (GOLD analysis project Ga0209382, IMG submission 187599) | Bulk soil microbial communities from a Populus tree surrounding site in Tennessee, USA - Soil MetaG P. deltoides SBSDD5 (SPAdes) (version 2) | ecosystem: Environmental > Terrestrial >...
CCTCGCTCGCTCGATAGGCGTGATCGTGGCTGCAGCTCTGGCCTCGACGGTCACGTCAGCGCAGACAGTGCCGAACGAACTGCCCGGGACGCTGCGATTGACGCTCGAAGACGCGGTGCGGCGCGCCGTCGATCGCAACCCCGATCTGGCGATCGTTCGCCTCAACAGAGACACCGCGGCGACGCGCGTCGAGGAGGCTGGCGGCGCGTTCGTGCCGTTGTTCTCGACGACAGTGGGCCGCTCCGGGGACGTGACACCGCCATCGAACTTTCTGCTTGGCGACCGCGGCGTCAGCGTCAACGACTGGTTCTCCTCGACCGGCGTTCGGCAGCGGGTGCCTTGGGGAGGCGGCACGTGGAATGTGTCATGGGACGCCGCACGGACCACGACGAACAACCCGTTGAGCAGCTTCGATCCGAGCCTGGTCTCGGGAATCCAGATCGCGTTCTCGCAGCCGTTGTTCAAGGACCGCACTGTCGACGCCTCGCGGCATCAATACCTGATCGCGAGCCGGAACCACCAGACCTCGGAGCTCCGCTTTCGCGAGTCGGTGGTGCAAACGGTCGCGGCAGTCAAGCAGGCCTACTGGACGCTCAAAGCAACAATCGCGAACGTGACGGTCCAGCAGCGGTCGCTCGAATTGGCCGAGGAACTGGTTCGACAGAACAAAGCGCGAGTCGACGTGGGGCAGGCGCCGCCGCTCGATCTGCTGCAGGCGCAAGCCGAGGTCGCGCAGCGGCGCGAGAACCTGATTCGCGCCAACGCCACCGCCGGCGATGCGGAAGACCGACTGCGCCGCCTGATCATGGACCCCGCGGCTCCGTCGTTCTGGCAGGTGCGCCTCGAGCCTGTCGACGAACCCAGGGGAGGCGACCTGGAGTTCGACGTCGAGAGCGCGGTGGCGGCCATCTCTAGCCGACGGCTGGATCTGGCGCGCGCGCGAAACGAGCTGGCCAACGCAGAAAGCAACGTCGCCTTCTACAACAACCAGAAGCTGCCTGACGTACGGCTCGAAACGTCGTACCGCGGAAACGGTTTGAGCGGCACACAGTTCCTGCGCAGCGGGGGATTTCCCGGCATCGTCACCGGGCAGTTGCGTCGCGGTTTCGGGAGCGCCCTCGATCAGATGTTCAGCCAGGAGTACTCGACCTGGAGTTTCGGTGTGACGATGAGCTATCCGCTTGGGCGAAGTTACGAGGAGGCCGGACTCGCCCGAGCCGGATTCGAGCGGCGGCAGGCCACGCAACGAATCGCCAGCCTGGAACTCGACGCAGCGGCGGCCATCCGACAAGGGGCGCGGCAGGTGCAGAGCACCGCCGAGCGGATTGATGCCGCGCGCGCGGGCGCAACGTTGGCTCAACAGCGTCTCGACACGGAGCAGCGGCGCTTCGAGGTCGGATTGTCCACGAGCTTTCTGGTCACGCAGGCGCAGCGAGATTTGTTACAGGCGGAAGTGAATCTGTTGCAAGCGATGCTCGACCATCAATCGTCACTCGTCAACTTCGAAGCGGTTCAGCAAGCGCCACCGCTCACCGTTGGTCAGACGATCGCACTGTCGGGAGCCGATGTGGTGCTGATCCCGCCTTCAGAGCCGCGGGGCGTGTTCCGCCAGAGCAGCATTACGGAACTTCCATGACCCGGCCCTTCACGGGTGGTCCCACTAGATCGCTTCAGCCAGTGGTGTGACGTCACGCGCGATGATTACGAGCGTGCCAGCGGGCACGAAACGTCGAGCGATTCGATTTCGGTGGTCGCGAGACGGAGGGTGCTCGCGCCGATGATGGCATCGACCTGGTCGGGCCGGCGCGCCCCCACGACTGCTGCGGTCACCGTCGGGTGCCGCAGTGTCCACGCGATTGCGACCTCGCCAGGTGTTCGCGCGTGTCGGTCCGCGATTGCGCGCAGACGGTCGCTCAGTGTGAGCGCACAGCTCAAGAACGGCTCATGGAAGTCTGGACTCCCGCGGCGCCAGTCATTGTGGGGAAGTGCCTTGACGCGCTCAGGCGTCATCGTTCCCGTCAGCAGGCCAGAGTGCATCGGAGAGTAGGCGAGGACGTCGATGCCGTGGTCCCGGCAAAACGGAAGCGTTCGGTCCTCGGCGCCACGGGACAGCAGGGAGTAGCGGGTTTGCAGGGTCGTCACAGGCGCGATTCGCTGGAGTCGAGTCAGTTGGAGGGGATCGCAGTTCGAGACGCCGATGAAGCGGACCTTGCCTTCGCGCTTGAGCGAGGCCAGCGTCTCCCAGGCTGCTTCGATAGACCCGGGATTATGTTTTGGTGGACTCTTGGGCCAGGTCGGCCATCCGATCTGGTACAGGTCGATGGTGTCGGTAGCGAGCCGACGAAGGCTGGCTTCGGCCTCGCGCCGTATGGAGCGAGGCTCGAGGCTGTGCGCTACGTTGCCCAACTCGTCCCACACGAGGCTGCACGTGGTGAACACGTGAGGCCGCTCGCGCGGCGGGATCGCGCGTAGCGCTCGCGCGATGACCGTCTCCGCATGGCCCAGCCCATAGACGGCTGCCGTCTCAATCCAGTTGATGCCGAGTTCGACTGCTCGTCTGATCGTTTTCAGGGAGTCGCCATCATTTTGCGGTCCCCACCCGAGCACCCAGTCGCCCCCACCGATCGCCCATGTGCCCAAGCCGATGGAAGTGATCGCGAGATCCGAGTTTCCGAGCGGTCTGAGATCCACCTCTCAGAGACGAGCAATTTCGTCTCCGTCGTGAGTCGAGCGTGAATGAACGCAGTAAGACTTTGACAGTCATCGAGTTGCGACAGGGCGGACGTAGCCTGCTGTCTGAACGCAGTGCCGAAACCCGCGCGCTGACCATCGGCGTTGCCGGCCGGTCGTCAGCGCGATGGAGGCCGTTCGATTCCGAGCTTTGCCATCTTTGACTGCAGTGTCGTGCGCTTCATGCCCAGCCTCGCCGCTGCACCAGAAGGACCGCCGACGAGCCAGTTGGCCTGCTCCAGCGCCTGTCGTATGTGTTCACGCTCCGCCTGTTCGAGAGTTGTCTGCGATTGCGAGATAGCCGCCCGATCGTCATTGATGTGCCGCTTCAGCTCAGCGAGCGGGACGTCGAGGGTGGACCCGCGCGACAAGATGACCGCACGCTCGATGATATTTTCGAGCTCGCGGATGTTGCCGGGCCAGCTGTACCGAGTCAACGTGGTCATGGTGTCGATGGGAATACTCTCGATCCGCCTGTTCATCTTGCGCGAGAACTTCTCCGTGAAGTGTCGGACGAGGGCGGCGATATCTTCCTGGCGTTCGCGCAGCGGAGGGCTCAGGATCGGGAACACGTTCAACCGGTAATACAGGTCGCTGCGGAACTGCTTCTCCTCGACCATCGTCGTCAAATCGCGATTCGTTGCTGCCACCAGGCGGATATCCACGCGAATCGTCCGGGTGCTTCCGAGTCGTTCGAATTCCTGTTCCTGCAGCACACGGAGGAATTTCGACTGCAGCTCGAGCGGGATGTCACCGACTTCATCCAGGAACAGCGTGCCGCCGTTGCCCAGCTCGAAACGGCCGATCTTCTGCGAGATTGCCCCGGTAAACGCCCCCTTCTCATGCCCGAACAGCTCGCTTTCCAGCAAGCCCGTGGGGATGGCGGCGCAGTTCACCTTGACGAAAGTGCGATCCCGACGGGCGCTCAAGTTGTGGATCGCCCGGGCGATCAACTCTTTGCCGGTGCCCGTCTCACCTTGGATGAGGACGCTCGAGTCTGTCGGCGCGACGATCTCGATCTGCTCGAGCACCTGCCTGAGCGGCGGACTCTGGCCGACGATCTCATCAAAATTCTGCTCGGTGCGGATCTCGTTTTCGAGATACAGCTTTTCCGTCTTCAGCTTTTCCTTCAGTTCGGCAATCTGCCGGTAGGCAAGACCATTCTCGACCGCGATGGCGATCTGCTGTGCAACCTGACCCAGCAGCTCGACGTCGTCCTCGCTGAAGGCCTCGGCATCGAAGCTGCCGACATTGAGCGCACCGAGCACACGGTCATGCGACAACAGGGGAACACAGCAGAAGGACTTCACGCCTTCCGCGAGAACGCGCGCCGCGGCCCTCGACACGTCGGCCAGCTCGCGAAGCTGCTGTTCGTCGAAGAGGGTTGTCTGCCTTGTCGTGATCGCGATGCCCGAGGGTGACCTGTCACGAAGCGGGTCGGTGACTCGACCCTCCTCAACGAAGTCGTCGTTGTGCCGGAAACGGAGGACGTAAACGCGGTATTGTCCGGTCTCCGCATCCCAGAGCAGCAGACTCGAGCCGTCGCATGGGATGACTCGCCGCACGCAGGCGCTGACGGCTTTGAACACGTGATCGAGATCCAGATGCGATACGACCGCGTTGTTCACTTCGAGCAAAAGGCGAAGCCTGTCGCGTTCGCGGGTCAGCTGCTGCTGCGCGACCTGCGCGCTCTCATCGTGCAGGACGTTGTCGACGGCGACCGCGACCTGGTTGGCGACCTGTTGCATGAAGTGCTGGTCGGCATCCGAATACCGCCGTTTCGTCAGGCTGCCGAAACCCAGGGCGCCGAGACGACGGAGTGCGGTGGTGACAGGAAGGGAGCAGAAGGACTTTATGCCGTTCTCCCGCAGCATCGGGATGGTCAGCGGGAAGCGCGTCTCCGCCTCCAGGTTCTCCACCATGAGCGGCTGCTGAGTCTTCCACACAAAACCTGCGGCCGAGCCGTGGACGGGGAACTCCTGACCTGCGCGAATCGTGCTGCGCTCGGGCGCGACCAGGATATGCAGGCGCATCACATCCTGCGCCGGATCGTGGAGAAGCAGGTTGATGTAATCGAACGACACGACGCGGGGGAGCCGCTCGGCGAGATCGTGAAACAGATCGTTCAGATTGCGATGCGAGGCAATCGCCTCTGACACCTCAATGAGCAGCCGCAGGCGGTCGCGCTCATCACTCAACCGCGCCTGTGTGGCTCTGGCGCTTTCTGCGTGCAGCACGTTGTCCACGGCCACGGCGACCTGATTGGCCACCAGCGTCAGGTACTCCACCTCCGAGCGGTCAAAGGCGCCGCGCCGCGAGCTGCCGAAACCCATAGCCCCGATCCGGCGAACCGTCGTCGTGAGCGGAAGCACACAGAAGGACTCGGCACCGATCTTCTGTGACAACGAAGCCGAAATGGCGAAGCGCGCTTCTGCCGTGCTGTTGACGATGATCGGCTCCTGTGTCGTGAACACCAGCCCGCTGTAGGACTCGTCGACAGGCAGCTCGAGTCCAGGCGGGATGCTGTCGGCATCGGACGTGCCGAGGGTGTCGACTCGCATCACGTTCTTCTCAGGATCGTGCAGAAACAACGCGATGAACTCGAACGGGACGATTGCCGGTAGACGCCCGGCGAGATCGCGAAAAAGCGCCGTCAGGTCGCGGTGTCTGGCGACCGCCTCTGACACTTCGATGAGAAGCCGCAACTGGTGACTGTTGCGTGTGAGTTCGAGATCAGTGACGGGCGAAAAACGCTCCTGCATGGACCGTCGTTTCGTGGACAGGCGTAGACGGGGGGCACTTCTCGAGCGCGGGACGGCACTTCCGAGCAACTCTCGTCCGTGCGTTACGCAGTCGAGATAATTAATTGAGACTCACCATCACGAGGAGAAGTTCCCACCGGCGGAATCACTTGTTGCCGTCATCTTCCTGACGCTCGGCGTTATGTCGGAGCGCGAGCTCGCAGCACTCGCTCAGGAAATCCAAAAGTTCGTCCGTCGAATGAAACTTTACTTCGCGTCCGGTGTCGACCTCCTCGATTCGGCCGGCAAAATGACGCCGCACATGCTGAGTCTCCGGTGCAAGCTGCACCACGAATGCTCGACGCATGACAGTCCGGAGCCTACGCCACCGAGGCGACGCGACGCGTGAAAGTTTTGTTGAAATTGCGGCGAAGTCGCGGCGCTCAGAACGAGATCCTCGCGCCGAGCTGGACTTCACGAGGCGCACGCGTGGCGAGCAGTTGACCGAATCGGTCGCCCGGAACGTTGCAGGACGCAACGACGGTCGTGCACGTATTGTCCAGTCCGTTCGCCACGGGGTCGGCGAGCCACTGTGTGTGATTGAACGCATTGATGAGCTCAGCGCGCAGCTGAACGCGGAGACGGTCCGTCGGCGAGAAGCTCTTCGTGACAGCAACATCCCATTGATGGCGGCCAGGCTGGCGAAATGGCGAACGCCCAGAGTTGCCGAACGTTCCATCGGCGGGCGGCGCAAACGCCTGCGGGTTGAACCAGTACGGGACGCCGTTGATGAACCGCTCGCCTTCGTCGATGTCGCCGACCATGTCCGCCAGGACACCACGACGGAAGTTGTTGGTCAGCACGACGACGCGCGGCACGGGTTGTCCGGATGCGACGTTGACGAGTCCAGCGACCTGCCAGTCAGTGAGTAACGCTCGTACCAGCGCTGCGCCGCCGCGATACTCCGGGAGGGAATAGATATAACTCGCCGACCCGATGTGGCGGCGATCGGTACGAGCGTCAGCGTAATTTGCGCCAGGATCGCGCGGGTTCTGGGGGATGTCCAGGCTGTCGCGGTCATTGGTGGAATCGGTCCGGTTGCGACTTAGCGTGTAATGAGCCGTCGCCGTTCCCCGGCGGCCGCCTTCCCAGCGAAACGACGTCAGTAATCCGTGATAACGCGATCGCGCGGTTGTCTCACGGAGCGTAATCGAACCATACGAGCGGAACGGCCGCACGGGATTCACAGCATTCGGTACGCTGTTTTGCAGCGCCACGACGTCGGCGGGCTGTGGGTAGTTGATGTCGGTCGGACGAATGAGGTGATCGCCGCGGCTGCCGACGTAGCTCACCTCGACGACCCCTTCGTTCCAGAGCCGACGGGTCACGGCGACATTCCACTGCATTGTGCGCGGGTTCGCGAAGTCGGTAGCGGTGGCGACGATGTCGCGAACGCCGCTGGTGGTCGGCGTCTGGCCAGCTGCCGGATTGCTCAGGCCCGGATTCGTGAACGTCACGTTGTTGACAATCGGCGGTGACGAGAACGAATTGTTCTCGAATACACCGACAAGCGGTTGATCGTAGTAGATACCGAAAGCTCCATGCAGGACGTGAACGCCGCCCGGAGACCATGAGACCCCGAGTCGCGGCTGAAGACCGTTCTTCTTGAACGCATAGATCGAACGGCCGAACGGGGAATTGACGCCGGCTTGGATGATTCCTGTCAGCAGGTTACCCTGCGTTGGATCGATCAACGTGCCGGCAGCGTTCGCAAACGGTGGTGCCTGCGAGATGTCGTATCGCGTCGGGTCGAACGTGACCAACTGGTCGTCGACATCGACGACCGGTGGATAAAGGGCATAGCGCACACCGTAGTCGACCGTGAGGGCCGTGATGGGTCGCCACGTATCCTGCGCGTAAAACTCGAAGCGATTGAATCGCAGGTTGAGGTCGATGTCGCGCTCCGCTTCCACGTAACTGCACGCTGGGCACCCACCTCCGAGGTTCCCGCGCAGGAAGCTCTGGAACGAGGTAGGCCCGCCCGTCGTCGCCACGAACGTGAACGATCCCTGAGTGCGACTGGCAGCATTTTCGTTCTTTTGTTCGAACGAGGTCAGACCGCCGAACTTGTACAGATGATTGCCGCGCTGCCACGAGTAGTTGTCCGTCAGCGCGTGGTTGGCGTACTGGATGCGATATCGCTGGTTGGCGCCGATCAGGCTAAGCCCCTCGACGCTCATCAGCGGTATCAACCCCGCCGCGTTCTCCGGAAAGACTTCGGCGATGACCAGCCCAAGTTGCCCCCTTGTGTTGCGGGTGCCCTCGGGGTACGTGGTTCTGATCGTGTTACCGCTATAGTGGTACTGCACCTCGTTCAGTTGGCGATCGTTCACGATCGCCTTCACGCTTACGGAGGAGACGACGCCCGGGACATCGGTATCCGTGGTGGCAACGTTGGGCACGGGAGTGTTGAAGAAGAGCCCGCCCAGCTCGCGCGTCTCGCTGAGATCGTGCGTGTACCGGCCGGTCATTCGCCATCTGGCGTTCCACTCGTAATCGAGACGGATCACCTCCTGTCGCGTGTCGTTGATGTTCGATGCTGACACTTGGAACCGGCCCGCTGCTCCCGGCGTCAATGGTGGCAGGTTCGGCGCCGGCCAGAGCGGCAGCAGCTTCACGGCATTTGCGTCGCGCTCGGCCACCGGCACGAATTGTGGGTTGCCCGCATCGGTCAGCCACTCCGGGTTCGGGACGTTGGCGACCAACGATGCCGGCGCACGCTTGATGCGACGCCACTCCTGCGACCAGAAAAAGAACAGCGACTTGCGCAAGGGCGGTACTGGTCCACCGAGCGTGCCTCCGAAGTTGTGGTAGCGAAGAAACGACGGCCGGGTGGCAAGGCTCTGGTCCGTGCTCTGATTCCGAAAAAACGAGTTCGCATTGAGCGCGTCGTTACGCACGAACTCGTAAACTGTTCCGGTGACACGGCTCGATCCCGACTTCGTGACCACGTTGACCACGCCGCCTCCGCTGCGCGGCCATTCGGCCGCGTAGCTGCTGGTCATCATCTTGAACTCTTCGATGGAATCGAGCGACGGCGTGGAGAGCAGTGTGATGTTGCTGCCGACGTCCACGTTGCTGACGCCGTCGACCAGCCAGTTCACGGCATTGCGTCGCGTGCCGTTCACCGAGATGCTGATCAGGCTTGTCAAACCGACCCCGACCTCGTCGGGAAGATCGGTGGAAACGCCCGCCGCGAGCGTCGTCAATTGCACGAAGTTGCGGTTGTTCAGTGGCAATTCACGTAACTGCGTCGAATCCACCAGGCTCTGCAGCGCCGTCGTCGGCTGCGCCAATCGGGCGTTCACGACGAGAATGTCGCTGACTCCTTCGACGCGGAGCGTTCCGTCGACCACCAGTCGATCGTTGACGGATACGCGGACGCCTTTGATGGTTGCCGGTTGAAAACCCAGCAGGCTGAACGTGACGTCGTAATCGCCAATCGGGAGAAGTGGAGCCGTGTAGAGGCCCGCGCCCGACGTGACCCTCTCGTGGGTGTGACCGGTAGCTTCGTGAGTCAGCACGACCGCGACGGCTGGCAGGGCGCGTCCGGTTTCATCCGAGACACGCCCGACGATTGTGCCCGTGGTTTCCTGTCCCGCAGTGATCGCAGAAGCGCCGATCAACAAGAGAGCGGTTGAGTAATTCACACGACGACAGCACATACGCATGACTCATGTCTCGATGGAGAGAGCCTAGCGTAATTCACCCGTAGGATCGACGAAGTTCTACGTAACTGAGCGGCATGCCGCCATGACCCACCGCACTTCAGGGCAATGCTAGAGTGCGCGGCAGCCGAGGCGACTCGGAGATGAAATCGTTTCAGTCCTTTCGACTCGACGATGCGAACCAGAGCCTCTGGCGCGGCGACGCCCGCGTCCCGCTCATGCCAAAGCCGTTTGCGGTGCTCCGATACCTGGTCGATCATCCGGGCCGGCTCGTGACGCATGACGAGCTATTAAACGCCATCTGGCCCGACACGTTCGTCCAGCCCGAAGTGCTTCGGCGCTATATCCTCGAGATCCGCAAAGCGCTCGGCGATCAGGCTGAGACTCCGCGGTTCATCGAGACACGGCCGAAGCTGGGGTACCAGTTCATAGCTCCGGTTGTGGACGAGGACGCGGCACACAGCGATGTGTCCGAGGAGCCATCCTTACCGAGACTGGTCGGTCGCGAAGCCACACTGATCGAGCTGCGCCGATATCTGACGCTGGCGCTCGGCGGACAGCGGCAGATCGTGTTCGTGACCGGAGAGCCTGGGATCGGGAAGACGAGCCTCGTCGATGTGTTTCAGCGCGAAGCCGCGACCCGCGCAGATGTGTCAGTTGCGCGCGGTCAGTCGCTCGAGGGCTTCGGGGGAAAGGAGCCGTACTATCCGATCTTCGAAGCGATCGGCCAACTCGCCCGGGGAGCATCTGGCGCGCTCGTACTCGAAACGCTGGCGAGCAGTGCTCCCACATGGCTGATTCAGCTGCCGTCGCTCCTCCCCCCGGACCTGGCTGGGGATCTCACACGCCAGGCCGCCGGCGCTACTCGCGAGCGGATGGTTCGTGAACTTTGTGAGGCGCTCGAGCGCATTTCACGAGTCCGCACCCTCGTGCTCGCTCTCGAAGACCTGCATTGGGCCGATCATTCGACGGTCGATCTCCTGTCGGCGATTGCCAGGCGACGCGAACCGGCCAGGCTCCTCATCGCCGGGACGATCCGGCCTGCCGATTTGATCCTGTCCGACACGCCGCTCAAAGCGCTGAAGCAGGATCTGGCGATGCACCGGCTGGCGCACGAGGTGGCACTCGAGCCGCTCAGACAATCCGACGTCGAGGCATATCTGGCGGCGGAGTTCAGCGAGGACGAGCCGCTCAGCGGACTCACCGCACTCGTGTATCGCCAATCCGATGGCAATCCGCTGTTCATGACTGCCATGCTGGATCATCTGGCGCAGCAGGGTGTGTTGTCGCGCGAGCGTGGGCGCTGGAGGCTGGTGGTTCCGGTCGAGAGCATCAATCCCAGCGTGCCCGAAACGCTGAAGCAGATGCTGGAGCTTCAGATGCAGCACTTGAGCGACCGGGAGCGACAACTGCTCAAGTGCGCGAGCGTGGCAGGGCAGCGCTTCACCGCGTGGTCGCTCGCCACGATGCTCCACAGCGACATCGCCGAGCCGGAGGAGGCGTGCGCGCTCCTTGCCGAACGGCAACAAGTGGTGAAGTTCGCAGATGCTCGAGAGTTGACTGATGGAACGTCCACCAACCTCTTCGAGTTCAGGCATTCTCTCTATCGCGACGTTTTGTATAGGGCTCTCAGCCCTACGCTGCGCGTGACCTACCATCGGCGTCTGGCAGACGGTATCGAGCGACTCCGTTCGCCCATCGATCCCGAGCTCGCTGCCGAACTTGCCCTGCACTGCGAAGAGGGGCGGGAATACCAACGGGCGATTCGGCATCTCATGGTCGCGGCGCAAAATGCGACGCGACGATACGCGCACTACGAAGCGATCGCCGTGTTCGAGCACGCGCGCGAGCTCCTGCCCAACGTATCGAACGACCAGCGTCCCGGGTTAGAGCTCGAGATCCTCCAGCAGATGGGAAACGCATTCTATGCGCTCGGCGACATCGACCGGTCCGCCGACACGTATCGGCTTCTCGCCACGCGAGCCGCCGCGGCAGGGCTTCTCGCCGTCCAGACCGATGCGTTGATGCGTCTGCCGCATGCCGCGATGTCCATCCCCTTCTTCCTGCGGACGATAGAGATCGAACCGACATTCGCCGCTGCGCCCGTCAGCCTGTCCCGGATCTACAGCAACCTCGGTGACGTCGTGCGCGCGAAGCACTTCGCGAAAATGGCGTACGACTTGGCCGACCGCGTGAGCGAGAGCGATCGATTGTCCATCACCTATCAGTACCACTTCGAAGTGACCGGCAATCAGTCGCTCGCCACCGAGACGCTCGAAACGTGGAAAGCATCGTTTCCGAATGCGTTCCAGCCGGTGAACAGCCTGTCGCACATTCACAATCTGCTCGGGCGATTCGAGCGTGCCAT
>Ga0209382_10010431_pt1 | contig 11567 bp, 10 predicted proteins | sample SoiMetdeltSBSDD5_FD_187599 | JGI IMG/M metagenome (GOLD analysis project Ga0209382, IMG submission 187599) | Bulk soil microbial communities from a Populus tree surrounding site in Tennessee, USA - Soil MetaG P. deltoides SBSDD5 (SPAdes) (version 2) | ecosystem: Environmental > Terrestrial >...
TGACACATAGATCTTATACGCGTGGCCCGATGCGTAAAAGCTTACCTGCGTAATGAAAACGGGACGCTGTTCCTCAGAGAATAACGTGAATAAGTTTCCTGATTCATATGTAAACCAACTTCTCGCTGTGATCCGATCATGATTACTTCGGCATGATAAGCAGGTTTCAGGAAGATTAACAGCAGGATTGTCGTTCGCATAAAAGCCATGATAAAACTCCTGCCGCGACCCCTGCGCATCTTGAAAAAGCATATGCAGCATAATGGGGCATTCACTTCCTTGGTCACCGCATCGTGGCACATCTTGCTCTTCAACATAAAATGTGGCGCGCAGCTCTAGTGAAGCTAGGTCACTGGCTTTCAAGCTGAGATTTTGGACAAGTCCGGTTTCAGCATGTCCTAGTTGAACTCCCGGATAGTTTGATTGGGAACGATCAATGACTACCACCGGACGCCCATCAAAGACGGCATTGTAAGCCTGACCGGGCGGAGTTCTATCGTTATAAAATTGCCAGCCAAGATTGAAATCCTCAGAAAAGAATGGGTTTTTCAAAAGGGAGTGTTCTGCATCTGTTGAGGTAGGTCTATTTGAGGTTGTGACGATTGTGCGTTGTTCATCTGTCAACGTGATGCTGGTAGCCGTTTGGTGCGAAATTACAGTAGCAATCCCGGTTCGTGTCGTAAAACGGGTTTGATTGTCCGAAGCATTTACGAGATACCGCCCAACCGCCTGAATTTCCGCAGTCATCTGGGCGGATGATACATGCAAATAAGTCTGCCTCTTGCCAGTGTCGAGAAGTAAGATCTCAATCCGTCCCGATACACCTTCAAGCTCAATCTGGTATGGTGCTGCGTTCAACCCAAACCGGGGTGCTGATGCTGACCCAATCGTAACTTTGGAATCTCGAAACAAAACGATGGATGCAATACGCTCTTTAGTACGTGGATCGGCAAGCGTCACAATTGCTTGACTATTTGGGTCTGTGCTTATCACAGCTCCCGGTTCAATAGCACGAGGTATATCCGTGACAGCAGCAGGTGCAAGCATGTTGGGCAGCGTGAGGCTTGCAGTGCCTCGAGCTGATTGGAGTTCCATTTCGGTCGGAACTGTGGACTGAAATACATACCATTGAATCACGTATGCAACTGTGCTGCACAGTAGGATGAAAATACCAAAGGCTGCAATTAGGATGCGCCAAGCAAGACGTTCTGGATTTGAGTGCATATTGACAATCGGGTGATGTTCGCCTAGAAGTATCGAACTTGAAAATCTGTGAACTCTTCGGTGGCGTCGCTCCACTCGGCGGTTACTCGGATAACAGAGGCAGAGGGCGAACCCGTATGTAGAAATTCCTCAAATATTTTGAGCGCTTCCTCTGATCCCTCGGCAACCGTCTCTACAGTCCCATCATGCAAATTTCGAACCCAACCAGTTAACCCTTGCTCAAGGGCTTTGCGCCTAGTGAAGGCACGGAAATTTACGCCTTGTACAGATCCATGAACGACTGCATGAAGCCTACGGAGAGAAGCTTGTCCAGTTGACATGAATGTGCTCTTATCTAAGACTGGGCAGTTGGTTCATCACTCGGAACTTTCGGAAGTGAGGCTCGAGTATCAAAAAGTGGGCGCAGATTATGACTCGGCTGCGGCGCGATAAATAAGAGTGCTAGCAGGAGGCTCATGATCCACACCACAAAGTAAGATAGTGAAGTATCATCCTGACTCACTGTGTCGGCTCGCGTCGATGCGAGATTGCGCAACCACTGATTTTCTAATTCGCTCAACGAGATACCCAAAGCCAATCGAACACCTTCATCACATGATAACCCATTCGTGTATGCCGCCACTAGAGCGCTAAGCTGAGATGCTCCATATCGTTCAGCAATATAGTGTACCACGCTCGCACTTTGTGCATAAGCTAAGGCTGCATCGTGGGCGGGCATCGTGCTGAAATTGCTGGCGCATAGCGTATTAAGTGACAACATTATTCGCTTGCTGGTAGCCTGATGCAAAACTTCGTCTAGAGTTGGATCGGGTTCTGCACTCGTATTAAGTGCAAGTCCTTCGTTGAGCCAGCCAGGAAATGTGTTAGGTTGGCTACGAACCGTGCTATAGATTGCTAAGTGCATGATCTCGTGTGGCAAGTCACGTTTCAAATTAACGAGCATATCTGGGCCTGGAGCCGCCGATACAAGAATTGTCATTTGATCAGGAATCGCGTAAGCCGCGACCCAATCCTCCACTACCCGATGATGGGCACGAAGGCTGCTCGCCATTGGAGCCAACGTAGGATAAACATAGATCGTTATAGGATTGGCAACCGGCTTCCCAATGGTTCTTCCGGCTGATGCTAGAGAGGTTTCAGCGATTTCTAATGCGGCCTTGGCAACAGCAGTTTCATCAGGAACCGTAAAGACAGTAACATTGTCTTGCTGATGAGTATCCCATTCCCAAGGAACTTGATTATCCGCGTATCGAACGGTTGCGGCGTCGGCTCGAAGCAACTGGCTGGCTTGATCTTCAAATTCCCAAAAGTAAGTCAATGTGGCGGCGGGTGGGAGATCGAGTTCATTCACGGAAACGGTTTGAAGCACATCAATTTGATTATTAATGGGAACTGTAACTGTAAATGGTGTTTCCCGATTTAGCACCTGAATTGTTAGATATGCACCCTTAAGAACGATTGGTGTTATTAGATGGGCGCTAAACGTTAAAGATTGTCCGTATTGAGTGACAACGAATTGCTCAACTTGAATCTGACCTTGGGCAGATGCCGCAGGTACACTCACACTCAGCAAGGCGATGAGAAGTAAACCTAATACTAAGGCTGAACGCCGTTCCGGATGGCGCAGGCGAATGGTAAACACAGATAGCTGCTTAGTAGTCTTCGTCCTCATCATCGAGTTCATCAAACTCGACCATATCTTCAATTTCGTCGTCATCGCCAAAGATGATTGCACTGAAACTCCCAGACGCAAGCTGTGCCATGCTAATTGCGTCTTCAATACCTTCCAAAAGGTCTTCGTCAATTTCGTGGTTAGCTAGGCGAAGGAGGGCATTCTGAGCTTCTGTGCCACCAATCTCACCAAGTGACCAAATTGCTGCCTGCTGAATCTCACGATCGGAAGTTTCTTCAGCCATACGCATTAGGCGTGAAATCGCCCTAGAAAGTCCAAGTTCGCCAGCAGCACGTGCCGCCTCATATCGGATCTCTGGTACTGCCGAATCAAGCCCCTCAATGACATTTCGTTTCCAGCGATTATCTGCACTTCGGCCCATGGAAAACACTGCGCTTGCTTGCATACCTATGTCGTTATGTTCGTAGGCCGACAAAATTAGATCGGGAACCTCTTCACGCTCAGAATAAGCGAGACTCTCTAAGGCACGTCGATGCACTAAGAGCGTCTCATACTGGATGTTTAACGCAGCTAGCAAAGCCTCTTCAGCCTCATGGCCGACTGCTTCTGGCAGATCACCAAGCTCGCCGCTAAGAACAAAGTTCCCCAGGGCCTCGGCTGCGGCTGCGCGAACGTCGCTTGATTCATCTGTTTCCAACATCCGTATAAATCGCCGCATAACTTCCGGATCATTATTAAACCACAATGTTCCAATTGCGTGCATACGGACTTCTGGGTCTTCATCGTTCAGAGCAAATAGTGAGATCGCCGTAAAATCTACTTCGAAATTCGTCTCGCTTGTCTCGGCAAGACGGCTAAACAAAGTCAGTCTGCGCTCGTCGGGAATAGATTGCCAATGGCTCTTAATCACGGCAATGTCCATTGTGTCTAAATCAGACAGCCGATATATAAGTGCAGACTTTACGGATGCATCTGTCTCGCCGAGTTCGGTCAATAGTTCTTCTAACGTTTTGTCTCGATTTTTATCATTCATTCTTAACGCGGCACCAATGGATCTACTATGTCAAGATAGACGAAGACAAGCATTGTCGTCAACAAAATTGCAAAGCCAATCAGGTGAACCATTGTTTCTCGCTGAGGATCGACTCTACGTCCCCGGATTGCTTCTATGAGTACGAATAGGATTCGTCCACCATCTAGGGCAGGGAGAGGCAGAAGGTTTGTCACAGCAAGTGCCAGACTGATGATCGACGCTAGTTGCAAAATCGGCCATGCTGCATTTGAAGACAACGAAGCGTCAATTGCCTGCCCGCTTAGTTCGCTGATTCCTACAACGCTGATCGGGCGGATGTACCGCGCAGGAATTTGAGCCCGAATTGCTTGGATGGGCAGTTCCACAAATGCTTTCATGTATGTCCAGATTTGGCTTCCAGCGCGTCCAACTGCCTCTATTAGTCCATATTGGTTAACTTCAATGATAGGCTGTACTTGAATCCCAGTTGGTCCTTGGCCCTCAGGTGGATTCGAACGCGGTATCACAGAAAGCTCAAGAGTTTCTCCATTTCGTACCACTGTCAGGAGGATCGGCTCGTCTGGAGAGTCACTCACTTTGCTCATAATGTATTTTGTCAGAGTCTCATAACCATCGATCTGAGTATCGTCTGCTTTCGTGATAACATCATCGACACGAAGCCCTGCTTGGGCTGCTGGTGACTTTGACTCGACCGCCGCAATTAGTGCGCCCGGCTTTTCTGTTGGTGCGCCAGTCAGAAACATAATTACAAGGATGATAAAGGCAATGGCGACATTAGCACCAGGACCAGCCGCCAACACGCTGACACGCGCCCACTTTGATGCGGATGCAAAGCCGCCGCCAACATTTGGATCATCTTCACCTGCCGGACGCATAAAGCCCCCTAGCGGGAGCCAGTTTAAGGTGTATTTTGTGCCGTTCCTCTCGAAAAGAGTAAGCATTCGAGGTGGATAGCCAATACCAAACTCTTCGACGTGAATACCGTTCCAGCGCGCAGCAAGAAAGTGACCAAGCTCGTGAAAGAAAATCAAGGGGCCGATCACGACGAAAAATGATATTATCGATAACCCGGTTGATCCAAGACTCATTTCCAATAAACCTTTCAAGGGAATAAATATTCCGCTCAATGTATTGATGCTAGATTATAGCGCCCAGTTGAAATGAACGGCTACTCCTTCAAATGCGTTTCCATAAGAGCAACTGGCCCACCGGGTCGGGCCAATAGTACAGACTGGATGTCATTAAGTTCTGCGATCTTACGGCGAAGTTCCTCAGCATAGTCACTCGTTGTAATTAAATGCACGTTTGGGCCTGCATCTATCGTGAAACAAACAGCAATACCAGTAGCTCGCCATTTCGCGACCTCGGAAATTATCGCAAGCGTCGTCGGGAGCCAGTAGATCAAGCGAGGGTTTGAGGACATCATTACCGCATGCATGATCAAAGCATCCTGCTCAACAATGTGAGCGAACGCATCGAAATCTCGCTCTTGAATGGCTGTCCGGCATAGGTTCAACCGACGTGGAGTATCCGCAATTCGTGCAGACTGAAGTGGCGATGTATTCGCAAGAGAATGGCCGCCAGTAGAGCCAACTTCCTTATGCATGGTACTGATGACCACCACCAAATCAACTAAATCCCAGTGGTCTGGTTCAGCGATGGTTTTTGCAAATGAGGTTTGATGGTCATTTCCCATGTACCATTCGACGAATCCACTCGGCACAGAACGGCTAGCCGAGCCAGAGCCGAGCCGAGCCAGAGCCGAGATTTCGTGTTCACTAAGTTGTAAGTTTAACGCAGCTACGGCAGCGGCGGTCAGGGCCGCAAAGGCGGATGCCGAAGATGCAACACCAGTGCCTATCGGAAAATTGTTCTGCGATATAACCTCAGCCCGTATAGAGGCATCAGAGAGTTGACGTATCTTGTCGAGTTGATCAGATACCCGAACGAGGGCCTCATTTACCTGCGGCTGACCATTTAGGATGAAACTATCAGCAGAGAGAGACTCGGAAAATCGAACAGTAGTTACTGATTCCAGACCAGCCAGATTCATCGAGATTGAGCCATTTGCGGGCAGCCTCAGCCTATCGTCGCGGTTGCCCCAATATTTGATGAATGCGATATTAGGATGGGCGCGAGCCGTCGCAATTTGATTTGGCAATGGCGTCCGCCTCTTATGCGGATATTAGTGTTCCCGGAGCATAATCGGGATCAATCAGAATTCGTTCGATGGATCCGGGTGCATCACCGGAGAATATTCGCACTGTAAGTCCCGAAATTTTTTCACAGAGATTAACCATTGAATGCACTTTGGCAAACATGCCTCCAGTTACATCCGCATGAGCGGAGCCACGTAGAGCGTTCCCCAAACCTGGAAGAGAGGTACGTCGAATTTCGGGAACTAACGCGAGATTTGTGTCATATACACCTTCATAGTCACCGGCTAATAGGATTCGCTGCGGGCTAAGGCGTTCCGCTAAAAAGGTAAAAACCTCTTCAGTGCTAATAATAGTCCCCCCACGTACCGCGTCGAATGCAACATCGCCGTTGACAAGCGGAACCAACCCCTCCCGCAGTGCGGCTTGAATGGGGGTAACCGCCATTTCGCTAATTATCCCATCGTTGCAATACGCCGATGCAGATGGCTGCGCCCTAAAGATGGGAACGCCGGAGCTATAAAGAACTTCAAGGACCATGGAATTCAGTCGCGCAGCTACAACTGCAACCTCAGCGAAGCCTCTCCACTCCTCCAGGCTTCGTACGCCTGACTGAGTATTGTAGCGGCGGGCAACAGTATGCCCGAAACTACCACTCCCATGTCCAATTACCAGCGATACGTCTGGGTTCTGGTCAACTGCGCGCTTGATTTCCCCGGCAATTCGAGTAAGTGTCTTGGGGCGTGCTGCCTCTGCTACCGATTTGTCCGTTATGAGTGAACCGCCGAGCTTTAAGAAGGTGAGGGACATTTATCAACCAATTATGGCGTGCATTACCCGGACTGCACCTGCCACTTGCAGCGCATCAGCGATTGTTGCAGCGTCAACAGGATCGACGAGCGCTATCATATTTCCGCCGCCACCTCCACCAGACAATTTTGCGCCAGTGGCTCCTGCCTGCCGAGCGGTTTCTACCAAAGTATCAAGCTGCTCCGAGGAGACCCCAATGCGGCGTAACAAAGTCTGATTTTCATTCATCAACGGCCCCAGTGCCCCAATGTCACCGCGTTCAATAGCAGTACGGGCTTTGTTCACAATGCAGCCGATCTGCATGAAACTCTCTTCAAATTGGGTCTTGTTACTTTCCCACCCAGCGCGCACAGACGCAACGGTAAATTTTGTTGGGCTTGGGATTCCAGTATCTGCAATCAGGATATGAAACGGGACTAGCGAATCAAACACCTCAATTATTTTGCCTCGAACAAAATAGACGGGTTTATTGTAACAAATGACTGTGTTATCTATGCCACTTGGAGTTCCATGGTGCATCCTTTCAACCTCATAGACTAATGCAGATAGCGCAGCGTTATCTAGTGGGTGCTTAAGAAAAAGTGCGAATGCTCGTGCAAGAGCGGCTGAAACTGCCGCTCCACTACCAAGCCCACTAGCAATCGGGATGGTTGAATGCAGTGTAATAACAACATCGGGTTCAGATACGTCTAAGTGGTGAAGCACAAGATCGGCTGTCAACGCCAGTGGATTGCCAGGAGATTCCCTTAATGTGGATTCGATCCCTAAATCAACTGCATTGATAATAACACCGCTCCCCAGGTTTCCCGTTCGGATTGTAGCAGTGGCGTGTAATTGGGGAATCGGGACTGCCAAGGCGGGCTGTCCATATACGACGGCATGCTCGCCAAAGAGGATTATTTTACCGGGTGCAGTAGCGCTCGTACTCATGACCTAATCACATATAACACTATTAGTACTGTTAAAGCCCAGAGAGCTACAGTTGCTTGCAATGGATGATCTTTGAGGATTACCTCGTCGGGTGCGCCTCCTTCGCCTCGAACATGAATGAGGTATAAATAGCGAAGCAAGCCATATAGGACAAACGGGATTGTCAGCATCATTGAATGGTTTGGAGGCAAACCTTCGGCGCTGAATGTATAGAGTGAATATGTCAAGAGAGTCATAGTGGTGGACATCATAATCATTTCATCCAGTAGAGCGATGTTGTACTGATCAAGGATTGCTCTTGAACTAGACGCATCGCGTTGAAGGAGAACGATTTCCTGACGCCGCTTGCCGAACCCGATGAAAAGTGCCAGCATTCCTGTAAAAAGATACAACCAAGGCGAGAAGCGCACAACGTCTACAAGTTCAACTCCTGCCACCACCCGCAGCATGTAGGCGGAGGCTAGAAGCAACACATCAATAATTACGATATGTTTGAGCCAAAATGAATAGAGAATCTGGCTGATGAGATAGATAATTACGATTACTGCAAATTCCCAGCTTAGGACGAAAGCTAACGGAATTACTATTAGTGGGAACAAGATCGCCGCGACAATCGCTACTGATCTTGAGAGCTGACCGGATGGTAAAGGCCGATTTTTCTTCGTGGGATGAGCGCGATCTGATTCAATATCTGCCAGATCGTTGATGAGATAGACCGTGCTGGCACACAAACAAAGTAAGAAAAAACCTTCGATAGTAGCCAGTAAGTAGTGCGGAATAGCCAGCTTCCGGTCAAAGAGCAGAGGGACAAAGATAAATCCATTCTTGAGCCACTGCTTAGGCCGCATGGCGCGGACCAGTCCACTAATTTGCTTCACGGATCCCTTTCCTGAATGTTAGCTCGACCGCGCTATTATAGACGCTAGAAATCGGGTGTCAACGTTGGAATGTTTCGTTGGCATCCGAAGTTGCAGAAAACTAGACTGCTTCATAGTAAGAGGATAATGTGGCGAAACTGTCGGACAAAGCTCGGATCGATGTGCTTTTATTTGAGCGTGGCATCGTTGAATCGCGGGAGCTTGCTCGACGCATGATTATGGCTGGTGAGGTAACAGTAAACGATTTAGTCGTTACAAAGCCGGGAACCCATGTTTCAATGCAAGCGCGCATTGAGTTGAAGAGTAAGCCGCGATTCGTGAGTCGGGGTGGCGAAAAACTTGCGGCGGCGCTGGTTCGATTTCAGATTGATCCGGCTGGGTGGATTTGCGCCGATATTGGTGCATCGACAGGTGGATTCACAGACTGCTTGTTACAAAATGGGGCCATGAAGATCTATGCTATAGATGTGGGCTATGGGCAGCTAGCGTGGTCTCTTCGCCAAGATGCGCGTGTAGTTGTCATGGAGCGTACTAACGCTCGCTCTCTCGACGCTTTACCAGAGCCGATAGATTTCGCTAGTGTCGATGTTTCGTTTATTTCTCTGAACCATATCCTGCCTACTATCAACCGAATTCTTAAGTCATCTGGCGAGGCTGTGGTGCTAGTGAAGCCACAATTTGAAGCAGGGCGCGCAGATGTGGGGAAGGGGGGTGTAATCAAAGACCCGACAATCCACGTCAGTGTACTTAACGAAGTAGTCCGGTTTGCCCAAGACACAGGATTATATATCTGTGGACTGATGCCATCCCCACTACGCGGCCCTGCCGGCAACATTGAATTCCTTATGTGGTTGAGCCACGATTTAGTTAGGCAACCGAATTCTCTAAAAGAACTAATTGATGCTGTTGTCGAAGAAGCCCACTCTTCTCAACAAAAAATCGAATGATGGATTTTGCTTACTTCGAATCGTAGACAATTAAGTGCGTGAACAATACTGAAGTTGCAGGATTGCCTGTTGTTTCAACGTATGGTCCAACATCGCCTGTTACGATTTCGCCCACTCCTACCGTTGTCAATTGAATATCCTCGATATACAACGTGACGTTATTCCCCTGAGAGAGAACCCCGATGCGATGATCACCTGTCCTAGGACCGATCTGATCAGGTAAGCGACCTTCAGTTAAGAGACGCGCGCGGACTCCTTCTGTTCGCTCAGTCAACGTATATCGTCCGTTGCACCATATTAAGAATAGTCGGAAGTGGTTATCATCCTGATAATGGAACATCAGACCATAGTTCCCTTGATTCTCCGGGCACTGTATCGGGCGCGTAGTGATTTCCGCATAGAAGTCGGCCTTGCTTACCTTTGTTGTAAAAGACCAGCCTGCCCAAGTTCCCTGAACATCCACCTGGTAACCACCAGGCGTGTGCTGACTCTTCACATTTGTCTCATTGAACAACGTCCAGCCAGTTTTGAAATCGGTTTCATAGACAGCAGCCCCGTGAGGTGCAGGATCAGGGGTAGGCAGGCTAAGGGTGACTGTCCCAGACGGAGTAGCGCTTATGGGATTGGTTAGAGTTGGACTTGATGTGGATGTGGCAACTCCAGCGAATCCGCCGCGTGCATAGATCAATCCGCTAAAGAACGGGCTTCCATCTGATTTGGAACATATCAAAACTATGGCTTGATCGGCTCCGGTTTCACCCCAGCCTCGACTTAGTGTCGCTTTGAGTACTGGCGGATCCTCCACAAGCAGAGAGTTACCAATGAGTTGGTCAGGTGCAATGGTCTCGTCAAATGTGAGCGGATGCTGCCCGGCAAGCAAATTTTGCTGCATCAATGTAATTGCATCATCGACTGTAATCATGCCGCTCGCACCACCAATGTAGCGTACCAGAAATGCATCGCCCATTAAGCTTCGAATTTGAGAAAAATCTTTATTCACGAGGGCAGCTTGGAGACGCGCCAAAAATTCAGCAACCTGAGAGGTAACATCGCTTGCCGCAGTACTTACGGTCGATGCCGGTTCTGTCTCTTCAAAACTCGGGGGAACGGTTGCCGATTGCAACGCATTGTTATCAGTCGGCGGAATATTACATGCGAGCGCAGCAAGAACAAAACAAATGAGAATGTGTATTAATGGACGAATATTCATCGACCCTTACCTCACACACAGATTTGAATGGCACAACAGTACTGGCTAAGCATAGTGACTGTCAACCTGTCTGTTCTGGCGAAAACCTGTGCGCGCACAATGTAAGCTGGTAGAATCCTCCGATACTAAGCCAACACCACCGAGGATTGTACTCCTCGTTAGAACGACGAGAACATGGATCAAAAACACATTCGAAACTTTTGTATTATCGCGCACATCGATCACGGAAAAAGCACCCTGGCGGACCGTCTATTAGAAGTCACAGGGACAATCTCCGACCGTGATATGATCAATCAAGTTCTTGACTCGATGGACTTGGAACGCGAGCGTGGGGTTACAATCAAGGCGAGCGCTGTTCAAATGCAATATGAGGCAAAAGATGGTCAGATTTATGAGATCAATCTAATCGATACACCGGGGCATGTGGACTTCTCGTATGAGGTTTCCCGTGCGCTGCAAGCATGCGAAGGAGCCGTGCTGGTTGTTGACTCGACGCAAGGTATTGAGGCACAAACGCTTGCGAATTTGCTTCTTGCAATGGGTGCAGATTTAGAGATTATTCCAGTTGTCAATAAGATCGATCTTCCTGCCGCGCGCCCTGACGAAGTTGCCGAAGAGATCGAGGAATTAATTGGAGTTGATGCGGCTGATGTAATACAGATATCGGCGAAGACAGGACTTAATGTGCAAGAAGTTCTGGAAGCCGTAGTAGAACGAGTGCCACCCCCAAAAGGTGACTTGGAAAA
>Ga0209382_10010432_pt1 | contig 11567 bp, 12 predicted proteins | sample SoiMetdeltSBSDD5_FD_187599 | JGI IMG/M metagenome (GOLD analysis project Ga0209382, IMG submission 187599) | Bulk soil microbial communities from a Populus tree surrounding site in Tennessee, USA - Soil MetaG P. deltoides SBSDD5 (SPAdes) (version 2) | ecosystem: Environmental > Terrestrial >...
ACGAATCCTGCCTACACTCTGTCGCCATCGGGGAGTTCCTCCGTCTCGCGCCAAGCCGTTGTCGCACAACAAGCTTTCGCTGATTCGGAGCCCCGATGGATCAGATTCCGTGAGAAATGCGGGCTAGCGTGGCCGCTCTGGTGTTAACCCATGCACCGATGTCGACCACCGCATCGGGAGAAATCGGCTGGTCGGCACGAAGCTCGACCACCTTGGGTGATCCGAAGTACGAGAAGTTTGGCGCCGTGGGGTTCGGAGGCCAGACTTCAGCACCGCGAACGTGCCGGCGCGGTTTGCGGACCCCGATCCGCCCCTGCCTCGGCTCCGTCCTTCTGTGCCTCGATGTGCTCCTCCAACAACAGGCGGATGTAGTCCGAGAGCGTGCGCTTGTGCGCCTCGGCGAGCCGCTGCAGCTCGTCCCGCAGTTCCGACGTGAGCCGGACGTTCACGCTCGTATCCCTTTTCATGAATGGGGCGTTAGCCCCTGGCGGTTGGCACCGCAAGGCGCCACAGAGTACAGCACTCATTCACTTTGCTTCACGTTACAAGACTTTGCTATACATCTCCAGAGCGCTGGGGGGTGTCGGATGTCGGTTACTGGCACAGACGGCGGGCAAACTGCGTTGGAAGACATCGCGGGCGGGGTTGCCCAGGATTGGCTCGCAATCGGCTGGTTCACGCCCGACTACCGCCCGCTGGCCGAGCGATTCGCGACGAACCTCGCGGAGCACGGCGCGCCCTTCCACCTGTTCGCCAAGCCGAAGCTGGCGCCGGGATGGAACACCACACGCAAGCCTGCAGTGGTGATGCAGGCAATGGATGCCTACCCCGGCAAGACGCCGATCCTGATGGACGTGGACTGCGTTATCAAAGGCAACATCGCCCCGGTAACGAACGTTGCCGGTGATGTGGCGATCACGATCCTCGCAAGGAACATGCGCAAGGGCGCAGTGTGGCAGCACTGGATCGCCGCAGAATGCTCATCGCGCGTTGTTGTGTTCCGCCCGACCGATCGTGCCCGCGCGTTCGCCCGGCGGTGGGCCGAACAGATCGAGAGCAGCAGCCTGTCCCACGACGAGCACTCGATGGTGTGGGCGTTTCTCGCGAGCTCCGATGTGAGGTTCGACTACATCGATCCCGCGTACTCCGGCCGGGAGGTTGACCGGCTTCCTGATGGTGTCATCGTTCACGAGAGCGCATACAGCGCACGCCCGGAGGCCGCACAGCGCGATCCCGAGGCTCCGGGTACTTGGGGGCGCCCCAGCTCAAGGTGGCCTTCCTCGGCCTTCTGGCGCGTTCTTCTGGGTTGACGAGTCAACCTTGACCCGGCTACGGGAGGGTCTGAACTAGCTGGGCGGATTGTGCTTCCGATCGAGCGCGACCATCACGGCGTCGAATTTCTCGTTCAGGAGGTCGGTGATCCGCTTCTCGGTGGCGTTCGCAACCGCTGTGAGGCGTGCCTCGTCGGCCTTTACCTCCCCCATGACGCGCTTCTCAGACTCGTCAACGATCTCGGCGACAGCGCGCTCGATAGTCTTTTCGCGCTCTGCCGCTTTTTCCAGGACAGAGACACGGCGGTCGAGGTCTTCAAGCGTGGCCATGGCGTAAAGGTACTCCTTCAGTGTGATTCGGCAACCAGTATCCGTGCACGCCCCCTTCCACATCCTTCTCGGTCACGAAGCCCACGAACACCACAGGCGGCATCCGGCACAGATGCTCCCGTTCGATGTCGACGACCTTGGGCGGCTCGAAGTGCGGCTCTCTGCGCCAGATGAGATCCGGTGCATCTCCGGGCGCCAAGCCGAGGAACCTGACCAGCCGCATGAAGGAGCGGCGATTCGCTTCGCGAAGCCGATGTCGCCAGACCTCGCAGGACTGTGGCCATGCCGCGAGCAAGCGATGGTGAAGTGCCCGAGGCTGTCCTGAGCACTCGCAAAGGCGTAGCCCGGCGGCGCAAGCACGCTACCGGTCGGATCGATCGGGACTCGCCTGAAATTCGGGTTTCTCCGTTTCGCCGTCGGGCATGTGCAACGGCTGGCCATCGTTCCTGAGCCAGTCAGGGGGAATCTCCAGGCGGCACCCGACCCCCTCCGGAGCCAGCACAAGGTCGACTGTACCGCCGAGCTGGTAGGGGATGAGGTCGCGAATTGTGCTCGTCCCATAGCCGGGTTTACCGGGAGCGACGATGGGGGGGCCGCCGATTTCCCGCCATTCGAACACCAGATGGGATCGCGTGTGCCCGTCGAGGTGCCAGTCCCATAGAATCGACACGTGGCCATTCTCGGCAGAGAGGGCGCCATACTTTGCAGCATTGGTGGCGAGCTCATGCAGTACCATGGCCATCGCCTGACCCGCCTCGGGCTTCAGCAGGATGTCGGGGCCATCGATCCTGGCATTGTTGGAGGTGACATAAGGTGCGAGCTCGCGCCGGACGAGCTCCGTCAGCGAGACCCCCTGCCACCGATGGGAGCTCAACAGCTCGTGCGTCATGGCCATCGACCGAATGCGTCCATCGAGCGCCGCCACGAAGTCAGCGACCGATTTGCTCCCTTGCTGGGTGTGGGTGACGACCGCGCTGACAGTCGCGAGCGCGTTCTTGACGCGATGGTCGAGCTCGGCCAGCAAAGTGCGTTGCTGCTCCTCCACCCGTTTGCGCTCGGTTACATCGATGCTGACCCCGACGACGCGATGTGGCTGTCCTCCGTCGCTGAAAGAGATGAAGCAGCGTGTCTCGACCCATCGCAGTTCGCCACCAGGTCGCAGGATACGATACTCGACCTTGTATTCGGACCAGCGCTCACGGAACGCCACCCCGCGGAGCTGCTCCACCCGCCCTATGTCGTCGGGGTGCACGCCAACCAGGCATTCGCTTCGTGCTATCTCGTTCGTACCTTCGGGAAAGCCGTGGATGGCCGCGTAGCCGTCCGAAATCTGCATGATCTCTGTGTCGATGTCATACGCATAGGTGCCAACGAGGCCAGCTTTTGCTGCCAGGCCGAGCTGTATGTTGCGCTCCGCCAATGCCTGGTCCGCCAGTTTGCGCTCGGTAACATCGATTTCGGCTCCGATCCTTTGTACGGGCTTCCCGGCTTCGTTGTACGAGATGCGGACACGTGACTCGATCCAACGGACCTGACCCTGGCGGATCGTCCGAAACTCCGAGACGATTTCTCTTTCACCATTCATGAGTGCGCGGCGGTCGACGGCGTCCAAGGGCGGGAGATCGTCCGGATGCACCCGAGCGCGCCAATCTTCGCGAGAAACTACAAACGTGCCCTCGGGGAAGCCGTAAATGGCCGCATAACCAGGTGACAGCTGTATTTTATTTGTGCTCTCATCGTACATGAACATGCCGATGCGCGCGATCTTTCCAGCGAGATCGAGTTGCGCATTGCGCTCGGCGAGACGCGCCTCCGCCAGCTTCCTGTCTGTGATGTCTTGAATAACGGAGATGAAATAGTCGATGGTACCGTTTGCCTTCCGCACGCAACCCACGGCCAGACTCGCCCAGACGATGCCTCCATCCTTGCGGAGATAGCGTTTCTCGATGGAGTAGCTCTCCGCGTCACCGACCAGCGCCCTGTCGAGGAGCGTGAGATTGCTTGCAATATCGTCTGGATGTGTCACGAGCTGGAAGGTCTTCTTCGTGAGCTCCTCGACGGTGTAGCCGAGCATCCGGGCGAAGCTGCTGTTGGCGCGCAGAATCGATCCGTCGGTCCCCACCAGGGCGACACCCACAGCCGCATTTTCGAACGTTGCCCGGAACCGTGCCTCGCTGTCGGCAAGCTCGCGCCGCGCCTCGACTTGCTCGGTTCTCACCTCGGCGAACAGAACCGCGCCACCGATCCTGCCGTCGCCCCCACGCCATGGTGCCATGGACCAAGCTGTCCACTCGGTGTGACCGTCCCGATGGATGAACTCGTCCTCGTCATTCGAGAGCGCTTCGCCCGCGAGCGCCCGAGCGTGGACGTCGCGCCAACGCTGCGGAATTTCCGGAAACACCTCGTAATGCGATTTGCCAATGAGCTGTGCGCCATGAGGGAGGCGGAAATCGGTAACGAACCGCCGCGAGACCGCCAGATAGCGCATCTCGCGGTCGAACATGGCGATCGCAGCCGGCGCGTGCTCGACGAACAGCGCCAGTTGCGCCTGTCGTTCTGCGAGGTCCGCTTCAACACGCTTGCGTTCGGTGATGTCGACAAGCATGTTGACGGCACCGGTCAATCTTCCGGATGCGTCGAACAGCGGCGTCGGATAGGGGATGAAAGGAACCCGCGTGCCATTCGGGCGCTCGGCCACCGCCTCCATGCCACGGATTGGTCGCCTTTGACGCAGCGCCAAAGCCATCGGACACTCGTCGTGGGGCAGCGGCGTACCATCCGGCCGGTAGAGCTTCCAGGAGCCGCAGAACTTGCGTTCGCCAAGTTCGGGGTGGCAGCCCCAGAGCTCGGCCGCAGCCTCGTTGTAAAAGGTGAGACGGCCCTCGGAGTCCGTCATGTAGATCGCGACAGGCAGCGCCTCGATAGCCGCGCGTGACAGACCGCTGACATCGCCGAAGGCGTGGGCTTGTATCGTGCCGTTGGGCGTCATGGAAGTGCCACACCGCTCTCAGCTGGACCCGCTCATTTGCGACGGCCGTCCTGAGGACTGAAAGGCTGCAGATATTACACCTGACCCAAGGAGAGCAAAGACGCCTTGTCCGCAAGCTTTATCCGGCCGGCCCATGACCGCTCGATCTACCGTGGGTCCCCGGTTTGAACTGCTCGCCGTGCCGCCGCGGTCCTCGAGCCTCCCCGCTACCCCCGCGCCTCCCGCACCATGCCCCAGCGCTGCACCGTGACGCGCTCCAGCGTGCCGAAGACGAGGCGCTCGAAGGCGAGGCCGATGAGGCCGATCACAACGAGCGAGGCCAGCATCACATCGGCGCGCAGGAACTCCTTGGCGTCGAAGATCACCCAGCCGAGCCCCCAGTCGGAGGCGGCGAGCATCTCCGCCCCCACCACCGCGATCCACGCCCGCAGGAACGCCTGGCGCACCCCGGTGATGATGAAGGGCGCGGCGCCAGGCAGGATCACCTTGCGGAACAGCGCCGAGGCATCGGCCCCCATGACGCCGGCGGCGCGCAACCACAGGGGGTTTACGGCGCGTACCCCGGACCAGGCGTTGAGGAGCACGGGGAACAGGGCCGCGTAGAACACGATGCCGACGGCGGTGCCGTTGCCCAGCCCGAACCACAGGATGAACACGGGCACCCAGGCGAGCGAGGGGATCGGCATCAGCGCGCTGGCGAGCGGCAGAAAGAAGTCCTCCACCGTCCGCACCCGGCCCATCAGGATGCCGAGCGGCACGCCCACCGCGACGGCGAGCCCCATGCCCAGGAGCACGCGCCAGAGCGTGCTCGCCGCGTGGCCGGCGAGCGAGCCGTCCGCCAGGCCGCTCCACAGGGCGAGGCCCACCGCCGGCAGAGTGGGCAGCAGGGCCGCAGGGAAGGCGCCGCTGCGTGCCAGGGCCTCGTAGGCGCCCGCCAGCAGCGCCAGGGAGATGGCGGCGCGGCCGAGCGAGCGCCCCCTCCGGCTCGTGCTCCTCGTGCTCACGACATCATCCCCCAGCGCACCACCGTGTAGCGCTCGAGCCGCTGGAACACGCCTTTCTCCAGCGCCAGGCCGATGGCCCCGATGACCACGACGCCGGCGAGCATCACGTCGGTGTTCAGGAACTCGCGCGCGCCGAAGATCATCCAGCCGAGGCCCCAGGGCACCGCGGCCAGCATCTCGACGCCAACGAGGATGCGCCAGGCCTGGGCGAGGCCGAGGCGCAGGCCGGTGAGGATGTAGGGCAGGGCGCCGGGCAGCACGACCTTCAGGAACAGGCGCCCGCCGCCGGCCCCCATGGCGGCTGCCGAGCGCAGCCACACCTCCTTCACCGCCTTCACCCCGGTCCAGGTGTTGAACACCACGGGGAAGGCCGACACGAAGGCCACCAGGATCACGGTGGAGACGCTGCCCGGCCCGAACCACAGGAGAAACAGGGGCGCGTAGGCGATGCCGGGGATCGGCGCGGCCATGCTGACAGGCGGCAGCAGCAGGTCCTCGGCGAGGCGCCAACGGCCCATCAGGATGCCCACGGCGACCCCCGCGGCGGCGGCAATGGCGAACCCCGCCAGCAGCCGCAGCAGGGTATCGGCGGCGTGGTGCGGCAGCACTCCGGAGGCCGTGAGGCGCACGAGCTGGAAGGCGACCTCCTCCAGCGAGGGAAACAGGCGCGGATGGAAGATGCCGGCGCGCGCCACGATCTCCCACAGCGCCCCCACCACGAGAAACGGCAGCGCCGTGCGCGCAATGGCGCGCCAGCGTCCTCCGCCGGCCGATGCCTGCCCAACCGCAGCCGGCGGCGGCGCGGCGTCCATTGCATGCGACATCTGGGCTCCTCCCCGGGCGAGACCCCGCCGATCCTAGCGCATTTCCGCCGCAGAGCGATGGGGACAGCCCAGGAGAACGGCCCGGCGCCACCCGCAGCGACAGAGCCGGGCAAATGTGCCACGATGCCGGTGGCGAGGCCGTAGCGCTACGACGTAGTCAATGCTGAGAGATGCAAGACCCGATGAAGGATACCCCCAGCGACGAGCTGATCTACGAGGTGAAGGGCGCCACCGGCGTCGTCACCTTCAACCGGCCGGCGGCGCACAACGCTCTCACCTTCGCCATGTACGACCGTCTCGGCGAGATCTGCGCCTCCCTCGCCGTCGGCGGCCCGGTGCGGGTGCTGATCCTCACCGGGGCGGGCGGGCGCGCCTTCGCTGCGGGCACCGACATCTCGCAGTTCCGCGGCTTCCGCTCCGGCGAGGACGGGCTCGCCTACGAGGCGCGCATGGAGGCCATGTTCGCCAGGCTCGAGCGTTGCCCGGTGCCGGTCATCGCTGCCATCGACGGCATCTGCACAGGTGGCGCGGCGGTGATCGCCGCCGCCTGCGACCTGCGGCTCGCCACCCGTACCTTGAAGTTCGGCTTCCCCATCGCGCGCACGCTCGCCAACTGCCTCTCGGCGGCCAACATCGCCCGCGTCGCCCTGCTGACCGGGACGGGGCGCGCCATGGACATGCTGCTCACCACGCGCCTGATCGAGGCCGAGGAGGCGCTGGCCATCGGCCTCGTCCGCGAGCTCTGCGACACCCCCGAGGCCCTGATGCAGCGGGCGCATGCCATCGCCGGCCAGATCGCCACGCAGGCGCCGCTCACCATGCGCGCCGGCAAGGAGGTGGTGCGGCGCATACGCGACAAATTCGCCGGCATCGACGATAAGGACCTCGTTGCGGAGTGCTACGGCAGCGCCGACTTCCAGGAGGGCCTCGACGCCTTCCTCGCCAAGCGCAAGCCCGACTTCAAGGGGAGGTAGCGGGGTCAGTCGGGGTCAGACCCTGCGGGTCTGACCCCATGGCAGGACGTCCGTAGGAAGGGAATGTCGCGCGAAATAACCCCCATCCTCGCCGACGTACGCCGCTGGGCGCGCTCGAGAGGCGACGTCCGCGCATTGGCGCTCGTCGGCTCCTATGTGTCGGGAAACGCCGGCCCCGACTCCGACGTCGATCTGGTGGTTGTAACTGATGATCCCGACACGTACGGAAGTCCCGATTGGACACGAGGTGCGGTCGGCCAGCGGCTCATCCTGCAAACCCATCGAGAGCAGTTCGGAAACGTCTGGTCCACCTTCGTGACGCTTGCCGAGGGACCGGAGATTGAGTTCACTTTCGCGGGACGCTCGTGGGCAAAGTCGGACCCGCCCGCTCCGGAGGTCTGCCGCATAGTGCGCGAGGGGATTGCGATCCTGTATGATCCCCTCGGCGAAATGCGGGCGCTCTGCGAAGCGTGCGGTGCGAGGTCGCAATAATGGGGCCAGACCGCTGGGGGCGGACGGGGTCAGACCCCTCGCCAAGAAACTTGGAGCAAAAACGCAAACGTCGGAGGCGAGGGGTCTGACCCCGGGATAGCACAATGGCCAGGATCGGTTTCATCGGACTCGGCAACATGGGGGTCCCCATGGCCGGCAACCTCGTCAAGCAGGGGCACCAGGTGAAGGGCTTCGACGTCGTCGCGGCCAACGTCGCCAAGGCCGAGGCACGCGGCGTCGCCGAGGCCGGCTCGGCCGCCGAGGCCGCCGGGGACGCCGAGGTCGTCGTCACCATGCTGCCGGCGGGCAAGGACACCCTCGCCGTCTGGAGCGGTGGCATGCTGGAGGCTGCGCCGCCGGGCACCCTCTTCGTCGATTCCTCCACCATCGACGTGGCCTCGGCCCGCAAGGCCCATGAGCTCGCCGCCGGCGCCCGGATGCTCTCGCTCGACGCCCCCGTCTCCGGCGGCGTAAGCGGAGCGGAGGCCGGCACGCTCACCTTCATGTGCGGCGGCACCCAGGAGGCCTTCGACCGCGCCAAGCCGATCCTGGAGGGTATGGGCAAGCGCATCGTGCGCTGTGGCGAGGCTGGCGCCGGCCAGGCCGTCAAGATCTGCAACAACATGATGCTCGCCGTCGCCATGATCGGGGTCTGCGAGGCGTTCGTGCTGGCCGAGAAGCTCGGCCTCTCGCACCAGGCCCTCTACGACGTGACCTCCGTCTCCTCGGGGCAATCCTGGGCGCTCACCAGCTACTGCCCGGTGCCCGGCCTCGTGCCCGCCTCGCCCGCCAACAACGGCTACAAGCCCGGCTTCGCCTCGGCGCTGATGCTCAAAGACCTGAAGCTCGCCCAGGAGGCCGCCGCCGCGTCCGGCGCGACCACGCCGCTGGGGGCAGCGGCGGCGCAGATGTACGGGCTCCACAACGCCTGGGGCGAGGGCGGCACGGACTTCTCAGGGATCATCCATCTGATCCGCGGCAGGGCCTGACCGCGGACAAGGCGAGGAAACACTTCATGGCCATCTACGTCTTCGACGCCTACGGCACGCTGTTCGACGTGCATTCCGCGGCCGAGCGCCAGAAGGAGGCCATCGGACCGAAGTGGCGCGAGCTCTCGATCCTCTGGCGTGCCAAGCATCTGGAATACACCTGGGTCTACAGCCTGGCAGGCCGGCAGGCGATGTTCTGGATGCTGGCGCAGCGGAGCCTCGACTTCGCCATCGCCGAGGTGGGCGGCGGCATCTCCACCGACGTGCGCTCGCGCCTCCTCGCCTCCTACCGCACCATGGACCCCTACCCCGAGGTCGGCGAGGTGCTGGGTGCGCTGAAGGCCCGCGGCGACAAGGTGGCAATCCTGTCGAACGGCGACGCCGACATGCTCAACGACGCCGTGCGCGCATCCAAGCTCGACAAGGTCTTCGACGCCGTGATCTCCGTGGTCCACGCCGGCATCTTCAAGCCGGCGCCCAAGGTGTACGAGGTGGGCCTTGCCAAGCTCGGCGCCACGCCCGCCGAGGTCTCGTTCCAGTCCTCCAACCGCTGGGACATCGCCGGCGCCAAGGCCTTCGGCCTGCGCTGCGTGTGGGTCAACCGCCTCGGCGCACCGGACGAGTACCCCGACCTGCGTCCCGACCGCACCGTGCGCGACCTCCGCGCCCTGCTGGATGGGTAGGGTGCGACGGACCGCTGTCTCGCGCAGACGAGCGTTAACCCCGCATTTGCCAGGAATGCAGCCGCCGCCTGCTCATTTCTGCCGCGGGGGTCCGCGACCCCTTGCAATTCGCGCGTCGCCAGGTCCTCCACGCCGCCGGCTCGCCGGCGCACGAGGGGCCGGGCGGCCGGCGCCGCAGGCGACCGCGCTCTTTGACATCGTGAATCACACGGCACCGGGCCGGGTTGGCCCGGCAGCGTCGGCCTGGACGCCGTCGGCGGCGAGAAGGCGTCAAATGGTGTCAGACCCTCGGGTCCTGCCCCGGCGCAGGCCGGGGTCTGACACCATTTCCCCCGCTCGAATTAGAACAATTCAAAGCATACGTCTCTTTGATCCTGCCGGTGCCGGGAAATTCTTGACAATGCTAGTAGACTTTCTCACTACATAGGTCGAGGTGTGGGGGCGTGTGAAAAGCGCCCCGCCCGGGCTCCGGGCTCTTGCCCCCGATCTGGAGGACGTTTGATGCAGGCCACATTGAAAGTGCCCAGCGTGCATGCCGCTGCAGGGTTTGCTCTCGCGCTCACCGCACTCGCGGGGCTCGCGCCCTCCGCGCTGGCGCAAGGCGAGGTCAACATCTACTCCTACCGGCAGCCGCAGCTGATCGACCCGCTGCTCAAGGCCTTCACGGACAAGACCGGCATCAAGACCAACGTGGTCTTTGCCGCCGACGGCCTCAACGAGCGTTTGGCAGCCGAGGGCCGCAACAGCCCCGCCGACCTGCTGTTCACGGTCGACGCGGGCCGCCTCTCGGAGGCGAAGGACGCGGGCCTCACGCAGCCCGTCGGCTCGGCGGTGCTCGCCAGCTCCATCCCGGCACAGTTCCGCGACCCCGACAACCACTGGTTCGGCCTCACCATGCGCGGGCGCGTCGTCTACGCCGCCAAGGAGCGGGTGAAGCAGGACGAGATCACCTACGAGGAGCTGGCCGACCCGAAATGGAAGGGCAGGCTCTGCATCCGCTCCGGCCAGCACGTCTACAACACCTCGCTGATCGCCACCATCATCGCCCACAAGGGCGAGGCGTTCGCGGAGGAGTGGCTGAAGGGGGTGAGGGACAACCTGGCGCACAAGCCGTCCGGCGGCGACCGCGAGCAGGCACGCGACATCGCCTCGGGCAAGTGCGATCTGGCGCTGGGCAACACCTACTACATGGCGCTCATGATGCAGGCAGAGAAGGCGCCGGAGCAGAAGAGGTGGGCCGCCGCCATCAAGCTCCTGTTCCCCAATGCCAAGGACCGCGGCACCCACGTCAACATCTCCGGGATGGCGCTCGCCAAGCACGCCCCCAACAAGGCCAACGCGCTGAAGCTCATGGAGTTTCTCGCGTCCGACGAGGCGCAGAGGATCTATGCGGGCGTCAACAACGAGTACCCGGTGAACCCGAAGGTATCGCCGTCGGAGATCGTGCTCGGCTGGGGGCCCATCAAGGCCGACCCGCTGCCTCTGGAGAACATCGCCAAGTACCGCAAGCGCGCCTCCGAGCTGGTCGACAAGGTCAATTTCGACGCCGGCCCCAGCTCGTAAGAACGGCCGGGCCGAGGCGGGCGGAGATCATCCGTCCTCCCTCGATCCCGCGGGTCCGCCGCGACGCCACCCCGGCGGACCTCGTTTTTTGGGAACCCGTCATCCCGGACGGAGCGATGCGAGCCGAAGGCGAGCTGCGCTCCGATCCGGGACCTCGTGAGGTTGAGCTGCGACTCGTTCGGCGAGGTCCCGGATAGCCTCGCCTGCTGCTCGGCTTCCGGGATGACGGGTGGTGGGGAGACCCGCGGGGTCTGGCCCCTTAACGAGTGAGCGTGTAGCAATGGGGGATGCGGAACGAAGGGAAGGAGACCGCCCCATGCAGCGCATCGCTGTCGCCGCGCTCGCCGCTGTCTGTCTGGCGTATGCAGCTACCTTCGCCAGCGCCGGCAACACGCCCCAGGAGGAGGCCAACAAGAGGATCGTCCTCGACCTCTACGACAAGGCGCTC